>JGI24891J29808_1000095_pt1 | contig 116888 bp, 112 predicted proteins | sample FreactcultuFSWF8_FD_29808 | JGI IMG/M metagenome (IMG submission 29808) | reverse complement strand
GGGCGGATTTGTCGCGGCGGCCGCCGGCGGTGATGGTGCTGCCGATGGAGGGTTGGGCGGTGGGGGCGCCGGAAAGTTCGTCGGCGACGTATTCGTCGATAGTGTTGCTGCGCATGGGTTTGCGGTCGCCCTTTTCGCGACGCGGGGAGGGCGGTGCGGGCATGGTTGTTGCGTTTATGCGGGGGGGTCTGTAGATGCCGTCGTTGGTTGCTTCTGCTCCTCTGGAAGAGGTGGGTGCTTCGGTGGAGTCGGTGGGGCGGGTGAGGTTGCCTGGGTTGGGGCGGAAAGCGAGACCGTCGTCGGAGTTGGCCTCGGAGCCTGAGTCGGAGGCTGAGTCGTCGTCGTCGTCGGAGTCTTCGTTGTTCTTGGGGGCAGAGGTGGCTTGTTTGGCGATGGCGGCTTTTTGGACTGCACCGCGGGCTTCATCTTCGGCTGCGCGGACGACCTTGTCGATTTGGTACTTGAGTCTGTCCTCCAGAGGGCGAACACCTTTCTCGAGGTATACACGGTGCTTGACCAGATCCTTCACGAGTTGTGCGTCGAGGTCGCCGACATTGGTCTTTCCATGTTTGGCACTGCGGATGACGGCCAGGTTGCGCAAAGCCAGAGTCTGAAGGTATGAGAGGAAGAGCTCATTCTTTGCGTCCAGAAGGGTGATGCCGTTTGCCGGAGGGAGAATCGAGTCGCTGGTGGGAAGTGCAGGAATGGCTGATTCCAGCGAACTTGTGAGGCCTGGCAGAATTGACGCTATGCTTGTATCCATGATTGCTGTCGACAGTGGTCGTGTTTTGTCGGAAAGTTGACTGCTTCGAACTTTTGAGAATTTCCCAAAGCTGCGGCGACTTTTTCGCCCAAAGTCCGCCTTGTTTGATTTGTTTGCCTCGACTTTCAATCACATGAAAGCAGGGTCCAGCACCATTTCACTTTCATCTCCATCACCCATGTCTCCCTTGTTGGACATATCTGGTTCTCGAAACTTGATTGGCAAGGTATAGGGGTATCATAATATACTACCTGATCAAAAAAGAAACCCCACTGCTCGTCTCTCCGCCATGTCGACATTTGACACGTCCCATCCTGTCGCTCGACCGTTTCCAACCAGCTGGAGAGTCGGTCAAAAGTATAGAAAAGCATCATCGCTGTCGTAAGATTTCTTCCAAAAGGTTCAGTACAGGCCATTATCGGTTACGGGGGATATGGAGTTGAAGAGGAAAAGGCTTTGCGCACCTGTGAGGAACTCCTCGCTACAAGAATGTTAGCCCGAAGCCTGACCATGTGGGTTGAAAGCGAACACTTACAACGAAAGAGTAATGTATCCATCACGGTCGTCGTCGTATTTCTTGAAGACGTCCGTCATGCGCTTCAGACTGATACATGCCTGTACGAACAGGTCGAAGCTGAGCGTCTTCTCGCGTCCGCCGCTGTACGAATCATCGCCACGGCCGCGCGTCGTTCTGGCGAACGTGTTGAACAGTAGCTGGATGAATTGAGGACTCAAGCGATAGCCAAATGCGACGAGAGCATCAGCAAACTCCTGGAAGCTGATGTTACCTGAGCGATCCACGTCGAAACGATCAAACAGGTTGCGCCAGGCAGCCAGGAATCCCCATAGGCCACAAAACTCGTCAAAGTTGATGGTACCGCTACGGTCTGTGTCAAACATGCGGATCATCATGCGCACAGTGTGTGCGTCGAAGGCTGTGTAGTCGCCGTTCACCAGAGCATTGCGCAGCGATGACTCGCTCAGCTGACCATTGCGCTCCTTGTCGACGGCCACAAATAGCGGCCACAATGCCTCACGACTGTTAGGGTCAGGGTTTTGCGGCGGCGCAACAGTAGGCGGACGTTGAGCCTGAGGAATCGGAGGACGGTTGTGGTAACCCGAAGGTCGAGGGCCCTGACCATAGTTTGCCGGTGGTGGGGGCGAGGTGAGGGTTTGGCGCGGAGGAGGAGCGCCGCTGGGAGCAGAGGGAGATGGGCCGTATCCACTGCCGTATCGCTGATGTTGTTGCGGCGGCTGCTGAGGCGGGGGATAGTTGTCGTAGCGTTGCGGAGCGGAGCCCATGGCGGGAGACTGATGGCCAGGTGGGCGAGAGTATGATTGCTGCTGCTGAGGCGGCGGTGGCTGAGGCTTGTTGTGGTAGCTGGCTGTAGAGGATTGTCTCTGAGGATGTTGCGACAGCATGGCCGCTGCCTGCTCGGGTTCGGCGTGTCTAGAGAGGGTGTGATCAGCCGGGTCGTCATGGCGCTGCGTGTAAATGAATGCTTTCATACGCTGGAAGGGCGTCGGGGTTGCCCGAATATCCTCGATTATATGCCATGATTGTGTCGGGTCGATGTCAATCGGGTGAAGGAGAAGTAAGAAAGGCGGCCGTCATGCGCATCAAGTAATCCTCGTCTGCCATGGCTGAGCTGCGCAGCAGCCAAGGGTCGAGTAGCTCGATTCCCTTTCCCTTATTACAACTGCCCCACCAAGACCATGACTCGTCATATACCGTTACTGCCGTATTATCCCCGTATTGCGTATGCCTATCTGCATCTGAATTGTCTTGCTTCTTCTTTGATTCTTTGACATGCTTGTTATTAAGCTTCATACGGATCCTAAAATGCTGGGTTACAAATGCTGACACTATTCGATCATCCGCCCAATAACTCTCCGCTTGATCGACGTTTCCTACCAGCCACTTCTTTTTGCTATTGCTCAGATATCCTCACACATTCGCTGTCCTAATTAACGCCCACTTGCTTCACCTGACCCAGAATATAATCATTAATAAGCAATCAATCCTCTACTCCTTCGGCCTTTTCCCACCGCCTCCTGCTTCTTCTTCGGCTTTTCGCTTCTTTTCGTCCTCTTCTCTGAACCCTGGCCCACTCAATACAACCGGTGTCTGGAAGTTGAGGGGACTCGGCATCATGTTGTTATCTCTTCCGAACCATGCATCTGGCCAGAATGATGATGGACTAGGTAAGAGGTGATTGCCGTCCATGACCCGGCTCGGCAATGCAGATAGTGGTGTTTCGATGTGGTCTCGCTCACGATTTACATGCGGATTCGTACTGATCGGCGGTGCCGGTCGCGCAAATGGATTAGGTGGTCCAGACGCTCCAGCAGAAAGAACTGCATTGGTAGATGGCGAAGGGGGTGGCAGAACTACCCCTTGACCTACGCGCAGAGGAGTAGCCGATGCTGTCCCACCATCCTTGGGCGACGAATCTGCAGTCGCGCTGCCACCATCCGACTGTTCGCTGGGAATCTGTACTTTCAACCTCGGTCGTTTCGCTTCAGCTGCCGCGCCACCTGGACGTACGGGTCCTGGAATTGACGATATAGATGCCGTACGTTGAGGAGGTCCTGGAGGCGGCGCTTGCATGGTAGGGTTAGACGTGACTGGTAGTGGCGCTGTTTCTGCCGGCTTTGGAGATGTTCCATTGGGCCTTTGTCGCGACGCAAACGACACATCAACAGAATGCGAGCGGGGAGGTTCGGTTTTAATGACTGGTTCTCTGTAGTTCGAACTGCTGCCACCCCAGTGCTGCGCAAGAAGTGAACGGCTATCATCGATCGGGGTGAATATGCTGTGTGATCTGGCATGGGCTGGCAAGGGCCTTGGTTGAGGGAGCGGTGGACTTTGGAAAGTGTTCTGGTCGGGTTGGGGAGAAGGCTGGGCGCTGTGTGCCTGGTTCTGTTGGTAATGCTGCTGCTGCTGTTGTTGAGGTGGTGGTATGTGTTGCTGTGCGCCCGGATGGACCTGGCTCATAAAGTGTGGAGGTACGGATGATTGTCTTCTTTGTTCTTGCAGATATGCCTGTTGAGCAGCGACCTGCATCTGTTGTTGAGTTGGAGGAGGGTATGCGGCATAGTATCCCGGAGGTTGAACGGCGAATCCTTGCGGGGTAGGTCGCTGCATGACGGCATTCGGAGGAGGAGGGTGGTATGGCGGGTTGGGCGAATATGCGTATGTAGGCTGGGGCGGAGGGGCTTGCGACGGGGTGCCCATGTGTTGAGGCACGAGATTTGAGCTGGTACGGCGGAAGTGCGAGACGCGAGAAGCAGGGCGGGAGCCATTCGGCGGCTGGGGAGTTGCCATGCGCTGAGGGAAGGCAGGCATTGAGCCATTGGGGATGGGAGGTGATGCGGATGGCGTGACGTTTCTCATGTGCTGGAGGCCGGGTTGGTTGTGCAGAGGATGTTGGATCATGGCTGCCTCTGGCGGCGAGTGCGATTCGTGCTGTTCGGCCGGATCCTCGTCTCCCTCCTCGTCATCATCACCAGCGGCACCGCCTTTACCCTGGAAGTCGGCTGGTCCCTTGTGTTCGTGCGCGCCGCCATACTATCATCGAGTCAGCGCTTGGTCGTCGACAAGTTTGTGGGTGGAAGGTCAGCGCATACATATTGGAAGCGACCGACGGTCTCGTTGATGTCGCCGGACGAAAACTCATAGAGCTTCTTGTTGTTGCCAAAGATGATGACAGCGACGTCGACGGAGCAGAGGACGCTCAACTCGTATGCCTTCTTGAACAAGCCGCCTTTACGCTTCAAGAAGGTGCTGCCACAAAAAAGCCGTTAGCATTGACAGGACAAAAATAGAAGAAAGGCGGCGCTTCATACACGGAGCGATTCCTATCGTCCTTGATAGGACGGATCTCGATCTTTCTGCGACCCATTGTTGAAGTGGGATGGGTCTTTGCACGCGTCGAGGGCGTGGACAGCGAGAAGGGAAAAGGTACAAGGACGCAGCAGTTTCATGCGACGGTGGATCTGGTGAATCTGGACGCGCAAAATGGATGGCTGTCTGACGCCTTGGCTTTTGCTTTTGCGTTGCTCGATAGCGTCTCGTTACCGCCTGCTGGATATGCAGTATCGGCGGGACGTGTCGTCTTGCTTGAGCTTCTCGTAACTCTACCCTGAGCAGCTGCGAGTCAACGCGTGATAAGAGTGGTGTCCTGCGTCAGATCAAATGCGAAAAAGGCAGAACCGTCAGCTTGAGCCATGCAGGCGGAACCCAACTACCTATATTTGGAAACCGTTGTGGGCACCGCCAGAAGTTGATCCCTTCCACTCGGGCCACTTTCATGAAACGCTCCTCGTGGCACAGCCTGGCCAACAGATATGTCCTCAATATCCGCTACCTAATCCAGCCATCGTCTTGCTGAATCCGCCTACCCACCATGCCGCTTCCCGCCTCTGTACCCCCTTGGCGTCTAGTGTGCTGTCAGAGACTCAGAACTGACCGCGCTTTCCTCGCCTGGAGCAGGTACCGCTGCACCATGTGCGAGCCGGGGACATTGATCACCCTTTGTCTATGCGTGTCTATTGGCACTTGCGCACACGTTGTTGCTCTCTGGAGTCTGGCGAGCTCTGTTCTTCACATTCCGCACACGAAGCCTCTCTAACTTCGACATGCCGGACATCAAACACATCGACTAGCCAACTCCGAAACTCTACACTGCTTAGGGTGTTCTGCTTTTATGCCACGCAATATAATCGATTCGGCTCTTGATGATCAGACAGAGAGACACACGTCTACTGAGAGGGGCACTCACTGGTGATCTAACAGGACAATCACATCAAGATCAAACCCATTATGCCCTTTGACGGCTTCTAGTGAGACGCCTCGTTCCGGCTCAGACTCGACATCGACCCTGGAAGACGATTTCCATACCTCTACGCCCATGTTGCTTCCGCTCGGTACCGAGGTAGATTAACGTGTTCATTCATTCGTATGTATATCAGGTTATGCATCAAAGTCTAGCTTGCCTGAATACACTCAAGCCTGCTGAGGGTCATGGCCCCAGTTCTTCAAAGACTTAGCACTCTTGCTTTCCGGGTCCTGCTTCGCCTTTCCTTCTTGAGCTAAGTGGCGCTTGTTGTACGCCACAACCTTGCGCATGTGGCTAATGTCGTCCTCTTCGTACTTGCTTGGGTCTTTGTTTGGGTTCTTCTCCAAGATCTCGATGATCTTACGGCCGCTATAAGACGTTAGTTCAAATCTCACCGAGTCTATAAGCCAACTGTATCTTCATGTCCTTACCTCTCATGGCCAATCGTCTCGCCAGAGCCATCGTCCTTGGACCAACCTGCGCCGGCAGAATCCTCGCCGCCGAGCCATTCCTTCAATTGATCCGGGCTCATGTTGACGAGCTCATTGAACTCCCTATGATTACATCAGTCCGGTTGTCCTCAAACCGACCTCTCTTGTGCCAGAAACTATGTACTCACTTGATGACTGTGTCGTTGTCTTTGACCTGAAGATACAGTCAGCATGGGTCTTGAGAGGGTATAGCGCTAGATTGTAACGAGTCGACCACCAGAGACACCAGCATCCTAGCTGTTGACTGGGAAGAGGTCTGCTTAGGACACTCCGCACGCATCAGAATTTCGATTGAAGCAGACGAAAGGAAAGATGGTCCGACCGACCACAGCAGACGGCAATTCCATAGTAATCTCGAATTACTATAGATGCTGGTCGCCCGATCAAAACATCACATGTATGCCAGCCAGCGAAATCAGATGTCGACCTTTGGGGATTTGGGATGCTCGATATACGTACCATTTTGACGGTAGAGATTGAGAACGTTCGAATTGGTTGATATTTAGAGAACTGACGAAGATACAATGGCGATCGAGACAGTCGGGAAAAGGTATACATGAGATGGAAGAGAAAGAATGCTCTTTGTGACTGTCGAGTTTCGCATTCCAATACCGTCATCGAAGAGCAATGACATCACCAATATTGAGCTTCGCGCTCTCCAAAGGACACTCCAATACAATCAGAAGGTAGCAGTTGGAGTGTCACGAACTCGTACATAGATATGTATACTTGGAAGTTATGCAAAGCAATTGCCGTGGTCGCTCGCTCTTTCACGTAATTTGGAAGACAGCATATTGCAATCTATCAGAGCGAGCAGAGTCGCATTGGCTTTCACATGCCTGGCCTCTGCTCACAACTAAGTTGCGGGTAAGGGGCCGTTGGCGTTAGAGATGGACAAACAGCCCTGATTAGCGCACCCTTGGCTGCCCGAGTTAAATTGCTACACAGGCAAAGTGTCTCAGAAACACTTGTCTGGCGGCGCGCGACTCGTGATGGAGAGCGCATCCAGGGACCAGGGGCCTCCATCCGCGACGAGGGTTGTAGAAGCAAGCGGGCTGTACTGATCGTCAATGATGTGCTGGCAGCCTTTATAGCGTCCGGTAACAGGTCAGGCCTTACCGCTGGCGATGTAACGGAAAGACAGGAAACAGGGACATCAGTCAGTCGGTGATGCACGATGTTATCAGTTAAAGCAAGATGGAGGGGGACCCCGACCAACAAGGTGGTTTCGGCTAACACGAGGTGGGAATCAACTACTGTAGGTTGCTGCAGCATAACTGCTGGGCTGCAGAGTGAATCTAGCCATTCATCAGGCCTGCTGCTCCATGTCCATATTTCCCAACTCTCCCTCTCCGACTCGAGTTTAGCAGTTCATACAGTTTCAGCTCGGGTGGCTGCTCGGAAAACAGGATCGACCGCCGGCAAGACGCGACTGGATAGATTTGCATACAAGGTTTCAGTCATTTAATATTTACCTAAAGGTACTACCCTCAGTACCCTGTTCCATGATTCACTGACACGCCCTCTTTGTCCCTTCTTTTCTTCCTCCTCTCCTTTGCGCTCTAACACTTTGCGCAAAAGCGCGACGGCCGCCTGCTCTCTGCTCTGAGAATACAGTGACTGACAACTGCAATTGACTTGCTAGCTACCTCGAATACGCCCACCCATGCTTCGTCCCGCCCGGCGCTTATTTATACCAAATCACCCATAATCGGCACGCTCACAGTCTGTCATACTCGCCGCCATGGTGTTTCTTTCAAAGGTTTTCAAGAGCAAGGATTCGTCAAAAGCTGGCACAAAGCACAAAGTCCAACAGGTCGATACCAGCCAAAGGCACATGCCACTGGCGAAGCCTAGATTTGTGTCGACATGGAACAGCAGAGAGATTGACCCGGAGGAGGTCGAAGAGCTCATACAAGTGTGCACTCTGATTCTCAAATCAAGAGCTGAAGCACTCGACACACCGTTCTTGCTCTTGCCATTCAGACCCGAGACCGACACCATACCCGCAAAGACCTTCATCAACAACTTCTTCAAAGGTAATCGCGAGGGGAGTAGGCATTATACTGGTTCAAGTCTCCGCAGGGAGCTTGTCCTTACCGATCCAGCTGTATGTAATCTCGATTCTTGAGGTTAGGCGATCAGCTGACACGCCTGCAGATATTATGTAGTGTTCTCAAATGGTGCTGGAGCCGCATGCCCGGCGGCGTCGTCACATGGCCAGTGTATCATGGGTTTTCTCTGGGCGAAAGAGGTATATGCGACTACCCACTTAGGCGATTCATGACAGCAAGCTGACTACAGGCGTAGATTCCAACATGGCGAGAAACGCCTTCCACACTTTCGTCCCCATGAGTGTCGACTCGAACGCTCGAAAGAACATCATCTACAACTTCTTTGATCTCTTGACGGCAATCGCTGCTCACGGCAAGACCAATGGCTTTGGCGGCAGAAAACTCTCCCGTATGGCTGGTTGGTGGGCATTTGAACACTCCGATGATGGTAAAGGATTCGAAGGCGGCTACAGATCTTGGTTGGCGTAAGTTTCATCCTTGTGTCTGCATGTACAAATGACTTCTAACAGTAGACAGTGCTGCAGATGCTTCTAGCCATCTCTTCTTCGGCTACCTTAGATCCCTCAATCCCGAGGCTCTGGATGGATTTACTGGAATCAATGGACTCCCTCGATCCATCCAAGCATTAGTGGCCCAAACGGAGTATCCGCCAGAAGCGCCCTTGCTCATGTCGAAGCCGACACCCAAAGTTGTAATGCTCGTCGATGTCGTATCCCCTGGCCCATTCGCCCTGCTCCGAAGAGCCAACAACTTCGAATACCGGGACGAGGACTTGCAGATGTTCTCCGAATACTCTGATCCCGCTCAAGCCTTGACCGAAGAATGCAGACGTGTTCTAAACTGTATCACATCTGCGAATCAGTCTACAGTAGTCCGATCTCAGAGCAACATGAGCATTGGAATGGACAGTCTGAACAACAGGCCGGATGAATCGTGGTCGCATTTCCAGGACTTTGGTTTCTCGTCAATCGGCGACGATGCAAACGATACTATGAGCGGCGCATCTTCACCCAGCCTCGAGCCAAGGCTATCCGGTCTGAGATCTGCCCCTCGATCTCGTGCCAACGACGGCGGACGTCCCACAACACCCTCTTGGGCAGACTTCCTGAACTCTGGCTTTGTAGATGAGGGTACCGATGTCAACCCAACACCCATACGAATGCTGATGCCACCTGATAAGGTGCTTCCTCCGATCAATGGTGGTCCTCCAAGATCTTCCAATGGTTACCAAGAAGAAGATGTCAACCCAGGCGAACTAGCTAGTATCACAAAGTTCGACCTTGATGACAGTTTCTGGTGGGTCTGGATGACTAGTCTTGCAAGTGAAGAGCCTGCCGGTAGAAAGGCCGTCTTCGGTCGATGTGCACTCGTTGAGACTGGTATACTTCGTGGTCGCTGGATTCTTCTGGAAGAACAGATCAAAAGCGCTGCTCCCGAGCCGGAAGAGGGTGCATACATCGCGGAGAAGAAATCACGCTTTGGTTTCAGCCGTAGAGGCAAGACGAGCCGTAGGAAGTCGGCTACTCTGCCACCCAAAGCATATGACAGTCCTCAATCGCAGGAACGAACAGCATCGACAACGCCTAACAAAACCAGCATTTCACCTGACCAGCAAGCAAGAATCAGAGCTGCTGCTGCAACTCTTGTTCGGCAGAACGTGAAGCCAAACGAAACCCCCAGTGGACAACGCCGTGGACGACATGATGATGCTTCCTCGATAAAAACCAACAGTGTCCTGACGCTAGGTCTGACAAGCGAAGCAGCGCCGGCGATGAAGTGGGCTCACACTTTCGACAAAGAAGCCACACGTAAGCAGTATCTGGGCGATAACTTCGCCGGCAAGGGAACACCTGTAGACATACATGTTCCTGATAATGCATCCATGTTCGCCGAAACAAAGGGCTCTAACAAGCCTCTGCCTTCTCCAGAGGCTCGCAAACCCTCAATTTCCGTCTCAGATTACGAGATACCATCAGGTCCAGAACAACCGAATGCAAGCGTCGAAGAATTGTCTCATCCGCCTGCACCAGTCACAAAGGCCGAATCCCCGTCTCTCAGCGCCTCCATCATCTCTGAACGACCTGTGGTACAAAATGCAACAGAGGTCCCGGCTGTGCCTTCTATACCGAAAGTCACTCAAGTAGGAAGGAAGCCAGTCCCGGAACGCAAGAACAATGTCCAGAACCACCCAGCATTTAGACCATCGATGGAAGGACAGAGACCTGCCAATCCCGAAACATCGGCAGTGAAAGCTGCAAGAGAAGCATGGGAAGCTAAAGCAGCTAACTACAGTCCTGAAGTCATGGCACACGAGAATAAGCGTCCTGGCGGTTTCAAGAGAATGTTCAGTAGGAGGGATAAGAGCGATGATGGCAAGCGCAATTTCAATGGTCAACAGCCGTCGGCATCCATGACTAGCCTGGCACCTCCTTCAGAGACAAACCTTGGAAGAAAGTTATCGCTCCTTCGCAAGAAGTCAACTACTCCGACTCCTCCGGCACAACCTATCATGCCAACAGCCGAGCCTCTATTCCCACGCCGTGCTGTACCGAACTCTCTGGCACCCGCCTCGGAGCCAAGCCCACCTGCAGTCAGCCCCTTGGAGCCAACCTTCTCACAACAGCATCTCGCAGTCGACGATCATATGGTTTCACCCATGCATTCCGAGGACAGAAGCAATGTTGATGAAGATTTCCAACGCTTTGATCAGGGACCGCTCTCGGATGCTCCTGCCTGGACGCCTCGCGAATCGATTGACTCACATTTGCAAGAAGAAGAAGCACACAAGGCGGATCTGGAAGCTGGACATCTGAATGCACCCGGCGGCTTCCCCGAAACTCCCATGGAGACACCTATGGAACAGACCGAGCCTTTCTATGATTCTGCTCAGCCTGTTGCAAACAACCTGGATAGATGGGCTCAGATCAGAAAGAATGCTGCAGAGAGAGCTGCACGGATCAGCGAGGATCAAAACTCTCGCCGACCATCTCATTTTACTACAGGAACAGAGGATGAGGGCGATACCAGCGGCGAAGAGTCCATCGAGGACCGAGTTGCCCGCATCAAGGCCCGTGTTGCTCATCTGACCGGCAATCTGGAGAGAGCCCCCACGAGCGTACCTCGTTACTGATCTTCCTGGCCATCTCCACTTCTTTCTTCTTCTCTGGCTACCATTTAATCCCTGTCAAACGATGGCAAATGTTTCCCTCACACGCTCCTCTTATGCCATCGACGAATATTAATCACCTCAGTACGACTATTCACGCGATTTGCTTTTATCAGAAAGCATCACAGTCGCGATCAATATCTCTTTTAGTCTTCTGCTCTTTCCTTTTTACTTTTCGCGATACCAATCTGCACTTTTTTTATTCCTCGACTACTTTCTGTTTTTCTTTTCTTCGTCATGGGCTCATCATGTACATGTTGCTTCGAATCGTAGAAGCTCGAATTCAAATAATGCGATGAGGGCGGAACGTAACTGTACACTAGCAATGAACAGACCAGTCTATTACTCGATCCAAACCAAACATTGAAGATAGGTATATATGCATCGAGAAATTGATATATCAACCCCACTTTTGTGATCAAGGTGGGGGTGGAAGTGGGGATGACCCTGCTCGGCGATCATGTCATCACATCTTCCTTGCTATATCGCGTCTTGATCTCTGATACCGCCATCTACCTACTACATTCACAACTCTCGCAACACGTGGGATACAAGGACCAATATCATAGCATCATGATCGAAGGAGAAGATTTGCTGCTTTGCCCGACGTGCGGCACTCAATTCGACATCCTAGCCGAGAGCCCACCATCTGGCTACTGCAGGATCTGTGATGTAAGCAATCAACATGGACATCACGAAGAAAACATAGACTCATGATATCAGGACCCAAGACAATACATTCCAGCTACCGGACAAGCATGGACGAGTCTCAAAGCCGAAGCGGGTAAGCATGAAACCAAGTGGAAGCAAGATGAGCAGGACAAGCGTGTCTGGTCTATCTGGGCCGAACCAAAGGTATGTGGATATGTTTCTGATCGAGGTGGGAGAGGTGTCGAGTATGCATGGAAGAAAGATTGGGCAAGTGAGGATTGGGCTTTACCATGCATTGCTGCTTCCTGGCCGATACCGCTTCCTCTTGAACAGTAGCAGGAAGGTGTATTCGATGAGCTCACAGCAACACGCCTTCCATCCATCACGAAACATCAAACATCAAACATCAAACAACATACCACAACTAACTAGACCTCGACGCATAGCTCGGGATAGGTCAACGCGCCCTCCTCATCCAAACACCCCACGGTAACATCCTCTGGGACTGTATCGCCTACCTCGACAAACCCCTCATCGACTTCGTGAGTGCTCCTGTCCCTCCTCCCAACCCCCCTTCCATCTCACACACCTCACTAATCCACCCAACCCCACAACAGATAACTTCCCTAGGCGGCCTCTCCAGCATAATAATCTCCCACCCCCATTTCTACACCACCCATCTCTCCTGGTCCGCCGTGTTCTCTTGTCCGGTATACACACACGCCCTCGATGAGAAATGGTTATCTAGATCCCCCACTGCAGATACGAAAAGGATATTGTTGAGGGACAAGTATACAGAGATTGTCAAGGGTGTCACGGCGATTCAAGTAGGAGGGCATTTCGAAGGTAGTATGGTGTTGCATTGGGATGGTGCGGGTGAAGAAGGAGGGGAAGAGCAAGGAGGGCATCTGTTTATCGCGGATACCTTTGTCAATGTGCCGGTGAGTCTTCTCCCCCTTTTCGTCGTTGATCTGATGTTCAAAGTGGGACGGTTGCTGATGACTTTTTGATGATTGATAGTCTGGCTTCTATCGTAAAGATAGACCTCCAGGCACGACTTCGTTTTCTTTCATGTGGTAAGTTCCTCCCTTCTTCCAATCATTTGTTCACATACGAGTGGAGCTGATCTGGTCGCATTAGGAGCATTCCAAACATGATCCCGCTGCCTCCCGACACCATCCTTGAGATGTGGAAAGCCATGAAACCATACGACTTCACCGCCACGCATGGTCTCTTCCCTGGCTGGGACATCAGGGATGAAAGTGTCAAGAAAAGTGTGCTTGATAGTATGAAAATTCAAGTCAGAAATCAAGGCTTTGCTAGTCATGCTCTTCTGGACGAAGAGTGAGTGAGACGAACGCCTTGACACAGCCTCAAGAACATTTCGAAGAGAGAGAGGACAATTGACCGGATTTGAGAATGAGGGATGATCTTGGTTCATTCAAATAGCTAGCTACACAACATGATGAACTCCAAAATCCGATCCAACTAAAAACAATATCGCAATGCGTGGTATGAACAATTGCCGCGCTGATATGAGTGTCGAAAACGACGCTTTGATAAGAGATAATATGGACAAGAAGGTAACAGAATAGGATGAAGGGTATCTTTTGGCGGATCCGTGCTAAGGGGATGCATGAGGAAGAGAGAAAAGTATTTGTGAACTGTAAAGATGCCAGTCGGATGAACATTCATTGCCGAACTGTTGCTGAAGAGAAATGCTTTGGTGGCGGAGAGATTGTCGTATTTTCATGAAGATGGTTCGTAGGTTTGGTAAAGTGTGTGTGTCCAGGTGAAAGTCGGATGGTGTTCATATCGAGGTAATGCGTGCGCCGCCACCTATGGTGTTACGCTTTGGTCGCAGGTTCATGACAGATTGAAGCTCGCGGATCATGTTGGTGCCCGAGTCGCGCTTGTCACGCATCTCAGATTGACGTGCCCGCTCTTCATGCATCTTGATGATGCGCTCCTCTCTTGTCAAGGAGCTGCGCTGGCGGGGTATGACCAAAGACACACCTTCGAACACTTCCTCGTCTGATCCCGACTCTGCGAGACTGGACCTGTTGGACTTGGACTCGCCATTCAGTGCACGCAAAGCATCAGCAGGTCCACCTTCTTCGACAGCGGTCAGACCGCCGAGGCTTGCGGCAGGCGAACGAAGGCCACTCGATGCTTGCGAGATGCGACGTTCCTGCTTGTCGAGGTTGCTTGCAAGGGAAGCCTTGCCATTCTCCCAAGCTTGTGTCAACATCTTGAGATCGGCGCCAATCGACTCGTACTGCGACATCAAATTCGGGCCGAGGTCAGTCAGGTCGTCGGAATCTTCAATGGCCTTTGTGGATTCTTCTCTCATCAAGGCCATCTTTGCCTGCAGTGATCTGATGCCCTGAGAGAGGTCGGTGATCTTGCGAACCTGAGTACGCAGACGTTCGCCGGCGGGTCTGGATGAGAGTCTTGCCTCTCTGGGGATTGTGAATTCTTCGACCTCGCGGAGAAGGTCGCTCAGTTTCTGGGCCCAGGTTGCAGTGGTAGTGCTGAGTGAGTTCATGATCCTTGTTGCGGCCGACCAGCGAGCGAAATCAGGATTGCCACCATCTGCTTCCAGAGACATGAGAGAGCAACAGACAACTCTTCTCAGAGTGCTGTATTGGTAGCTCACAACGCGAAGACTTCTGAGAGACTCCGGATCGTCCTTGTCCAAAGAAGCGAGCTCGGGGGTGACGGCCTCTTGAACGGCGTGGTGAGGGATATCGTAGACGTCCAGATATTTTTCCATGTCATCCTGGTTGAGTAAAAGCTTAAGAGATATTGTCGCTTCTCTGAATGCTGGCAAGGCTTCGGTGTATGCTTTGTTGAGAGCGCTCCTTAGCTTGGCACATTTCCTGTTGACCTTAACATCATCGAAACGAGAAATCGGAGGTAGCGGCGTGCTCCTGTGTACTGGTTAGCGGAGGTCAAGAGAGGCCTTATCAGAACTTCTCACAATCTGTATCCCTTGGAGACGAGTTCAACCTCCTGGATCAGAGACAAGGCAGCGGAAGTAGTGATGTCGAAGCCACGAGCGTTTGTGGTCAATGAGGAGACGGTGTCTACAGCTTGGTGTCTAAGGTACTGCAGCCATTGTCGACGGATGTATGCATAGAAGAGAACAGCGGCGACAGCAGCGCACGCCAGTGCTAATAAGACACGACTTTTGCTCAAACGAGATCCACGTAGCCAGTTGAGTACAAGAACGAGAACAAAAGCGACACCGGCAGTGGCAGCAACACCTGAGATATTCAGTGAAGCATTCGGACCAGACTCGGTGGAGTCGAAGGGGGTTCCGTTGATCTGGGTAGTGTGTAACGATCCGAGATCAGGGTACTCGTTTAGGAGTTGCGACGCGACGATCAGGTAACGGAAGTGTTCGAGGAAGCGAGTGTTCTCAGCCCGGCCAATGCGAGAGTTGACGGCACGCTATCATGTGTAAGAAGCCAGATCTGGATAGAGCTATGGGTGGATAGGAAGGCATACCGACCAAGCATGGTGAAGCTTGGAGAAGGTGCCTTGAGCAGGGAGTCGGAGGTTTAGGGGCTGTGTAAAGCGCTTGAGCGAGGCCTTCTTCGGCGCGACAGTCGGTGTGTAGGGAGGAGTATGCGAGGGATCTTGGTTGAGGTAGTTGAACGAGTCGTCGGCGGTGCCATTTCCTGCAGCATCGCTTTAGTACGTTTGTCGGGTCTACGAAGGAAGGCGCGTCTAATCACCTTCGAGCAGCGCTGCAAGAGGACTGTCGTCTTCGAAGTAACTCTCCATTCACGCGGTCGTTGACTGTGTTCTGGATCTGCTGCGTCTACCTCGTCGCACAAGGATGGTCGAGATAGGCAAGCAGCAAAGTACGAGAACAGTGTATAAAGATGGAAATCAAGGTCACAACAGGCACAAGGCCGTCATGTCCGGGCATCCAGACGTTCCTACCTTCTAAATGAGATGCAATCATGCAACGTGGAGTAATTAGCGCGAAGTCTATCTGCACGGCTCGAATGCAGGGACCTGCCAGACGCGTTCCCGCCATGCCGGTTACTGTGACCATCTGACTCGCCGCCCTCCGCACTGTTCGTCTTCTATACGGGACCAGGAACACCCGTCGGCTCGTTGCTTGGGAAGACGAAATTGCGGTCAAATGTATATGTTCATTCATTAAACAACTGCATTATTGGCCCTCGTCTATTACACATTACCATCCGCCATTCAACTCCTATCCCATCACCAGCCCTGCGTCTTGCAGCTCCGCCAAGTCACCCCCTGCCTTTACTACTGCTCGCAGCGCTGCCTGGCTGAACCTTCGCCGTTTCTCCACTGCCTCCCTTTCACGTCGAGCTTTGGTCTTGCTGCTCCCCGACGGCGCAACCCCAGTCAACAGCTTCTCGCTATCTGATGGTGTATAGTTCACAAAACTGCCCGATTTCCCTCGTGGACTCTGCAGCTGGCCAGATGATTTGCGACTGTGCCCTTTCGATGATGGTGTTCGCCGTTGACGCCGCCGAGGTGACGGCGTGCCCGATGAAGGTGTCCGTTGGCGGCGATATGATGGTGATGGCGTGCGTGACTCTCTTCTCGACCTTCGTACTTCTGTAGTGATGTACATCTCGTCTGCCATCTCCTGCGCGCGTGATGGCGCAAGTGTAGGATCATAAGATATCCTCAATCCTGACATTGAGAGGTCGTTTTGATGACTTGTGACTCCTGCTATCGGTTCAAAGCTGGTGGATATGTTCAAATCGACCCCGCTATCATTACCCATCCAGGGGCTGAAAGTCGGTGATGGTTGGTGAATGTCTTTGGCGTCAAATGAATTGGCACTCCATAATCTGTTGTGCTGATTTGTTGGTTCAGGGTAGACACTGCTGACTATGGGCGATGGCTCGTTGGCGATTGCCCCGTCAGGATAAGCAAGTGCTGCAGGATTGCATGTTCCCTGAGGCTCGATGTACTGGTTGAACACATGGTCGTATGCAGACGTCCATTGGAACTCCTTGCTTGAGGTGCGGACGTGATTTGGCCGTACAGGCATCGGACGTATCGGGTAAGTGTATTGATGAGTAAGAGATGCCATTGCTAGCGTTTGGAACGTAATGTTTCTCTGAGGGTTGTAATGAGTTGGTTGAGATACTGCAATACGCAAGCCAGCCTATGCAAGGTATTATATGCGGTGTTGAGCAGACCAGTCGGGTGGCTGGCGATTTTTATGGAATGAGACGTTGACAATGGCCAGTCTTCCTCTTCGGTACATCTGTCGCTCTTCTGGTGGTTGGGACTTCTTTGTTCGTTCCTCAAGATTGCATTCCTTGCATTCCTACCATCTGACCTACTACGATTGGGGCAAACACGTCAGTCTTGACTGCCGAGATTGGGATATCACCACTGTACTGATCTTTTCATCTCTCGCAACCCTTCTTGGGTAGTAGAGGAGCAATCGTAGCGAGCGTGCTTGGAACCGACTCTGTTTCAATACTATGGTATACGGCATCAAACCCAGCACTCGGATCTCTTTGTCCTGATCGGAATGCTAGCCTCAGGTCGTAGAATGTGTCCAAGGCCTCGCCAAGCAGTTGCCAGCCATGTGACTGACATCGAGAATTGCATAGGAACCTTCTGATTAGCCTGTGCACAAAGTGACCATATCCAGAGAGAATCGAGGAAAGCGTTTTGCTGAAAAGGGTGATATTTTATGGGCTGCAGGTTACGTATATACAGGGGTATTTACTGCGAAAAAGACAGTGATTTACTTGTCAAAGTTCTTGAGCTCAGGCATAAAGCCCATGCCTTGACCACTCTTGTTGTCCGGTGTAGCTTCGCCAGACTTGTCGCCCTCGAGGACTCCTCCGGCGCTGCGGTCCTTGACGTGCTGTCTCAACATAGCCAAGACTTCAGAGTTCTTCCATCGCTGGGGAACCGGGCGGTAGGCAGGCTTGAAAAGTCCAACAGTCTGTGCCCACTCACCAGTACCAGCAGGGCGAACAGGCTGGTCTTTGGCAGGCTTGCCCTGAGCTACAGGAGTAGCCTGGTCAGGGCCGCCTCCCTCGGCGTACTCCAGGGAAGTAGGAGTAGGCTCTTGGGTAGCCCAGTAGTAAATATCCCAGTCATTCTCATCGAGGAAAAGATCGTATTGTTGGAGTTGCTTAGGTGACATAGTTTCGAGGTAGCGATCGGCAAAGGTGGACATGAGGAGATCGCTCTCTAGTGTTCCTCTTTTTCTGCTTTGGTCTGTGGAGGGCAAATGTTAGCTATACCTCGAGATGAAGTCAAGGGGCCGAAGTGAATGGCGACGAACATAAGAGTCTAGCCCTGGTAGTGTTGGTGTCCTCGCCTGTCCTCCTCAAGGGCTCAACGCGGAAAGAACCTCCCTCCATTTCACCTACTTCAAGATCGGCATTGACGCCAGACTCGGGAGTGCTGGACTGGGTACCTCCGGTCATTCTCTCGGTGTTCTCAGGCACAGAGTCCTTGGCTGTGAAGCTGGGGTCCACGCTGGTGATCATCTCCGGAGGGACGTTGTCCTTGCCAATGCTAGGCATCTCATTGGCGATGGTCGAGGTGGTGTTGGTCAAATGAGGGTTGAGAGGCTTCTCGGTCTGAGCCTTGCGGTATGCGTCGACAGTGTCATTGGGACGAGGAGCATCGCTGAAGCGGGCAGTGGCCGAGCTAAAGGGACGCACAATGCGCGGGGAGGCGCGAACTGATCTGAGGACAAGTCTTGCTGCAGACATTTTGGTTATGTTTGTGATGTTGGATGACAATGGCAAAGTCGAAGGAGGAAAGAGAGCTGCTTGTTATCTGGGGAAAAGGTCGTTACCGATCAAGCTCGAACCATGACGTTGATCGAGTTGTACAGTGATCGAGACCACTCTTTCACGTGATTGTCTTGTTTTCTGCTCTGAACTCACTTCCAAACCGCTGTTTGAATACATGTAACGCTCTGCCTATGGACTATAGCATCCATCTCAGCTCACGGCACTACCGTTTTGACAGTCGCATAGCTATCATACCTACGCCTACATAATGATGGTTCTACGCACAGACCTCGTTGCGTCAGGTTGTCTTCCTCAGTAAAAGACATCAGGAGCAACTTCTTGGGCAAGCCACTAGCCAAACTTGATATGGCTGGATATTACTTGCATTCTGGGACTGTAGTCGTAGGCGGTTTATGATCTCAGCAGTCATCACATACGAGCGGATCAGTGTTTGTTGCATTCTGAGACCACTGTTTGCAGCATACAAGACCAGAGTTTCGGATGATTGGCAAGTAATGCTTGCCTCATTTCAGTGTTTGTTAGGCTCTGGTGAACATGGAAGAAGGCTGTAGATATAACAAGGAAAGAGCAGACGATGCTAATCGTGGATGACTCCAAGAATAAAATGGTAGGTGCGACACAATCGCAACTTCCCTATCCAACACCATTCAATCAACGCTTCGAACTTGGATCTTCTCACCGTCCCTTCGGCCATCTTCAACTCTCCCCAACTTCTCGTTCATCGTTACATGACCAACATCTTTCACACCTACACCCAACAAAAGATCGTCCTATCACCATCGTCAATCTCTACAGCAGCAGCATCACAATGTCTAGCGACCCCAGCCTTGCAGTCCCCGTGGGCACCGGCCGTCCTGGAGCATCTCGCACAAGCTCATCCAAAAGCGTGCAGCGCTCTGTTGAACGCATCGACGACCGCCAGGACCTTGGTACTATCGTCAAACGCGGAGTCAGCCCAGCTCCAGACAGTCTCGCAGAAGTGGGTGCAGGCAGTGCAGCAGACGAACGTCCCACGAGCATCAACATTCCAGTCACCAAGGCTTCGAGCACCGGAGACCTCAGATCTGGTTTGGCCAGTCCAGTGATCCCTGATGGTGCTGTTCAGTGAGTCCTTCCTCGTTTCTGATCGATGCACATGTGACTGACCTGTTGCTTCAGAGCCCTCGTCGCCAACATCCATGCCGACAACCCAGGCAGCAAGACTCCCAAGCCTGAGGAAATCCCAACCTCAATCCTTTATGCCGGTGCCACCCACAAAGAGTTCAAGGGTGTCCCCAACTACCTGCTCATCAAAAAGGTTCCCTACTTCAAGAAGTTGCTGTCCAAGACACCTACCCCTGATGCCAAGGATCTGACCTTCGATGGCTTCAACGAATTCGCCTTCGCCCTCTTCGTCCATTGGTTGTATAGCGGCAAGCTCCAAGGTCCCCATGACTTCCACTCGGTTCAACACTACCTCTGTCTGTACGCCATGGGTCAGGAGTGGGATGTCGAGACGTTGTGCAACGACTGTAAGTCCATCATTCCTGATAGCATAAACACCAGCTCACATCTCACAGCCATCGATCTGGTCCGCTCGTACTACCACATCAACAACATGACGGCACCTACCTTCCGCATCGAGTACATGTATGCTGCCACCAAGTCGCCCAACTACATGCGCAAGTTCCTGGCCGAGACAGCTGCCTTCCGCGCACTCTGTGGCGAAGCCGCAGCCAAAGGTGTCTACCTTTCGGACTCGATGAAAGACTTGCTTCAGAAGGGAGGCGACTTCCCGGCTGACCTTGCTCAATCTCTCATCAAGCTCGCCAAGGAGGACTTCCCTGACCCAAGAAAAGGATCCAAGTGCGATTGGCACGAGCATGCCGATGGTCTTCGCTGTGCCAAGGATGATGTTGAGCCGTACATGACTTCGTGATCTGGCGATTTATGAGATTACGGAGGTCAAGACGAGCAGGCAGAGAAATGACAAACGGCGGTCAGGACCTAGCTACTGGCTGTGACAGGTGACAGAGGAACGAAACAAACGATGGAGAGAGGCTGTTATTGCTAATACAGTACCTATGAACCATTGCTGCATATAACACAGACGTAGCTCTCCGACCTGGAATGACATAAAATGCATGAAACCGTCCGACTCGTCTAGATGAGGTGCTTTGATCTGTGATGTTTTGTGAGCATGCGGCGCAACCAGAGAATGATACGGAGGGACATACCTGAAGTAGGCGCGCAGGTAGACAATCTGCCATGCGCCCAGACCGACCAGCATACCCATGGTGCCAAAGGCGAACCACTTGACACGCTCGTTTGTGCTCTCGTTGGTATCTCTCAGCTTCTGCTCGCGGATGCGAAGGTAGTCCAGCTCGCCAACAACCTCTGCGACCATCTCTTCAATTCTGCGCAGTTCCGTCTCGACGGGCTGAAGCTTCTCGCCGGCTTGAATGGCAGACCAGTCCTTTGCGTCGGCACCAATATCGATATCGAGTTCAACGTGGCGGCTGGGGTTCGATCCTCCGTTGTCTGTTTCGTGGAGAGCTTGTCAGTCACTGCAGGCTGTGTATTGTGAATGGCCTCAAGCAAACGTACTTCCAGTCAGGATGTTCTCGAAGCAGACATCAAAGGCGGAATCGGCGTGAGAGGTGAAAGCGTAGCGACCTTCGCCAGCGACATCGCGAGGTCTGTGGTAGTCATTGCCAACAGCATCCTTGATCTACACCAGCAACATCCCGTCAGCATCTTCCTGTACACTCTCTCTACTTGTTCAAGGTTGGAATCAACGCACGTGCAGGTTCAAAACCTGGCCATCTCCTCTGTGTCCACTGATGGTTGCCGTCACAACGACAAGCTGGTCCTTTGCGACAAAGTTGCGGATGCAGCGTTCCTTGCTCGCCGACTCTGCTCCGGGATGCGCCTGGATGTCGAATTTGAGGGCGAAGCTGAGGGGCAGCAATGCGAGTAGCAGCAATCGCACGAGGAAACTTGTTCGTGACTCCATCTCTTTTTTCCTTTGGCCTGGCTCCCGGTCGGAATTGGGATCCCCTGCTGGTGCTTTTTGTTTTTTGTTGACGACGCGAGTGAGAAGGCAGGAAGCTCAGGCAGCTCTCCTGAGTATTTTGGTAAACGTAGCGGCTACGCTTTGATGTCCCCGGACTTGCTCCTTGAGTTGTCTCCTTATTCGTGTTAGGTGCAAACATGCCAAGACTTACGCCCAACTCTTTTTGTAAACCATATCACCCTGGCCATGACTTGCTCTGTTTCTCAAACCTCACGACAGCGATCCAGTCACTTAGAACATTCAGTAGTCGTATCATCGTCGCAAACTTCGCTAAGGGCTCGTTCGGTTCGCGATATCGAAGGTCTCTATAATGTGGCGGCACTAGTTCTTAGTAGCGGCTTCTTTAAGGTAGTTCCTCTTATTCTCGAGCAACATTAAGATAGGGTAGTTATTCGGTTCGACGAGTTAAATAGCGATAGAAGAGGTAACTTAAGAGGGTTAATAGCGACGCTCGAGGTAGTGCGTAGTATAGATTAGCCTACAAATACACTAGAGTTCTACGGATACTACTTATAACCTAGTCGAGGATATGCGCATTACTCGAGATGTTATTAAGGAGCGTATCGCTATCGTAGTTACTAGCTTAAAGCGATAGAAGCTAAACTAAAGAGAGATAAGAGGACTAACTAGTAAACTAAAGCGCAGTAATGACCTCCTTTAGTAAAGACTCGCTAATGCTAACCCTATTAGAGCTGCTATAGCTAGTTAGATTAAGCTTATAGAGACTAAAGAGGAGTTTATAGAAATGGACCTAGATTAGTACATTAAGGTGCTCGATACTATCGTAACTAGCAATAGCGCTACTTAGATGTTCCTTAAGGCGACTATTACTATAAGGCGTAAGCTCGTAGGTGTATAGTTAGTAAGAAAATAAGGCGCGAGGGTTAATGTTAGAGAAATAGTTAATAAAAAATTGTTGTTGTTCTTCTAAGGTTACTCGCTAATCTATCGACTTTAAACTTAGAGCTTAGAGCTTAGAGCTCTAAATTCTCTAAATTCTTAGAACTATTAACTTCTACTCTAACATACCAATTTCATCGATTTTAAAGGCCTATTGCCTCTAAGTAACCTTAATAATTAGTCTACATCGCTGTTACTGTCGCCTCGCGCCTCTACGCTATTAGCGAGGACCTCTTATCGACACTAGCACCTTTAAAATTGTTCTTAGTATCTATCTCCTAGTCCTTAAATACTAGGTCATTTTAACCTTCTCGTACGATTAGATTACTTACCGCGGTTAGCGCTATTACTAGTTACGCCTAGAACTAAAGGGAATAGCGATGCTGTTTTCTAAATACCTACTATCTTATCTTAAAGATACTAAAGTTCCTCTCGATGTAATTACGTAGCGACGAATAGCGTAAGTTAAAGAGCTCCTCTTTAGTCGATAGCCTTCTTAATGCTAACTCCTACTCGCGTAGATAATACCTAGTTCCTCTATAAGGCACTAACACTATATCGCTATTTAAGTATCCTATGTTACTAAGGTAATATTTGCCTAATAGACATGTTAGCGGCGACCCTTCTTCCTACTTTGCGGCCTCGAGTACTTATATATTATACGTAGACCCCTCCTAACCTACGTAGATATAGGTAAACTATCTATTAAAGTTATAAATAGCTAGGATGTTCTATAATATGTTACCCTTTCGATCTCTATACGCTACTATCTCGTCGCTAGTAACATAGGTAGGAACATAACTGCCGTCGAGTGCTCTAATATAGTCTTAGAAGTGTTTAAATTTAGGCCGCTTTAACTTATTAGAAGTAGGGGTCTCCTTATCGGGTAACTTAACCGTCTCTTTATATAATTTAAGTAGGCTAACCATTACTTAATATATAATTGCTAATAGCGTTGCTATAGAGTGTTAGAAGACCTCCTACATTTGTCGATATAAGTAACTAGTAGATGCTATGTGTAGGAAGATAGCTAACTTCTTAGCAGATCTAATGTCTCTACTATTAGTTAGTAACCCTTGCGAGGTTAGCTAGTCGAGTAACACCTCGAAGGTATACTTATTTAGCCTCGTAAAATTATATATATAACTATCGCCCTCGGCCTCGCGGAGCTACTCGATCTACCTTACGCCTTTACTAACATCTATATACACCGTACGTACGCCCTCTAATTTATCTTAAAGGCAGTTACTAACGCTATATATAGCTAATTACATACGTAGGGCATGCTACTCGAAGTCGTCGTCAAAATCCATTAAGTCTCGAAGCGCTTAGGCTAGGTTTTTAAAAAGTACAGAGGGTAGGGGGGTGCATCTTTAACAACGGGGTAAATTACGCCGTTTTGCAGGGAAATACGCTAAAAAAGCCAGATCTAAGAATGAAGCTGCCCATCGCCATATTTCCCTCGAAACCGAGCCCTCGAACCGAACGACACCCTCGATATCGACTACTATTACGACATCGAGCTTTATTGGCCTTAATCCACCCCCTTCAAAGTCAGTTATTGAGCGCGAACCGAACGAGCCCTAAATCATGTTGTAATATCCGTGCTATCGGCATCCCTCTGTTTGACCGATCGGCTTCTGACTTCCCTCAATCTGCTCACATTCTCAAAGGATCTCAAAGTGGGGGCTGCTGACGAACCACGATGGCCACTCCATCAATGACAAAATTCCCCTTCTCCAATGTGTTCTTACGTAGTTTCCCTTTGACAACAAGACAATCATGACAGAACAAGAAGCATTCTGGATCCAGACAGAAGACTGGCACACCGCCGGCGAGCCCTTCCGCATCGTCCCAGATCTACCACCCCACTGCACGACAACGGGAAACACAGTATGGGAACGCCGCCTGAATATCATGAAGGAACCGAGTCATCCTCTGGATCTACTACGCCAATCTCTATGCCATGAGCCCAGAGGTCATGCTGACATGTATGGCGGTTTCATCGTGCCCCCAAACGACTCTGGCGCCCACTTCGGTGTTCTATTCTGGCATAGAGATGGCTTCTCCACTGCCTGCGGTCATGGAACCATCGCTCTAGGCCGCTATGCAGTAGCCAAGGGACTTGTAGAGTCTGTTCAAGACGGCTCAGTCAAAGTCATCATTGACGTACCTTCTGGCAGGGTAGCGGCAGATGTGAACTTCAAAGATGGCAAAGTGATCCATGTGGATTTTGTCAATGTGGAAAGCTACCAGTTCGCCAAAGACCTCCCAATAAGTGTGATTCTTCATGGAGGAGAAACTCTAGATCTCAGCGTCAATCTATCTTGGGGTGGAGCTTCCATTGCATCTGTCGATGCTCGCGATATTGGGATTGAAATAGAGCCAGCCAACTCTCAACGCTTCATCGGACTGGCCAGTCAGATCAAAACCAAACTTGGAAAACAAGGCGACCACGCAGGCACTTCCCTCTACGTCGTATGTTTCTTCCAAACCCTCAGCGACAGCTCCCAAGCCATCGAGCAGAAAAACGTGGTCGTCTACGCAGAAGGCGCGATAGACAGATCACCCTGTGGCAGTGGAACAGGCGCCCGAGTTGCAGTTTTACTGGCGCAAGGGAAATTGAATGGTGGAAAGAAACTCATCCATCATTCCATCATCAACACGACTTTTGAAGCCAGCGTTGTTTCGCAGCAGCAGGATGAGGGCGCAGAATTTCCGATTTGTATACCCAAAGTCAGAGGTAATGCTTTCCTCACTGGTCGGCACAGTTTCTATATCGATCCGAACGATCCGACGTATCCGGGCTTCTTCTTCAGCTAAATTCTGGAATATAAAAGCTGTGCAGACATAAAGACAGAAAACAAGACTGGGCTCAACAGACACAGCAACGCGCAACGAAAACCGAAGCCGACCACACGACTATGAAATCAAGAACCAACGACCAAAAGATCATGATGCAAACAACAGTAACAAGCACGAGACACGAAAAGGGAAACTATGCTATCAACATATCTCATACAGGTATCCACGACTACGACAAAAGACGCCAATTGACAACCAAAACGAACCGTGACCAAGACATGAGGTGAAATGAAAACGTTGGCTTTCAATGCGGGCGATAAAGAGCCAGCAGGGAGGATGATTGATTGTGGGAGTTTTGGTGGTCAGCAGCCTTGAGCTTTGAAAGCTGAAGCTAGATGAATTTGCAGCGGGTATTGCTGGGAAACAACATGAACTCGTTGCAGAGAAGATGAGTTGTTTGCTTAACACTGCAAGTAGTATATGTATATTCTGTCTACTGAATGCTCCATCTCAACTTGTGTTTCAGTCAGCAAAGCAACACTGTCCTTCTTTGTGCGTAGAGTACTGGGAGAAAAAAAAAAGCAACCAGTCCTAACCATGGGTATTCGCAATGCACAAACTCCATCCATGCTTGATATGTCCACACGCTGTGCTGCCCCTTCCATGCAAAACAAAAGATGATAATGAGTAACAATGAGATATCTACGCGAGTTCGTCCTCTGATCCATCGTCAGGCTCAGCCAAAACCCTCTTTCTCAACATTTCTTTCCTTCCCACCGTCTCTTTGAGAGGCGTCCCGTAGCGTACCACCGGCGTCTTAGGCGTTGCAGCAAGAGCGGAGTTTCTGATAGCTGGCTTAGGCGTTGGTAGACTCGTTTCGGCTGATCTGACTGGTTCAGATGGTTGTAACGACTTCTTAGTCGCTTGCCTTGTGGAGCTTCTCACACTACGACGTTGGCTCTCATTCGAGGAAGACACCGAAGGCGCGGGCGATGGAGCCGGTGGAGGTGAAGAGAGTGGCGATGAAGACGGCATGCGCATCTGTGCTTGTGGTGCCGGCATGAACGGACTTGGCGGCGGTGGGAGGTTTGAGAGGAAGTAAGGCCCATCATGAGCGGTCATTACTGGAGAATCGGCATAGCGGGTCGCTGTTGCTGGGGTATCCATAGTCGCCGACGAGTCACTAACATCGCCATCGTTTTCTGTGTCGATTACCATCGGCTCTGTACGACGTGGAGGAGGAGTGCTTGCTCGCAAAGGTGGGTTGGCGCTGTACGGTGGAGGCGGGTGAGGTGGATGAACGGGCGAGCTTTCTTCGAAGACAGGTTCGAAGCGAGATCTGGCAGGAGGCGGAGGCATCATGTTGGCAGAACTACCGATGTTACTCGATCTTGCTGCAGTGGGGTTTGCGCGCTGGTTTGCTTGCAACGACGAGATAAGCTGAGATGTAGTCATGCCAGCAGCAGTCAGGCCCTTAGCCCTCAGATACTGCTCGGCACGAGCAAACAGATTGATAGTGCTGGTCGGCGTATTGGCTAATCTATCTCGCAGTTGGGGTGCTGGGTAAGTGTACGTTGAGGGATTGGACTGATTGAAACGTCTGTCCGACTTCTCCTGATTATATTGTCTCTCATCAGAAGTCCTTCGAGGTGCTTCTGACTCGTTGGAAGCCTTCGCATTTGACCGCCTCTTCTTCTTCTTCGACTGCTTTGGCTGCTCCATTCTTAGCACGCCAAAGCCGCTGGTAGGTCCGAAGAAGTTGAGATTGTGTTCCTGTGCAACATGTGTGGATGGACTGTCCGTACGAAGCATACCGAAGCTTCCGACCTTTGGATCCGAGGTGTCGAACGTTCTGTAGAACCCAGCAGGTCCGTGTGGAAAGTATTTCTCTTTTGGTACTCTTTTATTCTTGACAGGCTCTGGGGTAGCCACTTCAGGCGTATCCGACATGTAGAGGGTTGGAGCAGCCACCCCGGTGATTGGATGACGTCTATAGTGGCCACCCTGACCATCAGAGAAGAGCTCAGCTGGCGGTGGAGCAGAAGAATCACGCTGTGAGTCTGTGTCATCGCCTTCGTCCCCTATGGTGATAGGGATCTCGCCATTGTCTCCATGACGTGCTATCTGCTTATCCATAGCACGGCGCAGGAGGGGAGTGCGGAAAGGTGACATGCCGGGCGATGCTGCTGTATGCGAGGGGCCAGGAGTAGACAATTCGTCGTCTTCGCCATCCATGATCTCGATTATCTCACGCTTGATCATGACGGGTCGAGGCAAATCTTTCAAGACACGAGTGTAGCGGCCCGAAAGGCCACCCATGGTTCTTCCAGGCATGTGGGCAGTGATTTGTTGCCAGGTCAAGCCATTGATCTCTTTCAAACGCTTGATCAAATCATCTTCCTCTCTAGAGTAGCCACGGTTTTGTCTCACACGATTTCTTGAATTAGCAGCGTCGGAAAAGGTGGCATCATCAGTCAATGCAGGATCCAGGTCGAATGAAGTCTCGGTGTGTTTGAGGAGTCTGCGGCGCTTCTTGGGACGTGAGGCGGTAGGAGCCCATAGTGACTGACCACCAGAAGGAGAGTCCCAAACAGAGGGCGCGCGATGCGGAGCTGGCGTCAGAGCGTTGGCACGGTTGTCGAGGTAGTTGGGCGGGTTGAAAGCGTCTTCAGGCAGTGCGGGAGCGGACCAGATGCCTTGAGGCTGGCCTGGGAAATGCGGTTGACGATTGAGGGAGGTAGCACGCATGAGAAAGTCGGCGATTTGGTTGGCAATGCTTTGGCCCAGCTGATGGATGGCCTCGGGATCGACTCTTCCTTCGGCATCTTGATGTGGGACAAGCTGATTCAGAGAGTCGGCGATGGAGATTTGGGGCAGAGAATGAGCGACTTCAGTAGATGGAACGACGGATGTATTGTGGTATTGCTGCTCATGGCTAACCCTAACATCCGACTGAGCAGGCTGGGCCAAACGGGGATCGAGAGCGAGCTCGTCGTGGTCGCGGCCCAAGTCGTCAGATTCGTCGCCTGATTGCTCGTCGCCAGCGTCGACAGCTGCATCTTCGTAGTCTCCATCCTCGTCGTCGCTGACGTCTTCTTCTTGTTCATCATCCTCCTCTTGGCTGTCGTCGTCTTCCTCTTCAGGCTCTTCTTCAGGCAACTCTGCAGGATCCTCAACATCGTCGTCGGCATTGTCCTCATCGCCATCTTCGACTTCCAACTCTTCGGCGAAAGCTCTCACGAAGCGCGATGAGGCGCTCTTTCCCGTGTCTCGTTCGTGTTGCATGTACGTCAGGTGGCCGTTGTTGACGACGACCTCGCCGGTCTCCATGTCGATTTCATCGCCGACTCCAGTAAAGTCTTTGGCGTATTTCTCGAAGATGCGCTCAAAGGTACCTTTGAGTTTCAGGTCGATTCGTTGTCGGCCGCGTTGGTATTCATCAGGATCATAGTCGATTCGGTCGTCTCGCGATGAGCTGCGGGCTCGGTGAAAACCATCGAACGCCATGGCTCAGGGGATGACGGCCTGATTGTTGTTGGCATTTCACATGTCCAGAAGAGTGTCTGCAGACAATGAAGGAAATCAAGGTGGACGCGTTCGAGTCGTGAATTGTTTCCCGCGGGGCTGACGCAACTTCCCGTTCCGGCAACTGCGCCGAGGCGCCAACTGCTTCCATGCCGCTTCCAACCTTTGGTGCTTCCAGCACATGCGAGCTTCCACGTCGCAGTTGCTTTCACATCGAGTACTCGGATACTTCCATTTGACTCTGTCTAACACTTTGCCGTGCTGGCCGCTGCCTGATGACTGTACAACAACCCAATACTCCTAGTGTATAGACTGCCTCTCTCCCTCGAGCCCCTCTTAACCCTCCTTCAAGCCCCACACATCAATCATGTATTGCCAGAAATGCAGAACTCCTTTGAAACTCGACAACTCTTTGGAGCACCTCAATCCGTCCTCTTTCAAAATCTTAGTCGGTGTGTATCAAACTAGTAATCTTATTTGGACTGAGGCTGATAGTCAAGACTCGACGCCTTCTCTACCAAGCCATACTCCTCAACCACCCAAAACGCTCGCTGCTCGCGAACGGAGAGACGTCTATGACAAGGCTTCTCAGAATGCCGGTCCCGCTCAGCAAAAGCGGTCAATACAGGCTCCGCAAAAGACTGCCAACTTCAATCCTGCCATGTCTTACGTGATGTTAAGTGAATCTCAGCTTGGACCTATGTCACCGGAAGACTCTGGCCCTTCCAAAAAGGCCCCTGAGAAGGACTCAAAGTCTCCAGACCAGCATGACTCAACTAGTCTCTCTACCGAGATTGAGAGAAGCCTACGCTTATGGGAGATCTTATCTTCTCGCTCTGATATCGACCATCCGGTATGCTCAGAATGCACCGATCTATTACTGGCTGGTCTCCAACAACGTCAAACAACGGCGAATCGTGAACGTCAGGCATATGCCGAGTTCCTCAAAAAGGCAAAGGAGGGCGTTCCTTCACAGGAAGAGCAACGCCAGGCCCGCGAAGCTCTGGCTGCTGCGAAACAACAAGAGGAAAAAGCTCTTAGGGAGTTGGAGGCCCTTGAAGCGGAAAAGACTGCCATGGAAGAAGAAATCGCTGCCCTCAACCGCGAAGAAGCCGAACTCGAAGAAGAGGAAGCCGCTTTCTGGCGTGAACGCAATGACTTTGATAACACTGTCACTAAATTCAGAGAACAAAACGACAGCTTACTCAACCAACTTCAGTTTGACACAAAGCTGCTTGAAGCTCTGCAGCGAACAAATGTCTACAATGACTCGTTCTGCATTGATCATGACGGTCCGTTTGGCACAATCAACGGATTGAGATTAGGCAAGCTTCCAGATCACGCTGTCGAATGGCCGGAAATCAACGCTGCATGGGGTCTTTGTGTCTTACTATTGACGGTCGTCGCTGAGAAGCTAGGCTGCACTTTTCACGGCTATAGGCCTCTTCCAATCGGCTCCACATCAAGAATCGAGAAGCTCGAATATCCAGCGAATGATCAATCACGAACTGGCAAGCCAAAGGTTACAAGTCTCGACCTTTTCTGCAACAGTGATCTTCCTCTCGGATTGGGCTTCCTGCATCGTGGCTTCGATAATGCCATGGTTGCATTCCTCGAATGTCTTCGACAGCTGGGCGAGCATGTTGAGCAATCTCCCTCATATGTCGGCGCGTCTGCTCTAAGTCGCAAACTTCCTTACAAGATAAGTAAGGACAAGATTGGTGATAACAGCATCAAGCTTGGAACCTTCAATCAGGAGGAAGCTTGGACGAGGGCATGCAAATACACGTTGACGTGCTGCAAATTTCTGCTCGCGCATGCTAGCCATGTTGATGATCTGAAGCAGGATGGTCAAGCGGCTTGTTAGAAATATGAAGTCGGCTGAATCCCGCTCTTTCAAGTCTGCTAGTCACAGAGTGCTAGCAAATTGAAGCCTCGGCATATCTTATCGCCAGGGATGGTTCTGTAAATGTGCAAGTATGAAGCAAGGGGCTAGCTTTTGAGCCGAAAGTTCTCGCGATTATTTTCACTTATGCCACGTCAGTTTGTTCTTTGCTATGTACTAGTCATGGCAATTATAAGTGCACCCGGCCATAGAATACAGCTCATAGCTGGCGTTCTATTCACGGCGATACCACTTTGGCTTCTGGCATGGCACTTTCGAGTGCGGACTCCTCTTTTCGTCAGCCGGCACATACCCCATCACAATGCCTGGACGATAGACCGCGAAACATTCATTCAAGAATGGATGGACAATCAGATCGGTAATGAACCGAACAACTCGGCCATCTCTTTCTTATGTCGCCAACCAAACATCAAATGGCAGCCAGACGTAGTGCTGGATCTGGACGATGCCAATGGTGGGATAGGCAATGTTCGAGGCAACATCTTCGACTTCCTTGGTCTGGCCATCTTGAGCGGATCTTCAATCGTGCTACCTAGCTTTCAATCAAGATCTTCGACAGATTTGAGCGCTCTTTGGAATGGCAAAACACCTTTCAGCACATTCTTCGACGAAGACCACTTCATAGCCACCTTCGCAGCAGCATGTCCAAAGATGAACATCTACAAACCGAAAGGCAATCACTCTCTACCGCTTCCCCTTCACAATCGCTACGGCATGCCGAGTATGCGACAAGATCTCTACCCAGATACCCGCGATACAGAAAAACCAAACACACCTTCAGCGGCGGTAAAAGACCTCCAATCCTGGATTCTCGCTCAACCCGACCGCGATCCCAAGAATATCACTCTCATCAGTGTTGGCCGCACTCTCTGGGAAGGCCTGGATACCTGCTCTTTACCTCCAGCCGTCCGTCGCGACTTCGGCTCCTCCCTGCGTTTGATACCAGAAGTCCGCCGTCTAGCTGCCCTGGTAACTTACAATCTCGCCCTCACCTACCATCTCCACGACATCGACCCCCGCCTCCCCTACTACCCATCCTCCTTCCTAGGCGCCCACCTCCGCACAGAAAACGATGCCAAAAATGCCGGATGGTTGGAAAACGCCACACCCTCCGCCCACGCCGATTTCGACGGCCAAACAGACGCATATCTATCCCAAGCCGTGGAAAGAAACCTACAAATCATATACGTGGCTTCCGGCAACACCTCCGAAATCTCCAAATTCGCAAAAAAAGCATCTCTCTTGCATAATATAACCGTCACCCACAAAACCGCCCTTTTATCCCCCACAGACCTTTCCACATTACAAGCACTTTCTTGGGATCAACAGGGATTGGTTGATTATGAAGTTTTGAGGAGAAGTAGTTCGTTTGCGGGATATGCGAAGAGTAGTTTTGCGTTCAATATTGCTATCACCAGGAATGAGTTTGTGGATTGGAATAGGGAGAGTTTGAGGTTGAAGCCGGGGGATCGGAGGAGGGAGGATTTGGCTTTTGATGATGGGGTTAGTAGGATTTGGGGGAGGTTTGAGTGGCAGGAGGAGAGGATGTTGAGGGGTGCTTGGCCTTGATTGTGTTTTGTGTTTGTGTTTGGAGTTTGTTGATTGATGGGTAACGGTGGATTAAGAAGAAGAAGCTTGGTGGGGTTTGACAGATGGAGGGAGAGAAGAAACGACAAAGTCATGTCCGGAAGTGATGATAAGAGGAGGTAGAGAAAGAATAGTAACGCCATCCAAATAATGCTCAGAAGCCTTTCTTGTTTTTACATGAAAGAGAATATCGTACAAGTATATATGTGCAGTGGAGGAGGTCAAGAAGGAGGGAGATCAATCTATGCTCTTCCCTGTCTCATCTCCTTCTTGCCTTGCTTACCCTTGGCCATGGGCTGCTTGGCCTCTGCCATCAAGGGAGCTTCCACTCTAGACAGATCGATATTCCTGGCCTCCTCGATCTCCTTGATACCGTCAATCAAACCAGCCGGGCTCTCCATCTTTGTCTTTTGTGCCAACTCTCTGGCTTCCCTCCTTGCTTCCAACTCCTTCTTTCTCTCTTCGGTCAACAGCCACTCCTCGGGGAATTGGAATCGCTTCTTCGGCTTTGCGTGTCTGAAGTCCACGGGGATGTCCTTGAGCCATTCGCTCTCTGGTGATTTTGCCTTTGCGATCAAGCCCTTGATGGTGTCTCCAAGGTAGCGCTTGTTTTGTGCTTGGGTCTCGTGGTCTTCGCAGCTCATCTTTACGAGTTTGGACACAGGGTTGTAGCGTACACCGGCCAGCTTGATCAGGTTTTGGGTGTGTGCGGGGGTGAGACTGAGGTCCGAGGGGTCAAATTCTACGACGACCTTTCGTGATGCGGGATGTTGTTCACCCATGTAGGTTGTGTAGCGGAAACGGAGAGGTGTGGCGGCTGTGGGTGGTGTGAAGGGTTGTGTGAGATCTAGATGCTGTCGTCAGTATGAAGCCTTGAATAGACTCGTGCAGGTGGACCAAACGTACTCGCCAACAAAGGCATCTCCCAGCCTGCCAAACGTGCATACTCTCTAATCTCCCTCGTCTGCTCCAATTCTCCATGACCCAAACTCGAAATATCATCGCCCTGGAAATCATCCTCATCAGGACCAATATCCTCCTTCTCGCCCATCTGGAAGAAACCATTGTTCTTGGGCTCTCTCTCAACGGGACCAGCAGGGAATTCGAAATCCAGCGCCTCCAGCTCAGCGGCAATGTTGTCCTCCATCTCACGGTGGGTGCGACTGTCCTTTGCGAAATGGTCGCGCAGAGCACTGTCTACGTTCTCCATCTTCTGGCGTTCATCCGGTGTGAGCGATGTGTATGAAGCCTGGTCATCGCGATCGAGACGGTTGTAAAAGGCACGGTTGAAGTAGCCCTCGCTGCCTGAGGATTCCTTCTTGTCTGCGGCGAGGGTGCGGCGAGTGGTGCTGAATGGTCGGGAGACGGATTGGAAGTGTGGGCGTTGGTTGGAGCGCAATTGGCGCGCTGCTGTGCGACACACGCTCTTTGCTGCTGAGGCCATGGCGACGAGGGGCTTGTATTATCGACGGCGATGTCTGTTTCGCTGATGCTTTGGTATGCTCCAGAAAGTTGAGAGACGGCCGGTTGATTCTCGGCTTAGACTTTGCGGCTTCTTTCCCGAACATCGCCGCTTCCTCATCTGCATCTCCCATCATTGCTGTGCATTATTCTAGTCTCGCCTTTTTCGCCATGCTACAAAATCTAGCTAGTTAGCCATGGTCTTCCATCAATTCGAGACGCTCATTGAACGTAGCTCAGGATCGTGGCGTTCAGGCATCTGATTCAGATCTGTCTTGACGCAAACGCCGACTTGCTGAAGTCGCCTGAACAGCGAGTCTTGCATTGCCTTCAAGGATGGGGTCTAAGACAGAGGTCAGAAGGCATTGGCGTGTCTTGTATACAGCGATATCAGGATCCTTATCGACTTCAAACTCACACATTGATCATATTCAAGACATTGTTTTCAACGTACAAGCTTTCGATGAAGCGAGTACTTGCTCCTGAACTATTTATACAGCAGGCATTTCCTCGATGATTCTCTGCATTCTATCAAATCACCTACTATCACCTACTCATTCGTCCCCAACACCTTTCCATCTTACTACTTCATTCATCGCAGTCATGAGTTACAGCCTCATAGATGCCAATCTGCTTTATCAATCTACACTGAGCTTCAGATGCATTGGCCCAACAAAAGACAACCACCGCTGTGATCAGGACATCACTCGAGCAGCTATGGAGAAGGTCGAGCTAGCCCTGAGAGTCTACCTCAGACCTGGCGTGCCTTTGACCCGTTTTGGAATCGAACGCCTTGCCAAAAGCTATATTTGCGAGATGCATCCCCACCGCACCGATATCGTTGACCTGGTGACATCGCAATGGTACGCAGATCTTCTGGGCATTCCACGCAAGGGCGGCGTCAATTCTGGAGACTACAACCTCAAGGACCCTCAGCATATCGAAAAAACGTCTACCAAATAACTCACTACGGCATTGGCAAACAATCAGCACGCGAAACAGGAAATTGAAAAACTGAAGAGAGAAAACGCTGCTCTTGAGAAGACGAGCAACGACCTCGCAGTGGTTGAGACGCTGTTACTTGCCAGGCTCGCGGCGACCGAGCGCATGGACGAGGAGTTGTCAGACATAGTCAAGCAACTCCATGATGAGTCGAAGGCAAGAGAAGACATCATCAGTCGGATAGAAGCGTTTTTGGATTGAGAGGGATGGTGCTTATCGTTGTTGGTCATATCTAGAGCATCAGTCTCACAGACACTTCTGATCCGGTGTTTATACGAAAAAACCACATTGTCGTCGCTTCAATGATAACTTCTTCCACATCAAGTGTTGTGGTCTGTATCAACTCTCAGTCGGAGAACACACCCAAAGCACGAATTCTTATCATGAAGGTCACAAATATTTCAAAAGGCAAAAACCAACCACTACAAGGATCGAACACAGAACCAGCAAAAGGAGACCGCGCCGTCTCCTACTTCTCCCGATGCATAAGCACAGGCTATTCCCCTCAGGCCAAACATCCTTGGGATTTTGGTGCTCCTGAGTGGGTGAAAGGGAGCAAATTGTTGATACCTATATTGTCCCACTTGTAAGTGAAGGAGGAATTTTGACTTGTTGACTTTTTGACTTGTTTGCTCGTTATGCGTCTCTCCTTGTTCCTTCCTACTTGTTTCGTATTTGCTTGATTCTATGCCTGCTTTTTGCAGTGTAGGAGTCACAATCATTTTCACATCCTAGCACATCACATCACACAAGAGAGAAACAATAAATTCAAAGAAGAAAAAGTATTTATATTTTGATATCCAGCAACAATCCAAGAAGAGTATATGTATGTTTTTATGAGATCAGAAACTCCAAGCCGTCCAAGAAAGAAGAAGAAGAAGAAGAAGATAAGATGCCACTCATGTGGCTTCCTATCTGGAAGAAGTGTAGCGAGTAGAGTTACCAGTGAGTCAACCAATTCGAAGTATATCGGCATTCAAGTGGTGGTTGGCTCTACCTACCACCATCAGGCATAGTAAAACAGCTCTTTTCAGCAATCTCCAACATCGCAGCAGCAGAGTCGACAATGTCAGATGTGCTGTCAGAGAAAGAGGCAGTAGTAGTCGCGCGGTTCTCTCTAGAGTGGTAAATACAGTATGAGCACGATCGATGACCTAAAAAGTGATGATTAGCGGCATGCGTGTAGAGTTCTGACAGGGTGTACATACCACAGCCCGCACAGCTGGTTTTGTAAGTGCTCTGAGTGTAGCGGCAACGGCAGCAGGTCCACGGCATCTTGTTTGTGGGTTGGGGGTTTATAAAAGGGCTTGGGGAGTATTTGCCTGTTTGTAAGGGGTTGAAACGGATGTTAGAGTGTTGATACTGGAGGATATGGATGACATTGAAGTTGTGTGTTTCTTTTTATATGATGTGAATATTTGGTAGAAGGGAAATGTTCTTTGAAAGAGAGCATAAAGAAAGTTGACGCAAACAGTAATGTACGATAGAACGACAGTTCGGAAGTTTGGTGGAGCATAAAGAAGATAGCAAACTGGCAAAGGTAGTTCAAAGAGAATGATATCAGACTGGAAATTTTGGGCTTTCGGGTGGTCTTTGAGAGGAGCCTGGTGATAAATCCTTTGTACTTTGCGTGGAGAGTTCCAATGCACAGTGACTGGATGAGCAATATTTGGCTCAGAGAACCCACATCCAAGTACAGAGCTATTTGTTTAATATGCCTTCGACAACTAATTTGTGGGTGTCATGTTTTGGAAAGCCAGGTTGAACAGAGTCGAGGTCTCAAATGATTGAGAAAGCATAGATTGATGCCAAAAGCTTTGATGTCTTGTGAACATCAGACCTTTACTAGAATGTGATTGCATTTCTGAAGACCTGTTTTTTTCCGTGGGTTAGGCATTGGATGGAATGTTTCCGTCAACGAGAAGGAGTTTGACTGTTTGGTGGTCAGTTTGTAAAGCCATCGCTCTTTCTTCTCTTGAGGTGACAAAATTGCCAGAAGCCAAATCAAGAACGTCATAAACTCCCTTACCTCTCTCACAGAAGTCCATGGTAACTGCGAGAGGCTTTTTTCATGACAGGTTTGTACTGTCCAATACTGCATAGGCGTATCATGTGTGACTTGCAGCCTCAGGAGTCTGTGAAGTCTTAGTCACCAACAGATTGAGTCATTTGTGCTGAAATCGTGTTGTTTGAGACGGAAGTACTGTCTTGAGGTGTTAGCAGGGTCTCGAAACATTTGCGAGGACTCGCAAGACATTGGCTTCTTATGTCTGACTTCGTGTCGTGACTCGACTGCGAGAATAGACAGATGTCTCATGCAATTACAAAGGAGATATCGAAAGCTTGTACACACTTTGTTACTCGAGGTGAGCTATCCCGCTCTCAAGAGCTGCACTATATATCGAGAGAAGTTTAGCAGTATTGAAGACCCTCATTCACATCTAACATTATTTGCTCCCTACCACTACATCGTACAACACATCTCTGCTGACCTGTATCTCACCATGATCTACGCACTTATCAACTTCAACAAACTCAACTTCTCTACACTGAACTTCAACTGCCTTGGTTTCGTTCATGAAAAATATCAATGCAAGAGGACGATCACAATCGCAGCCAACGAAAAAGCCAAGCGAATCTTACAAAATCTTGAACTCAAGGGCAAGAAGAAGTCAATCTGCTGTTCAATCATCCTTCTCGCCGATGCTTGCATTTGTCAAGAGCATCCTCGTCGTCCGACTGCAATCGTCTATGCCGCTACCGGATGGCTGGCAGACTTATCGATCACCTTGGGAGAGGAGATCAAGCTAGCAGAGTGCAGCAAGTGTAACGTAGTCGCTACGTCCACTGAAAAGGACAACATAACACCGGTCCAACAGGACAAGAAGGTCACCTCGTGCTTCCAGAAGTTCTTGTCACAAACCCAACAACTGGAGGAAACAATCATAGATCTGAGAAGCGACAACACCAAGCTCGAAGGTGAAAACAGTCAGCTTGCGCAGAATATTCAGACGCTTACACTGGTCGAAAACAATCAATCCTATGTCCTTCAACAGGATGAACATGAGATCCGTCGCTTGCTGAGTGTAATCACAGAGAAAGATGCTTCTTTGTCCTATCTTACTCGTCAGTTGGCTTCATCATACGTCGAGTGCTGTCATCTTCAGTCATGTGTTGATGAACTCGCAGCTCGATTGGCGAACTCCGAAGGTATGGCCAACGAACAAAGAGCCACCATCTCTACACTCCAAGCCAAAATTGCTCTGCTGGAGGAGGGGCTAAAGTTAGCTGGGCTTGACACGACCGACCCAATCGCACTGCTTGAGAATGCCCTCGAAGCATACCAAGAGAGGGTCAATCAAGCAGAAGATACCAATGATCCACTGAATACCCATATGCCTCAGCTGAAGATGGAGACGACCGGATTGCAGGGACCTGTCCAGCACGAAGAAACCATCATCATGGATGTCAATATTCGCTTGCCTGCGATTGTTCATGAAGCTTCTGCTTCGCCCGAGAACAGCTCGTGGCTCTCGATCCCAGGTCTGGGGAATAGCAGACCACTGACCCCTCCACAAAGTTCTTGTAGCAGCAGACAGGATACACCACAAAGAGATTGAATCATATGGCCTCTGAGCTAGTCGGACATAGTATGGAGGGAAGGTATCTAAGCGTGTTTGGCGATTAACGTCTGGATAGAATATGCGACCGGTAGATGCGCACAGGAGGTCTTAGAATATAGTAAGATGTTAACTCTTACATGTCATGTCGTAAATCAAGCAGTCATCATTCATCTGTGATAATCTCGCAAACAGAATACCCACTGAGATATGGTATCTCCAACGTGCTCAGACGGAAACAATCTTGCTTCTAATCTCCTGTTACCATCTCTTGTGATAAGACCGGCTCGATTGATGCATCAGATCTCCAAACACCTTCAAAATGAGTGAGCCGAGTTCTGAGACTTTCTTGGCTCGCAACTTACAGAAGCAAGACATACAGCCTCCTTGTGTGATGAACATAGAAAAATACGTGGCAGCAGAGTTAATTCATAGAAGTTGGGTATACTCGAGTTCTTGAACAGGTCTTTGTTATCGGAGACAACCACTCCATCGGCCCAGCATTCGTCCATGGGTGAGCATGAGAAAAAGTTGATCTGACCCCCGACTCCTTGCGTAAGACATCTATGAAACCCAAGAAACGTTTCGCCCACTCACTTTGACTGATTGGGTGTTTTCAGTAGTTGAAAAGTTCATCATACTGGTCTTACTGTCTCATAGGACTGCCTCAAATGATGGAACAAAAATCTATTCTTGCTACTACTATCACTTTTGTCGTGCTGATACATGTTTAGATACTTACCCTCCTCGCCATGATTGTACTAACCTTCATCAGAGGCAGTATAACCCATAATACAGCTACTCGAGTCTTTCTCACAACAAAGTACGGACGTACGGCTCCAGAGCCGTTTTCCAGCTTGAATCTCTGTACCTAGCTAACGTCATTCGAAGTCACAATGCACTCTTCTACGCTCAAACTTTTGATCGAGAGAGGCCAAATTTTGAACACATGTCTTCAGCAAACCAATTACGTGTATTGCAGCAACGGGCTTAGTGGTGATAGCCTCGAAACCGCTAAGAACATCTTGAGTTCGACCATCTTCTAGAATTTCCAAGATGATTATGACTACAGAATATGTCTATGGGAACTCGCCTGGTGCAACTTCTGCAAAGACTGTAAAAGAGCCCACCTGGAACAAATCGAGCAATATTATAAGCACCTGGTTAGCAACCTTCAAAGCAAATTCAACTGCAACCTTTGGGACGAACACCAGCTCTCGGACGATGCAGATAACTTTAGAGAATCATTCGCGGAGTCTTTGTTGGATTGTTACAAGGCTGTCTGGCAGGGCATAGGACTTGGTATGGTTATTCTTTTGTTTACCGTCCTTGAGAAGAGACAGGACTTAGTCGCGTCAGTTTTCTTTGTCATCGGGAACACTTAGTTCCGAGACCGTCATTCTTGTTCCAATGAACCCAGACCCTTTGTTCACCGCACCGCTCCGGTCTCAATCACTAAATGATCTCGCCTGGATCTCCTTCACACTGCACTGAATGGTCTATCACTTTTGCACACGGCATAATCCAACTCATTCCAACCAATAGCCGACGCTGAGCGTCGCTGCCTTAGGCGCGAGGAAACAAATCTTAGCACGCAAACCTGTCAAAAGCCCTCGACGACAATACCAAGTTGGTCACTGTGATGATCGTAGACTCTAGAGATCCTGGACATATACTCTCAAACTCAATTCAAAGTCATGCTCGAAGTTCTGGAAATCTGGCTTCAGAGACCGGCACGTCTGCATCTTTGCGACGAGTGCAAGGACTTAGAGGACGAGAAAAGATTTCATAGCTAGCTGATGGCCCAAAGATATCCAACAGGACTATCGGTTAAGCATCGACAAGTCTTCTTATAGCGAGGAAAGTTAGAAGACGGAAGCATGAGGAAAAAAAGAGTTTTCTCAATGAGAAGACAGCGACAAGTGCTTCACCCGGCTGGAACGTTTCCCTTGTGATCTTGCTGGACGAGGATTTTGAACCGGGAGACATATTTGGAAGTCGCGATGCGGGTCGTCGTGGGCAACAGCGCACTTTCTACATTTCCAACATATGGCATACGTATCTGCAGTTGCGACCTTCTAGCGGTTGCTTTCATCTTCGTAAGACTCAAAGCTGGGAATGACTTTGCTTGATTATATCTTTTTTTCTGCTTCTGCAATTTAAGGGGCAACCTCATCCGTTGGAACTTCCATCGCCTCAGGCATGCTCGAAGTACCAGTTCCAACAGTCTTTTCTTAAGAATATACTTAGGCGCATGAGACAACAAACAAAGCAATTGGAGGCCATGTCTCGGTCGCTATGTTTGTACTCGCCTTGTGTCACCTCAATTTTTCGTGTCAACAATATTTATTAGTCTCCTCTGCCCGATCAGTGATGCGTCTTTCCAAATCTCAGAAGCATTGACGAACATGATCTTTACCCCCGAAGTTTTTATCAATCTACTCTGTCACTTTGTTCATCTATTCCGACATGTTTTCCGATATGTCTTCCGAAGTCGCGTATTGCTCCACGATCAATGAACAGTCCATACGTCAATCTCAAATTCGCACAACGGACCAAGCCATCGAGATCCCCTTATATCGCATCACAACACTCCAAGAACTCTCCGCCATCTCAATGATCCACCGCTGCATCGGCAAATCAAGCTACGGAATGCTCAGTGATCAATGCAAGGTATCTGTCTTCTACAACATTCGTTCGCTAGCAGGGGCCGTCATAAAGAATGCTACAAACAGTAGCAATAGCTGGACAGGAGCAGAGACACTTGTGAGACTGGCCAAACTCTGTCTCTGTCAGAGCTGCTCTCAGACTCAGCTGTTTGATGTGGTGGCTGCTTGGAGAAAAGAGCTAGACGCGCTCGCAAATGTGGTGGAGGTTGAGAGGGTTGACTCTCCTGTCGAGTCTGAGAGCGAAGACAAGGCTGCCTCGTCAGTAGTCATGGCTATGGCGTCTATTGGTGGAGTGAGAAGCCTGTTGTCGGCCTCGGTCGCTAGGCTTTGGTCGTGGCCAGAGGCTGTCTGTCATCCTGAGCTGTAGGATATGTGCTGAGGTTAAGCATTGGTCAGTTGGAGAGGTCAACTTAGAATCTGTCGTCTGGCCGGTATCGAACGAATCTGACTACACTATATTCTTTACAGACATGGAATAGCCCAGATGAAATCTTACCATAACCACAGCCTCTTCCAGTAAGTGTTTCGTTAAACCAGCACGGAAGGTTGGGCAGATAAGTGTATTTTGGCATCATTTCTGAGACATTCCCGACTAAGAAAATTCAGATAGCAATATTGACGTGCATCTCCGCCAATCTTCCTACGGTGGTTGGGCCGAGAGTTGGACCCATTCTCATGTAACCTCCGAATCTCAAAGGCTCTTCAAGAAGTGCTCGTTAGATCTCGAAATCGTTCATTCTATGTCTTGAAGTAGAATCTTGGATGTGAGACAGTTTCTGCTTCTCGAACACGGAGCAAGTCCCACGACACCTCAGATAGTGGATTTGATGAGATGGTAGAGACTATTATCGAGTTCCATGGGTAGAAACCATAGTCCGATAGATGCCTCAAAACCAATTTGACCTCAACATTTTCTGCTCTACGAAAAGCTTCCTCTCTTATCTCTCGGTGCAGGAGGCTAGCTCGTCTTCAAAAGTTTTTGTCACAATTCAGACCTCCTGTATGGAGTGAACTGCGGGGCCAACAGAGCCGCAATAAGAGTAAGGGCGTCTTTGGAGAGGACGAGATCTCGCACTCCATGTGCTCACAAGAACCTTCTCTCAGATTTATCAGACATCGTCTCTCTTGACATGTAAACAAAAGCTGACTTTGCTTTGAGTCGAAGCAGACCCATATTGTGGAGCTTGACTGCTCTCCAGAATAATACCGAAGAACTTTGCAGCTCTCAACTTTATGTCTTGAGTGTATCGAGATGACCCTTGTTTCTCAAACACAATCCAGTTCCGCGAGACAACTTGTTTCATCGCTCTCTACCACATGCTCAGATATCCATGTGGCTGCAATGATCGTTCAATCATGCGAAAGTGACGTATGGGTACCCTCATTGAGACTTTCGTGTTGGGCCAGCTGGGACTCTGAGATACTGTCAAGGGCGCTCTAACAAGACACATTGTGTTTGTGCAAAAACATGTCTCTCGGTCCGGGCACCTTCCACCAAAATCAAGACTGGATCACTTTTTCGTTTTCTCATCCATGATGAAATGTCGCTTAGTAACCTCCACGGATGGTGTATATCAGGGGGATATTAACTCAATCTAGCTCCCGCCAGCTCCAGACGACGGAATTCTTCAACAACCTCTCTGGACATTTCATCCTAGTACTCACTCATTCCTCACTCTCTTGTAATCACCTTTATCATGCCATACACACTCATCAACCTTCTGGACCTCATCGAGATTGGTGGACAGTCAACCTGCGTCGGCTTCAAGAGCGGCGGCAAAGAACGCTGCGGCAACCACAACTTGGTCACAGATGTCGAGAAAGCAGATCTTATTCTACTGATGATGGGATCTGGAGCATCACGCAAACTGGTCCGAATGTTTTTGCGAAACCTCGCAGTATTCAGTCTCTGCAAGAAAAACCATCAAGGTCAGATCGAAGGTGTTGTCAAGAAGTGGACAGAACACACCGCCAGCACTTCCATGTTCGAAGACACGAAATCGTCAAAAATTCCCAGGATCTGGTATCAGACGGTTGAGAACCTCAAAGCAGAACTGCAACAAGCTCAGAGCTTGTACTCGTCGGCTAAAACAGAGGCACAAAAGCTCAAGGTTTCGCTCGAGGACGCCCGCCTCCAGTGTCAAAAGGCACAGGAGCTAGCACAAAACACTCAAGTCGAAGTTCAAAGGCTTCTGGCGGAGAACAGAAGTCTCAAGACAAGCCTGACTCAGATCTCACAAGAGCATCGCGTATCCAATCTCGCGAGCTCTAAACTTGAGGCTCAAGTCGAAACCCTCCTGCAGGCAAAAGTCGGACTTTCGGAGAGTAACATGCTTCTTCGCACAGAATGTGCAGCTGCCGAAGAGCAGGCAAAGACAATACGACTGCAGTTCGCCACGATGGAGGATGTCAATTCGAAGCTTCGTGAGGACTTGGAGAAGACACAGCAGGCAAACCTTGGTCTGGCCGATACCGTTTCTAATCTAAAGAGCGGAGTCCAAGGCTGGAAGAACAAAAGCATAGACCTTGAATGGCAAGTTGCAAGCCTTGAGAAGAGGCTGGAGGTTTCTACAGCAAGCAAGGATAGTCTGCGTGGCAAGCTCACAGATCTACGAGCCAAGTTCGATGCATCAAAAGCAACCGAAAAGAAGCTGACCGAGCGCAACGCAACATTGAACCTAAGAACCAGGGAGCTCGAGAAACTTCAAAAGGAAAAACAACTCGTAGAGTGTGAAGACGAGCGAGACGAGACTGCTGGGAAAGCAGAGGTGTCAGAGGAAGCACAGAGTGCCAGCACAAGTTGGCAGTGCGCAGTGATGTAAATGTACAGATGTGCAAGGTGGAAATATTAAACAGAGTCGGGAGATATTCCATATAACGAACCATGGCTTTTGGTGAAACCACCGTTTTCTCTCAATGCACCAGACCGCTTTCTGCCATCTTCTGAACGTACTTGGCATACTTGCTAGCACTCTGCTTCCTCAGTCCCTTGCCCCACTTCACCATAGCAAAGAAGGTAAGACACTGTGCGAGTCCTGCAAATGCGGCTAAAATAAAGGCGTTCTGCAAGCCCATACCGTCGATCCAGGGTGTAATACCATACCCAATAGCAAAGCTCATCGTGTTGCGGATCAAAATGACAGTAACGATGGCCTCGCCTCCGAGATCTTTGTACGAGTCGACAGCGTACGATATACTCAATTGGATGCCTATCGTGTTCGTCAAAGCAATGACCCCCATTGCAAAGACACATCCAAACCACATGACTTGTTGCGCCGCTCCAACTCCCCACAGTATCAGTCCACCTGGGATGAGTACGAGAGATGGCAGGAACAGCCAGAGTCTGTGTTCGCTTTCGAGGATGCCGCCGTTACGACGTGCCATCGCAAGGACGATTTTGTCACCAATGACTCCGGTATAAAATGATCCAATGGCTACGCCGATGAGGGGTGAGATGTATGAAAGGCCAACCATGCTGGCCGAAAAGTTATATGGCGCGTTGCCAAGAATGGATGAGGCGGTGCCGTTGAGTACATTGAACCAGATTAGGTTGCTCCCGTAAGAAAAGCCTGCATATGCTATCACTAGATTTTGTGCTCTGATTAGCATTTCTTGTTCTTAGTTCTTATACTGGTACTTGAATTACCTGGAAATGTGAGGAAGATCAGTGGTCTAGCTGTCATGCCAGCAATGTGATTGTCTTTCTGCAAGTCGGCCTTTTGCCACAGCTTGAGTTTGTCCAGGTAAGTTTTGCTCTTGAAACTCCCAATTGGTGTAGACAAATCATCCTCGGATGCCACATCGTTGTCCGGGCGTGCGCATTTCTCGTTCACCTTTGCTGCGACGGAAGCTTGCTCCGGACGCACTCCAATCGGAGCTACACCGATAACAGAATGTCGAGAATAATTCGTTTCTTCCATGACGAAAAAGAGAAAAACAAAGCCAGCTCCGCAGAAGATGGCACACCAGTACAGCACCCACTGCCAGCCTTGACCGTCTGCGATGAACCCAGCAAGCACTGGTGCGAGGAAATTGGAGCCAGCAAGAAGTAGTGCATAGAGACCCAAATGCTTTCCTCTTTCATGCTGGAACCAAACATCCGTAACGCTGATCTCGCACAGAGATTCGATAGGTGCTCCAAAAAAGCCCTGCAGAATCTTGTTGGCAATCCACTGGCCATTGCTCTTAGTGTACGGTGCCCAGAGCTGGATACCCATGGTTGCGAGGATGCTGAACAGATACACGGGTCGTTTGCCGTACTGCAAAGCAAGTGGTTGCCAAAACAGACAGCCCCACCCGAAGAAAAGGAACATGTATCCGGTGCCATTGTTGAGTTCGTTCAATGTCAAGTTGGTCTCTTCGGCGATAGGCTCCAGAATTGAGTAGATAGCAGCACTTGCGATCCCCACCATGAGTGTGTATACGCCCATACAGATCATGGATAAAGTCTTTCTCCTGGGCGACCAATTCAGCGGATCGTCAGGATCTTGCGAGGGGGTTGGAACGAGCACAATATCTCGGTGTCCACCTCTAGCATGCTGTGCGTGCATGGTTCCTTCCAGATCCACTAGGTGGACGGTACCTGGTACGGGAGCCTCTTCAAAGACATCTTCGTATGTCATGACGGAGGAGTCCGAGTGCTTGTATGATCAATCAGGGAAGTAGAGCGATGTTTGATGCATGGGAATGGAAGATCAGCTGGCGAGTCTTTGTTATGTTCGTGGAACGAGGTGCACGACCAAAGAGTGGTGCCAGACCAAGATATAGTATATGGTTAGACACATGAGGTGGGCAGCTTCCGCGTCAGAAACGGTCGTCCGAGATAGGCATAGGAAAGCCAAAAGTCGGCCGACAGCATGGAGCTGCTGAGAACCAACCAAAGAGACGTGTTGACGATTATCAGAGGATCTGCGCCTGATAAGCAATCAAAGATAACCGCTTCGCATTGTTGGGTGCGGGGTGAAGAATCGTGAAAGCCAGACATCTACTCGTACAATATCGCATTGTATATTTTCTCCAAGCAGACAGTATTTGAGCAAGATTGCTATCGCAGAGACTTCTGGTAAGATGTGTTTCAGCCCAGAATGAGATGATCACGATTCACGACAGGATGCCGCTTCGGGTCGACATTCTGAACGACCAGACAAAGTCGCATCAAAGGTCGGCATGAAAGCTGCAAGGTTGCCAAAGTCTATCTCAGCACAGTGTCTGAGCAGAAAACCATCGTGCTGTACAACAACTCAGTCATTCAGATTCGCGAGGGCCGGCGTCTGCTTGTGAAGACAGACAGCACTTGTGACTCCGACCAGCTTCACATCGCATAAACGTCGTCACATGCCTGCAGACTCTTTCATTGTCAAACATGAGCATCGGAAGTGACAAGACTCTTCCTCTCATCTTTTGATTTCTTCTCTTCCTTTGCTTCGACTTTGCGTGCTCAACATTCAACAAGAAGCTTTCGATCAAGCGCGTTCGGCTGCCAGGTCTTGGCGACGGAGACCAACTCCGCACGAAATCACATGACCGTGGCTTTTACCTGACGTCGACGCGTACATCACTATCCTGAGGCAGACGTGCCACAAAAAAGTTGATTCACTTTTGCAAAGCCATCACTGCTCAGTGAGCTGCTTGATTTGACCGCTGACGACTGACTCAGAGCATTGGTCTTTAGTCCTGCGCATCTCATGCTCGAGCATGTCATGATTGATATTCATTTCAGTTAGAAAGCATCCAACGGCCGGTTTTTCCTATCATGGATCATCAGTTGCACCAACGAGCGCTCGACTGCGCAGAAGAGGATCTGATCGCCCATTCCAAGTCCAAGCCCACTGCCTACCTTGTAGGCATTCTTTGGCATGACAACACGACACCCATCACTGATGTCCAACGAGAGAATTTCATGTTCTTGAAGTGCACGAGCAGGACATCGATCCACAGGCTCAGAGAGAGCTACGTTGCTAAACTCAACTTGCTCGATGTGTCGTTGTCTCTCGGGCCCTCCATTCTGGCAGACATCACAAAGATTTCAGAGCTGGATGCATTTAGTGACAAAGTCATTGTCCTCCGGGCCATCGGTTCTGAACCGGCTGGCACCAATAGCGACAACACTCCTGCAAGCACGATACCCATACCGCAATCCGCCCTCGAGCAACCTAACACGCAGTTGATGAAAGTTCCAGGAGCACTCACTCCTGAAAGACAAGCTAGTATCTCGTCGCGGGCAAGTGTCGATTACTCCGGGCTACCGACCGCTTCATCGGTAAGGGCACCCTCGGTATCTAGCCAGACCGGTTACACTCCAAGCCCTCGATCAACTTCTGACTCTACAAAGTCTATTCGCATGCCCGCATCTGCTCGTGCCTTGGACTCCCCGACCTCTGCACCTGCTCGCATTCCGGGTGCCTCGACGTCAATACCTCGTCCCGCTCCAGGTCCCTCAACCTCTGCATCTACATCTATGCCTGATCTTCCAGTGGACCATACAGCTACTCCTCATACCATTGCTCCGATTTCTTCGACTTCCACATCTGCTTGTGCTTCGCAGAACGCAACTCCTCCTGCTCAAGCTTTGGGTCCCGCAACGTCCACTGCCGCTCGTGCTTTGGAGAACTCAACTTCTCCTGCTCAAGCTCTGGGTCCCACAATGTGCACGTCTCGTCGCGCCCCGGGTCCCTCTATCTCTGGATCTAAACATGTTCCTGTTCTTCCGGTGGACCACACAACTACACCTCGTGCGTATACTCCGATATCCTCAGCCTCCGCCTCTGATCGCGGTCCGGAGAATTCAACTTCCCTTGCTCAAGCCCCGAGTGCCGCACCGTCCACTCCACGTCGCGCTCCGGGTCCCTCTATCTCTGGATCTAAACATGTTTCCGCTCTTCCGGTGCACCACACAACTACACCTCGTGGTTATACTCCGTTATCTTCAGCTTCCACCTCTGATCGCGGTCCGGAGGACTCAACATCCCTTGCTCAAGTCCCGAGTGCCGCACCGTCCACTCCGCGTCGCGCTCCGGGTCCTTCAACGTCCGGATCTAAACATGTTCCCGCTCTTCCGGTACACCACACAACTACACCTCGTGGTTATACTCCGTTATCTTCAGCCTCCACCTCTGATCGCGGTCCGGAGGACTCAACTTCCCTTGCCACTCCGCGTCGCGCTCCGGGTCCCTCAACGTCCGCATCTAAACATGTTTCCGCTCTTCCGGTGCACTACACAACTACACCTCGTGGTTATACTCCGTTATCTTTAGCCTCCACCTCTGATCGCGGTCCGGAGGGCTTAACTTCCCTTGCTCAAGCTCCGGGTTCTACAACGTCCACTCCGCGTCGCGCTCCGGGTCCGCCGGCCTCTACATACGAGCCTGGTGTTAGAGCGGACAGCTCGGCTGCTTCTCGTGCCTCTGCTCTGAGGTCTTTAGCGTCTATGTCTGCTTTGGAGAATTCAACTTTCTCCGCTCAAGCTGCAGACTCTACAATGTCCATTCCGGGTCCGCCAACCTTTGAGAATGAGCCTGCTCTGGGAGCGGACCACTCGGCTGCTTCTCGTGCCTTTGTTCCGAAGTCTTTAACGTCCGGATCTGCTTTGAAGAGCCCAACTTATCCTGCTCAAGTTCCGGGTCTCACAAAGTCTGCTGATGTTGCTCGCCTCCCGGGCTCCACAGATTCCAAGCCATCACGTTTTCTGAATCACTCCGAACCGACATATGCCTTTGCCACGGGTCGTTCGGCATCGACATCTTCCAATGTGATGGACCACCCGACTCTTATCTCTGGAAACGCCTCGGGTCCCGCAAACTCGTTACCTTCTACAACTTCGCGTGCGTTTGATCACTCAATTTCTGCATCTGCCTTTGCTCCAGGTCCCTTGGCTTCCACATCTTCCGATATGCTGAACCGCCCATTCCTTACCTCTGCAAACGCTTCCGGTCTTACAACATCGACACCTACTCACGCTTCGGGCTCAAAAATTTCGACACCATCTCGTGCGTTTGATCACTTGACCTGTGCCTCTGCCTTTGTTCCAGGGATTGCTGTCTCGACACCTTCGCGTGCGTCGGATCACTCAACTTCTGCTTGTGTTCCGGGTCCTTCGAGATCTACACCTACTCGTGCTCCGGGCTCCTCAACTTCCACAGTCTCTCGTGCTTTGGATCAACCAAATTCCGGATCATTCTTGTACCCACGTTCTTCGACCTCTGCTCCTGCCTCCGCCTCGGGTCCTTCAGCGCCAGCAGACGCTCGTATCCCAAGCTCCTCGAAACTGGCTGCATCCGCATCGGGCAGCTCGACACATGCGTCGCCGTCTTCAATTCCCGACGCAGTGTTATCACAGCATCACCAGGTCCTCTTAAATGCGCAGCGTCACAATCCTAGCTCTGCCTACTATGGCCAAGCTCCGGGCTCTCCCTTCGTGGGAAACGAATCGCTCTCGGGTCCAACACAACACGCTCATGTGCCGTATGCTTCACATGGCATGCATCAGCCACCTTCTGCGTGGAGGCTACAACCCGTTCAGGCTTCACCTAGCCTACAAGGTTCATCATTCGGTCTGTCTCATGACGCTGCTCAGGACATGTCGAATGGCACCAGTCATGGCTTGTCTTTCACGCAGATGGCCAACACCCAACCAGTAAGTTTGATCTTCACTTTGCGCATGCTAGTGACCCAGTGAGAACTTCCTTAACCACTTCACATGGTCGTCGAGACATGCTTCGAACACGACATCCACACTCTAATCCTTCAACTTTCGATGTACTGACTGTTTCTTCAGGAAATCAAGCCCGAAATCCCACTTCCAGCACCTCTGATCATTCAGCCCGTCGAAGACGAAGACGAAGACATGGGACAAGCCGGTAGCTCACCTGCTGATGAGAATGGCGACGATGATCCTCCCTTAAGTCAAGACATGTTGCCAATCACTCACCTACAAGCAATGGCCAAAGCGAATTCAGCAGAGAAGCTCGAGGCTGGTGTCAAGCAAGGCATCAGCGCACTAGACTCTCTGGCCCAAAGTTTTGAGCTTAGCAAGGAGACTGCAGATGCCGAGCAATGGTTGCAACAAATTGAGCTGGTCAGACAAGAGGCCACTGGCGCACGTACGGTTGTCGGTGTCGTTGGCAATACAGGAGCTGGAAAGTCTTCAGTCATCAACGCGATCTTGGATGAAGAGCGTCTGGTCCCGACGAACTGTATGCGAGCCTGCACTGCTGTGGTCACTGAAATGTCTTGGAACCATAGTGAAGAGGAAAGCAGCAAGTACCGTGCTGAGATCGAGTTCATCAAGCCTGATGAATGGCAAAAGGAGCTCAAAGTCCTTTTCAATGAGATCTTCGACGGCGGCGGTAACATTTCAAGAGAAGTGAGCAACCCGGAATCACAAGCTGGTATTGCTTACGCCAAGATTCGTGCCGTCTACTGGCGCCTCACAAATGATGACTTGGCTGCAAGTTCAATCGAAAAGCTCATGGCTGATCGTTGTGTCCGAGGTGTTCTTGGCACAACCAAGTATCTCAAAGAACGCCATTGTGACACCTTCTACAAGGGGCTCCAGCACTATGTCGACTCAAGGGAGAAGGCTGGAGTCAAGAACGAGACGGACGATGAGGATGACTCTCAAAGCGCTGGCGATAAGAAAAAGAAGAAGACGAGAAAGCGCGAGCAGGAGTTCTGGCCCTTGATCAAGGTAGTCCGATTGTACGTCAAAGCCGACGCTCTTTCCACCGGCGCCGTACTGGTCGATCTTCCCGGCGTCGCAGATTCAAACGCCGCTCGTGCTGCCGTGGCCGAGAAATACATGAAACAATGTACTGGCCTCTGGATTGTATCCCCAATCAACCGTGCCGTAGACGACAAGGCAGCCAAGAATCTTTTGGGATCGACCTTTCGCAGGCAGCTCAAGTACGATGGCACCTATTCTGCAGTAACCTTCATCTGCAGCAAGACTGGTGAGTGGTACGTCTCCTCGAAACGCACACAGAGGCTAACTTTCTATTAGATGACATCTCGAACACAGAAGCCACCGACAGTCTGGATCTCGGCGACGAGATCGATAAACTTGAGGACCAACTCACAGCCATCGACCGCCGTCGTCGCGAAGCTGAGAAGGAAGCCAAAAAGCTCAGAGACCAGAAGGGCTCGCTCAGCGAGACCATGGACACTTGCGATGACGAAGTCGACAAATGGGAAGCCCTCAAGGAGAAGCTCGACGACGGCGAAACGGTCTATCCTCCAGCCCCTAAGACACTGAAGCGCAAACGATCTTCATCCAGCACAGATAGCGAAGATGACGGCAACAGCAGCGATGATTCCGACCACGAATCAGATCGTGGCCCGCCTCTGACTGCAGAGGACATTGACTCAAATATCCGTGATTTGAAAGATCAGAAGAAACAAGCTCGCCGTGGGCGTAGCGAGATTGAGCTGCAGGTCAAGCGGATCAATGGCGAGATCAAGCAGATGAAGATCGAATCTCGAAGCATCGATGATAAGAGAACCCAAATCTGTATCGCCGCACGTAACCGCTACTCAAAATCTGCCATCCAAATCGATTTTGCTGCAGGTATCAAAGAGGTTGGTCAGAAACAATTCCTCAGAATCGTATGATGCTAACTTGATTGTATAGCTTGATCAGGAGGCCGAGGCTGAAGACGATCCCGATCAGTATGATCCTGAGCAGGAAATCCGCGACTATGAGAAGGTTGCAAAAGATCTTCCTGTTTTCTGTGTCTCCAGTCGAGCATATCAAAAGCTTTCTGGCAGACTTCTGAAGGATAACGCAGTCCGTGGGTTCACTGATGTCAATCAAACCGAGGTGAGTCTCTTGAGAACGTGAGTATGTCTGTCGTCGCTGATTGTTGTAGATTCCTGCTCTCAAAAAGCACTGCAAGATGCTTACCGAAAACGTGAGGTCTATCAAGTCTCGTCGCTTTCTCAATTCGTTATGTCGACTGTTAACCTCGGTTTCGCTTTACAACTCCGACTACAGCTCCGGTGCCAGTAAATCGGACCTGCAGAAAGACTCTGAGCAGAGATTTCTCGCTCGACAGCTTCAAGACCTTGAAAAAGTACGCAGATAGCCGGCGTATCAAGTCAGCTACTAACAGTGAGTCCAGGCACTGGAAAAGGACGTAAAAGATACCCTGACGCAGATCAGGGAAGCGACGAACGAGAACGTCTTCGAAAATTGCAACACAGCCATCAACGCCGCTAGTAATACCGCGTTACCGACATCTCAGGGCTGGGGTGCTCACAAGAGTCAGGGCGGTCTCCCATGGTCTACCTACAAGGCAGTGGTTCGCCGCCAAGGCGTGTGGACAGGCTCTCTAGGTCTCTCGGATTTCAACGCGCAACTGTAAGCAACGTTATTCATGTAGATGAATGGTTCACGTCAGCTGACGACGACAGAACTGAGCCAGTCTACAAAATTCTGGGAAACGGTTGGGAGAAAGCTTTCCATCGTCGTCTCCCTCAAATTCTGAAGGCGTGCTCCAAAGGCTTTGCAAACGACCTGCGTGCCTTTCACACAACTATTGAGAAGCATTCGTTCTCACACGGAGGCAATCCTCGCCTTGGCCTTCTGGCTCAACAACTAACAAACTACGAAGCCGTCTTCAGCGATCTGGCTAACAGGATGGTCGATCTGATCAATGAGCGTCAACGCGACATCAACCGCGAGTTCACCCCAAACGTGTGCAACTCGATGCTCACTATCTACAACACTTGCGCCGCTGAGGTTGGACCAGGCCAATTTAACAGAATGAAGGCCTACATGAACAATCATGTCACCGCGCAGAAGGACATCATGTTCCAGAGAGCCACTGAAGTGGTTCGCAACATGATCACAGATTTGATCAAGGAAGTCGAGGACAACATGGAAGATCGCACCGATCAGGTTTTTGTTGGCATGCGCAGGGACTACCTTCAGGTCCTTGGCAATGTCCGCATCGAAGACATCACAATGCCTAACTCGGAACGCAGTCTGCAAGACGCCATTCGAGACATCATTCAGCAGAGTGAGGAGGTATTTAAGGCCATTCTCGAGGGAAGAGATGTGCCCTCCTTGGAACAGGATGTTTCCGCAGGCGCTATCGAGGACGAACAGCAAGACTCAGATACTGAGAAGAAGGGTTTCGAGAAGGATCAGAGAGACAAGATCATGGAAGATACATCCTCTGACGTTGATATCGATATGGGAGATGACTATGCTTGAAGGAGACGAGGGTCGGAAAGACGGACGATTGCTAGCCCGAGGGTAAAGGATTGCTAGCAAAGAAAACTGGAGGATTGCACATAACTATTACGACCTCACGATGGTATGAATAACGAATCTTTCCATACTTCTGCTTTCTGCTGTGCTGCTCTGTGCTATTCGTGAGATTCAACTTGTCGTACTTACACGTTGCTCGCACTTGTTGTGCACTGACTCGTCACAGCCTTCGCGCTTTGCCGTAAGCTACCTATCCGAGCATTTCTAGTCATTCTCTTTCTTTGACTCCAGGTGGGCTATTCCACACAAATCCCCATCAAATTCCCTTGAACGCGGTATCGCCTTCCACCTCGCCCAGCCTAGCTGCAGGATCCAACTCATGACCCACCACTCTCGAGTCCAATTCTTGCGGTCTTGTGTATATTTCCTTTGTATCGTTGCCGTAGTTCGGGCTTGGCGAGTTGACAGGCATCATATTGGTGTTCTCGTGTGGTGCTGAGTGAGCGGCTCTGCGTCTTCGGAGGAACCAGAATGCGATGCCGAGGAGAGCGAAGACGCCGATGGCGACACCAACTCCTATGCCTGCTTGTGCTCCAGTGGAAAGGCCGGTATTGGTATTTGAGGATGATGGTTGAGGTATAGAGGAGGACGTCGAGACCAAGCTTGGAGAGGTAGCCGCACTGCTGCTAGTCGTACTTGCACTTGCCGTGCTCGAAGCAGAAGAAACCGAAGTCGTCAAACTAGCAGTCGCACCCAGCGTCACCGCCAACGTAATCGCAGCATCAGTACCACAACAATCAGTATTGTTTTTCCCACAACACCACGTATTCGAATACTTTGAATCCTCACAAGGCGTCTAAATCCCACCACACCATCAACACATCAGTTAAATATCCTTTCATCCACACCCTCTACTTTCGTATCTCACTCACCATAATAGCATTTCCATTAACATCATTCTGATCCGGCATCGTACACACGCTCCTCAAACACTCGCTCGTCGGCCAACTCGCACTCGAACAACTCTCCCGAAAATAATTATACTCTTCTATTCCGTCGATTTCTGCGATCGCGAGACACAGGCCATTGGTTAGGCAGATGTCGTTTGTGTAGGTGGCGTTGGTGTTTTGACGGTTGGCGCCGCAGCAGTAGGAGGTTGCGCCGCTGAATTGGTTGCAGGGGGTGAAGTCTTTGTAGGCGGCGTCGCCGTTGAGTTTGTAGCACGTTGAGGCGGTGGAGATGGGGTTGGTGAGGGTGAGGAGGGTTAGGAGGACGGAGAGGTGTTTTGGTTTGGACATTTTGTGCGGCAGTACTCTCTGAATCGGTATGGAGAGGGAAAGAGCGAATGAAACTGCACGCGAACTTTGAAGGTAGAAAGAGGGAGGAAGTTCTGCGACGAGTTCACAGCAGAGTCACCTATCTTATATGAAAAGCTAACAGAGATTGGGAGTTCATCACATCGAAGGAGTAGTTAGCTTGAGTACTTTAATATATAAAGATAGTGGTTGGTACGGGAAAGGATTTGGTAGTCAGTCAGTCGGGTGCAGATCCAATATATCACTGACTTTTGTAGAAATGATCGGCACATTCGACCTGCAGCTTGTGTGATCCTTTGACATACACAAATTGGGGTTCATCACTAGTTCAAGAGTGGAAGAAATCGTGATGTAGAATTTATCATTGAAATTGTCTCGGCGAAGTTTGCTGGGGTTGGAAAGAAGGAAGAGGCTGGGAGGCTTGGAGGCTGGGGTGCTTGGTAGCCAAGCCCTGCCATAATACAGCATATCAAACCTTGCGAGATATTTTGACAGTCGATCAGTCGAGCATACTCCGTACCGCGGAACAAAAGGAACTGACCAGCAGTATCAATTTAGAATTGCATCGGATCCATCCACATACCTATGTCCTGGAACCACCAATAGAGCTCAAACAAGCGCCTTTCTATATCGTCCCAGATCATAAGGCAGAGCTGTCCGATAGTAAAATAAACAGTCCAGGGTGTCATGATGAGAAACATCTCGCTGAGAAAAGGGCAGAGGCAGAAGAGAATGATCGATAACATGCTCCACGCAAAGATGTATGTTGTTCTGTTGTTAAGCAATGGCTTAGCGTGGAGCACATAGGCAAGGGCAAAACATGCGAGGACAAGCAAACTGTTGGTGAGGGTAATCATCGCTGTTTTTCCGTGTGGTTAGTGTTTGGTGGCTTTGAAAATGTTAATGAAAGTTGACTTGTTTCTAAAGGAGACAAGAAGGTGTTTATAAATGTTTCTCGAACAGAATCGTAGAAGCAAGAGAGCAGTGTGGAGACAATGGGATTGTTGCAATAGACAGCAGGATAAAGTGCTGAGTAGACTCGAACAAAGAACGCGAAGAAGTGGCCAAAGAAACGACCAAACATCACTGAATAAAGTTTGTGCTTCTCGTGTATCGCAGTGATCGGAGGCCGGCTGTGATGGCTGGTCGGCGGAAGGTTCGTTCTCTTGCTTGTGTCCAATCTTCGTCTTCCTTGTTGCGTTCGTCGTGATTTTTAGTACTTCCAGGATTGATGGCCAGCAATCCACCGAGTACAGGGTCCCTCTGATTGGCTTTATGTTTTCATTGTCTCCGCAAAGCCCAGCGGGTTCCTGCTTCGATCCTAACCATTCGTCGGACCTTCGCAGACGAACCTGGCTGTACTCGTCGTCCTTGGACTCAAGTCTGATTGAAGAGCAAGACATTGTGTATGTCTTCAAGCGAGGTAGAGGGAGCTTCTCATCGCTTCACACAGAGATCGCTTCTGACGACCCATTTCTCACCCTTGGTCACTTCACGGCCTTCATGAACCATACACTCTTTGCCGTGACGATGTAGCAATGCAAGACCGACTTCAGGAGACGCCTCGACAGGTGGAGGAGGCGCTGCTTTCCTTGATGGCGGATCAGGGTAAAAGACGGTCTCGCCACCCTCGCAGGTCGTCAAATAGAGCAAAAGAGTCCATGTCGTCTTGGCTGGAACGGTAGTACCGTCGTGTTGAGGGAACATCAAATTGTTGAAGTCGTCGTAATGCTGGTCGAAGAATTGACCCTCGGAGTATCGATAGATTCTTATGTTTGGGTTGAGGCCTAGTATCTCACCGCCAAACAAGTCTTTGCGCTGCTTATCGTCCAGAGTCTGTCCATCAATCTCGCCAGCAGTGACCAACTCTTTGAGTGCAGTCTGCTCCCACAGATGGCGTGCGAAGTCTGGATCATCGATCTGGAAACGGTCGTTGACGCGCACTGCATCTCCACGTTTTGGACGTCCAGGTGTTGTCGTGAGTGGCAGTGAGCGCAGGAACGAAACGTACTTCGCACTCAATGACGAGGTAAAGAGCCGCGGTATAGTCAGGATCTGAGCAGGTAGTAATGACGAACACTCGAGATCAGATGCCGGAGATAGAGGTGTAAGTGTAGGCCAATCCGGTCGTGGGGCGGAGGCTTGTTTCGCTACAGGCACAGCAGGAGTTTTGGCGACCTTTGCTTTTGATTTTGGTGGCATTTTTGATAGGTTTGGTGACAATTGTTCGAAGTTGTTGGTGATCGGTTTCGTGGATCTTTGCAGAGTGCTGCGGCCCCACAATATAGCGGGAGAGCCTCGGCTTGTGGATGTCTGGGGATTGACCCTGACCTGAGCATCGACGAGACATGGAACACTTACAAGGCCTCGAGATTATATGAACTGGAGATGTGACGGATACTGGACGCATGACGATTTGATTGCAAGTTTCAGGGCAGTCTTTGAACATCGCCATTGATCATGGTCAGTGTGATCCACATTCTGCAGAATCCCATGCCCTCTCCACGTCAAACCTTGAGCGTCTTTCGAGATGCATTGAGAGCAATCGGCAGCGACTCACTCATACTAGGGCAAAAATTGGCCGAAGCCATGGAGACCATGAGCTTCCAGATACACCAGGCCACCTCCAATCTGAATTCTGCACTGAACACACAAACTCGCTATCTAGAAGCACCTTCATGGCAAAAGATTCTAATAGGAATGACGCGGAGCCAATCGGAAAGATCTCAAGATAGGCCGATCTTGTCTTGGCGTTGAGTTCATTCGTCTTCGGGCTCAATCAAGCAAATCATGCATTCTGACAGACCTGGGATGTACAAGGATATAGATGCACTTGAAGCAAAGGACTTGGTTATCTACAACAGACTCGAACATAGATTGACGTAGAAAAACAAGAACACAGAAGTGGCAGAGAGACAGGGCATAAGATAGAGATGTCATGGTTTCAAAAGCGGGAGGAACAAATTAGCGTCGGGAGCGGGCCATGATTCTTCACCGCCCGGCGCAAAGACGCCTTGGCCCGCGGGTTGACAGAGGCAGACGCTTGACTGCGTGTTCCAGACGGTTCAGAGTTTGGATCGCGAAAGAAAAGTCGCTCGTATACACAGAATACTCGACCGGAATCTTTTGCGCATCATAGACGCATGCGCCGGCGTCAGTAACAGTGAATGCGCTCCGTCACCAAGCCCTAGAGACATGTTATCACGCCGCCGACCGACATGGAAGTGGAAGCAACGAGTCTCGGGCATGCTGCCTTTGCGCCTCTCGACTACGAAACCCCTCAAGCACCGTCGCCCTCTCCCTTGAATTCGCCATGGCCCGAGCTAGAGACACATCTGGACCAGCCGGAGGAAGGAGCGCCCCAAGTCGAACAACATACAAGTCTAGCGTCGCAAAGCCGTCAGAATGGCAATCAAGAGGGCGAGGAAGGAGCGCAACAGAGTCAAAGACACGACGCACAGAATGCAGTGCCACCTGCCCCAGACAATCAAACCATCGCCCGAAATACACATCCAGAGACACTATCGCATCCATTGCCCGAGCCTGCCAAGATTTCGCCCAAACCTCCGACGAAGCCTATGTCCCTAGCACAGTCGCTGTTCCCCGAAGACTTCGAAGACGAAGCAGCAGACGAGACCGAGGTTCCAGCAACGGCTGGTCAGGCAGAGCCAGTCCAGTCTGAAGCCTTCCCGCAGACACAGACGCAGCCAGAGCAGCAAACACTATCTCCGACACAAGACCAGCAGCCGAAGTCGCTCGAACTCTCTGTGCTTGACAATCAAGACCTACCACTCTCGATCGCCCCACATGAATCCATTGACCCTCTGGATCAGTCCGTCGACCCCCTAGACCAATCGCATCCTTTCCAACCACAAACCCCTACCAAAGACTACTCCGAACTTGCAAATGCCGTAGCCGACTTGAATCTACCCACGAACTCTCTCTTCCCTGCAGACCTCGCTCTTGCCTCGTACGAGGCAGAAGAAGCTGCTCCTGTTCAGGACATTGCGCAGAACGATCCCATGCAAGCCTTCGCGAAGTTGCAATTTCCCGATGGCGACTTCTACGTCAACACATATGCTGTGGAGCTAGGACGTGATCTGAATGCTGCAAAGTTCGAGCGAAAGGCAGGTCGTAAACAGCACAAGATGAAGTTGAACCGCGACGTTCAGATGGAGCAAGACGCCGAGATGAACCTAGACGAAGACGGACACAGCGTGGCACCGCGTAGCAACGTCAGTGAAACCGGTGGCATTGTTGGTGTCAACATCGACTACGACAGCGAGGAGGCGGCCGAAGAGGCGAAGCGACGCAAGCGCAAGCAGTTCCGCTCCACAAACTCGTCTCACTCTGTGGACCCCACCTCCCTCCTCACCAATCCTTACGACCTCTTGCTTGACTCGCAGCCACAACAGGACAAGCCCTTCGAGTACGAGTGTCCCTTTATTCCCATCCACCCTCAAGCCGGTCAATCCTTCAAGAACATTTCTCGAAAACACATCCGTATCGAGTATAATCTGCAAAAGGCTTACTGGGAGATGCTTGTCAAGGGCAGAAATGGTGTCTTTCATGACGACACTCACGTCGACAAAGACTCTCTGATTAAACTACATCATGGGAGCGAAATCCTAATTCAAGGCATCACCATCATCTTCAAGCTGCCTGACAACGCCCGTAATGAGGACGAGGAGGAAGAGCCCGTTCACATTCTTTCCGACACGGACAGTTCCCTGTCTGACTTGGACAGTGTCGACAGTGTCGCTTTTGCACATGACGACGAAGATGTAGACTTGTCATCTGAAGACGAGCCACTACGCCTCAAACGGCCTGTTCAGAAGAAGGAACCTCCTCGTAGTAGGATAGTCAAGCTCAAGTTCACGCTCAAGAAGAACTTCCCTGCTGTTGCTGGTCTGCCCGTCGAGAAGGAAGATAAGAAGGAGAAGGAGAAGGAGAAAGAGAAAGAGAAAGAAAAGGAGAAGAAGAAAGACAAGGAGAAGATCAAGGAAAAGATCAAGGAGAAAGAGAAAGAGCCTGAGAAGGAAAAGATGCCCGAGAAAGTCAAGGTCAAGGAAAAGGAAAAGGAAAAGGACAACGAAAAGGAGAAAGAGAGACGGCATTCCAAGTCTGGCAAACAGTCCATCAAGACCGACAAACCTGCGAGAGTCGAAAAGGCAGAGAAGATGCCTAGAACTCCCAAGGTGGACAAGGTCGAGAAGCCTGTGCACAAACTTGACCTTCCCAACAAGGCAGAGGCAATCGAAAAGATCGAGACGCCAAAGCAAGTCGAAAAGGCCGCCGAGAAGACAATCGTGACGCCGCAGCAGCAACCCGAAATCGTTGAGCAGATGTTCGAAGATCGAAGGGAATCTGCCATATCCACTACCGAGATGCCACCTCCCTCTCAGCCGGCCGACATCAAGCAGTCTGTTGAGCCGGATTCATACGAAGCTCTCCAAGCACTACAAGTCACTCCATCTCAGACCCCTCCTGCTGTTCCTGCAGATCTACCTCCAGGTTCGATCCTTGCTGGCTTGGCTCCAGAAGAGATACCCCAGAAGCGCAAAGGACCTGGAAGACCTCCAAAGAACGGTGTCATGTCGAAGCGTGACGAGGCAATCATCAAGCGAAAGACCAAAGAGTTGCAGAAGATGGGCAAGATTGTTCCTCCACTTGCTGAACTTTTAGCTCTTGCCAGGGCCGAAGGCGGAAGCACTACCAAGAAGGACCCCAAGCCCGAGGATGGCCGCGAAGGAGAAGGCTTGAGTCAGTCGGTTGAGATCGACCCTGCACTCATGGCCATTCAAGAGCACAACGCCGCCACACCTTCGGCCGAAGTCAAGACGGAAGGAGGTATGCCCGCTGCTCAGCCGACTCCGGATAAAGATGCGAACAAGCCCAAGCGAATTGTCAAGTCTCCGTCCCCGCAAAAGCCAGAATCGGAGTACACCGAAGAGGAGCTTAAGAAGCCAACTCAGACGTATGTTGTTCTAATACACGAGGCTCTGTCAAAAGCCCCGAATGGTGTTATGGATTTGCAGCAGATCTACGACGCCATGCAGAAGATGTATCCTCATTTCAAGTACAGGAGTACCACTCACGGCTGGCAAAGTAGTGTCCGTCACAATCTTATCAGCAGTGAGGCTTTCGAGGAAGCAGGCAAGATCGGCAAAGGCAGACTTTGGAAGATTAACCCGAATGTTTCGATTGACAAAGAGAAGAAACGCAAGGCTCCAACGCCTCCCCCGGATAACAGGCAGCAACAGCAGCAACAGTATCCGTACTATCCAAACAACCAGTACCCGTACGGCCATCCCGGAGCTCCTGCTTATGGAGCGTATGCTAGACCAAGCCCCTACGGCACACCGTATGGTCCGCCAACTGTGCAGAACGTGGCGCGACCACCCGTGCCGACGCCACAGCAGAAGCCTGGCACCTACTATTCTCCTTACGCGTCGACCACACCAGGTGCTGCCGCTGCCGGCTCGCCGTATGGCCCACCGAGTAGAGCACCTTACGCGCCTTACCCGCAACCTCCTCGGCCGCCTGGTAACGCGTATGGACAACCACCGCAGCCACCTCAACCACAGCCTGGTCAACCCCCAGTTCCAGCTCAGCAAGGCCAAGTAACACCTGGTCAAGCCCTTCCACCACCGCCGGGCCAATTACAGCAATCTCCGGCACAACCTGGTCAACCTCCCCGCCCGCCATATGGGCAACCCAATCAACCGATGGGAAATCAAGCCCCTGGACAACAAAATGGTCAGCCGCCATACGTCCCCCAAGGCCAGCAACCACCACGACCTGTGATGGCTCCAGGACCAGCACCTGGCCAAGCCCCGCCCCTGCCACCACAGAACCAGAGCGGCATAACTTCGGAAAAGATGATCGACAATATCATGGACTACCATAAGAGGTATCTCAGTAACTTCCAGGGCCCAGAGCAGGAAAAACACAGAGCGATTTTCCGAAGGGCAACCAACAGACACATTCATCGTGGCCAAGACCATGGTCCGTTCGAGTCAGAGGAAGAAGAAAAGCTTTATAAAGCTATTCACGACATCATCACCACTACTCAAGCCGAGACCGCTTCCGCTACTCCTTCACAACCTCAGATGAATGGTGTGCAAAATGGTCAGCCTCAGGGCCAGGCACAGCCAGGTGCTGCACAAAGCATATCCGGTCCTAATACACAGCCACAGGGGCCTCCTGGCCCATATCCTCCCCCTCCGGTGGGACAGGGACAGCCAACTGCTCCTCAACAGCAGATGCCAAATGGTCAGGGTCCACAGTCATTGGGACCACAAGCTGCTAGCGGCCCTCATCCTGTTCAACAAACGACAGGATCTAGCTCAGAACAAGCATTGGCCGAAGCGCTCAAGACTGCTATGCCTAGTGCACAAGCCTTCAGACAAGGTGCGCCCATTGCACCTTACTATCCGAATCAACCCCACCAGGGCATTGCACCAAGACCCGGTCCCTATGCGCAGCCACAAGCGCCGCAACAGCAAAGGATGCAACCACCACCGGGACAGCAGCAGGCGCCTCAAGCCCGTGCCTACAACGTCTCAGCCCCCCCTCCTCAACCGCAAGCACCGAGGCCGACGTTTACTGCACCCCCGCAGCCTCAAGCTGCTACCGCAACGCCGGCACCTCAGACTCAGGCTACGACACCTGTCGCCCCGAGACCGGTCGCTTCTGCTCCAAACCAGCCTGTCCAACAATCGCCTGCGCCGGCTTCAGCTGTTCAACCTGCGTCTGGAACCGCCTCTCAAGCCAAACCTGCTATCCAGCCAGCCCCAGCACCTACATCGGCACATACACCAGCGCCTGCCATCCAGCCAGCTACGGGACCTGCAACACTGCAGAGATCAACGCCTTCATCACAGGCTCAGCAACAAGTTCCTACCTCTGGCCCTGCGACTGCTACACCTGCTTCTCAGGCTCAACAACCAGCTCTGGCACCCGGGCCTGCCGTCGCCGCGCCTGCTCCACAAGCAACCCCGACCCCGACAGTACCGGCACCTTCACCATCCGTTGCTCAAGCCGCCACGCCCACGCCAGCACCTGTGGCACTGACTCCTCCTGCAGATCCCAACGCACATGGCGGCCTGAAGCGCCCTATAGAGATTGATGATGATGGCGACCACGAAGCCAAGAAGCAAAAGACAGATGACCAAGCCTAGACGTCTTGGTTCACCTGGAAGTGGTAATGAAGTTTAGCGGTACGAAGTTTACGAGGCGTTGTCATTGAGCATTTTTCTTCTTCGTTGTTGATTTTTAACTGTTGCTTTTATCGTTTTCCTATCGGAGTTGTACATCATGGGCACACGCATGTCACATGGGAGGTGTTTTCATTCATGTTTCAAGCGACGGAGCGGATGGATCGGGGCGTGTTGCATGAACAAAAATAAAGGGTGGGTTGATATCCTTCGAGCAACGGCGTTTTTCATTGTAGCGGCGGCCACAGTGCTACATTACTCTTACTTCCAAGAATCAGATATTTGCGATTGAAAGTTACCTTTACATTCCCACCACATCAGAAACGTCCACATCATACGGTAGTCGTGAATACTAGCCGTCTTCTTTTGACGTCGTCGCTTCACCTAGCCTTCATCTTCTTCCGTTCTCTCCAATCATCGCCCGTCGTGCTCGGTAATCGCAGCTTCCTTTGCAAGCTACTCTATCTTCTGTGTAAACGTTCCACCAAGGAAAGACCAATCAAGCAGTCCGAATGAAGAAAGAGCGAGATATGGACTGAGAAGGAGCGATTGGTGGGTCGCTGCTTCCTCTATTGTCGGACGGCGCCTTTTTTTTCTTTTCTTTTTTTTTGTTCTTTTCTTTTTTTGTTTTTGACTCGGTAGTATTATTCTCTTGATCAACCATTGAGGAAGTGCTACCAATGTGCATATATGCATTCATGGAAGAACAAGGCGAATCAAAAAGCTTCGACAGAGACCCTTCATCATTTGCTAAAACGTTGCTATAACTTACACAAAAGTGGGGGAAGAAAGAGCGCAGATCTTGAAGAATAAGACCAGAAAGCGAGATGACAGATTAGGGAAATGAAGCCTTGAACACCCGTTGTTAGATTCGTACGGGGATCACTTGCTGCAGTTTTCCTATTCGTTCTTTTTCGTGTTACAAAGCTGGTTTGATAACCTTGTTCTTGACAAATGAACAAAATGAGGAAAGAGCAGGAACATTGAGAATGGAAGGAGCGAGCTACTCATTCCGTAGATAAATATTGTTCCTTCCCTGCTTGTCTGCTCGATCGCTCTTTCCTGAACACATCACTTGTGTCATGGATGAGGAGTGCTTCGCATTCATGATTGCAAATCACGCAGTCGTCGTGCTCCGGCATTTAGGGGGCGCAATTGACCGAAGAGAGACCCTTGAAGTATTACTGGAAAAGATTGAGATGCTAGAAGAGCACCACATCAAAGCCTCTGCGCTCGAGGAAGACATCCCATCTTTCGCCATTGCCCTCATTCCAGTATACCCGTAAAGCGCCCATGGCAGCGTCTGCATTACCCCAACCGTAGTTTCGGATACGATTCATGCATGTCTCGATATAGTTTCTCAGATCCAGATCTTCGGCCTCGCATCCTGCTGTGAACAGAGGCCAGAGAATGAGAACGTTGGCGGGCGACTCCGGTCTCAGCTTTCCGAGAAGTTCAAGCATTGAGGCTAAAGCTACTGCTGGCTTGGGGTCCAGTTCGGGTAGCTCTTGTACACGTCGATACAGGTGGAGCAGAGCGGCGTGTACGAACATTTGGTGTACGTATACAGCTTCATCCACGAGCACAGGATCTTGTGTATGCAATAGTGAAGGCGACGAGGCGCGAGCAAACAGAAGAGAAAGTTGTTGCTCAGTAAGCAGAATATTGTCTGCTAGCAGCATATCCAGATCGTCAGCCATCTCAGCATAGCCAGAGTCCAGTGAAGGCCCTAAAATTTTACGACGGCGCTGTAAACGCGCCATACGTCCTATACGAGCGAGCACCGGCATCAACTCGAGGGAGAAGCCAACAAACTCGTCGATGTACTGTGGTGAAGAGCCGGCGTTCGGAGCTCCAATCGACCAAAATTGGCCATCGGATGAAGAGGTCTTGTCAAGACTCATGATACTGGCAAAGATGTCCATGACAGCGAACCAGCGGATCAAGAACAACTTCTTGTCGTCTAGATGTGCGACAGGTTCATGCCTATTCTTGCCCAACGCCAAGGATAGTAGGTGCTCTGCGCCTCGTAGATGTGTACGCATGGCCACGGTGTTGCCAGCCATGACTTCGTTAGTGCCGAGGAAAAGTGCTGTACAGATGGTCGAGAAGTTGGGAGCCTCAGAGGGATCGGCCATGGCTTTCCGTAAGCCAGTAAGTGCCTTTCGTAAGAAAAAGGATGCTCGATTTTGTAATTCAATAGAGTCGTTGCCTCGTAGACGCCGTACCTGGTCACAAGACAAGGCCAATGCCGCAGACAGAAGATGTGGGGTCTGAGCTGCGACTGTTAGGACCTCTTGATGGATTGCAGGCGCCATAAGTGGGAAGAGTGTAAGCGAGGTATGGGTGATATAATGATGGAGAAAAAAGTAGGCATTAGGAGACTCGGATGGACACAGCAGAGGATATTGGCTCAGTGATGGTGGCAAAGCTTGTTCGGGTCAGTACGTGTTCTACAAAGAACAAGCAAATGGACTTACTGGGAGGAGAGTAGTGTTGATATGGAACAAGGGAAATGTCACGTTCGATCGTTTCATCAGCAGGCTCGAAATTGATATCAGCTGTCCCAGAGAATAGGTCCGCAGTTATCAGTGCATTGTCCTCTGATAGCAGATATGAGTCCTGGTAGTCGTCGAATCCAGTAGTGTCATCAAAAGCTTCTAACACTGTGGAGGAATGAGAAATGATGCAGTGATAGAGAAGGTTTCTGAGGGCGAGACTTACTGTTAGAGTTTCCAACGTCAAGATCTTGTGTAACATCATTGTCCGCGTTCTGCAATGATTGCGACTCGTCGAAAGTAGTTGGCACGACATGATTAATGGTTTCTGGCTCGTTTTGAGGTACTGGTACAGGCCGAGGCGGGTCGGATTTGGAAGTCGCAGCTTCTCCTTCAAGGTTGGTAAGCCAGGGCTCTTTCGTCCTGGGTTTCTTGAAAGGTCGTCCTTGCGTCCAGGATAACTTCAATTCATAGGAACATCGCTCGGGATATCTCTTGCACCTTCCGCAACTGGGCTTGCCCTCATCGCATTTCACACGTTTTCGCTTGCACTCTGAGCATCCCGTCCGCGACTTTGATCCGCCGCCGGTCGCTTTGAGATCGGACATGTTGATTGCAAATCCATCTGTGTGGTCATGATAGATTGAGAAAGCTGGATGACACACCGGCGGGATGACTGGCGATAGTTGTTGATCGGCTGGAGTTGCTCTGTTGGCGGCCCGCACCGACGTCGGCTATTGGGCGTTGGCGGCTTCGATATAACGAACTTCCCTTTGCGATAAATGCCAGCGACGACATGGTGGATTGATCTGGACTGGTAGTAGAGTGCGAACAATAACAACGAGTTTGAGTGCCTTGCGGATGCGATCATCGCAGATTCGCTGGAGATGTGGCCTGCACAAGATCTCCGAGCATGAAGCCTTATCAAACCTCTGGCTTCGCGGATTGGATCAACGTAACGCGGCTTACTGATTCTGCTCAGATCCATGTCAAGTTTATTTTTTCTCCAGGTAGCACTTGTAGATAAATCGACATCTCAGACAGGCAATTCGATACGTTCATCGTCATCGGACATGCAACTATGTAAGAACGGTCTGAGAACCTGCTGCTTGCATGATCCAACCTCTGCTCTTTCCTCGATATCCAACGTCCTGAAAACACAATGTTCTTCTTCTCACTGTTCACTCATGTCTTCTGTTTTCTTATCTTCTTCATCACAAAGAGAGCTATTGCAGTGGAGCCGAGTCACCCGAGTAGCAGAATTGCTTTGAGAGGTTGGTAGCAAAGGAACGATAAAGATGCGAACAGTACTAACATCGTCCGTAGACATTGGCACGAATCTGCAATCCAACGCTTGATCCTCTTGGAGTCACAGACGACGTCGGAGGGCAAAAATCATGCTTGGAGGCCAGCAGGATGCTACTCCCGAAGCAAATCCACATGTTGCTCTGCCTACACTTGACTGCACAACGTTGAATGCGTATTCCACACATAGACGGACCATGCACACCCGCTGTTCAGACCCGCTGCGTTGATACAAGCGAACACAGTCGTAGATCAAGCGCTTGAGGACAGAAGTGGTTGCGAAAGCCTGTCTCCCGTGCAAGGAACTCGGGACTAGCTGTCAGAATATCAGGTTGGACATGTACCTTGAACATGAATATGTTGAGAATGGCATGTATGGAGTCAACTCTAGAGAACTCATTAGGAGCAACAACAGAATGAAAAAGTTGTTAAATCGAATTGTAGTCGCGAAAAGTGCCATGTCAGCCGGTGCAAACCCATATCAGAGAGAAAATCGCAGTGGTGGCACCAGAACGCCCGTCCCAGAAAAACGACAAAACAGAACCAGGGTATGCCTCGAAGTTGTATGGTCTTTGCAGCTGAACATGTAGTAGGAAGAAAGGGATGAATGACAGGAGATTACATGGCCATTTCGGCTTGTAGTCTCCGAAGCTCTTCTTCCTCGTCGTCTTCCTCTGCTTGAGCGGGAGCCTTTCCTCTCGCTGTAGATTGTCAGCATCGCGAATTTGCGAATATAGTGGGCCCATATACTTACGTTCGGTGTTGGCAACACTGGGCATGCGATGGACTTGGTCGTGTACAGGCATAGTACCAGTCTTGAGCATAGTGTTGTCCAGCTCTTCCTGTTGCAAATCGGCGAGCTCTGATTCGAGCTCGTCGTCGTCGACAGCATTTGCGGTAGAGCCTTGAGTAAGAGCGCTAGCAATCTCTTTGCTGATAGCGTGTTGCTCCTCAAGATCTTCCATGGTAGCATCAACCTTGTCGATCGTCAAGCCGCCGTGGATGGTCTTCATGGCCTTGGAAGCGTTGCCGAGAGCGTCGAGAGTCTCCTTGTTGATGTTTGCCGTCTCTATGCTGGCGATTTGACCTTCGAGATTCATGATCTGGGCCGACGTCTGTTCCAGAGTTGTCTCGAGCTGCTTCTTCTTTCGCAGGGCGTTCTTGGCGGCTGTAAGCTGGTTAGAAAGCAGTTCGAGTCGCTACGGCTAAGACGGGCGTACCGGTCTTGTTTGTGTTGATGAACTTCCTGGCCTTCTGGTCCTCCTCGTCCATCTGGTTCTGCAGATGCTTCTCACGCTTGTTCAGCATTTCGAGAGTGCTTCTCAGCTGCAGAATGGCCTTCTTGGGGGCATCTTTCTTCGCAGCCGAGTTGCCGCCAAACCAACCACCCAACCCCCAGCCGGACATGGTGTAAGATGGTACGTGTGGTGGCGCTCCGAGGTGTTTAAGATTGCGAAGCTGTTGCTACAGACGCGGGCTATAGCGATCGTCGGGCGAGAAGGTGGGGGACGTATGCTCGTGTGATGGCGGGGTAGAAAGGGGATGCGAGAGGGCGCGACGGGACCGGAAGTAGCGCGGTGAGGAGTTCTAGGTGATGGGCGGTATGCAACAGCAGTCGGTAGCGGCAGTCGTCTAAGGCGGTCGAGATTGTGTGGTGGAGAAGTGTTTGTCTTGCTGGCTGCCTCCCACCGCCCACTCGCTCATGACGCACCCATCCGCCAAGCCCTGGAGATTGTTCAACCGCCCAATCACGCGCCACCAATCAGGATCCAATCAACCAAGGAAACAACGAACTCGGCCTTCAAGAACCTTCTTTATTCGAGCACTCATCACCCACTTGCTACGTGCAGTGCCATATCATACCGCATCATCGAAATGGCCAGCTCATCACCATTGCCGAGTCACTTGTGTTCCATCAGTCAGCTCTCAACATACCGTCCAAGTGACAAAGTGCGTTTTTTGGGGTGGTAGGCATTTGCAACACCTGCTTTCTGAATATCATGATTCTGAACAAATAAGTGTTGATCAATATCATGAGTCCACTGCTCTGCTCTCCCTTTTTCACAACTTCCCATCTCCCCAAGATCGTCACATCGCTCAAGTCGATATAAGTCAACTACTAGACACCATCGATCACCAAAACCTCCAAGTCGGTGCCTGGCTCAATATCATTGGCTATGTCGGCCCTTCTCCGTCCAGGAATCGAATGAAGATACAAGCCATCATGTTATGGTCCGCTGGAGCTGTCAATCTGCAGCAGTACGAGACCGCTCTTGTCTTCAGGCAGACGACTTGACCTGATTATGCTTTGGAAATTTGGAAGCCTTTTCTGGTCTGGCTTCGTCACTTTCTGGTACCCGGTCTGGAGGGATGTATTCGAACTTCTCTCTTTTTCCTTGCAAGGCTTCAATCAAGGCGATCAAAAGGCAAAATGGATTTGGGAATGGCTACTAGTTCGTCGAAAGACAAGAATTAGCCTGCAACAATCGCCCCGCAGCCATATCTCATCTGCCGCGCAGAGCTTCTAGCATGCTTGTCAAAATGCAGAATAAACTCTATGACCGTTTACACGTTGAAAGAGAGCTATGGTTACGTGCTCTCAATGGGCAGTTGTCTATACATCAAAAACGTCGTACCTTTTCATGGCCATACAATGGACATCCCGGCAGTTTGGGAACGCCCAGCGTTGTCCCTAAAATTCACGTTCAGACTACCTGGATGTTCTCTAGCTGGAGTTATTGGAAATTCTGATTGATTGCCAGCACAATTCCCTTATCTAAAGCCAAATCATAGGAGGGATGCTCAACAATATTATCCAAATCACCTTCAATGCCAGGCTCGTATATGGTTCATCAACGCTGCCGTTCCTAGGTCCTTGGTCATGGCTTATATCTTGAAATCTTCGGTCAGCGTGCATGTATGTACCTGAAGGGGCTCTCACGTAGCTGCTCGAACTTCTCAACACTGTTCTCAAAACGCACAATGTAATCTGATCATCAGTAAATGTCCAGTGAGAGCGCACCGGAGTGCGACTCTCACTGGACATTCACCGAATCCTCAAAGATATCGTGCCTTTTTAGCAACAGGGCCCTCAGCAGGCTGGGGTTCGTCAATGTGTTCTGACTCAATAGGTATCTGGATTCGTTCAGCTTTACAATTTGCTCCTGGGAAGAAATGTCACGAACCTTCTGGAAAATTGATGTTCTGTTAAAGACGTGTTGGTCGAGATTTGCGATTCGAGAGACCAAGGGAAACGCTGTCTCCGCATGCGTCTCCGACAATCTTTTGAACGCCGCTTCCATTTCGTCCAATCTCTTGCTGAACGTTGCTCGGTTTGACAGGGCGCAGTCTTTGTGGTATTGTTCGGCGGCTGTTCTGTCGCGGTCAAGCCCTCCGAATTTTTCAGAGATGCAGTTGGTGATCATGACCTGGGGACAAAGGGAGCGGCCATCCTCATCATTCCTCAAGATATATCTCCACATCGATGGCTCGATGTGAATGGCATACAAAAATGTGTCTTCGTCGATGATGTCTGTAGCGTCCGGAGGTTCCATAACGAAATTCACGCCAGTATCATGTTTCCGCTCAATCTTCGTCAACAGATATTCCGTTCGGGTGTCGAACTTTGGATCCTGAAAGCATCTTTTTATGGGTTTAAATGGTGCGCTGTCTAATTTGTCAGATTCCCGCTTTTGCTTGTCGTCAATTGCTCGGCAAATATACGCAAAGGCAGCGTACTGATGAGTCCAGATGCCTTCCACACCCTCGATCATGAATATGAAAGTTCCAAGAGCAAGGCAAACAGCCCTTTTGATTCCTGTGGTTTTGCTCACAAGAATCTTGACTTCGCTTCGGAAATCTTCCCATGCATCTAGCTTCTCATGTCTTCCAGTATGTTATCGATAGCTTGGGAGGCTTTGAGCAACGGCTTTTGATGGCCGGCGATATATACGTCATAAAACTCGTTTTCATGATTGTCGTGGACATCCTTCCACACGCCTTGGTGGACAGTTCGGCCAATGTGGTTTTCAAGATCTTCCTTGGATATTTGAGGACCTTTGTCCGTCATGGTCGCGATGATAGCGATTATTCTGATACGCTTCTAGTAGAGATGGTGTATGTGCAATGGTTGGCGATTGTAATTTGGTTGTGGATGCGCCTGCGGACTTCTTTAAGAGCCTGCGACTTCTTTGAGCATTCCGGATCCGGGATCTTTTGCTCCCACAGCGATGCACGAACGACATCACTCAGTTCTCGATGCCCCGACTTTCGCACCTCCCGGGCTCACAACCTGGTATATACTGGTATAGGCAAGACTCTAATCTCATACGAAGACTAGAGCTGGCACTATATAGACCGCTCTACTATAATGGCTACTGCAAACTCAAAGGTCATGATTGCTAATTCTGATTGCTAGACGATGCTAGCAAGCTAACAGGCAAGGACTCTTTGACGATTCGAGCTATTGAAGCTCTTCTAGGATCCAATATTGACGACAAGAAACTACATTTCTTTGTCTATCTTTTCTTTACTCGATGAACACGGCTTGCCCTGATACAATGACAGCACAATCCGTGCACCGGCGAGATCGAATGAGCACCTCCTTGCAACGAACGAGACAGCAGGCACTACCTAGAAAGAAGCGACTCTACTTGTTTGTCTGCCTGTGCGTTCGCCAAGTAGCCCGTCAGGCAATATGAACACCATCGATCCTTAGCAACTCGCAACCGCCACGCACGAGAATCCTTCCTTTGCCAACATTAACGGGGTGCCTTCCTCAGCAACCTTTCCGTCCAAAGCTTAGTCCTCGAAGAAGGTGTAGGCACACGTACAGGCTCACCAGGCGGAGTGGGAGTCACAGGTAACTTAATCCCCTCCAACTCTTCTCTGCGCACATAGATCGATGTCGCGAAGAAACGATGATCTTCCTCTGGAATCGGAGCAACAGGCTCCTCATCGTACAGCCTCTTCACGTCCTGATGAACGCCTACCAAAAGGCGCAACTGGGCCGATACCTCTGGATTTTGAGTAAGGAGTGTTTGCTCGATGAAAGTTTCCGCCATACCGCGCTCCCAACCATCGAGCTTGGACCAAGAGCTGTTGGTGACGGCGATGCGTGGACCTAATCTCAATACGTCCACGGAAGCTCTTGCGGGCAGGTGAACGGCATACACGAAAGTAGTATCCTTGATCATGCGGTCAGCTTCGTGGTGCTCTAGGATGATGTTTGGCCATTGATCTGATTCGCGATGTATTTCTTGCAGCAAATGCTTGGTCCTCATGTCAAAACTAGGGTCTTGGAAGTATTTCTTGATCGGTTCGAACTTCCATCCCTTCTCTGAGCACTCTGCCTCTCTTCTTTCGTTGACCTTCTGCCACATGAAGACGAATATTGCGTATTGTATCACCCAGGTATTTTGGACGTGCTCGTTGATGATGCCGAAGAAGTTGCCCAGGTTCAGACAAATCATGGTGTCGATTCCCTGCATCTTATCGACTAGATTGTTTACTTGGTCGCGCAGTGGCTCCCAATCTCGCTCAGTGTATATCTCTCTGAGGACAGTCTGAATCTTCTCTGAAGCCAGGAATAGGAGCTCTGGATGCCCATTGAGGTGTGTTCCGAAGAACTCAGGCATGAGTATTGTGGCTGTTTGGATCGCATCTCTCCAATTGTCATTGTCGACGTCTTCGCCGAGGTACTCTTCTAGGACGCCCTTGATGACGTTTGGCCCAGGGGTCGCTCTAAGTTGGTCAGAATATCCGCTCATGTTCGCCAGATGTTGTGTCACTCGTCTGCTCGTTACTAGCTGTTGTTGCAACTGGACCGGTTGACCTCGGACCAGCAGGCTTTGTTGTCCATGGTACCTATGGTCTCGACGGCCACACGGGGGATGAATTCTTTGTTAAGGCTGAAAACGGAAACAACGACCTACCCAGCTTCTTTGACCTTATGAACGCTTCCGGCTCTTTCTGATGCTCTGACCACGATCATCGTCATCATTCTCACGGACATGGTCAGGCATCGATTGAGAGGCCAATAATCACAATGTGATCTTGGACATAGTTACAGCTCGCAATACCCGAGCCTTGGCTGGATCTTTAACCTTTTCTGGATCGTGCTAACAATGTTAAATCCATCTGATAGTATTCTCACGACTATATGGTAGGCTATCACATGCAAAATAATCCACCTTTGCTGTCTGCCCGAACGCCCAAGCTACCTGCAGCTACAGTAGCCTGATCGTCAAAAAAACTCGCACACAAAACGTGTTTCCTCTCACTATTTCTGTTGTGAATCATGGCTGCCATCTTCCCTGTATCGCATCTGTTTTATTCCTATGCGGAAGATTCGACTGATCAAAGCCTGAGCCGCCATCCCCTTTTGGACCATGGTCTGAATCGTCTTTCGGCTTTGGATTAGAAGGTCCTGGTGCAACGCTTGCGCCACCAGGTGGATCATTATCAGAATCGGGTCGTTCTCGCTTCGGATGATGGACCCACATGTTCTGAAAGTGAGACCCATACTTGGTATGTAGCGAATCGTACGTCGTGTCGAACAGATACTTGTCATACGAGTCCGCAAACTTTCTTGTTTGGTCGATGATTTCCTGCAAATCCGGACCCATCTCGCGCTTGCCAGTCACATAGAACTGTCGGACGTATCTTTCTGCTATTGGGATGCCCATTCCTCCACCACTTTCCACCTTGTTGCCGATGTAAAGGGCCGGATGCGTTTTGATGATGGTATCTGGGAAAGCAGGCCAGACGAGGTAAGGCGCGAAGACGAACGATTTTTCGGTCATATGTTCCAATGCACCAGGATGCTTGACAATCTCTCCCCCCGCCAGACTAATAACGTACTCCTCTGGAGGCTCGAATCGTGGATCCTGAAATATGGTTTTGATCTTGGTGTTTTGCTTAATCTCGAGCATTTCGCACAGTACGAGAAACATAGCCAGCTGATGCTGGAAGGCCTCTTCTGCGCTGAGTTCCGCATTCTCGAATTCTCCCAGAGCTAGACAGACGGCTGTGTCGACATGATCCGTTTTGTCCACGATGTATTGGAGGGAGGCTCTGAATTCTTGTCTGTCTGGTTGCGTGTGGGTCATGATCTCATTTTTCCTCGCCATGACTGATCTCCACTGCCAATGGTAGCCAGGACGTCCCGCTGCGTCATGGTCTTCCTCTCTGAATTCCGGGTATTTCCCTAGGAAGTCACTGAGTGCGTTCTTCCAATCTTCGAGATATATCCCAGCCCACGAATTCGTTGTTTCCCGTGGAAAGGGGTTTGTGGGCGCTGGTGGAAGCTTGGCCCAATGAGATGGCCTTTTGTAGTTCATGTTTGTGTTATAGCAGCCGACTTTTTCGCAACCTGGATCGAGAAGACAAGTGTTCTGGCTTCAAGGACAAACCGACCCACCGACCCCTAAAATCTTCATACCTAGAGAAGTTTTGTCCAACATGACCGCATCCGTAAACGTATCATCATTTGATGCCGCAAACGATCTCACGCATCGCAAACTGGTGGAACCGTCTTTTTGCCGCTTACGGATCCTGATTGTTCCTTTGTCCTACCGGATTCTGGCGAGAGAGCCTGGAAAGATTGACTGTTTGGCTTTCCAAGCGAAACGAGCGAAGATTTCTGAAATTCTGAATCGAACAAGATGAAGCGGGCTGCGGGAAGAGGTTTTCAGATTCCAAAGTCATCAAGCGATTTGTGTCAAAATGTCTAAATAGTAGTGCTGCTCTCATCTCCTCTGTATCTTATCCCTTTTTCATTTCTATCCCGAGTAAAGCCTAGGCGGCCCTGCCCTTGCGAAGCCCAACCCTGACTCATGATGGGAGGCACTTTTGGGTACCCTCTAGGTTTACCTGTTGGTACCGTGTCAACGGTTGATATCTTGGGCAAAGTTGAAATTCTGAGTAACAGGAGTATTCTCTAGAGGTGCTGCGTTGTCCAATGTCCACGGGCGCGGTAGCAGTGCTCCTCTGTGCCCAAGACCTCGAGGGACGCCCTCAGTGGCCATCATTATGGGTTGTCTCTCAGTCCTGGGTAAGAAGATTCTGATGCAGCGTTTGTGCCCCGAGATGAAAGTGGTCTTTCGTCCTTTAGGTGTCCAGGTTATTCTTCAGACGATGAACGAATATCTCTTTGAAGTACCTAACATCGTCTTCTGAATAGCAATCGTCATGCGCCGGATTGAATATGTCAATCTTGTAGGAGTCAACGAAGCGGTTTGTTTGTTCCACCACTCTCCCCAGTTCCGGAGTCATCCAGGGGTCGTTGGCCAGATACCAATGGCGGATATACCTCTCTGCGAGTGCGTAGCTAGTCCCGCTTCCGTGATCCACCTTGTTACCAATATAAAGTGCCGGCAGTTTCTCGACGACCGTGTCTGCGAGTGCCCCTGACGGCAAACCAATAGCGAAAACGAAGGACGACTTTGTTATGTGCTCTAGACAGGCGGGGTGTTGAACAACTTTAGCACGGAGCATATTGATAAACAAGTACTCTTCCTCCACATCGAAGGTAGGGTCCTGGAAAATCATAGGTATATGCTCCTGTTGCTTTTGCTCAAGCATCTGGTGAAACACGAGAAACATGGCCAGTTGATGTTTAAAAACCTCTCTTCGCGCAGAGGCCGAGTGAGTGTAGTAACCCAGTGCTAGACACACTGCTGAATCTATGTGATCAGTCCCTTCCACGATTTTTTGCAGGAATGTTCTAAACACATGTCTGTCTCGGCCGGTGAAGGTCTTGATCTCTGTCACGATTTGCTGAACGTCGTCCCACATCTCATGGAAGCGGCCATGATCTGGACGCCCTTGGGAATCATAATTTTTGAGCCTGAAACCTGGATTGTCTTTCAGGAACTCTTGGTGCGCTTCCTTCCAGTCCCCCTCGTCGATGAACACCTCAATACTGTCAGTCTGTTTAGGAAGCGGGTTCGTGATGTTCTGATTGAGCTCTTCTGACGTAATAGAACTGCGCCGTTCCGGTACTTCTGCCATTGTGGTGTCGGAGTAGCTGTATTGATAAGCTCTTGAGACGCGAATAGTACTTAAAGTATAGATCGGATTGAATGGCTCCAAATTGTTCCAGTCTGAGTATGCTGAAAAGGACGTTCTGAGCTTACCTTGCCCTTCAAATCTGGACACTTGTCCATCATAAGATCATGCAGAACGACCGCATCCGTTGAGAGACATGTTAGGTGATACCGCAAATGGTAGGATAGCTCTTCTTTCATCACCGTTTCCGGACTTCCATCATTGTCTTTTCTTGTCATGATAGCTCAGTCGGAGAGCTGCAATATTAACGCCCATTTTTATGCTGTGCTAGAAAAATTTGAAGAAGTTGTGTCCAATTTTATTCAACTCTGAGGTCGCTTTCTCCCATAAACATACGTACTGCCAAAATGTTGATCATCAGCATCCTCGTCAACACCTTCTGAGAGGTATGTGCACGAATGGCTATTGACGAAGAGCTCAGCTTGACGACGTAGCTCTATTATATCTTCTCCGGGTGTTGTTTCGTGATCCAAATAAACTTGTCTGATATACTTGTCCGCAATTACACAAGCTATACCACTCATCCCAATATCGATTGAATTCCCAATGAAGATCTGAGGATGTGGCCGTCCCATGAAAAAGATGTTCGCCAGACTACTCCAAGGTATGTGAATACCAAAGACGAAAGAATGTTCATCAATAAGCTCTGTGGCTTCTGGATGTTGGATGACTTTTTCACCAAGAACGTTTTGTAAGATGTGCTCTTCCTCTATCTCGAAAGCTGGGTCTTGGAAGTAGCGAGGAAGACTGCCTGACTCCATCTTTTGTTTCCTCTCGATGATCTGGCAGAACACATCGAATAGTGCGTACTGCCATACGAATATCTCCTCGTCGCCTTGTTCCTCGAGTTGAATGAAGCCGCCACCGAGTCCTAGACACACAGCATTATTGATATTCTTGGTTCCAACCAGGAGCTTGCGAAGTCGTGGGACGTTGTACCACAATTCAGGTCCGGCTTCCAGGATCTGTTTGACGACGTCGACTACCTTCAGACCGACATTGAGTAGATGGCCGTCCATGGGCTCGCAATCCTCAGTCCAGTTTTTCGAATCGAAGCCAGGATGATTGAAGTGGAAGTTCTCGAGGCATCCTTCAAAGACGTCCTCGGGTACGTTCGCAGCGTAATCTGGCTCTTCACCTGATTCAGGAAATGGATTTGAAGGTCGTTCAGGAGGGACAGTCATCTTGGAAGATAGGACTGGTAATTGACTTCAGTCTTCGGTGCTTCGACAGTCGTGAGTATACTAACTGCTACACTAAATGTCGCATCGCCTTGTCATAAATGTCGTCGTCGCCCCACCACGCTGAAAGCGATCAGGCACCTGGAGGCCGGTCTTTTTTTTTGTTCTGTCTTTGTTTCGTGAACCTTGGCTGACTCCATCTTGAGCTAAGTCGCCGAACGCGGATAATGGCATGTTTTTTCTTTGCTTTCCTTTTTCCTGAAAATGTTGGACAAAGGTTCAAGCGAAGAGGAGGGATAACGCGGTCGGGATTTTGAAGGTGTTGTGGAGCCATAGAGCCTGCTTCGGCAGGTGATGATGGAGCGTTCTTTGCTCGACGTGATCGGCTACTCCTTCAAACCTGCCAAACAGCTGTGCCTCATAATGCATTGATTGCTCTTATCAAAAATCGTGCGCATATTTGGAACGTATGCCAGTTCCTGTGGTGTCCCAAAAACAAAGAAGAGCGCGCAAGACATTCCGTGTAGAGTAACTTCATTTGCTTCCTATAGATCTTAGATCACAAGTTTCAACCAGCCATCCGCCCCTTTACTGCGTAAAACATAAATCGAGCGAGAATCAACACAAAAAACATATCCAAACTGTTATCGCCTGATCTCTCGTGATACTTAGCAACTCATTAGTCTTGCCGTGGGCATTGTAAGATTAGTTTTAGCGTCAAAATCTGAGGCTTGGGTCCGGATGGGAAGGACTCCAGCTACCAGCTGATGATAGTTTTGAATGCCACTAAAGACCTGCTTCACCACTCTTTCGTACATAGATTGAGGCTCCAAAAAAGGCATGCCGCAAGACCTTTTTCAGTTTGTTTTCCTGCGAGTAAATGCCGTCGAACTCGAATACATGGTGAGATTGTAAGAACCGCGATAACAGATCGTACATCCAGATAGTCCTGGGGTCTAGGGCTGTATTGCCCGTCAAATACACTTGTTCGATATAGTGTCTAGCGAGTGGTGAGCCGGACGCATTCAATTCTGCGCCAAAAGTGCCACATAACAAGATCTCTGGTTGGGAGCCTGGTCTAAGAATTGTGTCCAATATAACATCCATTGGGAAGTGAGGGGCGTAGACGAATGTGTGCTCAGTCATGCTATCGTTAGCCTCTGGAGGCCAGACAATTGTTTGTCTGCCTATTGTGTCGAGAACATAGCGCTCCTCAATCTGGAAATCTGGATCTTGGAAGATTTTTGGCAAAGAGTTGAGCGGCATGCCTTGTTTTTCTTCAATCAGCTGGCACATGGCGAAAAACACGCCACATTGTTGAACAAATTCGTGTTTGAGCTCGGAGTTCCCGCGTTGAGTTATTCTTCCCAAGCCCATGCACACAGCGTTTTTGACGTCCCCTGCCCTTCTCACTATGTCTCGTAGTTCTTCTCGATATCTCGCAACCTCAGTATTGGGAGGGTGCCGGCCCATGATGTGCTCATGCACCTGTCGTATCTCATTCCATATGGTGTGAAGCACACCGTTCATTGGTCGACCGTCAGCAGTATATCTCTCGATACTGAATCCTGGATGGAGATCCAGGAAATCCTGCATATATTCGTCCCACGTGTCCCTGATAATTCCAACGGTAGTCAATGAGGGATTGTCAGATATTGGATATGGATTGTTGGGCTTGTTCGGGGGTATCCCAGTATGTTGAGACATCTCGTAAAGTTGTAGTCGAGTTCCTAGGTGTCTTAGAGTGTGAGAATCGCAAGTGCCGTGGCCGACCAGTGATCAGAATATTCCAAAGAGGTATGATAATCGCAGGTACCGCCATCATCGCGGAGCAATCCATTGGAGCTTTAATGAGGGTGAATGACTGAGTGCAACATGTCTGCAAGCAGTCAAAGCCATTGTAACCCCTTATCAAGGAATGTGTCGAAGAATGAACGATGCTTTGTTCGATCGTTCAAAAACCTCGAATTCAACATGGTGACCGGAATAAGCAATAACTGGGAACAAAGAGCCAAGCACGGTACATGCGACGGGTGCGGAGAGCGATAAATCGATCTCGTGAGAAAACGGACGAGGCGAGGAATGTACGGTCTCAGCGTCGTCCTTGCCTTTCACAATTTCTAAGGAGGCGCGCTTGTTCTCTGCTTTCGGTTTTGGCCTTGATTTACCATCAAATCCAAGACGTTGACAACCTGCGTAAAAGTTTTCGAAGCTGTGAAGAACTTCGGCTTTTCGAAGACCAGATGTTATCCGGACACGGAAATCAAGATATTTAGAAGCATGTATTTCCAGTTGCCTTTGACATAGTCGTAGCAGGAGAGATCTGACAACCCATAGTCGGTGCTGCTGCTCAGAAGTTGTCACTTGCGTATATGGACTTTTGGCGCTGTCTTGAAGATAAGGTATTCATTCCGCGGGAGCCGATGCCGCTCAGGTCAAGTTTTCCACGACATCAGATCGCACACCCCTCAAACTCAGTCTTACCACATCTCAACCACGTATCAAACCTTCTCGCCCAAATCTATTCCCACAAGACCTTGATGTAGTGGTACCACTTGGTGTATGGCTTTTTGGGCTTGTCCTGGAGTAACACCTCGTCCAGACCGCTGACAAGATCGACGGTCATTGGTGGACGAGCCCAAGGCTCATTGCGTGCCCAGAAGACCTTGTGAACCACGAAGATGATGATTGGAATAGGAATGCCGACATATGCTGTGAAGAAACTTGCGATGGACCAATTCTGCGGCCAGAAGACGGTGAAGCCATTAATGAGCGTAAGGATTGTGAAGAAGATCATTGCAAACCAAGCGCCCCAAGGTTGCATGATGTTGTTCCTGTATGGAAGCTCGCTTTCAGGGATGTTTTGGGTGGCAATAGCTTTGCGGAAGCGAATATAGGTAACGCAGCAGCAGATCCAAGAGATGAATGCTGAGGTGTTGGTTAAATTCACAAGCCAGTTGAACACAACACTAGCAGAGTTCGCGACGTTGAGATAGGCCAGGAGTGAGAAGAGGGAAGATACACCCATAGCGCGGTAAGGCACGCCATTCTTGCTGCAATGCTTGAACCAAGCAGGAGCGTTGCCAGCCAGAGCAAGAGTATACAGACTTCTGCCAGATAGATAGAGGAATGAATTACCCGAAGAGCACGCTGATAAGATGATTCCGCCATTTATGATTGAGTCGAGGATGGGGATGCCAGCGTTCTTGATACCAATGACGAAAGCACTAGAACCAGCTCCAACACCGCCGTTGGTCAATTGCGAGTCGTCTGAGCGGCAGATGACACCGATAGCAAGGACTGAAAAGATGTAAAAGAAGATCAGACGATAGAAATATCTCCTAGCAGCGATTGGAAGATTACGGCGAGGGTCCTCGATCTCACCACCAGTAGCAACCAAGAGTTCAGGGGCGAACGCGAAGGGGAACGCGCTGAGCACCCAGGTCGAGAGTAATGCGATGAATCGTCCGGTGTTTCCCCCGGCAAGATAGACATTCGCGGCGCCAGGATTTTGCCAATAGCGGAAGCCAAGTCTGTCGTGCGAAGGTCCTCCTCCCCAGAAGAGAACGAAGCTGAGTATCAGGAGGCCGATCATCATGATGACCTTGGTTCCAGCGAACCAGAACTCCACTTCGCCGTAGAACTTTACAGGAAGTAGATTCAAGGCCACAATGAGGACCAGCATGATTGAAATCCAAACAGCGATGTTGATGGTGGATCCCCAGTACTCGATGACCAGACCTGCAGCAGTGATTTCGTACGGCACTAAGATTCCGAGAGAGTACCTGATGATTTTAGCAAGAATCCGACGTCAAGTAGGTGACCGCCAGACTTACCAGTACAGCCATCCAAGAGCGAAGCCGAAACTGGAAGACACAAATCGATCTGAGAACATAGTCATACTGCTACCACGTGTTGGCAGGTACGCCGACATCTCAGTAATGGCTAAAGAAGTCAGAGAACTTTCCTGAAGAATGAGGTATGGAGACTTACCGGTAACTATCATCCAGATGAGTGCAGCCATGAAAATGAACGTCCCTAAAATGAATGCCGGACCTCCTCTGGCAAGTGTCTGACCACTTCCGACGAACAGTCCAGTGCCGATAGTTCCACCCAGAGCAATCATCTGAGCATGTCGTGATTTAAGACCACGATGTGTTGTTCCATAAGACTCGTCAAAGACATCGCCTTGTACAGGACCTGATGTTGTATGGTAGATACCATCGCCCTTTTCGTGGTCGACGTCGAAGGGTGTCTTTCCTCGCGACTCGGCCCGTGAGAGCTTGTCAGACGATATGAAGAAGATTCGTTTGAACTAGTCAGAAAAGTGAATAGTGATTCTCGTGCTCAATGCCACTTCAGAGCAGAACGTTGGGTAGTACACTCGAGCAACTGATCGGGTCCAATAATGTAACAAGTCAAGTAAGCTGATCAGAGCGTGTATGGGAAGCCCACATCTTAGCAGGACGTCCATTAGATTTAACCATCTCCAATGACTACGGACACAGAGATCGTCTGCCAGAGCAAGTACGCAGGCCAAGAGATAAGCCCAGAGAGTCCAACGACTAGGCAAGCGTAAGCGCAGCAAAGGTCATGTTTCGGTCCGTTGTCCTTGGATGCGGCGGCCACGAGCGGCGTAAGTCATGTTTATAGTAAAGATCCTCAAGTCGAGGATCGTTTCGCCTTTTCGAGAAGAATGTTGGACTGATAGGGTGTGCAGGAAGCACACTAGAATACTTGGCTTTGGTGGAGTCGACTGTCCTCTTATCAGTTTAGACGTCTGATGTCAATAACATGAATCGCGTGCTTGTGCTGGAGACGATTTTGATAGGTTTACGCATGCTATACGGTATCAATGGAGATGCCATATCAAACTCGTCGAGTGTCAATTCGGTTGGTCATCTTGATGTCGCAAGACTTGAACAGTCAAGCTGCCAATATCCGCCAAGCGGATCCGTCACAAAAGACCACTTTTCCTGCGACGATGCGAAGAAGAACATCTCCAGCGGCGACTTGGTATCTCCCGCACAAACCCTTCTTGGTATACACGATAAGAGCCCGTCTCACCATGGAGATAAGCTTATACATGTATACTCTCAAGCCTGTGCGCCTTCTCGCGGCTCAAGACTTTCCTGTCTCTGTATAGGATATCATTGTTCTTCAAGGAAGATCAGGAAGCTGAGAAAAAGATAGGTTATGGTCGGTTGAACAGAGTTTGGGGCAGTCTTGGGGGAAACGAGGGGGAAAGCAAAGCATTGACTCGTTTCTCGGCAGACAGCATTGCCAGCACCCTCGAGTATCTCCTTGACCCAAGCGCTTTCCAGGATGAACGACTCGATAGATGCGCTGGTGTTTGCTCGTCACATGAGCAAAGAGAGCTTCCCAAGGGGCGGGTCCGAGGAGTCTTGGGGTGAGTCCGAAGAGTTGGTCAAGACCCCGCCTGGCTACCCCGCGATACTAACCACATGGGGACACCATCCGCAAGGTGCTTACAGATGGACTTGAGGCTCGAACATTCGTAGAGACAGCTATATAGAGGAGAAGCAAGAAGTCCACTGACAATCAGATACAACTTTCCCCTGCAAGAATACCTCCAACACCACCGTCAATCATGTCTTCCGCGACCTCCTTTCGCCAGCTCATCGGCATGCAGCCATCGACCGCCAGCGTTGCCGACAGCACTCTCATCATCATCGACGCTCAGAACGAATACGCAGAAGGCAAATTGAAGTGCTCCAACACAGCATCCTCTCGCAAGGTCATTGCCTCGCTGCTTGAGAAGTATCGCGAGGGCAATGGAAAGATTGTCCACGTTGTCCACGACACGCCCGATGGCGCACCCGTCTTCACACCCGGCACCAAGCTCGCCGAAGAGTTCGACGAGCTCGCACCCAAGGACGGAGAGAAGGTTATCCACAAGAACTACCCTAGCTCTTTTGCTGGCACCGATCTCCACAAGCACCTCGGTGGTGGCAAGATCGTCTTGACCGGCTACATGGTATGTTTTAATATGACCCTCCTCTTCGAGTACTTGCTGATATTTATCGCAGGCACATGTCTGTGTTTCGACAACGGCCAGACAGGGAGCCGAGCTTGGTTACGACGTTGTTTGCGTCGAGGATGCGATTGGCGACAGATCAATCCCTGGTGTCGAGGCTGAGGAGCTGACCAAGACTGCTCTGAACGAGATCGCCGATGCCTTTGGCACCGTCGTCCAGAGCAAGGACATCAAGTAGATATCAAGCCTTAATGTATACATGTATTCTTCAATCATCTTCCTCATGCTTCAGGGTGTAAATAGTCATGGCGAGACTATGGCCATCGGCAAAGTCGACTTCAGGCATCTTGTTTTCGTGGTGGGTGTCGAGAACGGCTTTTGAGGCGGCCAGGGCATCGTCGCAGTCTTTCTGCAAGCGATTGGAACCTTCAGGGTCGTTGTTGAGTCGGTGACGAGCGCGTTCGGCCTCGTCAGCGACCCAATGCATGGACGAGCTGACGTAGAGAGGTGACTTTGCGGCAATCAACATGAAGGGGAGCTCGAGGACCCACTCTAAGCAAGGTATGAAGATGAGACTGGACTCATCGACCAGCTCTTCTGCCCCGGGCTGCTCTAGTACAGCGACATTCAAGGACTCGAGGAAGTCTTTGTCGAGCTGTGTAAAGCGCGGCTCTTGTGCGTATAGCTTGAGCTCATTGGCGTGGTTGAGTTTCGCTTGCACAGTTTCAGCCATGTCCATGAACATGACAAGCTGCCAGACACTCCTCAGTCTGTTCGCCCATGACAGACTCGGGCTGCCCAATGCGACGCAGACGGCCTTGTCCAAAGGCCATCCACCTTCTGGCATCTGCCTCGCCAATAGCTGTTGGAGCCATTGACGTGTATCGCTCTCCACCCATTGTTGTTTGCATCTCTTATGTTCCTCCGATAGTTTTTGCACCGTAAGCGACCTGTCGACTGGTGGTAGAGTTTCTTGAATCAGCGGCGTGCTGCCGTGTCTCGTGGGTGCTGTACGCTCGACTCTAGACCATCCATCTTCTGATTCGGAGATGATGCGCTTCGGATGATACGGTTTGCGTGGTCTACGTGACGAGTGTGGCATGTTGATGTTGCTCGCTTGGAAGATCTCGTTTTGCTGACAATCTTCATGTGAAAAACGCCAAGAATACCGCTGCTTGGACCATCAATTCTGAGCTCTGCTTGTATGCTTCATGATCATCTTCATCATCGTGTTTACCAACTCTTTCGCTCCCCTGAGAGCTCGGTCTGTCTTCTCCATGGCTGCACAAGACTGTCGTGACTCCAGTAAGAATCGAAAGTAACACAGAAATTCTCCGAGTAAGCTGCAGCTGCATCGATAGTGCCGGACATTGGCTGTAGATCGACTCTGCATACCTGACCCCTTGGACTCCTTCGGACTACGGATCATAGCACCATACGAGGGAGGGACAATAGTTATACAACACCTCTCTCCGTCACAATTTTCCCCCTCTCTGCTGTTTTTCCTTTTCTACCAACTGTACACCCATCAGAAGCGCGAAACAATGCTATACCTTCTCCTCTTCACCTCCCTCCTAGCCCTCCTCACCCAAACCTCTGCCCAAAACCTCAATGTCTCCACCATAGCAGTCCAAAACGGCTCTTCCATCCTCGAATGCTGGTCCCTCCAATCCCCCACCACAGGCGCCGGAGCTTCCAATTACCCCCTCGGCAACTTCACAAACGCCTTCATCGGCGCAATACCCCCACACACCTACATCGGTGCCGCATGGCCGAAATCAATTCAGTACTTTCTCCCCTCTGCCTTTCCCACCCGCTTTCACTGACGTAGAAGCAGGTATTCGATGATTCTTCAAGGCCTAGTGCACATCTCTCTTCCTTCGAGTAAGGATGAAATATACATCCAACCAGGCCCTTTGAGTTTACTGCTTGTTATCGATGAAAGAAATGTTTCCATCTCGGGACATATCACAGATTTTCCTGGTTCGGAGACGACCTTGATTGCGCAGTTTCCTGTGGAGGGCAATAAGGTGCCGGAGCATACTGTGTTGCATAGTGGGCCTTGTGGGCTGGATGATGTAAGGGGGTTGATCGGATGACTAGATGGCTGTCCGTCAACTGATAAGGATGGCGTGGGCTATGATGGTATGAGTGGGTGGATGGCTGGAGTTTTGGGTGATTGGACTACTTCAAGGATGATCGTGCTTCTCTAACCTCTGTCCTATCGATGGCAGTATTGATTTCTTTGCAATGAAGCATATGCTCGGCGCCACGAGTGGCAGACGTCCTGGACGAGGACAAAGACTTCCTTGCTCGTCATGCTGGATGCGGCCTCCGATTTTCGTTTCTCTTTTGAACGACGACGTCCTTTGTTTGACACGAAATGATCTCGACGTCCCTTTGTCTATCTGAGGGCCGCATCTTAGACACCTATATATTGACGACATCGCGCAGAATTTATCGTGATCAATTTTCACCCACTTGTCAAACCAATCGCCATCGTCTCATCCTCGTGGGTCTGCTGGCAGATTCTTTTGCTTCAAAATCAAGCAACGATACACATCCCAGCCACATAAATCAATATTCTGTGCATCGTTGCCAGATCAAATCACGCAATGGGGAAGAAAAAGAACGGAAACCAGAACGGTAACAACTGGAACAATAGCTCGAAATATTGTACTAGTTGCAATATACCGGGTCATGACTGGAATAGCTGCAATAAAAATCCGAATAACAATAGGAACAACAACAACAATAACAACAATAATAATAACAGCAACAACAATAACAACAACAGCAACAACAATAACAACAACAGCAACAACAATAACAACAACAATAACAACAAGAACAACTACAATAGCTCACAATATTGCCAACACTGCAAAACCCCTGGTCACATCTGGAATAGCTGTCCGAACAAAAACCAGAATCAACAACACAATCAGCAGCAGAACCAGCAGCAGAATCAGCATCAGAATCAGTTTCAGAATCAGTACCATAACCAGAACCAGAAGATCAACACCTATGACGGTCATCAAAATGGGTTCTTGATGAATACCCCGTTCCAACTCGGTCCCCCGGAACTCGAGGCTCTGTGGTGCAGATGGTGCAATTCTCTTGCTCATAGCACCCTCGGCTGCCCCAATGTTGCCCGTCAGGTTGAGGTTGAGTGCCTACCAGATGTCAGTGATAATTTTTGCGGCAGATGTGGGTACAAAGGCCATACCAGCTATGTCTGTTGCAATCCCCAACCACATTTGCAATGCTTTCTCTGTCATCAAAAGGGTCACTCTTTCAAGAATTGTTTGCGCGCCGAAAATCCTCAAATACGCAGAATCATAGAGTCCGCTTCTGTATCTCTATCGAAACCAGAGAACGAAAAGAATGACACAAAATCGATCGAAAAGAGCGCGATTCAAAGTCTGAAGAGAAAGAGAGAGGCGATTGAGGAGACCAAGAGAGCATGCAGTACTTTCATAAGCAGTCTTGTGGACGCTACCACGCAGAAGGAAATCCTTGAGACAGTCCCCGTCACCTCGGATGATCTCTGTCCTATCACTAATCAGGTCATGAACTGGAGACCAGGTGACGACAGCGTTCTGTGGAACACAGACATGTCTGGAACCATCAAGTCGATGCAGATGTTCCACCTGAACAATAACGTCTGGTTCTTTGGTATCAGATACGCTCTGCACCGTCTTACAGCGGGTTTCAGTATCCACTGCGCCCATGAGAATTGCGCTGGAAGTGTTGAAATTATAACACCAGATTTCGAGACAGTCACGACTAACTCACGCAAAGAATATGACCATCATCAGCCAGAACATGCTGTCTTTTTGGCATGCAACTGTCAGCATGTTTATCCCGCGTTCAAGTGGACTCGCTCCCGCACTCAAGAGGCGGATACGACTACCCTCCACTTGCTTAAGCAAGCCCACTCCAATCCTATATTCCTCCAATTCACCAAGCTGAACGCTGGCCTTAGTACAGACGACAGCGAGGTCGAGCTTGAAGCTAGTTTGGAACTGGAAAAGACTCGCGCGGCTTTGGCCGAACAACAGCGAATTCTGAAGGAGGAAGAAGAAAAGCTCGCCCTAACGACGAAGGCGGTCAAGGTCAAACAGTATGTGATATCAAATTTGGGTCACGTTTCCACGGCTGCTATTAGCCCCTCATTCGGTTCGCCCATGCACCTCGACACTCCGTTTGCCAAAAAGATGGCTACCGGTTTCCCTCCATCGCCAATCAACGTTCCTCAAGGCGGTCTTTTCAATGGAGGTGGCGGTGGAGGAGCCTACTCAGCTGATTACGAAACCCAACAGGCCAACAAACGTTACAGAACCGATCAAAACTATTCAAACAACCAAAATGACAATGATCGCAGAGCCGGTGGCTACAACACTAGCCAGACAGGATTCAGTGGACCCGAACTCGACACCAGGATCCCCGATGCCGATGGCTACAACACCAACGAACAGTATGGTAATAACCAGAATGGTCAAGTTTCCAACACAAATGGCAATAGTGGTGAAGGTCAGAATGGAAACGATCAAAGTGGATATTTCCAGGGAGGAAACAATCAAACCAACAATTGCAACGACTCAAACAGTCAGAACACCAACGATCGAGGCAACAGAGGCGGCCGAGGTGATAGAGGTCGGGGTAGAGGTCGAGGTAGGGGTCGGGGAGGACAGGGCGACAGAGGAGGTCGAGGAGACTATCAGGGTGGTGACAAGCAGGGTGGAAACAAGCAGCAAGGTAATGACCAAGGCGGCAATCAGCGTGGAAATAAGCAGCAAGGAAATAACCAAGGCGGCAATCAGCGTGGCAACAAGGGCAATGGCCGCTTTGGTAACCACCACGTCGAAGACAACAACCACGACGAGATCCTGTGAGCTTTATAGAAACGCAACTTTTGTGTTCATCACCCAAACATCTTTCTCTTTCTCAAGTAATTAAATTATAACCGTGTTTACCAGAGACCGTTACGGCGATCGGTGACAGTATCTTTATCCATGGTATCACAGCGTCGGTGGATGGTATACATGACACAATCTCGCACATGGGGAGATCATAACGTAAATGTCGTGAATGCTTTTGATCTAGTCCTGTAATTCCTACATCCAAAAATAACCATCGAAACAAATGACTTTCTAAACCGACGTAATGGGCTTTCTGTCATGGTACTCATACTCCTCCTCGTGTCTGAATTCCTGGCTGATGACAATACCCTCCTCTCTGACCAAATCCTTCATGCTGTCGCTTTCCTCAGCAACAGTGGTGATGACTCTGGTCTGGTTCTTGCTTCTGCTCTGAGAGTGCATGTTGTAGGATTCGCAGTTCTGGTAGTCGCCAGTCTTCTTGCCGGTGCGACGGTGGGAAGACATGGATGCCATCCACTTGAAGCGGACGAAGAGGGGCTTCAAGCTGGGAACACTGCCGATAGTGATGGCGATGAGGTCTTCGATGATGGACCAGACCATCAGGTCCGAGAAGCCCCAGACGTAATCGACGGGAGCAAGGAAACGGTTGAAGTAGAAGGCGCGAACAACGGTAGCTGCACTTGCACTGTTTGGGTATCGTATCAGCGACTGAAGAAAAAAGTTATTTCTCTGGTGATTTGACTTACAGGAAACCAAGACTCAGGATAGCGGCCAGGGTGAATTTGAGCTTCTTGTCCATTTGAAGGTTCCAGAGAATGACAAAGGGAAGGATGGAGCAGGAGAAGTCCGTGATGCATGATGATACAGTGGTGTAAACGGCAACGCACTTGAGTACGCTGGGTGGGGCACACTTGCCGATACCAGTCCAGGAAGCCGAGACGGGGACGCAGATAGCCAGACAGGCAACGGCAGTGACAAAGCCACAGCAGAAGGAGAGGAAAATGATGAAGTAAAGGAATTGGCGGATGACCCTGCTGGTTGTGATGCGAAGCAAGGCAAAGCAAATGCTGCTCTTGACGAAGATGAGAGAGATGAGGTAGAAGCATTGGAAGATGACGACCGAATGTCTAGCGTTGACATTTTGCTCTGGTGTGAGGTTCGCGTCTCTCACACCGATTCCTTGTTCGCAACCCCACATGACGGACACACAGGTGCCGAAGAACAAGACCTGTTATTGAATGAGTATACATTGATGGTAGACAAATGCCGATAGAGAAGAAAAACATACCTGACCAATTGCCATGGAGTAATCATCAAGACCGAAGCCTCTGATGGACATACGAACACCACATCTCACGACGACGACGATGGTCGTAACGATCAAGCTCACTAGAGCAATGACAAAAGTTGACAGCTGCTTGCCCTCCATGGCTTCCTGTATATTGAATCGTCAAGTATGAAAATGATCGACCGGTCCGCACGCAAGGTAAGAAAGAGAGACCATGATGACTCAACGGGGGACCTGCATTTAATATAGCAATACACCTACCTCTCTCATCGCATCTTCTTCAGCATGGACACATGGAGAAGATCTTCAGCATCGAGACTCCGTTGGCGTATGACAGATCTCTTGTTTCAGAGTCATGTAGGACCGGCGGTAGGGTCGTTAAACTTTCAACGGTTTTCCCGTTAAGAATTACCATCTTCATTGTTTAAACTCAAGCCACGCGATCTTCCATGCAGATTTCGACGTCAGTAAATAGACTTTCAGAAAAAAAAGAATTGGAAACACCAGCGTTGGTGCTGCAAAGCGGAAAGTGCAAGCCAGTCGACCAAATTTTGGATGGATTGCACCCCCATGGCTGCGCTTTCCCTACAACAATCAGCTACTCGCATCTTTCGCGAGATGTCTATTTTGTCCGCACAGATCGCGACTATCGATGCGAACCCTAGGATAACCCTAAGTCTCTGACACACTAGCCAGCAGCAAAGACGCGACCTTCGCTCTGTTGCGTCCATAACTACTTGGCTTGGACCTGAAGCCTCAGAGGACATGCCGTCGCCTTCGGCTAGCAGAACCCAGATGTCAGTATGTTCGAATCAGGGTAACGGGACAGAAAGACTCACGAGTCGTTGGCAAAGCCTAAGTGTTCACGGGTCTACAGCGGCCTCCACACAACAGAGGTGGATTGCTTCAACACTCCGCGGAGTACCGCACGTGGCGGAGCTTCATCCTCTAGGTACTTTCGAGATCGTGGGGAAAGCGCAAGAAAAGACGAGATGAGAATTCCCAGAAACCAGGCACTAGACTTCTGCGCTCGAAGCATGCTCGGCTGGATGGTAACTAGCGGCTAATCATGGGAATGCCGGAAATAGGCAATTGCAGTTGTGAGACCACGTTTGAGCGACCCAGGCTTCCGAGGACGATGCCTCAAAAGAAGCCAAAGTCCATCGTTGTAAAAGTCAACCATTATCTGGACAACTGATGATGAAAGTCATCCTCTGGTCAGAGATGACGAAAAGGTCAATCTTCAACCTATGACTCGGTTTGGAGGTCGAACAAGCAGAAACGGCTCGAAGCGAAGGGCCGAGAAGGCACGCACAGGAGTGTCAGAAGAAAGTGGAATAAGGAAATGGGAGATTGAGAATAGTAAAAGAAATCAACAGCGAGAAGGACAGTGGTATAATAGACGAAGCAAAAGTATAATCATTACATCTCATCTCATCCTCCCCTTGATATTAGCCAGCACCTGTGTTATTGCTCGCATGACTGTTTCATGTCGTAAAAGTCGTTGCCTCTGCGTCTCTGTGTTGTTGTTCCTCCGCATTACCATGTTTTTAAAAGATCTCACTGTCATCATCAAACGAATCTGTCCTCGCATCAGCTCCTTCCACGCTTCTTCCCAACTCAGGTGTCTGAGCTTCTTGCCTGTTCTCAAGACACCTCGTTGTGTCTCATCTATAAGAACAGTGCAGCATCAATACCCTCCCACTCCCCAGCGATATGATATTTCTTTTTTTCAATATGTGAAGTTGAAGAGAAAAGTAAAAACAACAAAAATCACGAACCATAACTCTTGTTCGAAGGTACTGGCTTTCTTCTTACAGTGCCAGACAGTTGCTCCTGATGAGCTTCATCGTTGGCACCACTAGCTGCACGCGAGCCCATTGGTCTAGGCCCAGTAATCTTACGGGTTGGGCTGAATTTGCTCGTGACGCGAGGGCTAGCTGTCGGTTCAGGTGAACGCTGATCACAATGGTGTTAGTCAGGCGTTTCGTTCAGGTAAAGTATCTTGACTTACGTGTCCACGGTCTGTTTCCAAGGAGTATCGAACTTCTTCGATAGGTTCGAGCAGATGTCCCGAACCCAGCGGGGTCGAATAGTACATCTGACGAGGCTTCTGTGGTGCCTGCTGTCGCTGTTCTCTCGGCGGCTCAACTTCAACTCTAGGTGCGGGTTTTGGCTTGCTTTCAGGAACAAGAGGTCCACTGTCTTTGCCTGGAGGAATTCCACTGAGCTTGTTGGTTCGTGCCAAGGAAAGCGAAGGGTTGGACCCCCACTGGAGAGGATCGAAGTCACTTTCCACCGTGCGCTGAGAAAGGTCACTGTTGGTCAGTGTCTCGAAGTGTTCAGGTCCACTGAATGTGCGTGCTTCGTTCTCAAGATTTGTCTGGTGGCGATGCGTTGGGCCTGGTCGAGGCTGAGGGTGCTGCAGCAGCAAAGAATCGCGATGAGCCGAGTATTTGGGGTCCTCGAAGTCATCAAGCTCATCTTCTCCTGGAAGGATGATAGGGATGTTGTCTAGTTGAGATCCTGATTCGGATGGAATCAATGGCGAGGGTGTCCGTGTCATATCACTGAGTTCACTAAGTTCGCTGCGCACACTTTTGTTGTCGGAGATGTGTTCCTTCATTGCAAGATGGTCTTTGGCCAAAGACTGAGTAGACCGAAGACGATCATCAGACTTCAAAGCATATCCATCGTGGTAGTAGCCTGCATCATCAGATCTCAAGCTCTCGCCACTCTTAGAGGCGTTGGTGTATTGACTTCTACGCTTGCCATAAACATCCGAATTTTCTGGCGCCGATGAGGTCGTCGTCTTGGACCAGCGGGACATCTTGGGAATACCGAATAGAGATGAGCTGTTCGACTTGTGTTTGCGCTGCTTTTCCGGAGTACTATCAGCGCCAGCGTGAGCGTCGTAGGGGCTGTGCTGTTGCTGTGGCAGACTTGCAGCAGAATCAAAAGAGCCGGATCGGCGATTGTAGGACTCTTGTGTCGGAGTCAGAAGACGCTCGTTGTTCTCAAACTGGTTGTTGAGAACGTGGGTTTCGTGCTGGTCTAAGAAAGACTTGCCGTCGTTACTTTCTTCTTCCAGGACTGTGCTTACACGGTTGATTGAGTCCCTGCGGCCGTTGTAACCAGAGTGGAAATATCTATCCTGGGGAGACGTCGCATTGTCTTTTGGAGACGGGAGCAATGCGTTGGCAGACTGGTTGGAAAGATGACCAGAGTGGTTGGGTGTTGATGAGGTCCCAGCTTGTCCTTCAGGTTCGTACCCAGAATCACGTCCGTAGTGTGCCCGGTCCTCGTATGAGTCGAAACTGCTACCACGGAGCGACATTGGTGGTCGGTCACCCTGGGTAAGTTTCAGGTCTTCTACATCTCCGAGTATTTGGTTCAACATGTCCTCAATTTTAGAAAGATCGTTTGAACCTCTCTTGCTCAAGCCTTTGAGTGCACGTTTGAAGACATTCTTGCGCTTCATGGGAACATCCTCTTCGTTGTAACTGCCGTGAGTGGTTCGAGGTACTGAAGCTGGTTGAGGTCGCGGCCCACCAAGCACTTTCTTGACAGTATATTCGGCATCGCGGTCTGTGTTATCCATAATCTTGCGATCTTGCTCGGCGATGAATCTCTTCATCTCCTCAAATTCGTGGCGCATTTCCGCGGCGCTGCGCACCAGTGTGACGAGAATCTCGGTATCCCTTGCGTTACGATGCGCGTCTCGAACAGTAAGGTGGTCCATCAAGGCGACAACGTCCTTCGATTGGATCGTGTCAATTCCTTTGCCGGTGGCACTGTCGTACAGCGGAGAGGACATGCCATGGGAGTTACCACTCAGGTGACGGCTGTGCTTCCCAATGTATTGATCTTCACGCGTTGTTTCAATGTCATAGTCCTCAAATTGTCCTTTGGTATGTGACTTATGACCTCTGGGGGTGGAGGCTCCATTGGAACGAGCGTAAGCTGCAGACGCATATCCCTCGTCTCCAAAGTGGGCCGGAGGGGAGGCAGTACCTGCACGCCCCACGCGGACAGCTTGAGCCTGACGAACATCTGGAGTCGTCTCACGAGAGGCATAATCTTCAACCACAGCTTGGTTCGCTGAAAGATGCTTGTCCGAACGGTGTTGATCCAGTACTTTATCAGCTGCGAAAGCACCTGCGGCGATGCCGGCTCCCACGATGACCTTTTCGTTCATGGAGAAACTGTGCTCCGAAATGCTGTCGTGTCTCACAGCTTCTCTCTCCGGGCTTTGGGAGAAAGATGGTTGGAAATTGAAACGTCCGTCGTCTCTACCAGGGCCCTGGATCTCTGGAGGGTTTGTACTCAGGTCTGATTCAGAGTCAATTCCATGTCCAATTTCGGGCATGGGGTCATTAGCATCAGAAATGCCATGAGCACTCAAGCGTACAGGGGGTGATCCCACGTGCTTACGTTCCTCGTGGAGAGTCTCGCTCCGGTGTGGAGAGCCTGTAGGCTGAGCAGAGGAGCCTCGACTCGACAGAGCCAATGCGTTCTCGCGTAATGCGCTCCATCGACTTTGGGTTGGGTGCTGCATCTGTGGATCTCTGGTCTGATGGTCCACAGTCTGATGGCGAAGTTCTTCACGTACGCTCTCGTCCAGCTGCTCACGGTAACGAGTATCTTCGAAATTGCTGGGGCTGGTTTGAGACGACTGGAGACTGGTACTGATTGTAGAAGGGTCGACCAACGAAGCTACAGCTGACTCGATGCCGTACGGCTGATTGTATTGGGGCGTCGCAGCCACTCCCTTTACATCACGCTCCGGGCTCTGTTCGTTTGAGAGATAGCTGCCATCAGTATATTGTGTCAAGCGGCGCTCATCAGCCGACTCTGGGATGGTGCTTGTATCGGCGAGAGATTTGCGATATTCCTCATTCTTCTCATGTTCCTGCTGAAACCATTCTTCGAGCTCGCTACGTTCGTCAGCCTCGTCGTAGGTCTGTGCGGGCGATTGTGGAGCTCTGTCAAGATCGAAGCTCTTCTGTTGGGCGCTCGGAGAAGGTGGTGCTGAGACCGGAGACATGGCATTTCGCTGACGTTCCTCGAAGCCGGCAGATAGCTCGGAGACTCTACTTCGGGGTCGCAGACCATGTGGAATCAATGGATCGCTGAGACTATCTCTGAAGGTGGACACGCTCTGAGCAGGGCTCAAGGACTGCCTCCTATCACCCTCATTATCATGGTGGCCATGATGGTGCAGTGCTTCTGCACCTCCGAGTCCGGCGGCAGCTAGTGCGGCGATCTTGGCTTTGGCCGAGATAGACTGAGCACTCTGAGCACTCTGAGCACTCTGAGCGCTTTCAGGGCGTCTTTCTGCCAGTGAAGTGCGGCTGTGAATGGATTCAAGAGCTCGAGGAGAGCGTGCTCCTTTGCCTTTAGGGGTCGTAGATGCTGGGGATAAAGAACCACGAAGCGAGCCACGGCGGACTTCTCGAACTGGAGTCTGGCGTTCTGTGAGAGAGGCAGACTCTGGACGCTCGGTCGATGCAGTAAGAATAGACTGGCGAGTTACTTCCGAGTCGTTCATAGCCGAGGCGCCAGTCCAAGGCATTGGTGGAATATCCTCCTTACGATAAGTCCTTTCGGTTTCAGCCAAACTGGTGGAGTCACTGCGACTGCCTCGGGCTTTGCGCTTCTTGCGGCGTTCACGACTGACGGTATCCTGAGAATCATGGTGACGAAGGGCTGCAGCAGTAAGGACGCCGCCAGCAATGCCTGCAGCAGCAGCGTTTTTGATGCGATGAGACTCCTTGTCTTTGCTTGATCTGCTTTGCACAGATTCTTCCCGTGTTGAGGTACGAGAGGATCGTCGTTCACGATGAGAACGTTCGGAGTCTGCACGGCTAGAGCGACCAGCCTTCTCGCGACGCTCAGAGTCTCCACGAGAAAGTACCTCACCAGGATTATCATCGTAGCGGTTGAGGACAACTTTGGGCTTACTGGAGATCGAAGGCGAAGAAGTTGATTTCGAGTGACGCCGGTCCAATTCGTCTTCGGTGTATGAGCCTTGCGACGAGCGGCGCTGTTCGTTCTTCAACTGTGTGATTTCAGGCAGTATGAGGCGACGGACGGTGTCTTCAACCATCTGTAGTAGCTTTGGGTTGTTCAACGACACCTTCGAGGTAGTACCAGAAGCATATGAGAGGTTGCTGGGAGACAGGTTCGAAGACAGGATGGAGGACTCGGCAGCGCTGGCAAGGTCCTCTTCACGTGTGGAACGTGATGAGCGGCGGCGACGCTCCTTTGCAGGTTTCGTTTCAGGTTCATATTCGACCGCTTCTCCACGTTGCCGTTGCATCAACTTTTCAATGACCTTTTGCTTGATGCGCTCATGGCTCGCACTGCGGGCTCTGTCTTGGGCGGGAAGGTCGAGGAGGCTTTGGCTACGGCTTGCGTCTTCGGATAGATCTTGGCTCATGGCGGAAACATGCGAGGGATCAAGGAGACTATCAGGAGGCATTGACGAGACGTCGGACGTTGCAGGCAGGTAGTGTAAGTCGCGGGACTCGCGACCGTGTTTGAGGCTTGATATGTCGCTGTTGTTCAGGATCTCGACTTCGACTGGAGGTATGGCAGAAAGGTTGCTCTCTGACGAGTGACTGACTTCGGTGCCCTCGACTGGCACTGTCTTGTCCGAAGTCTTGCTGCCAAGAGAGATGCGGCGTGTGTAGGAGGGCTTCTTGTCGCGACCAATGCCCGTGATCTGGACAGAGTCGGCTGTCTTTGACTTGCGATGGGCCGAAGGAGTAACTTTGACGCGCACGCTGGGGCGGTTCTTTGCTTTGTCGCCCTTGGTGGCTTCGAAGTATTCAATCAACAGCGAGGTCTGTGATTTGTTGCGGCCGTGGCGAAGACGGGGGCCTTCTTTAGATGTGAGCTTGTGTGTCGAGATAGTGATGGGACTGCCGTCCTCGGGGATCGAGTACGAGGTCTGATCGGTGCGGCGTGAGATGTTGGTAGCGACGTCGGTGTCGTCGACGTCGGTGGGTTCGGTAGGGGCGGGCAGCGGAGGTCGTTGATGAGCTTCGACACCCATGGCGGCGGCGACTGCTCACAAAATTACGCGATGGAGGATGCGGCTTTCATTGCAGCCCGACGAGTGGAATGACGATGATGATGATCTGAGACGCTTCCAATCCGAGAGGACGAAGTCGTCGTTTCCTGGACTCCAGCTATACTCGGTTAGATGAAGGTCTGCCGGCGTCCGCTAGGCGATTCAGATGGAGCAAACAGTCAAAGATGTGCTGAGGACGGAGGCTTCGCAGCGAGAAACAGAGCTTGATTGCTATCTACCGGCAATCAGCAAACGATGCGACAAACCATGGCATTTGTGATAAAGTCGGCACCTTTTTTGTGGAGAAACAAGTTGTATGTTGATATGGGCCGTTAGATAGTCGGCTGCTTCCCGACGCGCCGTCTGGAGCTTGTTTCAAGAGTCTGCAACTGCTCGACAAGAAGACGTATTTCTCTTGTTGCTTTGTGCTGACTTGGACGAGTGCAAGTGTGAGCAAACAGGTCGAAGGATTATGGCTGCACCAACGGCAGGATCTGTCGACTCTTGATGCAAGATGCTGCCTCCAAGCGACCATCCACGATCCGCCGCGACACAACTTCGCCGTTCGGTAGACTTTGTGCGCTACGCCCCGCCCGCTCTTTCCGCTGAACGCTTCCCTGCCAACGCTCAAGCATTGGTCGCTGTTTGTTCTTGCTTCCATACCCTGTCAATCCTCCTTCTTCTCGCCTACTCGTGTCCTACTGCGCCTCTTCCAAAAATCCACCTGTCTTTGTTTCCACTCCTCAGAACTCGTGCCCACGCTTGCACTGCTTCATATGCGATGCACATGTAACCCAACCTAATGTTCTCTGTTCGTCACCGCACTTGATCGTCACAATCGCCTAATCCTGGTTGGCTGAACCCTCCCCCAACCTCTTCTACTGGTGCCAACTCACCATCACCGTGTCATTGGCCATGTAATTATTATTCGGTGGCTGACCGTGTGTGTGCCACTCTCGCAAGTCCTGATTCACTTTTCTTGTTGCTCTTTCCACCAATCTTCTTCCCAGCCTTTTATTTAATGCCTGCATCCTGCATCGCTCATCGGGAACCTGCTTCGCCCATGTTGGTTTCCAGTGCCTCCTGCCTCGGCGTTTTTCTGGTTTCAACGTGAACCATAGAAATGACCTTGATGCAAAGTGCAGCAGGGGAGCCCATCAAACCGCTGCTCTATGACTGAGTAGGTATGCTTGTATATCTCCGACCATCACTGGGGTCCCAACATGCGTGCGCATCTACGTTTGGCTACTGTGTCATGGCGATGGTTACAATTTCTTGCCTTATGTTCCTCGACGCCTCAAGTCTTTGTCGAGATACTCGCTCTGCCTTGTAAGACTTTTGCCGATTACATTCCATACGAGTATTATCTGTATCGTGTGGTTGACTGCTGGACTGAGAAGAGCTTCGGCCTGGGAAACGCGTCAACGCAGTAATTACAGGTACTTGAAAATTGCAACATGAATGCAGAGGTGAAGCGAACCGATGTACAAAATTCTCAGGGAAACGAGATATCTAAACCACTAACACGATCTCGTTTCAGATCCAAGAACAGGCGATTTGAAGGTTGTGTCCTTCGCAGAAGATCTATTCCTTTTCTTGACACAATCTCCATCCCCACATTTTCTCCAACTCTCCGCAACTCCACACTCTGGCAACGGTTCTGTCGAAGCCGACATGAACTACTATCTCTGAAAGCAAGACATTGCAAGGCTTGCTTCTATCGCATTGCTATGCTATTCTTTCTCAAGTTCTTGGTCAAGATCGTACCTTTTGGTGTCGCGGACAGCCCAGTCAGCATTGAAGTTCTAGATCATTATGATGATCTCATCAAGACTTGCCTTTAATATGGCATCAAGTCGATTGTTGCTCTCGGCCAGGTAGATGCTCCAACCTCGATCAGCCTGGACAAGGACTTAACCGCGGATTACCTATACTACGCTAAGCAGTCATGGCTCGTTAAGCCGAACGCGTTCCATGTTGGGCTACCTTCAATGAGCCCAGCATCGGAATGCCATATGCCATAAAGCCTTCAAACTTACAATGGCTTGACCAACATCCTCATGGCACACTCGGCCGTTCACAAGTGGTACAAACAAACCCTCGGTGTTACTGGGAAGGTCACCCTCAAACTCGCAAACAACCTTGCAGTTCCACGCGATCTCACGAAGAGCTCGGATTTGGCAGCAGCGTCACGTCACCAAGACTTCATTCTCGGTATCATGGCCAATCCTCTGTTCCTCGGAAAGCAGTACCTGTCGGAAGCGCTGGCAACACCCAATCTCAACTTGACTGCCCTACCCGTAGAGCAGATCTCGTACACAAATGGCACAGTCGATCTCTAGACCTTTAATCCCTATGTCTCTCAGTTTGCCTCTAAGCCGGCAGGCGGATTCGCGAGCTGCATCAATAACAGCGGTGATCCTCTAATGTGCCGACCTTACCGAGATCCAACAGGACGGATGGCAAATTGGTCAGAAATATAATGACTATGCTTGAATTACGCCTCAATACGTTTGTCAGCCATTAGGCTACGTTTGGAACACTTTCAAGCCTTCCGGGATCCTGATCGCCGAGCTAGAAGGCTTCCTGAAAGAGACGCTAAAGATCCATGCATCTGGATGGAGTCAATGTTATTGGAGCATTGGCGTGGAATTTTGTCGAAAACAACGAGTTCGAGTCTTTTGAAATCAGTATGGTCTTTAGACGGTCAACAGGATCAGTGGCAAATTTGAGAGGCATTACAAGAGAAATTTCTTCGATCTTGTTTGTTTCTTCCACAAGTATCTTGCTGTTGTTTCAGCATCATTCGAGTTGCCAATAGTACATAACAAGCTTTGCCTGAGCATATGCACAAATGTTTTCTTCTGCCAGTGGAGGCTGTCATGTTCTAACCACCGTACTTCTCATGTGAATCTCGTCATTAGGTATGAGTACAGTAAGAGCTGATGAAGGAGAAGAATATGTAGGAGACTTGGTCGGGAGTCGGCTTGTCAAAGTGAGGCTATACCACATTAGGGCATAATATAGAGTTGGCCGCTGCACGTCGTTCGGCTGTTCGGCATGTTCTTGAGGAACATCTTGAGTGAGGTCCGCTCAATTTTGACGTGCCGAAACGGCCTGACTAATTATGGGCGACAGCTCGAGGAAGCAAACAATCATGGCTCAGTCGCTCTTTCCTTCTGGCGACCTGCCATCCACTCCATCCTTGCATGTCCAGTCGCGCGAAAACACCTCTGAGCTCGCCAAACTGCCGCCATAACGTCTACTCGGAGAAAAGCGGTCATAACGCCGATACACAAGTCGACTTGCTTCGGCCATGGGCTCACACAACCAACACTCTGATGGAGATGTCAAGTCGACGGATTCCGACAAACACTCGATATCCTCAATCCCCGTGCCCGAACAACCAGAAGTCGAGTCAATCTCAACGCCTCTACCGCAAACCGACGGCATTCACCCACTCCCAAGCCCCGACGAGCATGATGCATCATCATTAGAAAAACAAATCACGCCTTCCATAACAAGTGAAGACATCGATCCAATATTCGTACCCAAAGGACAAAGAAGAGGACTGCTAGCCCGCGTGGCCATCATCGCCGAAGCTGAGAATCCCAAACACTACGCTCGCAGGACAAAATGGTTCATCACCTTTGTGGTCGCCATGGCAGGTGCTGGAGCACCGATGGGTAGCTCAATTATTCTCCCTGGACTGTCCAAAATCGAGCGCGAATTTAACTCTACATCCACGGTCACTAATCTATCAGTCGCTTTCTACATGCTTAGCATGTCTATTTTCCCGCTCTGGTGGTCTAGCTTCTCCGAGACGCTCGGCAGAAGGACTATTTACCTGGCGTCCTTCTTCCTGTTCCTGGTCTTTAACATCTTGAGCGCTGTCAGTGTTAACATCACTATGTTCATCATTATGCGTGTTCTTTCTGGAGGTGCCGCTGCTTCTGTACAAGCTGTTGGTGCTGGGACCATCGCCGACGTCTGGGACGTCAACGAGCGAGGCAATGCGATGAGTTATTTCTATCTCGGACCTTTGATGGGGCCACTCTTGGCGCCGATTGTAGGAGGAGCATTAACACAGGGCCTTGGATGGAGGAGTACCATGTGGTTCACGACAATCTATGGTGGACTTCTCTGGTTTCTGATTCTATTCTTCCTTCCAGAGACTTTGAAGGACACAAAATCGGTTGCTGCCCTAGCTGAAGCCTCAGAAAAGGACGCCACCACAAGACCAACCCTCTCCAGAACAAGTACACGCCAAAGTGTAGCCCTCAAGTCAAAACGCTACATTACCATCCTCCGTCGCTGGTTCGTCGACCCTCTTGCCATTATCCTCAACCTACGCATTCCAGCCGTAGCCCTTGTTGTCTATTACGCCTCCATAACTTTCGGCTCCCTCTACGTCCTTAACATCTCCGTTCAACAAACCTTCGATTCGGATCCTTACAACTACTCTACCATCATCGTCGGTCTTATGTACATTCCCAACTCTCTAGGCTATTTCCTAGCTTCCCTGCTGGGTGGGAGATGGATCGACAAAATCATGGCTAGAGAGGCTAAGAAAGCGAACCGCTATGATGAACACGGCCACCTTATCTACCGCCCTGAAGACCGTCTCCGTGAGAATGCATGGTTGGGCGCTGTCATGTTCCCACTCGCACTCATCTGGTATGGCTGGTCTGCTCGCTACCACACGTTCTGGCTCGTCCCCATGATCGCCAACTTCTTCTTCGGTATCGGCTCGATGCTTATTTTCGCCGTCGTTACTACAATGTTGACCGAATTCATGCCTAAGAAAGCATCTCACGGTATTGCTCTGAACAATTTCGTGAGGAACATCTTTTCTTGTGTGGGTAGTTTGGTTGCTAGTCCATTGATTGACTGGTGTGGAGATGGATGGCTTTTCACAGTCATTGGGATTTGGTGTCTGATATCTGGAATTCTAGTCATCTGGAGCATGAGGAGATTTGGAGAAGGATGGAGGGTTCGGGCAGCCGAACTTATGGTTTGAGGGAAGAAAGACCACGCCTCTTTTTCACTCTTTTGCTGTTTTCAATTGATTTTCGCATTTAAGCGTTTCTAGCGATTTTGCTTTGGAGTCTACGGAAGGTGATTTTTCTTGTTTCTGGTTTAGCTATACCACTTTTTCTCTCCGGTCTGATAATATTGAAGCATGATAATGCCTTATGGACAATGCCTTATAGATGATACCTTATGGACAATGCCTTATGGACAATGCCTTATGGATGATACCTTATGGATGATACCTTATGGATGATACCTTATAGATAATACCGCACGGCGCCAAACCACTTTATGTCATCTCTTACCCTTAGGACGTCTATTAATACTCGTGCTTTCCCACCGTTTTAGTGACTTAGGAAGCACGTCTTTTAACGAAACCGTCTACACTCGACATAACACGCACGACGACAAACTACCTCTTACATCATCGGTCGTACTCTACTTCCGTTCTTAAGATATAGGAAAGATGTATCTTAACGAGAGATCCTTAATGTCCCCGTATCTAGTCGAAGCCCGCTATAAATGCCGCGACTCGACTCGACATAACACGTATAATAACGAACTACACCTTCCTATCCTATATCGTCGGTATGCATTACTTCCGTTTTAAAGGCTCGAGAGAGATACGTCCTACGAAACCCTCCGTACTCGCCCTATTTAATCGGAAGCCTAATCTTCGCAAGCGAGGCTTCTAACAACTTCTCGGATGATTTTACATTGTCGGTCGTGCATTCTTTTCGTTACAGATGTTTAAGAGAGACCCGTATATAGGAAATCCCTCCGTACTCGCCGTAACTAGCCGGAACCCGAACCGTGTACTCCTTATTATAAGTAAGGCTCCGTACGATTCCGCATACGCTTCTACGTCGTCGGTCGTATAGTACTTCCGTCTTAGAAGCTCGGGGGCTACGTCGGTAGACGGAGGTATACGTACTCGACGTAACTAGTTAGAACCCGAATCGTCTACTCCTTGTTATAAGTAAGGCTCCGTACGATTCCGTATACGCTTCTACGTCGTCGGTCGTGCGTTACTTCCGTTTTGGCAGACTCGGGGGCTACGCCGGTAGACGGAGGTATACGTGCTCGACGTAACTAGTCGGAACCCGAATAGTCTACTCCTTGTTATAAGTAAGGCTCCGGACGATTTCACATACGCTTCTGCGTCGTCGGTCGTGCGTTACTTCCGTTTTTGCAGACTCAGGGGTTACGTCGCTGGACGGAGGTATGCGTACTCGACGTATCCGATCGTAGCCCGGTTCGGTGTAGTCGGTGGCGATGTCTTGGGCGAAAATCGAGGTGGCGGCACGACACAGCAGCAGGTCATAAACCAAGCGTTGCCAGCAGCGACGATGGACCAGCGAGAAGGACACCTTTGGAAGAAGGAAAGAGAGGGACGGCGAGAGGGATGGAAGTTATAGGAGCGTGGATGTGCTGGTGAAGGAAATGGCAGCATGTGAGTGTAAGAGATGGCAGATGTTTTGATCGGTCGTGGGTGATGTTTGCTTATGATTTTGGTGATGGGAAAATGTTTGGATTGATCCTGAAAGTGAATCTTGATTGGGTATCTTGTGGCCTTTTCTCCAAATGCTATGCTATCGACATGTCTTCTTCGTAGCTGGATGTGGCTTTTCATGCCATCCCTTGCTCCATCTTGGCTTACCTAGAGCCATAGACCGGAAGCCTCATATATACAGTAGGCGTGGCTGCAGGCTGTGATGCTGATAGCTGTAGTGCTACTCGGCGTCTGAGATGTGTAGCAGTATGTCGGCTGGTGGCTTCTGGGCCAGCAAACATTATGCTGCAGCCATCGGCTTCGACTGACTCTCTCTTCGGTTTGTGTTTCGTCATATCGTATATGTTCCCGTGTTTCACAAGGAGGCGGCGGCTTCGACGGCACCGATGCCCTTGAAGAGACCAGGATTTGTGATCTCGATATGCACAGGGTATTTCCACTCCATGTATTTGGTCCATCCTGTGTAACTTGTCAACAGGTCGTCCTGGTTCTCAGGCTTCAAGGCTTCACTCACCCCAGTATGCGGCCTTGCGGCCAAAGTATTTGCCCAAGTATGGTACGAGGACCATTGTGAGAAGCAGCTCAAGCTGTTGTAACGATTCTTTCCATTCCCTCTCTGCGTCGGACTGCCATTCTTCTTCCGAGGGGGAGACGGAGGTTGTGCTGGCTGAGGTCGAAGGTAGCGAGTCGAGTTCGTCTGATGAATCTGATGCGGCTCTGGGAATGTTGTCGTATGATTGGTCTGACATGTCGGCGATTGGTGAGGGTCCAGGGAAGCAGGAAGATGGAGTCGTCTGTTCAACTCTCTCGCTCGATGAAGCAGTCGCGTTCGATGAATGACGACCCACTCCCGAACGAGGCATGTCTCTTGGCGCTTCCCCACACTCTACCCCGGACTTTGTGTTACCTGCGGCAGAAAAAATTCCCAGACACGGAAAAATAATCAGGGAAGTCTATCTCTGTCTATCCACCAACACAACATTATACAACATGGGCAAAACTCGCGATCCTAGCCCGAGCGCCAGCTCCGACGTCTCGTCCGATGCCGAACCCAAGGTCGTCAAGGTCGAGAAGACCAAGAAGCGCAAGCGTGTTCTGCCCGAGGATGAGATCGAAGTCGATGTAACCGCACCCGAGCCGCCGTCCAAGAAGGCCATGCGTGAGGCCAAGAAGGCCGCAAAGAGAGCAAAGGATGACCCCGAAGGTGCTGCTGCTGCCGCTGCCGCCGCAACCGCCGCCGCAGACGGAGAGAAGAAGCGCAGTGACTACGGTATCTGGATCGGCAACCTGGCCTTCGCCGTCGACAAGGACATGCTACGCGTTTTCTTCACCCGTCAAGCTCAGATTCCCGATGCCGAGATCACTCGTTTGAACATGCCTGTTCCTCAAGGCCCCCCACAACCTGGTCGCACCAAGCCCTCCAACAAGGGTTTCGCCTACGTCGATTTCGCAACCGAAGAGTCCCTGAACAAAGCCATCGCCATGTCCGAGACCCTCGTCAGCGGCCGCAAAGTCCTCATCAAGAACGCAAAGAGTTTCGAAGGCCGTCCCGCTCAAGCCACCGCTACAGTAAATGCCCTTGCTGGAAACGCAGACTCAAGTGAGGCCGCAGCCGCAGGAACAGCCACCAAGATCGGTCCTAATGGCAAGCCCGTCATGCCTCCCAGCAAGCGTGTCTTCGTCGGAAACCTCAACTTCGACGTCACAAGAGATGACTTGGAAACCCACTTCGCCCAAGCCGGCGAGCTCGAAGACGTCTTCATGGCCACTTTCCAAGACACGGGTAAATGCAAGGGTTACGCCTGGGTCCGTTTCGCCGAACTCGAAGCCGCCGAATCAGCCGTCCGAGGCTTCATCTGGAAATTCGACGAAGCCAGCGATGACGAGGAAGAAGAAGCGGAAGAGGAGGAGGAGGAGGAAAAGACAGAAGAAAAGGCCGAAGCCTCAGGATCGGACTCCGACTCAGACAACGAAGACGAAGCCACAGAAAAGAAAGAGACCAAGAAGACGAAAAAGCCAAAGAAGCAAAACAAACGCAAATGGTTCATCAACCGCCTCCACGGCCGCCCTCTCCGCTGCGAATTCGCCGAAGACGCCAGCACACGTTACAAGAAGCGTTTCGGCAAGGAACGCCCCACCACAAACGAGTCCTCAGAGGGCGGCGCACCCATCACCGAAGTGGAAGGAGGAGCAGAAGAGAGACCGCAAAGAAGATCCAGACCCAAGGGCGACAAGGACGAGAGACAAGAGATGCGCAGAAAGAAGTTTGACGCCAGAAAGATCAGACCCGGTAATGCGTTGGCGAATGCGCCCAGAGCTTCCGCCGCTATCGTCGAGGCTGCTGGTAAGAAGATTTCGTTTGATGATTAGATGGGTGGTATTGTTGTTGTTACTGTTTTTAGCCAAAGCATGTGTTGGTCTACTCTGCATGGTTCCATATTTCAATTTGTTCGAGCGCTTTTTCTTCGCTCAATACTGTATCATCTCTGTATTCTCCTTGATATATTCGTGTGACTGTCGAGTGTGTATCATGTCCACGTACTTGCAAATGACAGATGAGCAGAGACACATTCATCAGAGACTGGATATTGGTAAAAGTGATGAAGTGTAAAATCGATTGCATTCGCAAAACCAGATATCTAGAGCTCAATCGTATATTAAACGAGAGCACCAAGTATAAAATAAAAAGAAATTGTAAAGCGTGAAAAAAGACGAAACGCCAATTACTTTTCCTCCTCGACATCTCCCATCTCAATGTCTCCATCTTCATCTCCATCATAATCCAAAACAGCAGAAGAACAATCAAACAAAAACGCTATCAATCGTGAATCAAAAAGTTTATCGAGCTCACCCTCGTCGTGCTAAGCAACCAACACAGCAGCAGTCCTGTTCATCGACAGAGACTGACTATCTCTGTCATTGATGCCACAAGAAGCGCGTATCGAAGTCGCCTGCACGAATGCCGTCGCCATGGCCCGCCATGTCATGCAAACCTGGGCCACCAAGATAGCGGCCGCGAGACTTGTACTACTACTAACGGTAGTAGTAGCTTCAAGACTTGCAGAGGTTGCAGGAGCGAGGCTTCTTCCGGGCGAACGCTTCAGACGGTGACGCAAAGGTTGCTCGTTTGCCGGTACCGTTTGAAGTGCGGTAGGCGCAGAGGATGAAATTGTCTTTGCGTCGTCGCTGGCACTGGCAGCAACGGCACTCATGCGGCCATGGCCATGAGTACTGCGTGCGCCAGACTTGAGCGGTAGCATGGGCGACATCTCGTCGCTGCTAGCATCCGGGCGGGCCTTGGTCTGCGTGACCGAGGTTTGGTGCCCGGGGTCTTCGTCGTGTGCGTTCTTGTGGAAGGGTGTGCTGGGCGTGCTGGCTGTGGCAGCAAGTCCGCCATGTAGGTCTGGACTGGCGGCTTGAGATCGAGGTCGTGGATCAGATGGCGCGGTGCGGGATATACTTGATGATGACGATGTGCTCGTTGAGTCGGCCGACAAGCTTGATGGTCGGGCCGCTGACGGTGCTTCTCCATTATCATCAAGTCCTCCTCGAGAGACGCTTCTGTCAGACGTGGTAGGCTGTTTCTTCAGCGTGTTGCTGAGTCCATGATCGCGTCTTTCGGCAATCGGGGCAAGTGACTGGTCGGAAGCCGTTGCCATGATACTCGAAAGTCCTGTGGATGGGCTGGTAGACGAACGTCCCATGGCCGTCCTTTGATGTGTAGCATTGGCAACTGCAGCTGCTGAAACGTTAGCAAGATGTTCAAGAGAAAGTATAGCGTGCGCTTGTATGTACCTGTACTGCTAGCATTGATGTGGTTCCCGATACGACGGTCTCCCAATGTTGTGGGAGACGAGGCAGCGCCTTCGCTCGTTGCGTGGCGTAATCCTTCGCCAGATTGAGCAATCGGTACTTGTGGTGAGATCGCATGGCTTAGTCCGTTTATCAGGCCACTACCACCAATTCTGCCATTGCCTTGAAGTCGTTGTCCTTCAGGGCGGATAGTGCTGGTTAGTCCGTTGGCTTGTGGAACCAGTTGCGACAATGTTTGTTGGCTGCCAGAAGGCATGGTTGATCTTTCGCGTCTCGAATCACTAGAGGAAAGAGAAGATTGAGTTCCAAAGAGAGTTGCCGATGATGAGTGCTGGTCACGTAATTGGGATGGCGACATCATGTCGCCTGGAGTTGACAGTCCCATAGAGGCGGATTGTTCCTTTCCGTCAAGTCCGTCGGCGGTAGAGAATGCCGTACGAGAGAAGTCTGAGAATGTGCGCCACATACGAGTTGGCGTTTGCTCAGCTGTCGGTGACTCTCGAGTCTCTACTTGTTCAGCCGGCTCATGCATCAATTCGAGTTGTGGTGTCGGCTGTGGTGAAAGTAGTCCAGTCGATGCCGGGAACAGTGCCTGGTGGTATGATGGGGAGGATGGCGACGCTTGAGTGAGTAGAGGAGTATCAATAAGAGTCCAGTCAGGAGTATCGCTCCATGGCCATGCAGTCGACGACACTTGCTCCGAAGCTTGAGATACCTGAGGCTCGAAGAGGTTATACGTTCCAGCATTGTCGAGGAACAGTGGGTCGGTGGAGGGAAGCTCGTTGAACAGGCTTTGGTCCAGGAACATGAAGGGGTCTTCAGCAAGAATGGCTGGCTCTGCGGGCTGGAAGACGGCCTTCTCGATTTGCTCGACGCGTGCGGGATGGATGGTCGATACTGCTGCTACCTTGGGTTTGGTGACCTTGGAAGAGCGGACCTTCTCCATCTCAGGTTGGTTGTGGGAGCACTTTCGCTTACGCTTGCTGCACGAGTCGCATGCCTTGACAATACGACGCTTGCGGTACTCGAGCTTCTCGGACTCGGTCATCTTTCTTCGGACGCGAGTCTTGGGTTGAGATGTTGATGACAAGCTGAACACACCGGTCATCTCTTCAAGACCAGGCTTGGCTTTTTGACTGGTGTTGGCTTGAGATGAAGAGTTCTGACGGCTCATGGTAGGAGCGTAGGAGGAAGTCATGGAGGCAGGGGTAGCCAGGTTGAGAAGATCAGGGCTGCTAAGAGTAGATGTAGTTGAGTCCATGGAAGGCCACGATGACCAGGGAGATTCGGTGGAGAGGTCGTAGTTCAGGTCGGAGTCCATAGGAATGGCAGGGGCTGCCATGGTGTGTTCCTCGGCGAGTTCCTGCTTGAGGAATTCGATAACAGCATTTCTCATGCGGTCCGAGTGAGTCTTGACATGGGGGTAGGCGACTTTGAGAGCGAAGAAGAGTTCATCTGAACCCTTAGGAGGGCAGAACTCGAGAGCGGTGGGGTCGGCTTGTTCACCTGAGCGGTAGATGAAGTAGCCGGCCATAGGCAATTGGGTAGACATATCCATTGCTAAGGTGGAGTACGAATCTGGATCGAAGTTTGAGAATGAAGAAATCTTGATAGTCTTTCGAGAATAAGAGATAATGGGTAGAGATTCTTGCGGTCTGCGGATGATATGGTAGCTATCGAGGCAGCGCTTTCGCAAGAGGTCGCTTCTATTGACAAGACCACGCCGAGAGTTACGGTGTGGTGAGCGAGACTGTCGAAAAGGGATAAGGAAGAAAAAGATCAAGCGACTCGAGTCTGGACACAAGCTTGGTAAATACTGAGATGAGGTGGACTTCAAGTCGAGTCACCGGGAGCGCATCCTCCTCAAATCGGCCAATCATAAGAGACTGTATCGCGGTGTCCTCGAAAGAGTTAGTTCGTCCCCGGAAAGTGGGATAGTGTAGCAACACCCCCAGTGGCTCCAGCCCCTTGATCCTGTCGCACGCTTTAATGGCAAGTTCCCAACTTACTGTATAGAATCTGTCTAGCCTGTGTACCAAGTGATCTATGAGGCAATCTCTGTTAGTTACTGTCTCCGTGCGAGAAGACTCTGGCTAATAGTGTGCCATGAGGCATCGGAAGATGTCTCCGGACGGTGTACATAGTGGGGTTCAAGACAGCAGGGGGTACTGCTATCATGCCGACATGTGGGGTCCCACCGTCTGACTCACTCGTACAAGAAGCCAATTGAAGTCAATTGCGAAATCTGATTTCCTGCGTGTCCTTAGTCCTCCTGACTGCGCCATGTGGAAACAGCGGATGATTCGAAAGGATTGACTGGTGGCTTCGTACCTGGAATCGATATGAACCGGTGTGCATGAGCCGAGGCGCAGTGAGATCGAGGACGGGCGGCCTTGTTCCGCATCCTGAGAATTCGCATGTTCATCAAAAGAGTCGATTCTGAAAGATTTCGACAGACGTTCAATGGTCAGGATCTGGAGATGAGCTGGAGACGGGCGAAGTTTTCTCGGTCGTGCTGCCGCGCACAGCCAAGGACTGTAGGCGCCGACGCTGATGGCAGCGCTTGCAGCAGCGGGGCACTGCTCCAATAGCATCACAGAACGTCCTGCAGCATCCTCTCACAAGGCTGTGAGGCAGAGCACTTAATAAGTGTAAGATGGCCGCTGTTCTGCGGCCTCCACGGTAGGTCATTGTTTACGTGCTTCCAACCGTCATCTGAGTATTCTTGTTGTCCTCGAATTGCTCTCGTCACAGCTGCTGCATCTTGAATCGAGCAGGAGCGATAGTAGGAAGCACCCGTTCGCTCTTCCCTCGCTAGCACCTCCCTCGATCGATTGTCTTGTTCGTCCGTCATGTCGAATAACCAAACACAATACTTTCCCCGTAAGCAACCCTCTATCCATAACTCATTGTGGATCTTACTCACCGAGAGATCCTAGCGCCTCCACAGGGTAATTGATTACAACGAACAGGTTCCAATGACTTGATCTAACTTGAGAGTGGCAGAGCAGCAAAGCTACTTTGCACCTCCGAGCTCACACACGCCTCCAACCACCACGCAGCATTATCCACCGCCGCCGGGTGCCGAGCATGCTCCCATAGGGAACACTTCCTACTCACCTGTTCCCTCAGCTCAGCCATCGTCGCAGCAACACTTTGCTCCTCCGCCAGAGACCAATCGTTTCTCATACGCTCCTCAACCTCAGCCTATCCAGACGCAATTCGTGTCACCTCCTTCATCACCACCTCCACCTGCCGGTAACATAGGTGCTCACGAATACCAACCAAGCCCTGTGTCACCCCAGCAGCAAGCCCTTCCATACTATCCTGGTCCTGCGCAAAATCCTCAGCCAATTTCGGAGAAAGCAAAAGAGGTTGAAAGACCCCCGTTAAACACCTCAATGACGGCCAACTTGGCTGGTGGTGCTCCACCACAGACACACTTCGTCGGAGCCGGTGCCACTGTAGACGACGTGGGTACCTTCAATGGAGGAAGCTACAGAATCAGTCACAGGGACACGAACACCATCCTCACACTCCAACTTGCTATGGGTTGTCCTCTGTCTGTCAGACCAGGAGCCATGATTGCAATGTCTCCCACCATGACCTTGCAAGGTGCCATCAAATTCTCCTTCAAGAAGTTGGTCGCAGGTGGCCACATGGCTCAAGCTACCTACACCGGTCCCGGAGAACTCTTGCTCGCCCCACCTTCTCTTGGTGACATTACCAACATCCGTCTTACCGGAGGAGAGACCTGGAATGTGGGCAAAGATGCTTTCCTAGCTTCGACCCAAGGTATGTGCTTCGACGCTCGACTGTCTCTCGTGCATGATCGGGCTGACATTGTGCGCAGGTGTCGTCAAGGACTACAAGGCACAGGGTCTCACCAAAGCCATGTTCTCGGGTGAGGGCTTCTTCGTCTACAAGGTGTCAGGCATAGGTATCATGTGGATCAGCAGCCTGGGAGCCATCATCCGCAAAGACGTGAGTGCGACAATGTTACATCTCGATCTTCGACGCTGACCAGAAACAGCTTCAGGTGGGCGAGAAGTACATCATCGACAATGGACACCTGGTTGCGTGGAATGCCAAGTACGTTCTGGAGCGTATCGCTAGTGGTGGCATAATCTCCAACCTCAGCGCCAGCGAAGGCCTGGTCTGCAAGTTTACAGGACCCGGGTATTTTGTCTTCCTTCATCTTTTCCGATTGCTTGCTAATTCGTATAGAACGGTCTTCATGCAAACTCGCAACCCAGTCGAATTCGCAACCTGGTTATCCGCCGAAGGTAGAGTCAAAGGATAGGGTCCCAGGAGGTGGTTTCACTATGGAAAGTATCCGCTGTTGGCATGTTTAACGACGCTGAAAGCAGGCTTGGTGGGGAAATTGTTATTCTTCATTTGAGTTGTTGGGAGTGCCACTTTTGCCGTGTGTTTTCAACGGTCTGTGACGAATGCTTGAGGTGTCACCCTGGCTCAGACGAGCATCATCATCCACAACCGTCCTCTGATTCTTATATACAATTAATGCCTATCCTCTTTATCTCTGATGTGCCTGTTATTTTTGAGGTGATGCTAATGTGTGATAAGGTAGTATTTGGTCGCTGGTGTGGAACACAATTGTTCGCCAGAAGACTTGCTCTTATCATTTGGTTTTCACGTCACAATCAATATCGGGTTGCCGGCCAGCAGTATCTTCTCTTGTTTCGTGCTGATCATTTTCCGAGTTACACAAGCATATAAAAGGGCTCTCCAATGCGCCTCGGGGACCCAGTATCGTGATTGAAGAAAGGTTGAGGCATACGATGCATAAATTATCTAGAGTCAGGGTGATACTACATTCCATGTAGACCGTTGATATACAACGTCTTTCTGTGCGTACCAAGGGACACAGGCAAGCGTTTAGGCCAAGCACAGACACAATGTTCCATATTCCGTATTTCATATTCATAGACCTTAATCTCACTTGACACAAGACACAACTTCAAATTTGTAAGAGGACGTAGAAGACCATGAAATTCATGAATAACATAACTGCACTATAACCACTATTTCTGCCCTACCGCATTCTACCCCAACCCCTCCTACTTGATCAACTTGGCAATCTGCGAAGCAATAGCCTCATGCATTCTAAACGTCGGATGCAAACTATTCAACCACAAATACTTGTCCACCGAAACCCCACACGTAGCGTTGAAACTCGTAGGCGTGGGTGTTCCATTCTGATAAGCTTCACAATATTGGGTCATGTTCTGATACGCACAAGTCTGAGGGTATGCGCAAGGGTGCTCGATGACGCGGGAGAAGACTTTGTTCGTGTCGAAGACGAAGGAAGTGACGTCCGAGTGACGGTGAGTTAGGGATTTAGACAGAGAGACGACGCGAGAGTTCCAGTCGGAGATTGCAGAAGCTTCGAGGGCTTGAGAGGCAGGGCCGGCGGCTTGGGTGAGGGGAGACTGGTCGACTGGAGGTACATTTAGGAAGAGAAAGTTGCGGGCGCCGGTGGAGTAGAGTTGGTCGACCAGGCCGGAGAGTTCGGAAAAGATTGTAGGGGTGAGTGTTGCGTTTTGAGAGGAGTAGCTGTTGCCGATGTCGTTTATACCGATGAAGATTGTGAAGAGGGTGTCGTCTGATGTCCAGGGGAAGATTGAGGACTGTGAGGCGTAGATGGGTAGGTATTCGGTTTGTACTTGCTCCTTGACTGATAGTACGGTGGGTTTGTATGGTGCTACGAGGGCGGAATCGACGGTTGCGCCGCCATATGCCAGGTTGATGGTCTCGATGAAGGATTTGTTGTAGGTTGTCGTCAAGTAGTCAATCCAATTTGGCCCATTGGAAGATGTATATCCCCTGTGATCGGATCAGTATACATGCAAAGTCCTTTGCTATGAGTTATGCTCACGGATATGTCGGGTTGCCGAATGGATTTGCAGGGCTTGGCTGCGCAAGAGATACGTTGAAGCCTGTGGTAGTATAAGAATCACCACTGAACTTGGTTAGTCGAGCATCAAATGCTTGCAGTGATGATCTTACAAAGCAAAGATATGCTTGATGCCTGCCCAGCCAGGATAATGGTTTTTACTGGGATGACTGTTCGGTAGGCCATTCACTAGATTGGAAAGAGCCAATGCTGCTGCCACGAGTGTCACGCTTGATTCCCAGACCATGTTTGCTCTGTCCAGTACAAGTTGAAGAAGATGAAAATGGCGGGCCATGGCGAGGCGGCGGGGTTTATATACCTACTCTTGCTAGCTGCACGATGGACGTGTCGGCTGAAGACAGACTTGCAGAAAAGATGCTTTGTGCTTCATCCCCACATGCTACATGGGCCGTGTCCAGTATGCGGTCGTGTATATGATGATGGCGGGAAAAACTGTCCCACCTTCTGCCGCTCTTCTCGTGTATGGTTTGAGATGAGCTTGATTTGACGACCGAGGAAGGCACCCCGCACTGCCGATCGACGCAGTCGGGCTTTCCTCTCTCTGAGGCACTCCAGATCCGGCGCGGAGAAGCAAACGCCGTGCGATGAGCCCTACTGTCCAAAGGTCCATGTGATGTCCATCCAGAATGATCATGCTCCGTGCTCTCGTAAACTGCATTCTGCCATACAATCGCTAATGCAATGCATGCCTTCCAAATCTTGACAACCTGCGTACATATTTTTAGGGCAGAAAGTGCAGCCTCATTCGACTGAGAAACCCATCTCTTCATCCACGACGCCGGCGAGGCCTTTCGATTGGCGATGTGTACCTGAGTTGACGGGTGGCCAGGTATTTTGTCGAACTCGTAGCTTTTCGGCATCTCGTAGTGCTTGCGGCAGGTCCCTATGAACGCGTCAGCACTTGTGGTAAAGCGCGATAGTAGGGGACAGAACTTACTCCAACTTGCCGTGAACGACATATTCTTGCTCGGCCAGGGCTTCGGCAAGTTCGACCTGGTGGTTGTCTAACAGCTCCGAGTTGGGCACAACGATGAGTGGTACATCGATACGTAGAGCATCAAGGATGGTGCCTGAGCCAGCATGGCTGACAACAACTCCCTCTGCACCACTGTCATCTCCGCCTGTCTTTGCCAGCTTCATGTACTGTGCCAGACCACTAGTGTCGAGTCCAAACCCAGACACATTGATACCACCACCAGGTCCTACCTCTTGTACCAGCGATCGAAATAAATCATTGCCATCAGCACCGTACTGGACAATCAAGTCTGTGTACTGGTTCTGTTCGAGTGCATGACAGAAGGTCGATGAGATGGTGGCCCTGATCAGAGACGAGAAGGAAGCAGTCGCGCCGATTGTGACAAAGCACACCTTGCGGGGTCGAGTTGAAGGCAAATCTGTCATGTTCAAGGTGGTCGGTCGCTCGCTTGTCTTTGAAGCATCTGAGCTGAACGACAGCAACAGCTTCAAAAGGGTGTCAACGGCTCTATCAAGCCTAAGTCCGCGGATCAAGCTCCTGCACGTGCTTTCGTCGGCTCAGCTTGCCAGCCGATTTGTCAAGCAACTATTGACGGTCTGGGCGGAGCCTTTGTCTCTATTGACTGGTGAACTTGGTTCCTTTCGTCTAACCTATACAACGAGAAAACCTCGACCTCCCCAATATGTCCAAGTTCCACGTGCATTCATCTTTAAGCGAATGTCGATCAATCATTGTCTGAGGCGTGGCATTCTCTCTGATTCTAGCCGGACAAGGTATTGACACCTCGACTGCCTCGGACCTTTGCGGTAGCGTGTGCAGCCCTGACAACGTCCCTTCCTACTCGACTTTCCAGCTCGCCTACCTACATACCGACACACCGTTATGCGTTGCTTGCAACAACCCTTTGAGACTCGTGGCCGACATGAGAATATCACGCGAGCCTTACCGGCCCTGCCGAAATGCTTGCTTGTTCGCACGTCTCGATCCCCATCCTGATCCTTCGTTCTGCTGTCTCATCCCTGAAGTCACGCCTAATCTGAGATTTTTGTCTATTGACCCAATATAGCTCATTCCACCTGTAGTGACCCTTGCACTAACACAGACTTTATGCTTACAGATTGAGATTGTGATAAAGTATGACTTTTTGACAAAACTCGGCCACTTACCACAACGGCCTCTCTATACGAGATAACATCGAAGGATACTGAGCTTGAAGCAGATTGGCATCGCCAACCGCAGCAACCCCACACGGTTTGCCTACACCATGTCCATGTCGCGCAATCTTGTCTCGACCCCCAATGAGCGGTTACTGGAGGAACTTATTACAACGGTTGATTTTTGCAACGGTCAGACCTATCCGCCGCGTGGAAGAAGGCGACTGCCGCCAGACTCACCTACCTATCACCCGGATCGCCACTGACGTTCAACTCGATTCGACCCCAAACGGTTTGCGTTGACTGCACTCACGACGGTTTGTAGAGAATTCCGTGTCAACGGCTATAACAACGGCGCCCTGGTCTGCTCCAGCGCCGAACTTTCGGGATCCATACTGGAATTTGCGGCTACCCTTTCCTTCCTGCTGGCCAGCCTTGCAAATCAAGACATACAATCGATCCTGCAGCATATACTACAAGAATTGATGTCAACGGCCCGTTTAGGATCCTCAGCTTTCCAGAAGCACATGGCCTTGTGGATACCGTGTAGACCTGCATTCTTCGGCTACCTGCCGACAGCCAGGCTGAAGCGTTTTCGCCCTGTTGTACCAGAACAGCATGGCTGGCCCTGCACGGTCATCGTTCTCATCCCCTTACGGCAGACATGTGGTGAAGCCGGTTAGGCTTGTAGCTTGTAGAGTTCTGGAGCCTCAATTGTTTGGAGAAAAACACGCGATGCAATAGCGCAGCCGTTGTCATTGGAGCAGAACCCTATCACCCAAAATTCTTTTGCTCTGGAGCCGCAGAGACCTTGCCCACATCAGATATAAAGGGCATTGAACCACCGCCTTTCAACTAAATCATCAGCTCGATCAATCTACTCTTCTACAGCCTCTTCGACCAACCAGCTCGACTTCCTTCGCTCTTATACATTCTTATACTTCCTTCGCTTAATCACCACTTCAACCAACCAACCACCACCACCACCACCACCACCACTTCAGCAACCATGCACTTCTCCACCTTCCTCCCCGTTATGGCCTTCGGTGCCGCCCTTGTCCAGGCTGTCCCTGCTGACGACCTCGTTGCCCGCGGTGCCGTCTGCGTTGACAGCGATATGGCTCGTGTCCGCGCTGGCGAGAGCGCCCCTTACACCTTCTGTACCAAGTGGATCTCCGCCTCCACCCACTCTTCTTCGCCCATCAACGGCTTGACCATGAAGCGTGTCTCGGCTGCTTGCCAGTGTATCGTCTCTGAGGCCAAGAAGGCTGCTGCCTCTTCCTCCAAGGCTTCCATGCTCTCGGTCGCTTCCAAGTCCAAGGCTTCCGCTTCGTCTGTCCTTTCCGTCTCCAGAGCCTCCGTCTCCAAGTCTAAGGCTTCGGTCGCCTCTGTCTCCAAGGCCTCGCGTGTCTCGGTTGCCTCTGTCTCCAGCAAGTCTGCTGCTGCCCGTGTCTCCAAGTCTCTCGCTTCCGTCGCCTCTTCCAAGTCGCTCGCTGCCTCCAAGTCTCGCGCTGCTGTCTCCGCTTCTCGCGCCTCTGTCGCCGCCGTCTCCAAGTCTTCTGCTGTTGCCCGCGTCTCGGTCTCGCTTGCTTCGGTTGCCTCCTCTAAGTCTGCCGCTGCCTCCGTCTCCCGCGCTCGTGTCTCTGCTTCTCAGGCTTCGGTCATCTCTGTCTCCAAGGCTTCGCGCTCATCTGCCATGCTTGCTTCTCAGTCCAGCGTCCACCAGGTCCAGGCCTCCATCGCTTCCGTCTCCGCCGCCTCGGTCGCTTCCCGCAACTCTGTCATCGCTTCTGAGTCCCGTGTCGATGCCTCTTCCACCAGACTCGCTGCCGTCTCTGCCTCCAAGGCCTCTGCTGCTTCGGTTGCCTCTTCCATCAGCTCCGTCTCTGCCGCTTCCGCCGCCTCTGCTGCCTCTGCCGCCAAGGTCTCCAGCGTTGCTGCCCGCTCTTCCGCCAACGCTGCCTCTGCTGCTTCTTCCATGTCTGCTGCTTCCGTCTCTCGCGCTTCGGTCTCTGCCGCTCGCGCTTCTGACGCTTCCGTTGCCATGAGCCAGTCCATTGCCTCCAAGGCCTCTGCCTCTTCCGCCTCTTCCGCCTCCGCCGCCTC
>JGI24891J29808_1000094_pt1 | contig 117167 bp, 111 predicted proteins | sample FreactcultuFSWF8_FD_29808 | JGI IMG/M metagenome (IMG submission 29808) | reverse complement strand
CCTAACCCTAACCCTAACCCTAACCCTAACCCTAACCCTAACCCTAACCCTAACCCTAACCCTAACCCTAACCCTAACCCTAACCCTAACCCTAACCCTAAGTGGAGGTGGAGGCGGTTTTTGTGACGGGTTGTTCTTGGGCGAGGAAGAACACGCCTGCGTATGATGAAAGTGTTGTATGAGAGCAGGCAGCAAGATCTGTCGCAAAGCTCATGTCTCGTAGACTCTTCTTCTGTGTGGTTTGTTCGGATCGAGGGGTAGTGCATGCCGAGCTTTGGGGTCCAGCGGAGGTCGCAGCTGCGGGTACGAGACAAACCGGAGAGATCTCGATGGATCATGAAGCCGAATAATAACCATGACCAAAGGCACAAAGCATGTGAAGCAAAGTCTGGGAAGCAAAGCCCGAGGACAAGGAGTTGCTGGTTCGAGAGCTGCTGTTCTGTTCATGTTTCAGCAATTGTAGTGTTTCGTTCAAGCTACGGCTTTGTGTCGCAAGCTTCATAGTGTTGACCTTCTTGAATACACGTTCGTTAAGACATGACATTGGGTATGGATGGGTGAAGCTGATTCAAGCAGTCTCATGGGCTCATGGGTCACGCTCCTGAACAGTCGACAAATATGATCAAGACCTGGCTCAGAAGAGGGCGATCGATAGCGACTGATCACTTTCCTCGGGCACATGGGGTGAAGAAGCGCAAAACATGGTGAGTTGTTGAAGGATGAGTCGAGGACGATCCAGAAATCTCGAGAGATGGCGGTAGACAGCAAACATGATCAAGTCTCAACAACAGAATTCAAGAATTTCGAGGATTGAAGCACTTGGTCGGTTTCCTCGGGCGCATTATATCGTAGATTGAGATAGTTGTGTGTTTGTGCATTGGTGTTGAGGGCGACATGAAGAGACGCTGAATTCGCCGAAGCCTCAAAACGCTCGTCACGGAGAAAGTCGAGGAACATGATCAGACTCGACCATGAGCTTTGGCGATTTTGAATGCACCAATCTCAAGCGCTTGGCCACTTTCGTCGGGCGCATGATGTCGAAACATGGAAATGGTCATGTGTTGATGTTGTAGAGTAGTCGAGTCGTCTGACTCCCTGAAGCCTCGAGGAAGGTGCTCATGTCTTGTTTAGAAAGGGCGCAGGTCAGACTCGGACCTCGATGATCGGTTTTGGCGTCTCGGGAGTGAGCATCCTCAGAAGCTTAGCGAAGTTCTTCGGAAACACAAAGAATAATAGAAGATCGTGCACTCATGAGATGGTGGTGGTAAACTGGGCGACTACTCGAGTATATAGCTTTGGAGCTTCGTTTAACGCCAGCTTAGTCAGCTAGCTTCCCTAGACTCTAACGTTCCTGCTAAGCGCACACCATAATAAGCCGAATTTAATGTCGCGGTCTTAGTGGCTTCGAACAAGGAATCCCTTGTTTTTGACCATGTATAAAATTACAACATCGAGGAATATATCAAGAATCTGAATACACAGATTTGTAGAAATTGTTTCTTCTTATATCCCATCATCATTTAATGTCAGGGAAGTGTAAGTCTGGTGACTATATAATCTTTGGAAGTGAGGCCCCAATTATTGAGTCCGGGATGATGGCGCGCCCACAAAGAGCATTACTTTATTACTCGCAAAGACAACGAACAAACATTAGGGCTGAACCACCAAAACCATGTTCAGTACAAGCCAATGGTATGCAAGCAAAAGTAACACTGAATTAATTCTACATCCTGGCACACGTATGGTACGACCACCCTTCCTCTCCATCATTTTTCTTTCCCATTTCAATACCTCCAGATGACTTCTTCTGCCAAGTTTTGACTTTGAAAAGTGTAATCAGAATTGGTGTCGGCAGATTCAGGGACGACAGGAGGCGCTTAAGCTCCATCATGCCTAGCCTTATCGTCCAATTCGCGATGAAGATCCGCAACGAGATCATACTGGCGTTGGCTTTCGGCAAAGTATTCCGCACCTGGGAGCGGTTTTCGAGAGTAGGCAGGAGGAGGCGGACGTATCGAAGGATTGAGGAAAGGTTGAGGTCGCTAGCGTAGAAAATTCGAGGTCGAGTGGCTAATTAAGAAGGTTAAGATGCACCAGTGAAATCACTCCGAAGATCAGGGCCAAGATCCAGATTAGAAGCAGCGTCCTCTTGCTAGGTCAGATTCGTCGTTTCCTTAATATCAACAGATGACCGAGGCTCTTCTGTCTCCGTTACAGGTTCCAAGGTTGATTGACCTGTAGTAGTGGCAGTCTGAGAACTATCAAATAGAGTGGAAAGTCCTAACCAGCTACTTCTCTGTGGTTGGAAAGGAAGCACAGAGTTGAAGAAAGAGTCAAAGGGAGGTAATGAGGACAACTGAGGTCCAGACGTTCCGGCCAGAGGTTGGCTTCCACCAAGGTTGGCTGCGTTGCAATTGGACAGTGCATCGTCCCAGAACGAAGGCTCTTGTCCACCGAGACTTTGTGTCTGGCGACTTGGAAAGTCGCTAACACAGCCCTCAGAATCGCTGACAAGGGCGTGCTGCTGCGACTGCGACCACAGCGACTACTGGGGGATCTGGTACATCGGAATTATCTGCCATGTCGACTGGATCGTCCTCCAGCGTATCGAGTTCTGCTTCGGGCTCTTTGTCCGCGAGCTCATCTGCGGCTGACATCACCACTATATCATCATCTGGCTCGGGAACAGCTGCTGGTGCGACATCTTCTCCGACAAGCACTGGTGGTGCTGCCATGATGTCTATGGGTGCCTGGAACGCCTTGGTCGCTGGTGGAGTTGTCCTTGCTGCAGCCGCCTTGTAGAGGTATATTTCCCTCCAAGCTGGTTGATCTGCGATATTTTCCACCTTGTCGAAATGTCCAGCACTAAAAGCATGCAACTCAATTCATTCAGCAGCTGATGCTTTGTTGTTCTTGGCAGCTGACAGCGTATCCTGCTCTTCGCAAAACGCCATGATGTCAAGCGATGTCTGGAATGATCCCGCGGACTCTTGGTGGAGCTGTCCTGTGGTGTTAAGAGAACACACAGTCTACCATTGTCCGTGTTGGTTTGGCCACTCGTGAGTTTCCTTTGGTATCGCTCTTGTCATGTTGGCAGAGCTGGATGGCCAAGTGTCTTGGAGCAGTGTTGCTTTCGTATTCACTGCATCTGGTCACGAGCAGGATGCAAATAACCCAATGTTGTTTGTTCTTCTTGAGCTGGGAAGCATATTCTTGACGCGCAGAAGTGCCCTACAACTCAGCTGATATTGCGCTACGCAGAACAGAAGCTGTATGCGCAGCGCCCACAACCGAGTGACCTGATCAGAAAGTCTATGCTGAGTTTTCCTATGATTAGCTGTCCCTGCAGCAGTGTCGTCGCTTTGCAGTCGGTATGGTGGTGTTCACTGTACAAAGATACTGTACCGAATGCTGGACCTGCTGCTCCAGTCCGTCAGGCGACAGCATTCCGCACCAAGTACATATACATGTGTACCTCCCCAGCTGAGAATGGTAAGCGCTATGCTGCCCTTCTGAATCCAGCAGTGGACCTTTGACCAGAAGGAGAAAGGTCTCGCCAGCGCCTGCGCACTTTGTTGACAATGCCGTGTCTCATAAAGGTACGAGAAGATGGCTGGCTGGAGGTTCGGAGCAAAAGACGAAGGAGGGTCGGCAAGTGATGATTTCTTGGTTTTGGTAATCCTTCGCGTTAATACGTACCCCGGAAAGTCTCCTTGCCTTTTGCGGGCATGTAGGATTGGGTTTAGGGGTACTCTTGGCGGTACTCCGCACTAAGCTCCTTCTGCTCTCGAGTACCGCATCTTCTAACCTCCTGCCGTCCTTCATACGAGATGAGGATAATGCTAACTGGACTAGTACGCCTATTAATCTGCCTTTGACAATTGGATCCGTAGGACAGGTATGGCAGGAGCTTTTGACCAGCTGGGGTTGCATGCAGTTGCGCTTCGACGTCAACACGTGCTTCAATACTGCTAACTCAGAGGTGACTTTGAGTCTATGCACGCAATCGATAAAGCACTGCGGAGCCCTTGACCACCACATCGACATCATGTCATAGCTCAGCTCTGATGACAGCTCGAAGGAACACCTTACATAGCACACAGGTGGAGCTTGGTGAGGTGGGGAAGTGGAGGATTGCTGCTGGCAACTGCATCTCGACCAACAAGAACAACTCTATCGCCAAGTCGAGGAGCGAAATAGAAACCTACCACCAATGATTGATGGTTCAGCCCTAAATCTGGCGTCTTGAGAATATTTCAGCTCGGTCTCACCGTACTGCCATCGCTTCCATACCGAGTACGTCTGTACGTGTACGGTAGTCACGAGCAGGTGTTTGGGCACAGGACATCGCATTGAAGACTATCGAATATCACCGCGGCAATATTCAGCTGAGCTTCGACCATGGTATGTGGTCTGAGTATGGAGTCTTCGCTGAAGTCTGGACGACCAAGGAAGAAATATAAAAGATGGCCTCTCTCCCTGTCATAATAGAGCATCCAGCAACAACACCTTCACAACACAATCAGCCAAACCACCTCAAGAATCTTTGATTCGCATCAACATGCACTACTCCGCTCTCATCGCCGGTCTTGTAGCACTCGCTGTAGCCAATCCTACTCCTCAAGTCTTCGATGCCTCTGAGCTGTCTGACATCGAGCCCGCTGCACCAGTCGACGTTCCACTTGGAGCTGGAAGTCAGACTCTTCCTTTGAACATCGATGCCATCGTTGACAGTGCCTATGCCGATGTCCTGGCCGATCCTTCTCCAGACGTGGATGCCAGTTTGCCCGCCGCTATCTCGAAGAGATCTCTCAAGCGTAGCCTCATGGCCCGTGGAACAGACCCTTGTTACGGTCAGGCCTACCAGCCTCAGGGCTACGGTCCTGCGGTCTCGCCCGACACTGCCGACGCCTTCACGAGCTCTGATGCTCTGTCATGGGCTGCTAAATCGGCTTCGACCCCTGGAGGTTACTACCAGGTTTTCCAGGACTACAAGGCATCTGTCAGTACCTCTGGTTACAGAGGCTACAAGACCTACCAATCCTACGACGTTGCCAAAGCGGCCAATGATTGCAGAGCTATCAAGGGATGCAAGAGCTTCAACATCTTCTTCGAACGTGACCCCCTGCAGGTATGTCTAATGTATTTGCTCAATCGAACAAGACATACTAATTACGGAACCCTAGGACCCCAGTGCTACGTGCACTCCTGGCTCTACTAACGTCATCAAGGCCTCCTTCTGGAGTGTGCCTCTGAGCAAGCCCGTCGCAACCAACAAGGGCCAATACCGCAACAAATTCCAAGTCGTCATTGCCGGCTCAAACGCCTACAATCTTATCGATTGCGCTCCGGAGATCCCAGATTGGACTAAAGAAACCTACAATGGTTGCACCATCAACGCTCCAGCCACTTCCTGTGACAAGTCTTACAGTGGAACTCCCAATGACGCCTACCTCACCATGTCGACTTTCTCAGGCGATTTCGTGCCCGAGCGGTGCCAAAGCGCCTGTGATGCCGTGACTGATGGTGACTCCTCGAAGTCAAAGCCTTGCAACTTTGTCACTTCTTGGGCTTATCTGCTGGACGGTGTGTACCAGTATCAAGTCTGCGCTTTCTACGAGCGCTACTTTGGTCCCAGCTACTGGTATGTTCTTGACCCCTAAAGAGAATCTCATCCTGATGGCTAACCTATCATTCAGCACCAACACGGGCGGACAGACTGTGAATGGCAAGAAGGACTCTGTCGGCTACTCTTACTCCTACACCCGCACCAAGGACAACGGTGTCGACTACTGCCCTCTCAAAGGAGCCAAGACTCTGTGATATGCTCCAAACACATTGTCTGGGACTAGAAAGAGGTCTGTTCTTGATGGTTCTGCGGGGGTTGTCTTTGTTTGTTCTGGTTCGCTTCGCACTTTATGACGGTCATTGTTGCTTCCTGTGATCTTTGCAGATTTGCTTTTCTGTCTCTCGGTGTGTTTCTCAAGTAGCTTGAAATTGGATTGCCTGGTGTTTAAAACATGATATATCCCTCTTTTCGCGATCTTGGTCTACGCAATACAAAAAATACAAGCCGCGCTCTACTTCTGCGCCTTCGAATTCGCCGCATCTTCCTGCAGAATCTCCGTCAACGTATCCCTAGTAACACAGTTCTCAAACTTGAAACTCTGCGCCAATTCATCCAACTCTTGCTCACTCTTCCCCTTGAAAAGTTCCGCAAACTCCATACCCAAATACTCACTTAACAAACACTCTCTGATGATTCGTTCGAATTGTCTCTCAAATGACCAATGATCCGGATACTTGATCCCCTGCAAATGCTCCGGAATCATGGCTTTCAAGTCCCGCAGAAAAGGATCGTACGTCTCGGAAACACCGGATTTGTCCACCACGCCCCAGAAATCAAGACCGAGGCGTTGTTTCTTGGCCACGAACGCCGCAATGAGCTGCATATACGCAGAGTTTCTAGACACATGCACCATACCCTGATACCCTATATCCTTGTACAACCAAATCGTCCAATGAATTTGCGACTCGGCGTAAATCTTCAACTGCTCTTTGAGCACGCCGAAGCGAGAGATGTTTGTCTTGTCGGCTTCGGGGTCTGCGGAAGGATCGGCGTAGACGGGTCCGAATTCGCCATTCCACAAAGGTACGTTGTGCGTGCGTGAGAATTCCGCTTTGCGATTGAATTGGCGGCGGAGTTTGGAGTTTTGTTCTGGGGTGTTGGTGTAGGGGTCTTGGCATGGGATGGGGAAGCCGAGGTTTGAGTAGTCGTGGCAGGCGTAGACGGTGTTTGGCATGATTGTTGTGAAGTGGCTGAAATCCATGGCGTAGGTGTTGCCGTCGACCCAGAGGATGTGGTCCGGGTCGACTTCTCGGATTGCCTTTTCGATGCGGTCGTACCAGTTGATGAGGCGTGTGTGTTTGGGGTCTGCGGGCTCGTTGAGAGGATTGTAGCCGGCGATGACTGGATTTCCGACGTAGTGTTTGGCGAGAGCGACCCAGAGGTCTATCATTTGATCTTGGAAGACTTTGAATTCCCAGAATAAGGCCTTTCCCATACCACTGTCGGAATGCCAGTCCTGGTTCTGCCCACCAGGGACAGCGTGAAGATCAAGGATGACGTAAAGATTGTGCCTGCCACAGATATCCACAATGTTATCCAGCAACTTGAAACCAGAGTCTTTGATAACAGTTGGGTTGTCGTCGTCAATGAAATGGCGATAGTTGAATGGCACTCGAATACAGTTCAGTCCAAGACTCTGAAAGTATGCGGCATCTGCATCGGTGAAGAAATAATGAATCAGGCGGTCGAAGAAGAATTGTGCCTTTTCTTTGCCCAAAACTTCAGCCATTGCAGCTCTGTGTTCGTGTTCATGGCCAGGGTATCCAGTAATGAAGTTCTCGAAGTTCAGATGACCACCAAGACCTGCACCCTTCAAAATTATCCTTGAACCTGAAGCGTCAACAATATCCGCACCGTCAACATGCAGCATAGAACACGGTGGGTTAGTGAATTGACTAGACGATGTCTGCTCTATAGTCTGCGATTGAGGTTCAGCGTGAGGAGCCATCTTGAGGTTGTAGATTTGAGGGATCTGTGAAGGTTATCATCGAAGGTAGAGGCGCAGGCAGATCATATATGCTTCTTGAATAGCATAATTGGCCATATCAAGATAGCGTGTCTTGGAACCATTGCCCGCTATGACTTTAGCCGCGAGATAGGTTTACCCGGCAATGTGCGGGAGTTGGGTATGCCCCGCACTGTCGCGGAGTGTCAGCCCCGCACGAGCAATCAAATATTAGCATCGTTGCAGCGACTGTCGAATTCAGTGAATGAATGCATAGATCATGTGTCATATCAAGCCATTCCATAAGAAGAAGTGATGTCAACAACGTCGCCTCTGGGAGAGTGTATAGTCTTCAGGTCGATAGTGTTGAAGGTAAAACTTGTCAGCGGATAAGGATCACGAGCTCTCGTTGGCCTGGCTGCTGGGATAGACTCGGATGTGGATTCGAGCTCAAGTTCACCAGAGCATGTTTGCGATCTGATGCCGACAAACAGTGCGATGACGAGCGGTCTGATCGCGGGTGCACAACCTGCGAAGATGCCAAGAGCAATCTCAATGGAACAGCAAAGAGTTACAATACCCAATCCCCCTGGCTGAGCGTCAGAAGCTAAGAGTGAATTGTATGCTAGAATTTACTTACAGACTCGATCATGCTCCGCGCTCCAGTAGGATAAGAAAGGTAGACGACCGAGTGTAGCAACTGATGCCAGCAAGCCCAAGCTGAGCAGCATCCATGCCATAATCTTCTTCTTTCGTTGCATTCGGGTTTTCCAGAAGATCGTAGCCGGTAGGATGACACATATCACATCTGAGGTGAAGATGATGGCAGTCAAGCTGTAGGCCAAACTTTTTATTACCACACCACTTGAGCAAGATCCTTTCTTCGGGTATCCTGGAAAATCGTAGAAATGTCGCCAATTGGTGCGATAGGGTCGACAAAGTGCCATTATTCCCACAATACATGCTACAGTCATGAGTGTGTTAAAGATGATCATGATGTAGATGGTTTGTCGCATGGTTTTGGCCGTGGCAAATCTAAGAAGGGTCAAACAAAGGCTGTACTTCAAGACTCCAAGTGTGAGAACGTAGAGCAGATCGAAAAAGCTGAAGTACTATAGACAAAGATCAGCTGTCGATGCGTAAGCAAGCAGGGAAGCGTGCCTACCATTGTCGCTGTAATGATCTGATCCGGTTTCAGTCTGTAGTCTCTGACGCCGAGCCCTTCAGAAATCGACAACAGAGCAAACGTCGCGCACGGGACGAACAGTAGCTATCAAGTCATTAATAAAGGAGGCTGATTAGTTTTCACAGTTGACATGCCTCCGTCAAAACCATCATGAAGTCGTCCAGCTGGAACGAACGCCTCTTCCATCTTCCGACACTTCTCAGGATGACTGCCACTAATGAGAGTATCAAGCAAGCCAACATTGTGTGAAACATCCAGGGATTGACTGCTTGACGCATTTTGGATGTGGTACAAAGATGATGAGGGTAGAGCTTGGTTCCCTCGGGCGTGCTTCACGACAAATGAAGGCACAGAGGTAGCTACCTGACTGACTTATATCTTTGTTTTCGAGACTGTAATTCGCTAAAACCGTTGGCAAAAGCGTTTAAAACAGGATGACCTATGAGAGAACTGTCCCTGCAACAAAACGTTTGCAGATTGTATGCAAGGCTTGATGCTTGACGACGATCAGAGTGCGCAGAACAAACCTACTCAACGAACTGGGATCGGTCGCGCTCCAGGTAGACAATGCCGTGAGGAGCGCTGGAGGCGATGTCATCAGATGATTCGGAGCGAGTCGTGTTAGAAGATACCACGTGCTCTCGAGATGCGGCCCTTGCCAAGACCTCTCGGAGCAGAATTCGAATCGATTATCCTCCAGGCGCCCACCTATTGAACGCCACGAGCTATGATGCACCTTCGATGCTATGTAGAATCGCCAACGACTTTAATAAACAGTGACAGTCGTACGGCGACAACGTAATTGTGTAAAGCTCATCATCCCGCAAAGTCAATATAGCAGGAACGACTTTTGTTAGGAATACCAGAGAGTGCAGAGTGGTACTTTTCAGAGGTTGAATCGACGATACAAGTGTTGTTCTTCTGACAGATCATATGCAGCGACAGGTACCCTAAGCAGCAGCTGCTTTGACTTCATTGTCCAATATTGACCCGCTACGGATCTAGGTGCCGGGTGGTGGGTTCTACGACCATTTATTCGCCATCAACAGTATACAAGCTCTATCAATCACGTCCGGCAGCCAGAATTTCCTTGCGTCTTCGTGACCTCCTGGTTGTTAGCTCCAAGACATGAGAAGAACAATCATTCTTGGTCACACTTACATCTGAGTTACTGGCCAACCACAAGACAGGATTTAGGAAAGGGCATCTGTCTCATGCTTGCTCGCTTCCACTACTCTTTAAACAACAAGGCCTACAATCCTGTTTGCTTCTCTTGGGTATCACAGGCCACATCCTCGTGCCTCGTGTCACTGTTGATTCTCGCAACAAGCAAGCCGAGACCGCGGAGAGCGGTGATAGCACAATAGTGTTTCGGTTCTCCATTGCTTGATTCAAGACCGTGTCATACTCGTGCATCGCGATGGGTAGCTTTCACTCTATGGCCCAATTGAGTAGGCGGACCAGCATGCTCCGTGACGAGTTTGAAGAAGATGTGGAGACCCGACCATCTCCCCACAATTCTTCCGGCGGGGGTCGGCAGACATCACCTCAACCACTGCGATTTTGCCAGCAAGGAGCATGCCGCGGCTCCAGTCCACGCTATATGCTTTCACTCGTCTGCCTTTGAGAAGATGCATTCGTGAACAATGCAACCTCATGCCATCATGAAGATCGTCCGCCGAGCACATGTTTGCCAGAAAGCCCTAAGATGATGGAGTATAAAGAAGGTGCTACTGTCGTGACTACCCTCCACCTTTCCCGTTTGAGAAATCAACATCAATTGTGATTATGATTACATCGACTTGGACTTCTGCTCTAGTAGCAGCAGCTTTCGTACCATCTGTTGTTTCTGCAGTTCCTCATAGTGGACACTCTCCTGGAAAGGGTCATGGCATCGCCGCCGATGACTTCGTTTCCGTTGACGGCTTCAAGCTCAAGGACCGCCAAGGCACCGTCTATCTCACTGGACTCAACTACTGGTCTTGTATGAACCTGGCCGCCGATGACCATGTTGGAGGCAACTACTCACGCTTCATCACCGAGCTAGATCAGATGAAAGCTCATGGGGTGAACCATCTCCGCATCATGGCTGCTTCGGAAGGCGCGCCCACCCATCAACCTTTCAGAATGTATCCCACTTTGATGGAAAGCCCTGGAAACTACAACGAAGCAATCTTTGTCGGCCTGGACCGCTGCTTGAACGAGATGAGCAAGCGAGGTATGCGAACCACCATGACTCTGGCTAATGAATGGCAATGGAGCGGTGGCTTTGGCCAATACGTCTCTTGGGCTACAAACAACAGCCAGATTCCCTATCCGTCATCTTGGAATTTGACAGCAGCCCCTCAGCGCTCTGAGCCAGGCACTGGTTGGGGCAATTACACAGTCGAAGGCATAGATGCCGAATCTTACGGCAACTTCACCGCTTACGCAAACCGCTTCTACACGATCCCGAAGTGTCAGGAATGGTATCATGCCCACATCTCCAAGATTCTCAATCGCGTGAACACAGTCAATGGCCGCAAGTACAAGGAGGACGCTACTGTCATGACATGGCAGCTTGCCAATGAACCTCAACCCGCTGTTGTCCCTACCGAGTACCTTGGTCCTTACTCCCTCGAATTACCAGCAGCGCCCGAAGACGTCATCATCCCCTGGGTCAAGAACAGCAGCGCCTGCATCAAATCACTTGCACCTAAGCAATTCGTCAATATCGGCTTCGAAGGCAAGCAAGGAAAATGGTACTTCCAAGCCGTTCATAACTTCAGCACTGTTGACTACGGCACCACTCACTGTTGGGTTCAGAACTGGGGTGTCTACGATATGCTCAACTCTTCTGCTACAAACTTGGAAGCTGCGAAGAGTTTTGCTACAGCATTTGTTGCCAATTCTAGTGAATGGAGTAGAGAGATTGGAAAGCCTGTCTTCCTTGAGGAGTTTGGTATGGCAAGAAACAACTGGGAGAATATCGGCAAGGAATATCCTTACCTCAGTTCGGCGGGCACCAGTAACAAGGATAAGTACTTCACTGTAAGTCTGCCCTTCCTTTTCTGTACGTCCATCACTAACACCAATACAGACTATCATCGGTGCCGCCATGGATGACTTCAAGTCCGAAAATGGAACATATGTCGGAAGCTGTCCTTGGGCATATGGCGGATTATATCGTCCGGAGACACAACATGCCAATGCCTTTGGCAAGGTCTGGGCTGGTGATCCACCTCATGAGGCACCCGGTTGGTACGATCTGTACGACACCGATGAAGCTATGAACATTGTACACCGTCAGCAGCAAGATATCGCTAAGTTTTTGAGCAAAGGACATTGATTGTCTTGCGTTCTCCTGTAAACCGAACAGACGAAATAGAAGCATTCTGCATTCAATCAGTGAATCAAATCTTCGTGACGGCCACTCAAGATTCAAGTGAGAAGGCAAGATTCAGAGCGTTGACCATATCGTGCTCCTGTTAGGTGAGAGGACGAACGCGAATACATCATGCATTCAATCAGTATATTCGATCTTCATAGCGGAATAGTTAGGGTGAAGAAACAACAACTATATCGTACTCCCTCAACAGTTCAAGGGAACATAAAAACCTTCTGCATTCAGGCAGTCAATAAAACATCTAGCAAGGATCATTGGGAGTTGGAGTGAGAGAGCACTAATAAAGTCGTGTTTCTGCCATGACAGAAGCGAAGAAAGATAACACCCTGCATTCAATCAGTCAAATCCGTGTTTATATTGGACCATTAAGAGCACAACAATAATGCTTACATCGCAGCATTCCTTTCTCACACCAGGAAAACTTGAAACAAGTCCTGCATTAATTCAGTTGAATGAACGTTCGTTACAAGCTGCTGGGAGCGCGCACAAAGGTCAACAACAACTAGTATACTGACCTTATATCTTAGATTAGCTTGTCGCTTTGTCTCAAATGATCAAAAGAACAACCCTGCATTCTCGGCAGTCTATTACATTTCATCTAGAAATCAACCTCCTAAAATGGGTACAAGTAAAGAGGGGGATAAAGTACTTAGGTCCATGAATCTGCACGAGATTTCACGCTCCAGATCCATCGAAAGACGACGAGCTCACAGTAGGAAAGCAAGATATGGCAGTAAGCTCACAGACCTGATCGCTTTCTCTCCTTGTCCTCTAGCACACTCTTAGACCTCATGACACCTTCGCAAAACTCTAGATTTCAACAATCTCCAGACCTGTCAGGTACTCCCCGGCAACGTTCGGTGCTCGGTGTAACATCGGCATCCGGCCGATGGAAATATAACCTCCCTTCCTCGTCCCAGCATTTATCTCTAAGAATCCAAACCGAACAACATAGCGTCGTGCCCCTAACAAAGCAGCACCGACCGGATTGTTTCCGCTCTCGACTCGAGTGCGTAGGGTAGTCGTTTCGAAGAACACGTAAGGGAGAGCAAGATGGAGGACAGAATGGTTCATGTCGTTGGTGTTGGGAAACACTCATGACTCTTCTTCTAAGATTCTGATTTGGAGAGGGACGTACTACGGGTATAGAAGGATTTTATACCCAGATATTACGATGAAAGCTTTCGATAATTGAACAATGGTCAGAAGGAAAACCAAAAAAGGAAAGGAAAGATTGAGTGGGAAAGGTCTCGCCACAGGGAGGTATTGAGTAGCTTCTGACAGCCACATGACTGGATGTCAGACTCGGCAGGTAATGGGTTCCAGCTTCGCGCACACAACGCCGTATATATCCCTCCTCCTTCCAAGTGCAAGCGCATCCTGCATCATTCCGAAGAAGATCCTTCACTCACTGTTGTCGCCGAAGCGATAACGTAAGAGAGGCCGGCTTGGAATGGTATCCAGTAGCATGAGTGCATCATGTCAGTAATGCTTCCTGTACAATGTAGTTTCTTGTGATCTGATCGCAGATTTTGGTGATTAAGTTATTCGATTGACACATTGCGAGCTCGGAGGGAGGACATGTAGAATGTATATCATGACCCTGGCTGTTCTCGTTTTGCTCCTTCGGAGCCAAACCCTCACACAATGTGTCCGCAGAGAAGTCCTGAGAGTGAGGTGGGTGATTAGGCTATAAGAAACGATGCAGGCGAATGTATGTCATTTTTATAGTTCGTTGCAGCAATCTTGAGAAGGGAGTTGACTTGTTGTTCAAGAGCCTTCGTCTGGAAACAGCAACCCTGGCGCAAAGCGATCAAAAGACATGATTGTCGGGTCGTCGAAAAACTCCAGCCATGGCACATCTTCAGCACCAATGCTTGTACCGAGTCCACTGTCAGTACAGCTGTCACACTGAGTTGATGCTACTGTCATAGTGCAATGCTCCGACTTCAACACTTTTGCAGCGATTTTTTTGATTTTGACTAGAACTGATCCGGCGCAGGCCCAGTTCAAGCTCAGCGATTTCAACAGGCCGACGACTAAGGTGATGCGATCTTTATGTTGATACATGCAGCGGCAGTTGTGAAGTGTACAAGCGGCAAGCTGAACCACGGACGCGATGACGAGAGCGCAAATAAAGAAAGGCGTATGTTTTTGGACCGGACAGCGGAAAGCCGCAAGATTTGACAACTCCTTCGAGGCATCAGTCGCTTTACTCGCATGAGCATGCTTGGTATCAGTGGATGGCATCTGCTTATCACCCTTCGCACAGAATATGTCCGCTGTTGGATGTACCGAGAGAAGTTCGCTGCGAGGCATGTGCAGAAGGATGGTAGCCCAGTGAATGACCATGTGTGCTTGGAATAGCAGTTCGTCGACTTCGCCAGAGTTGGAGATGAGGTCGCGCTTCTCCGGAGGTACATAGTGCGTCCATGCTGCAAGCGAGTTATCAATTGCTTGTACCTCATCAGGATGAGCTTCGGCATTTGCGATTGACAACACCCGCGACAGTATCTGTACAGCCTCAATGCGATAGCAAGAGGATGAGAAGCTCATTTCTTCTTCGGCAAAATGACGGTCAGCGAATTGAGCCAAGGTGGGGCTGTCTGAGAAACAAGCACCATCTGTGTATGTCGAATCTTCACATGGTAGCAAAACTTCCGAGGCGACCGTGGTGGTCTTCATCGTTGAGCGACGGTGAATCGCAGACATGATGCCTTCCACTACAAACAGCTCCCACCACGTGCGACGGAAGCTCTCCTCAAGACACGATATAGAGCCACCATTCGAGGAGCTGAATGATTTTGTGTTCATACCAAGGCTGATAGCTAGCTCAATTGCATCTTGAAGCATTGCCAGGCCTTCGTTGGGCTCGCCTCGTGCGTGTACCGCGATTGCGAAGAGAAGGCGAGCTTGAACCATGAAAGCCGTTCTTTCTGAACTATCCTTGAGAGCTGTAGCAGTCTGTATCCTTAGGTGGTCGCCGGATTGAGATGCCGAATAATGACTTCCGATGAATTGAACGACTAGCCGAAGGTACGAGGGATAATTTTGACCGTACATGTGCCGTGGAAGCAAGATGGGATGAGCTGGATGGAAATTCGAGTAGTATAAATTTACGACATGTTCCGAATCCAAAATCGCTTCCGGGCGACTCTGAAGCCGCGAATCAGTCAATGTTGATACTGGGAGTTTGTCGGCCAAGATGTATGTCGGTCCAGAGCTGGGAAGCGGAGTATCAATAGCAGCTGCAATTGAGTCTGATGTGATGCTATGGCCGTGTTGACCAAAAGTGGTCATTTCGTTCTGCCAAGGCAAAGATTCTGATGTTGTGTAAGATATTGTTGGCGGCGGTGCTGGTGATGTCTGAAGTGAAGTGTCCTGAGTAGAGGGCGAATTGAGTTTTCTTCGTTTTTTCGGCATGCCTTTACATCCTCGTCGTGAAGGCATATAATTACATGTAATCTCGGATGTGATGCATCGTGAGCAGATTGGTTGTTTCCCGTCGCATTTGAGATGCTTGGATCGACATTCAACACAGGCTAGAGCAGATGGCTTGACAGCAGAGGCTGTGGCATGAGTAGTAGTTCTCGTCGTCATATCTTTGGACCGGCGATCATGTCATGGCAGACAGGGCCTAGCAGAGACTTTGTATATCGCGATCCGGTTGGAAGAACAAAAACACTAGATTAAATGAGAGTGTTTACAAAAAGAATGACTGTGATGGCGAATGTCGCCGACTCGGGGATGTTCAAGAGACAGCGGGGACTTTCTTCGAATTCGGCGTCACCCTGTCGATGTTTACTTGGCGAGATATTGATGCTCGACAATAACGAATGCGCTATGTACCCGGAGTGGTGCCCAGAGGGTTGTATCTTCTGTTAGAAAGAAACGCGCGGTCAATTAGCGAAAGTGTACTGAGTATGAGGGATTGCATGTCAGGATGGGAATGAGAAGCATGAAGCCTTCGGATTTAGTGAAGCTGTTTTGTGGTCATAGCTCAATTGCGCAATATCGCGTTGGCAGGAAGGTGCGACTGTAATGTGTTTGTTGCTCTTTCGCAGCTTTGCTTTCTGCGATAACTTTGTCTTTCTTTGTTAGAATAAGACGTCGTCCTCGGTCGCTCATTCCTCCTCCAGCATACCTTCCAGATGTGTCGGTTCATGGTATTACAAAGCTCGGAAGAAGAAGGTGCGATAATTGCTGACCAGATTAGGTGTACAAGGGCAAGGAGCCCATCCTTCTTTCCACTTTGATTCTAGACCCAGCGCATTCCATCCTTACACAATCCTACGACTCGCGACTCCGCCTAGACACACGACGACCTCACAATGGCGACGGCTTTGGCGTTGGCTACTACACCCCTCCTTCGTTGCTCGCCCTGCTCGGCCCAGACCCGTGCATCTTCACCTCGACCATCCCTGCTTGGAACTGCACCAACCTGACCCGCTTGGCCAGCAAGACTGTCTCGCCCCTCATCTTCGCCCATGTCCGCGCAAGTACCGAAGGCGCACTCGCCGAGAGCAACTGCCACCCCTTCAGCCGCGGCTGCTTGATGTTCATGCACAATGGAGGAGTAGGAAGCTGGAACAGCGGTGTCAAGCGCAAGTTGGTCAGCGACGTTGGCGACCGCTGGTTCGGTGGTGTTACTGGCAGCACCGACTCTGAGTGGTGCTTTGCCCTGTTCCTCGACAGCCTTGAAAGATTGGGCTACGATCCGGACAACAACGAGGCTCAGACAAACGGCTTCGGCCACAGCGTTCTGCGCAAGGCCATCCTCAAGACCATCGAGCGCATCAACGGCTACATCAAAGAGCTGCCCGAACACGTCAGAGAAGGCGACACCCGCAGTCTGCTCAACTTTGCCGTCACCGATGGCAAGAGTGTTGTCTGCACGCGCTACGTCAGCAGCAAGACCGACGAGGCTGCCAGCCTTTTCTTCAGTTCAGGCACCAGCTGGAAGAAGCAGAACGGCCCTTCAGCCGAGAAGGCCGACTACACCATGGAACGCCGTGACAGAGGCGCCGACATTGTCCTTGTCGCCAGCGAACCCCTGACCTTCGAACGCGACAACTGGGTCACCGTCCCTACCAACAGTACCGTCACCATCCACAACCAGACCGTCCTCATCCATCCCATCATCGACGACTTCTACAACCCATCTCCTAGCTTCAAGCGCAGCTCCAAATTCGCCGAGACAAAGGGACAGACCACCACTGAGATGGCGAAAGCTTCGATCGATTCTGCCCCTGAGAATCTTGTCCAAGCCGCCGCCTGAACAATGCTGAAGATGCTTTCACACCGTAAATCAACCCTACCTAACCCCGTCATCACTCAGTCGCGAATGCTGCCGTTTAGCACGCTCCTTGCGATGCTCAAATCTGGATACCGGGCCGGATTACCGTTCATGGCAGTCTTTTGTCGTGCTATTCCTTCTTGCCTCTTTGGAACCCTCGAAAACGTGCTTATGGCCGTACGAGCACAGAAGCATAGGAGAAGTTTCCGAAATGGAGCGTCGTCCGAGTGGTCGTAAGACCGACCAAGTGCTGGTGAGACGAGGGTTACACAGCGCTAGACAAGAGAATGACCACTCATGGCTTCTCGGAGACTTTGCCAGAGTCTTGCTTTGGATCGACAGGGCGCTGGACCTGTGAGAATCTGCTCATCATCGCTCCGATTCGCTCTAAGCATTTTGCAACGTACAAGGCCGGGGGCCCGCATCTCACGCGCTTCCAACAAGCAATATGCGCTCAACCGGGGCCACGTTGGACTGGTGCATGACACACTTTTGGATGCGTCTCGCTCTTGAATCTTGTATTCTTAGTGACCATACAGACGCGTTTCATAGAGCGTTTATCAATATACATCCAATCAGATTCAACCAAAATCCTCGAGGCATGTTCACCCTGAGATCATAACAACAGTCACCGCCTGAGACCATGCGTTTCCAAATTGGAAAACGACCACTTCTCGAAGACGGACTTCCATCCGATCAGTAATCGCCGTTCTCGCACTCTGCCCCAGACAGCTAACACGGCAATTGGCTTCAAGTGCCGCGGTACAGCGTCGATCATTGCCTAATCGGTACGGCAGAGCCTCAACACCCTCGACCTCCCATACCAGCTACAGCACGCATACAGAGTCTAGACTTTGACAATGTCGCGTCAAATTGATCAGGAGACCTTAAGTAGAGCGTAGAAACAGTGATGTGACAGGCTGACAAGAAGAGTGAGTAATGTCACTGCAGCAGCGACGCCGCGCCCTTTTCTATTTATCGTGGCTAAACTGCTATGAGGTTATACGGTGTTTGTCAGTGCCACGACAAGTAGAAACGTCAACATCTCGACACTGCGCGCGCCATCGTAAGCCGTGAAAATTTGCATCCTTCGATCAGCATATATCCTTGATATAATACCACTCCAATATCGAGGGATGTTTGCTGCTGACCCATTACATTGACTTCTAACTGTACGTCGACTAGATAAGCACCACACGCGGATTCGGTCTCAGCCTCCGCGTGGCTCGGAGTCGGATCTGAATCATTCCCTGGTGGCTTGAATATTATCCGTCGAAACCTTCCACCCGTGTAACCTAAGAGGCACAGGCAGGTTCGACTATTTCTGTTCTTAGTGACGTTGATTTCCACTCCTTTCCACCGCTCCTTTCTCGAAACTTGTATTCTAAAATTCCGAAAACACTGTCGCTGCCAACAACAAACTCCACTCAATCCGTCCGCAGAACCAAACTTCTTAGTGACCCACCTCTCACATCCTTGTTGATCCATCATGGTTCGTTTCGCAAAATCAGATGAGATGACCAGACGGCCGAAGAGGGTAGCAATACCTCCTACACCGCCTAATGAGCTTGAAGATAACAATCACATTTATCGAACCATCGAAAGAATTTCCAAAGAAGAAAGTTTGGGCAGAGACATCAAACAAGAATTCGAACCATCAACAACATCGCCGACAGTTTCGAAAACATCGATAGTGGATGCCATCGATGCAGAGACAGATGAACTGATCAAATTTCTGGATGCCTTCTCCGCTGCCTCGATGGCTTCGATACAAACACCGCACGGTCGAGATGGCTGGGATGGTTTTGCGACCACTGAGCCTGTCGTCTCTGTCATATCGTCCTACCTGGCCTCGAGGAATGCGAAGGGGGTGACAATAGGTTCACCAACCTTTCCATCTCTCGTCAGTGTCTTTGATGAAGGCGAAGGTCCCTGTCTGGTTTTGAATGGAATCATATCTCCCCGCATCTCATCACCATCACATCCTTACTCTTTCAACAAGCACATAAGACCAGTCACACATCCGCCGCCGGTGCCTGCTGATGCAGCAGGAACAGCAGCGATCGTGGCGGCTTTCGCTTACCTCCACTCTATCCGACATCGACTTATCGGCACAGTCGTCTTGGAAGCGATTTCTGATACCGAGGAAGGCTCACTAGGCACATGCCGACATATGCTACACTCCGACGAGCGAAAGACATTATGGCGAGGCGATTGTATGATCACTGCCGCTTCAACCTCAGCTGCTTCTACATCTATTCCTCCATCACCATTTTCCGCACCATTCCAAGACACCACCGCCACAAAAACCACCGACCCGGCCACTTTTGATCTCGAAACCGCAAGGTGGCAACGGACGATACCGGCGGAGAACTACACGCCCTCACGACTTTCCACACCTTGCGCAATCCACCCCGTCGCCACTTCCTTCTCAAACAATGGCAAGAAAGTACTCGGCAGACGACCCAGTATTCCTCATTTCCACGGACGACGAAATGGCTCACATGCACGTTTCTGGACTGAGGTCGGTGTACCTGTATTCTGTTTCGGCGTTGGCGGCTCTTCACAGCCAACACAAGATCAACAATCGTCGGAACAGCACTCCGAACAGCAAGATCAAGACGCTGAATGCGATCGCATGGTAGATTCTGGCATCCAAGACGTCGCGGTCAAGGGAGAGGGAGAGATCGGCCAGGAAGCGAAGAATATTGATCGCAAGCAGTGGATTCAACTTGTCAAGGTTTTGGTATTGACGGCTTGGGATCAGGTGGGCTTGGAAGATTGAGAACTTATGCATTGGATGGCGTTTTTGGCAAAAGAATTGGATGGCATTGGGAATAGGTTGGTTGGTGGCGTTTTTGAGGATCGTGATCTGAAGCAGCAAGGATACATAGCTGCAGGTTTATAATGATTTGAAGAGTTCTCCTACTTTTCTATCACGCTTCTTGGGGCGTCCTTTCACTGTTTGCTGATCTGTGATGACCACCTCCTGTAACTAGCAAGAAATGAACTTCTGCTTACTAAGCATTCTTGTCGGGTTAGGTATAAAAACTCTTCTCAGCCGTCTCTTGGAATCTTTTTGATCAGAGACAACATGACCAAAGAACCAGATGTCCGATTCCCTGACTTTGAAAGCAGCATCCCTTTTCCGCATGTTGCTGTCGACACGACCGCGAGTGGCGTCGTTGAGCAGAGAGGGAAAATGCACAGGTCAGTGATACTGTAAGCCTCTAACTTTACCGGACAAGAAGATGGCTACCTTGATAATGTCGTCGCGGCGGTCACGGGTCAGGGGGGAGGGAGTAGTCAGAGTGGATCATTGACCTGTACATGCACTTGTCCTTGCTTCTCCGTCTCTCCTGTATGCTGCGCCCCTCTCCAATCTCATCTTGAAGGAGTGTCTTCTGAGCTTCATGTTCAGATCTCAAATCAGCGTCTGCATTGTGGTTGATGCTGCTTTTGAGTTTCTGTACGGTCCCTCGTGGAAAGATATTAGTACCCTAAACCTCCTAGCGTGAGGAAGTGTACTTTTTCTATCTCCTGTGCAGCAATGATGCTTGTCTTAAACATGGTCGCGTGATAAAAAAGATCAACTTCACACACTGATACTAAGCGCAGACGACTATCCAAAATCGTTGTTCTGCCAACATGACTGTTACAAGAACATGCGAATGATTGCCACGATATAAGACCCCTCTCATCCACGGGTGAGACCTCAAGTATCGCCAAAGCAATCTCAGCAATAAGTGGAGCACGAGTTTGACAACAACTTCTGCATTAGAGACATGTTCAGCGTGTTTCGTGCTTGGAATGTGTCAACAGGGTTGTGGAGGTAAAACATCGGGTCTGCGATACTGTATTCTCGATCTCTTGATGCAGATGGAGGGTCACTCGATGCTCGTGTACCTCCCTCGAGGCAGATTGCTTACAGCGCGATGAAGATTCAAGCGCAAAGGAAGGATCAGTGACCTGAACCTCTCCCTCCTTTGCCTCCCTAATGGTTCTCCAGATCTCAAAGTTTTCTCACAGGTGATGCCGGAAGAAATGGCTCCCAGCTTGATTGGGCGCAGTTGAAGTCTCTGTCGTCAATTTGTTTGTCATGAGTTAACATAGCTCCATCACTGGCCTGTAGACATAGTTAACTACATGCTAACCATGTCGGTTATCCCAGTCTCCAGTGATGTGAACAGTAAATAGCGACAGGCAAATAGTCCCGAATAGACCGCAGTGCACTTGCTCGGGACTATGGATGCAGCTGCATCATTATCGCAACATGTGTTCTGTGAACTAATCGAACTGTTAGTTGCAGAACTAACAAGCTCGACGATACAAGATTGCGTTCCTCCAGGAGATAGTCTCGTCCATCCGTATCCAGACTCCTTACAGTAATTTGCGCGTCCGAAACATTACAATGACAGAGATGTATAACTACACTTGCCATCAGTACATCAGACCCGACTCTCCCACCAGCATTGTCAGGACGCTGTAATGTCGGCTGACGATTCAATCTGCTGCATGCATCAGTATCAATAATACCTCGAACAAGTTTCGGGATCTCAGGGCCCACGAAGAGGGTAACGGCGTCAGGGATACAGCGTTTTGACCAGTCGTCTCGCGACAGAAAACCCCATCCTAAACCCTTTGACATCGACTTTCTGGACTCTGGTCGGGACAACGGAGTCATTGACCCGTGCCACTTCTTCCGCTTCCTGTACTCCACCTTGCGTCGGCTGTAACTGCGAACTTGTAATTTTTTCAGCCAGTAGAAGCAAAAAGACAAAGAGCGTAATGTCCAGATATTTCGTAGTCACTATGTAAAAGACTACCGAGAGAAGTGGAGCAGGAGTATATATTGCCAGATCACGGAGGTCTATATCCTGGAGTAGTGTTTACAAGCCTCTCCATTAGTCAATAGCATTTTTGCGGTGTTTAGAAAGTCACTCTTGAAAATTCGTAATGTTGGTTCACTCGATGTCACAGAGACAAGGATTTCCATGCGACCGCCAGAAAAATGTGTCTGCTAATAAGACGAAAACATTATCGATTTAGAAGCTGCCACCTTGAGCTACTTCCTTATATTAAACACATGTCTAAATGCATGAATATCTTCAAAATATCATGTTAGACCGCAGAGAGCCTCTCTTAGTATAGCACTAATTCCTTTTTTATACAAATCTCCATTCCTTAAATATTACTCTTCTCTGTTTCTTTTGCAAGAATATTTCTAAGGTCGTACGATCTTTCGGCCGCTTTAGTAAGAAGAAGGATTGCATGTCCCTTACATGTTAATTAAATCTTCGTTACTAGACAAAGAGGGGAATTAATAACCGGGCACACGACGAGGATCTATAATAGCTCTTCTTCCTACCTACGGCGATGCGGTTTTAAAGAAAGTATAATTGTCTCTCTATGCTAGAGGTATTTAAATATTAATCCCTTATCGACCTAGTCTACGCCCTTACGTCTTAACGTAAGGTTCGTATTTCTCTACTTATTTTAAAAGGTAAGCCCCTTACGTCTCGCCGATATGAAAATTTGTAAAGACCGGGCATACGTCGAAATCATAACTATCCCTCCTTCCTATCCTTGACCACGAAAGTGTATAAAGTCAATCATATACGTATTCCTTTATATTATAGGTCCAGAGAGATGCACATTGTCCTCGATATTATCGACCTCGTTCGCAACGTTATAGTCCTGGCGCGGCTATTATGAGTTTCCACTCGGCATAGAAAGGCACACGGGTGGGAAGGATGCGTATATGCAAAACGGACAAAATCCTTGTGCTTACGTTGCTATTAGAGAAAGAAGTGGTTACAAGAAGCGGAAGTGGGTAGCTATTTTTATACTTAACATTGCCTGCGTACAAGAAATTCATCATGTCTCTTTGTTTACTCCCTTGCTTCCCGCTTTTTGCTCACGCGTCAACCCTCTTGCTGCAATCGTGGTATGCGAAGTGTATATTGTTTTTTTGTAGGATTTATGTAGTCATGGACTTGGGAGCCTACTTGACCGGATCAAAGACAGAGATACAGACGGGTGGTCGAGTGGACTCTAGCACGTCGAAATCCCTAGCCATGCCCTCACCGACTTCTCCTATTTCTTAGCCCCTTCCTTCTTCAACAAAGTCTTGATCTCCTTCTGCGCATCACACAATCCTCCGACCTTACTGCCACCCCTACAGACCGGACACGTCCTTCCATGCGCAATCATCAAGAAGTGCAAATCAAATTTCAGTTCCGTCGGAATCTTCGCATCCAAATGCTGTCGTGTTTTCTCCACCGTCGCATCTTTGGGCGTCCAGTTCCATAGCTTGGCAATACGGTAACAATGCGTGTCCACGATGTACACCGTTCGCTTCAAACACCAAGATAACACCACACCGGCAGATTTAGACCCGATGTATTTGAACTGGAGTAGCTTTTCCATAGCTTGCTCATTGGGTAGATCGATAATGTAGTTGAGGTCCCAAGATGCATCGTTGGTTTCCTGCACTTGTTTGAGAATAGTCATTATGATTTTGGCTTTGCGGATGTGTAGGCCGCCGGGGCGGAGGGCTTGCTGTAGTGCTTCGTCTCCTTTTGTTAAGATGGCGTCGTAGGCGAAGAGGTCGCCGTAGGTGCTGCGGAGACCTCCCATTGCGCGTTTTGCATTCGACCAGGAGGTTGCTTGGGAGAGGACGGCGATGATCATCGCATCCAGTACATTGGCTATCGTCTCTGGGGTGTCGGGGTCTGCGAATTCTTTGGCGACGGCTTCATGGTGCATTTTGTGTAGAACGGTGTGAGCGGCTTTGCATTCTTGAGCTGTTGGATGAGCGAAAGTTGGGAATGGTGATGCGCTTGAGTGAGCAGACCAAGAAGTCCACTTCTTGTTGGCGAGATTGTCATCATTTGTGACTGGTGTTGATTTGGAGTCGATCGCTGTTGTTGCCACGATGGATTCTTTTGTTCTGTTGTCGAGCTTGGTCTTGTGAGATTTGGTCTCTCGCTTCACGACCTTGTGCTTTGAATTTGCGACAGGGCGGCTGATGGCTTTGCTTGGAGAGGCAGACTTTGAGATGCCATTCTGAACAGCCTTGGTAGCGGCTCTGGTAGACGGACCCATGGTTTGCAGTGTTGTACAATAATGACTCAGGGGTTGATCGGAGATCGCGAAGTGAGGCAGCCGTCAATGTCAAAAAAAGTGCTGAATCTGGAAAAGTGGATATCTAGATGCAAGTGGTAGGGGTGACGATATAAGAAGGGTGGAGGATGACGATGGAGTTGACTTGGCAACAGGCCAGACTTCAAATTCCGGAATTCCGGAAGGTTGAACTTCCAGACGCCGGAATTCAAATACAATGTATATCGGTCGTGATGGGCTTGAAAAATGCTTTAGACCGAGATCGAGAGCACAGAAGGAAGGGCAGGAAAGGCTCATCGAGATTGAGAGTTCAACGTGCGTCTTCGAGGGAAATCTGTTTGCAGGGAGGGAGTTGCGAAGGATATCGCACTGGAAATATGGTAAAAGAAAACAGTGATTTTGACAAGTAGATGGGAGCAAGTAATTATGAGAGAGCTCAAATAGTACTGAGCACGTTGTAGCACCTACTGGTCTTCTAAAGTGTTACTGGTGGTGAACATTCGGGCTGGAGAAGAGCACAAGAGTGAAGCATAAGGGAAAGAAATGGAGAAAAAATGGACGATAAATCCCAGATAGTGCAAAATAGCAGAGGAGGTCCAAGAAAAAAGCGACGGGGATTCAGAGCAAAAAAGGAAATGCTCATATCTCAGGGCTGACCAGATCTCGGAACGCGGGTCGGCCCTTGGCTGCGCCAACGCCCAGCATGAATTAAGTTGTATCAACCTCCCACGACACACCATCATCTTGCTGTTCTCGTCGTTGGATCATCAACCGTGCTGAACCGTGATATCTATCTGAGATACAGTTTGATCGAATCGCCCCGCTCTGTAGGCAGCATACCGCGTCAAGCTTCTTGGCCAGCCTTAAATTTACGTAGGTGGTTACTTCGCGTCGGATGGCTTCACGGTCCGCGATCGTGACTTTGTCAAACAACAAGTCTGGAATGCCCAGTATAAAGCAAAGGTCTGAAGACATGTTTTCTTCCCAGCATCACCATTCTTCTTTCCATTGATTCAATCACCATCACCAGCACAATCACAATTATGAGCTCTCAAGACTACCCCCTCCGCAGCTCTGGCATTTACCGCAACTTGCCAACCTTCGATCCTTCCATCAAGGACTTGGACGCTGTTGTCGTGGGTGCCACTGGAATTTCTGGTTTCAACACTATCCGCTCTCTTCTCGACTCTCCTGGTCGATGGTCCACCATCTATGCCCTTTCTCGTAGCCCCATTCCGGAAGAGATGCTTTCGCTCCTCACCGAAGAGCAGCAATCACACATCAAGCACGTGTCCATTGACCTCACCGCTTCCGGAGACAAGCTCGCCTCTCAACTCAAGGAAGGTGGTGTCAAGGCTGATTACGTCTTCTTCTATGGTTACATTTCACCCAAGAATGTCTCTGCCATGGACCCAAAGGCAGAAGAGGAACTCGTCAAGGCCAACGTTCCCATCTTCAAGAACTTCCTGGAAGCCTTGGAAACCGCAAAACTGGAACCCAAACGTATTCTTTTGCAAACCGGAGGCAAAAACTACGGTGGTCAGATCGGCAGAGCAAGATTGCCGTACATCGAAAGCGACCCTCAGCCCCGCCACCTGTCCCAAAACTTCTACTACCCCCAAGAAGACATGCTGAAAAAGTACTGTCAAGACCATCCTTCGACGAGTTGGAATGTGATTCGTCCTTTTGGAGTCATCGGCTCGGTGTCAAAGGCAGGCATGAACATGATGCTTCCCTTCGCCATCATAGCATCCGTCCAAGCCAAGAAGAACGCCCCCATCTTCTTCGGCGGCGATATCGAAGAATGGCAATACGAGTACTTGCACTCCTCCGCCCGCCTCACCGGTTTCCTCAGCGAATGGGCTGTCCTAGAGAACGAATGCGCAAACCAAGCTTTCAACGCTCACGACGGCAGTCCCATGTCTTGGGACCTCTTCTACAACGAACTAGCCCGTTGGTACGGTGCCCCCGGTGTCGCAGGCCCCGAACTCGACGACTCCAAATTCAACGATGTGGTGCTCGCAGGAGGCAAAGACAGCCCTCTCGGCTACGGTCCACCCACCCGCATCAGAATATCCCGCAGCGCCGCAGACTGGGCCAAAAACGACACCAACAAAACCACCTACGAACAAATCATGCGAGAATCGAATGGAAGCATAAAAGTCAACGCCTACGAAGACAACATGGAACAATTCGACATGGTGGATTTCGTCTACTACAAAATCGGTCAACCTTCCTCTGCCAAGTTCCGCAGGTTCGGGTTCAGTGGGTTTGTGGATACGATTGAGAGTGTGTTTGAAATGTACACTGATCTGGCAAAGATGGGTATAATCCCCGCTCCAAAAGTCGAGGCCGCAAAGCCCATGATTTAGACAAAGATCACAAAACCGTTTATGTAGACGGTTTGAGTAGAAATAGAAAATTCAGTTTATTCCATGAATAGGAGAAGCAGTTTGCCAGATGAGTGCCATGTGGTAGTATTTGTAGAGCTGGTGCAGAGGGACATGTGCTTTTTCCTATGCTAATACTTTGTCTCCATGGCTTTCCAACATTATTGTCACGTACACGTTTGGGTCAATTACTGGCACTACTCTCTTAGCGAATGGGAGCTTTTGGAACTGCTTTGCATAATTGTGGACAGCAAGTCGCAGGTCATGGGCATGTAGGTCTTGTCGAAGCTGTAGGGTTCGGTACACGCTGTGAACAATCCCCGAAGCATGTTCTCAGAGTGACGCGTAAGGACCGCGGCAATGTGGTGATACTGGTATGCAAGGTTGGTGTATGCGACTTCGAGTAGGCGAAAGAGCGCTTTCGGTGAAAGGATACAAGGAGCACGTCACGTAGTCCTTAGCACACATGTCTCACCAACATACCTAGCGATTATAAGCATTTTTCACAAAGCCCTCCCACTGATCCATCCACTCAGGCCAATCCATCCGTGTATCCCTTGTGATAGTGCTGACACCGAACTCCACATCAAGACCATCAAACACGCGGTTAAAAGTGCCCTTCTCGAGACCGTGGATGCCGAACTCCATCACCCCTTCACAACCACGACCGAAACGCAGCTGATCAGTGCCCATGTCGCGAGCTCGCCAATCAACGTCGCAAACTCTAGAGTTCTCGAGGGAGAATTTCTCGACACGCAAGACTCCAGTCTTTGAACCGATGGTGAAGTGACCCCAGAGTTTGTTCGAGTTGACGTCGTGGTGGATAGAAATTCGAGGTGGACCATTGAAGTCAGGGACATTGGCGGGAGAATGAGATCGAAGATGTAGCCAGTAAGTGCCATTGATGTCTCTTCCAGACTCAGACTTGATGCGTGAGCCTCCGAGATCTTCTTGCTTGACTATCCGAGCGGTCTGCTTCGGGGGTGAAGGATGCTTGGTTGTGTTTGTATCTGCTAACTTCTTGGTCTTGGGCTCGGCTTTCGGTTTTGGCGCGGCCGGAGCATCTTTGGATTTGGGTGTTGCCTTTGGTTTGGCTGTCGTTGTGGCGTCCTTGGGCTTTGATGCCACCTTCGGCTTGGTCGACACGGCTTTCTCCTGTGACTTTGCCGCGGCAGTCTTGCTTACGGGTTTGTCGGCAGCATTCGAGGACTTTGACTTGGTCGTAGCGGGGCTCTCGACTGGCTTCCTGGTCTTGGGTGCAGGCACATCGTCCTTGGTCTTCCTCGGCTTTGCAGTTGTGGTGTCTGCTGCTGTCTTCGTGGCTTTGATCTTCTTTGCAGCAGAAGGCACGGCTGTAGCAGCAGAGGTGATGGATGCAGCAGTCTGCTGATCAACACTGATGGTGATGCCGCCGACGGTCAAAGTGACTTTTGTGTTGGTCGCGGCCTCTTCGTGTGTCCGCTTCTTGCCCTTGGTTGGAGCATGCGTGGTCTTCTCTGCAGCCTTTGCTTTCTTCGCTGCCGCAACGAACTCTTTCTTCATCTCTTTCTCCAGCTTGTTGACATGATCGGGGACCGCGAGCTTCCCTGCGTTGATGGCTTGTAGAAGGCGCGCTTTGGCAGTGTTCTTGTCTTTCGACGGCGGTAGTCCATAGTGTAGAAGCTGAGCTTGATACCAGTGACCGACTTGATCTTTTGGCGGCGCAGAGCTGCTCTCGGGTCGTAGTAGGTGCGTCAATTCGGGCACTGATGCACGTGTGTGCCGCTTGTTGTCATCAACTTGAGCGAGGAACACGTCGTTGTAGACAAACTTATCTCGAGTCACGGCCGGCGATGTCATCCTGGACGATGTGCGTAATAACCTATTTGGTCGAGTCTTGAGGAAATATCAAGGTGTTTTCGGTGACAGCGGAATTCCATCCGTCGCATGGTCATAGCTCCCTGCTTATCGATAAGTTTCGGCCCCCTTCCCTGTTTGCATCACCGTACCATTTCCCTCGAATCTGTCCCGCGAGGCTTTACAGAATCACGTTCTTGGATAGCGCAAGGTGTCGAGCATCTGATCCACTCTTTCTGTCGGGGCGATCAAGTAGCACCAGCCGATTGAAGTATTAGATTGAGATGTGATTTTGTCTGCAAAGGTTCGGTGGGTCTTGGGGTTGTGGTTTGGGAAACTTACTAGACTAGGAAACTACGGTAGGTCGAGCTCAAAGCATGCGGCAGGGGAGAGCAGTCGCTCCTTCCCTCCACCGAGACAGCGCACAAGGCAATCTTTCCAGCCTCTCTCTCCGTCTTACACCTGCACGAATCTATCTCCATGCCCTCCAGTCCTACTCAGGCGTCAACTGTCCTTCAATATGTCGATTCCGCAGTCATTAAACATTTCTACCGCCCTATGTTTGATTAAATCAAAGCCCAAGCATCTCACTGTTCAAGGTCACAATCGTTCTTGATCTGGAATTTGAATGCTCTCTGACACTTGATAGAGTATATTCGGGCTCTCCGTCCACATATCCGAACAATCCACAGCAATGGCCAAGTCTATCGCCAAATCGATCATTCAGCATTCTGGCAAGATCAACACGACGGCTTGAAAGCAACCCTTGAGAAGGAACGAGATGCGACTTTCATCCTCAAGCAGCAAAATGACGCTCTGGAGTCCCAAGTCACTCAACTTCTAGCTCGCTCGAAACCGGGTCGAAAGCGCAAAGTCGAACAGGAAGAACCAGAAAAGGTCAAGAAGCTGAAAGCAGGCACTATTGCGATTACTGAGTTTGGTCTCGCTGCTAATATTGATCCTGGTGAGTCTTTCTGCGATGGGCGAGAGAACAGCACTAATTACACACAGTCATCAAAGCTATGCGACACATACATCGGGTGCAAACCCTGTGCAGAGGCCGCATGTGGAGCACAGATTCCAATGAGCTGGCCTACAACCTCATTCAGACTATGCAAGCCATGGAGAATATCATCGATCCTCTCGCAAACAAGAAGCACAGTGCAGATTCTTGCAAGCAGACAATCACCGCGGTCGCAAGGACTTGTATCACTGTATTTCATGGTCTCAAGAGAATGGAATCTTTGAACAGCAATGATGGCTTTCCCAGTCATGTTGTTCATGCCTGTGTGTGCTTCTTTGGTATTCTCTTCACCAGTATTGAGAACGCTGCTCGTCTCCAGGTCGAATCAAAACAACCAGATCGAGGAACGGCTGTGTTGCAAGCTCTGTCTACACTTGCGAACAGCCTGATCAATATTCTGCGAGGGTCTTCACCAAATTGCCCTTCTCATGCGGAGATTCTTGAAGGCGCAACCTACGACCTTCTCCATCGACTGGGAGAAACAACGCATGAACTTCTGATGGATGGGCCCCAACACGACGATATCGAACATGAGGTGCAGAAGCTTCCGCTTCCTGATGACAAGCGACTTGATCCCGTCAGACAGACGGTCGTGCGAACTATGCTAACGGCTGCTCCGTTCCTCCTTGACTGCTTGAGGAAGGCTCTGATCGGAGCACAGGACCAACCACTCGCTGCGTTCGCACGTCTAAAGCTGCAGCGTACTTTGGTTGATCGCATCTTTGGTCCGGGAACAAGAGGGCCGAATGCAAGCGAAGATGTTCTTGGACTGCCAGAAGTCTTTGGAGAGCCGCCAACGGCCGCGAATCCCATCAAGAAGGAAGACATACAAACAAAGACAGATCAGTTCGAGGAAGAGATTTGGGCACTGGTCGGCTGGGACATTCTTGCATTTGAAGACAGATTGTAAATTGCTAAGGAGTAATAGTGTTGTTGAGAGAGAACAAAATCGGGAGGATTTGCTTTACATGTAGACATTGCTTCGACACATATAACAAGCTGTTTGAAATGTCTTGCTCACATGACTTGGCTTTGGATGTATTCTTCATCAACCTAGAAAGTGCTGGAAGTGGTTGTAAGGTTGTAGAGCAGCAGTCACACGACGAAAAGGTGTTGCAAAGAGGGTAACCCTGGTCAGCGGCAGATCATCGGCGTGCAGGGAAGGGTCGGGCTTCGAGTCCGGAGGTTGGAGGCGCGTCATGGAAGCTTATCGCCGAGTGGAGCGGAGGTCTAAACACTCTAAGACTTAGTGCCTTGCCGTGAGAACAGCCACTCTTGCACTCCTGCATCGATGCCACCGTCCATATCATCCCTGCCGGCAGGAGACCGTTCACCCTCATCATCACCCCCGCACCCTCCCGCTAGAAAGCGCAAGAGACCTTCAGCAGCAACAACAGCAGCGGCCACTCCATCCGCATCATCTCAGCCACCAGCTTCACTCGGCAGACAGCAATCAATCCAGAACCTCTTCGCCGATCAAGCCTCGGCCGCCGCATCCCCGTCCACTGCCACCGACTCTTCGCCAAACCGCAAGAAAGTCAAGAACCAACCATTCAACATGCAGTCAGACATGTATTCCTTCTCCAGCAAGGTCATCGGTGGCAACCTGCCCGCCGCAACTTCCACCACCCGTCGCACTCCCGGCAGACTCAACAAGGGCTTCACACCCAAGGCTGGCACCACCAAACTCGTCGTCAAGACCCTCAAGCCTCAACCAGCATGGGACGGGAACAAGTACTTTGAAGACACATGGGCGCAGCTGGACAGAGCTCTCAATGTCATCTTCACCCAAGCTCCCGTCGACTTTTCTATGGAAGAGCTATACCGCGGCGTTGAGAACTTGTGTCGACAGAAAAGAGCAGAGGAGATTTACGTCAAACTGAGCAGCAAATGCAAGGCTCATGTGAGGGGACCTGTGAAGACATCATTGCTATCCAAGCAGAAGCAGTCGAACGTTCAGGTCTTGGATGATGTTCTTGGTGCGTGGACTGCCTGGAGCAAGCAGATGACTGTCATTCGTTGCATCTTCTACTACATGGACCGTTCATATCTTCTGCAAACATCAAGAGGTTCTCTACAGGATGTCACCATCAAGATCTTCCGCGACAACATCTTCGAGGACCCAAACCTGAAGCTTGCAATCATTGACGGTGCCTGCGATTTGATTTCTGCCGACAGAGCCGGTCAGGAACTGGAACCTAGTCATCTCAGTCAAGCTATCACCATGTTCCACGACCTCGCTACTTACTCAACCTCGTTCGAACCTCGCATGCTTGCATCTGCTCAACGATATGTTGTGGAATGGGCTAACGAGAAGAGTGCTGAGAAGCCACTTCCTGAATATGTCAACGAGGCTATCACCTTTATGACCAAGGAAATTGAACGTTGCGAACTATTCGGTCTGGATCAAAGCACAAGACGGGACCTTCTAGCTCTACTCGAGGAACACATCATCAAGGAGAAGGTCGACTACCTCACAAATCAAGATAGTGTCGCTGATCTTCTGGATGACTATGCTGTCAAGGACCTTGAACAGCTTCATTCGTTGCTACAGAGAAGACGACTTGGCGCAAAAATCAAGCCTGCCTTTGCAAGATGGGTTGAAGATACTGGTTCACAGATTGTGTTTGACGACAAGAATGATACACAGATGGTCGTCCGATTACTATCACTCAAGACTCGACTGGACCACATCTGGCGCACATCCTTCCACCGTAGCGAGGAACTTGGCCATGCTCTTCGTGAGTCCTTCGAGACTTTCATCAACAAGACCAAGAAGGCTGCTGCGACACATGGTACCGACAACTCAAGAACTGGTGAGATGATTGCCAAGTATGTTGATCAACTACTACGAGGAGGTGCAAAAGTCATTCCCACAGACCTGACTCTGCATGCCCGCGACAATGCTGGAAAGGAAGAGTTCGATGACAACGAAGCCATGGATGAGGACAGTGAAGTTAATGCTCAACTCGACCAAGTACTCGACCTCTTCCGCTTCGTCCACGGCAAAGCAGTTTTCGAAGCCTTCTACAAGAAGGATCTTGCACGTCGTCTTCTCATGGGCCGTTCAGCAAGTGCAGACGCTGAGCGCAGTATGCTCGCCCGTCTCAAGACTGAATGTGGTGCAGAATTTACACACAACCTAGAGCAGATGTTCAAAGACGTCGAGCTCGCCCGTGAGGAAATGTCTTCTTACAAATCCCGCATGGAAGAGCGTGAGGAGAGGCCAAAGGTCGATCTGAACGTCAACGTACTTTCCGCAGCTGCATGGCCTACCTACCCAGATGTCCCTGTTGTCATTCCCGCCGATATCAAGACGGCCATCGACGAGTACGAACGCCACTACAAATCCAAACACAGCGGCCGCAAGCTGGACTGGAAACATTCACTCGCGCATTGCCAGATGAAAGCAAAATTCGCCAAGGGAACAAAGGAGCTCGTGGTTTCTTCCTTCCAAGCCATCATCTTGCTTCTCTTCAACGGCATCGACGCATCCACACATCTAACCTACGATTTCATAAAATCAGAATCCGGCCTCCCAGAAGCAGAAGTAAACCGTACCCTGCAATCCCTCGCATGCGCCAAACTCCGCCCCCTCGCGAAACACCCCAAAGGTCGCGAGATCTCCCCCACGGACACTTTCACTGTAGATCCATCATTCTGGCACGACAAATACCGCGTCAAGATCAATCAAGTGCAGTTGAAAGAGACAAAAGAGGAAAACAAAGAGACGCATGAGAGAGTTGCCGCGGACAGAAATTTCGAATGCCAGGCTGCTGTTGTCAGAGTGATGAAGAGTAGAAAGACTATTGGGCATTCTGAATTGATCGCCGAGGTTATTACTGCGACGAGGAGTAGAGGTGTGCTCGATGTCAAGGATATCAAGAAGAATATCGACAGGTGAGTTGACCTTCTGCATGAACTTGTTGCTTGGGCGACTGCTGACTGAAGTTTACAGGTTGATCGAGAAAGACTATATGGAGAGAGAGGAGGGGAACATGTACAGCTACATTGCGTAGTTGCGTATTGAGGACAGGACGATCCTTCATAGTCATGAAGGATGGAGAAGAGGAAGGCCTCATACGCACGCAACTCGGATGCATCTCACGAAACACAAGCAGCTGATTCATCACAGCCATGAAACATCATTCATTTTTTTGTACATATGCTTTAGCAAAGAGAAGGCCTTTGCTCTGATCCTTTGTCTTTTCTGGTGGGTATCATGCAGTCATTCTCAATGGAATACTGTTCTTACGCCTCTTTCTTCCAATTTTACTTCTTTCCCTTCTTCTTTTTCTTTCCACCCGTGCTTTGCTGTTGTTGTTGTTGTTGTGCTGTTGCTGGTGTGGCCGCTGCTTCCACCACTGGCGTCTCATCCGCATCCGGCATTGTGATATCTGTTTTTGCACTCCTGATTAGCTTGTATTCTCCAGCATTTTCTCTCCTCCACCGTCCTCGTAGTCTCTCTCTCTTGCCCTCTCCCTTCTCTTCCTCGCATATATGGATCGATGGATGTTATATCTTACCTTGCTTTATCTCCGGCAACGCAGCCATTTCCCGTCCCAGACTTCCCATGGCAGCCACCAATCTTCCGACCTCTGCGGCTTTATCGGTTTTGTATTTTAGAGTCGTGCCGGAGATTGGGTCGTAGGTTTTTAGTTCTAGGTAGGCGATTGGTTGCTGCGCGAGTTTTGATTCTGTGGGGGCGTCGGTGGTGGTTGTGGGTTTGGTCGAGATTGAAGAGGCGGAGGGGATGTGGTATTTGGTTGTTATACGTGTCTGTGAGAAGTGTCAGTAAAGGGAGGAGGGCAGTGAGTGAGATATGAGAGGTAAGGCAGGGTAGAAAGAGGTGAGTGGTTGGTGGCAGTGGGAATGATGGTGATGGTGATGGCTGAGGTAGAGGGGCAGCGCATACGGTATTAGGTCGCGCCTGCAACAACAGCGCAGATTGCTTCTGCCACTCTTCGCTTGATGTAAAGTACGGCATGTTGGTGTGTTGATGCTTGATGTATTGCGACGAGTTCAACTGTCGCGTGTACCGCTGTCGCAATTGAGCAGGCGCGGAACACGGAGTGAGGTGTTCAGCTTGACTCACGTCCTTCAACACCGCGGGGATGTCATGACTCGACCTCCCTTCCGCTTCTCGAACGTCATGGGCGGTGATTGCTTCTATGACTGTTTTTCCCGCCCAAATACACATTATTCCTCTTACAGCCAACACACGCGAGCGCCTTTCTTCTCCTCTACAAACACACCAAGAGAGGAGCAGGACATATTCCTGCCTCACATCATGGCCTCCACACCTCCCACCAATGGCCACGAACGCACCCTCCCCACCGCCGCCGACCTCCTCACCCGCTGCCAGCTTCTCCTCCAAGAACTAGAGACATTCAAAACCTACCTCAAATCCCGCAAACAAGACTCCCAAATCGAAATCGCCCATTTCCGCAACACCGTAAAATCAGAACATCGCACCCTCCAACGCCTTTGCGATCAAAAAGATGCACAAGCTGCCCAACATACCGTAAACAGCAGCAACTTGCCATTTTTGGAAACGGTCTGGGGGGTTGTGAAGAGGGAGAGGGGGTTGCAGGCGATGCAGAAAAGGTTTTATTGGAGTGAAAAGGGGCAGAGAAGGGGACAGAAGAAGCAAAATTCTGCCTTGGTGGATGTGGTTGCTGGGGATGGGTTGAGCTGGATCAAAGTCTCGCTGCTCACGAATAATCGCTTGTTGTTCGATAAAGCGAAGTTGGGATGGGAGGATGGATCTAGCTCTGAGGAAGAAGAAGAGGATGAGGATGGAGAAGAGCAAGGGAAGAAAGAAGATCAATTGGAGAATGGAGGTGATGAGGATGATGTGCCGTTGGTCAAGATGACAAAGGATCTCGTCAGAGCGGCGAGGGAGGTCAAGATCCGTACACGGAGTCCGAAAATCACGTTGGTTCTGCCGAAGATCAAGGAGGGCGAGGTGGATGCCATTGACAAGATCCTCGACCAATTGCGCAAACTCGGCGTCCAACTCATCACCTCGAGCTCCGCCTTTTCTCCCATCGACTTCGAAAAGGTTATGCCACATCTCTTGACCGACCCTTTCGAAGCATTCACGTCCACACTGAATGTCGACTGCACGATCCTCCTCGCTCTCGTCAGTGACTTCAGCCACTGCTCAGTCGAAGCCGAGCCATGGTTCCACCGCGCCCTCAAACGCCAAGTCGAAATCGAAGACGAGGAGAACTTGCTTCCCAATCTACTCTATCCAGCTCTAGCCGACAGAGAGCTAGTCTGTACAGATGAAGCCGCGAAGAGAATGAGAGAAATCGTGGACACTATCGGCACCGAGGGAGAAAAGGAACGCACCAAATGGTTCATGGGCGATATCGACGCTGCCCCTGAGGATGTCAGGGGTAAACTGACACAGCTTTCGAGGTTCGCTGTACCTGCGAGCTTGCGTCTACCCATCAAAACTCAAACCCCCGACTCAATCTCCGATCCCACAACTACAACCACAACCACCATTCCCCCTTCAGCCTCGAAAGTCTCCTCCCAACTCACCTCCATAAACCAAAGCGTCTTCCTCCACGGCTGGTCCCGAAACATCACAACCATCACCAGCAACCGCACCGTCGTCAAGCAAATCGAAAATATCCTCGCAAAGGAAGCCAAGGATGAAACCGAATGGCCGTTGATCTGGCTATGTCCCACAGCCAGAAGTTTAGTCGGTAAAGAAAAAGGAAGAAGGGAGTGAGGATGATAAAAGAGGGAAATGGTTGTGCTCTAAGGACAAGCATAGATGATGGGGTATTTTTCATGTTTTTCTTCGGCAACCCGAGTGTCACTTTTGCGGGTCTGGCGAATAGCTTTGGAAAGCATGATTGTCACTGTCATAATGTTATCCGACCTCCAGATCCCAAATCATACAGATCTTGAATACTAGGTAGAGATTACCGTATACATCCAGAATCAGAATCTGCGAGGGTGGACCGCTTAAGCGTACATTGTTACCGACTTGCATACTACATGGAAGAAGACAAACAACAAGCTGTAATAGGCAGACACTCGATGTAAGAGACCTCGACACTTAGCACAATCCATTCTCCTCAATGATCTTAGAAGAAGAGTCATAGTCAAGTCCACAATACAGCGTACCCAGAGAAGTGGACGCTGCCAAATCAATGACCAAGTCAATATTTCTCGCGGACCCCGGCATCGAAACGGACGCAAACAATCCGGTCGGTGGATCTTTGTTATTTCTAAAGGAACCACCTTTCAGAACGGGATGGACAGAACTATGAATACGGGATGAAGGTACGAGACATCGTTAGGAGAGGACATGCTCCATCGACCGGATGCCGACGTTTGCTGTCCTGAGGGGCGGAGGATGATGTGTGGAATTTGACTCTCACCGGGCACCTCGGCCATAGTCGGATTCCTTCTCGCAGTCGTGCAGGTGATGTTTTTGAAGCTCTGGTGGTTGGGAACACCGAAAAAACCATACTGTAGGTCTTTATAATAAGCGATGAATGTGGTTGGTCTCGATCGATGTTATAGGGCAAATTCTGGAAATACAGTCAGATCCGTCAAAGCAATGTGCGATGGGTATGAGAATGAGTATTCGAGTCATACTATGGCGCTGACCAGAGGACCAGGCTCAATGTCGTATCAATCAAGACACGCTCGTAGAAGATATGATACTAAATTTCCTACGACCTATCACCGCCGCAGTTCACACCATCCTCCTCGGCGCCGGATACCTGGCTTTGTGTTTTTGATGACGGTAGGAGATGGGAAGGGGTTGTATAGATGGGTACCCCTTGTACAAGAAACTTTCTTGTTTCCGTCTCGATTTTCCTTGTCGTTGATGAGCCACTGGAAGGCTTCATGTATCGATTCCATGCCGTGACGCAATGCATGGAGTTTTTCATGACTCGACCCTTGTTCAAGAGACACACCGAAATCATATCCACTTAGACTTGTCAGCCCCTTCAGCATTGTTCGACGCCTGCATACCCTTCAACGCGACAATGAGTCGCACTCCCGCATCTGCTGTACTCATGGTCTCTTTGCGTTCGTTCCAAAATCTCTCCGCTTTCTCAGTCCTGTACTCTTGTCTCGTTTCCACAGACTCCTCAACCTCGTAGATCGGAAACAGCTCTCTCTTCTCCGCCTCAGTCGGTGTGGTAGGAGCAGAGCGCTTGTGTCCAGTATATGTGTGAGCGCGCTGGCGGCGAGAGGTGCCGGCAGCTTCTTCTGAGAACGTCTCGAGATAACGCTTGCGAACCAACCGGCGAGACGCCTCTTCCTTTCTGACGGCTTCAGAACCAATCTTGTCAAACATGAAGCGAACAGTAAGTTTTGTTGCCAAGTAGGCCTGTTCGGCGAGGAAGATGGTGAGCAGGAGTCGGGAGAGGCGGACTTCAGAGAAGTCACCACTATACATGTGGACCAAAGCAGCCGTCGACAAAGCGCCTAGCCAGGTCAGGAACTCGAGTGCGGAGACGAACGGACCGATCGAGTCAGAGCGAATCGGTGGAGGGCGCTGGCATTCGTGAATGAGTTTGAAGAAATCGCCACGGAGCTCGATCCAATTGTTGATCAAGAAGCCGAGCGGCATGAGCGGGTAGACAACTCCGAACATCGCCAGGTAACCAAATTGCACGCACATCTCCATAATATCCTCCTGCACGTCGTAAGGCTCGGCATCTGCCTCTGAACGGAGGCGTGATAATAGACTGTGTACCTGCGGTGCATCAACGAGCAGTGTCTTGGTGAATCCGGAGTGCATGCGTTGATGAAGCGATGTTGCTTCTTTGCTCTCTTGATAAGCACGGTGGAGTGCCGAGAGACGGCGCTTCAAGTATGGAAGAATGAACTCTTCGCCGAAATTCATGAACTGGCCGGCCATTGATAAAGAGATGACCTCTTCCTGCAAGCGATGTGTGTCGATGCGGAAGTCACTGACGGAGATATGAGACTGCCATGAATTGGGCATCAATTTCGGGAGCAGCTTTGACCCATAAGGGACATAGATGTAAGCTGTCAATATGAGAGGTAGGAACGAGGTGACAAAGTTCAGTATGAAAGCTTTTTGGACTTGCGCCAGCTCATACTCATCATTTGTGCGATGGTTCTCGTGCTCGGATAATCGTTTTGCAACCAACGTAAGAGCATCTGTAATGTAAGGTAAAGAGATCGCGAGGATAATGGTAGGCAAATATTGCACCGCCTGTTGATGTGTCAGCAGCATTCTTGTTCCGGTATCCGAGCATCTTACCCAGTATTCTTTGAGCTGACTCCCATACACATCCGAGATGATGGCTTCGATAAAGAATGTCACCACCAACATACCGCCAAGAGCCAGTCCAGCCAGAGCGGCGAAAGGCAAGAACAACAGTTGTCTCATCAAGCGCTTGTGAGCTGGGAATATCTTTTTCACTTCAGCGGTGACTGGGTCGATTTCCTCTCTTTCCCAATCGTACTGAACACGATTGACTTTGAGTGCCCCAACCCCTTTGACATTCCAGCGGATGCTGAGATCAGTCTCTCGTCTTTTCCACCACTCGACGAATACGATGCCCCAAATGCACGTCAATACGCCGAATGAGACCGAGTACGGTGTTGAAAAAAGCCAGAATAGGCTTCCACATGTCGCAGGCGCAATCAAGAATAGTGAGTAGGCTTGAATAAAGGCATAGTAAAACGCGACCTGGAGAACTGTTAGACAATGTCTTGACGCGAGATTTAAGACAGGTTTTGACCTTCTCGCCGAAGAGCGCTTTGATCTGATCCAAATCATCCATTCCAAGGATGGTTTTTGCAGCAAGCTGTTTGAGCAACCTCTTGTTTGCAGACCAAGCATGTGGTGCAAATGATGCTGTGATGTGCTCCCATTGTCCGAAATTGGCAGTCACGCCTGCGCCGCCTTGCTCTTTCGTCCATGTAACCAGGTGGAAGATCGATCTTATCTCTTCGGAAGGTGTCTCGGCATCGACAACCGTAGAGCTGTCACCGAGGGGCCGGACGTGGACGATGCCGAACAGCCAGTCTTTGACTCTCGAACGGTAGACTTCGTTCCCAAGCTTGTTTCGAGGTATGCGGACGAGTACGAGGACGGCAGTGCCATACCCGTGACGAACTTCAGTTTCTAAGCCGAATGCTTCGCTGTCGCGAATCAAGGTGTGGTATTCGTCGATTGCATGATGAAGCTCTGCTAAGCGCTCAGCAAGGTGAGTCTCTTGTTGACTTCGTATCAAGGCTTACCGATGTCCTTGAAATCATAAAGTAGAACCCAGTCCACCTCAAAATCTTCGTCCTTCTCAGTGTCTGATTGACTGCTTGTCGGTCGACTTGATATGATCTGCATCCTCGTAAGATCTCGCTCGCACGACGGAGAGCCATGTTGACGGCGAAATGTTTTCTACTCATACTGTGGCACGTGTGCCTGGAGTACGCGTAAGACTTTGCTGCCAAGGAACAGCTTCGGTATTTCCGCAATAGCTCTTTCTTCCTAGTCCATACGGCTGTGGAGATACGAGCATCGCGTCTCGTCCATCTCTCCTGGTTTCGAAAACTCCGAGTGATTGCAACTCTTGCGTGTTGGTCTTGGCGCCGCTTGGCGTGGCCAAGTGTGCCGGCAGCCGTCTTCGACTAGACCGCCGACAGGATGTGCAAGCGGTACATGGCGACGGTATGGCCAAGTGAGACATCTTTGTGACGCATGTCCAGGTAAAGCAAGATCCAGGTAAAGCAAAAGAGAGTGGATGTGAGACGTGTAGTTGCTACCTACCGCTGAGTTTGCTGACAACACGCCAGGGATGCAACATTCCGTCGAGCCTCACTTACCTTGCGGGATCATGCCAGCCTTTGTATGTGTGGACTTGATTGTCGACAGTCACTGTCGCGGGGAGCGTACTTTGGCAAACAGCTCAATGGCACTTTTGGGACTCTTGAAGGATGCTCGAAGTGGCAACAAGCTTGACGACAGACAGACGTCAGAAGCACTGTGTTGGTCAGTTAACCCTTGACCAACAAAACAATGCCGATGGCTTCAAACATGTCGATACTGAGCATGTCGTAGGCAGAGCTGTAATGAGGAAGACGGAGCTTGACTCTTGAGCACGGATTCAATACTAGAGAAAGAGGTAAGGAACTCTGTCTGGTACATCGTGCCTGCTCTTCTTGGGCTGGCATCAATTCTGGTTTCATGCCACAACTACCACAGCTCGACTGAGGTGGCAGTCGCATTGTTTATGTACTGGATCTCAACGTCCGTGCGCCAAAAGTCGAAATACACAGCCACCCCCATCTTCCTGGGCAACCTTTCGAAGTCTCCCCTCCAGCCGGAGGGCGATGTCCTTCAAGCGAGTTGTTTCACCTCAACACCTTTAGATATCGTACAGAAATGCCGTATCGTAGGCTTGCAGCTCTCGAAAGCCACGAGCGCGCTTCTCTGGTTCTCCGCACCCCGATATGCAAACGGACTAAAAGTAACACGCACGATGTCATCGACGTAAACCACCTGCCTTTATCGGACTCGTCGTTGAAACACAGACCCTTCCTTGACAACCAAGCATTATCAAGCTCTACACAAGCTTTAGCCTTCTCCGCTTTCCTTATCAGATATGGACACGAACGAAGACCACGCGGCCTGCTCCCTACTGGTGGATTGACTTCGTGGTGCCGTCCAGCAATTTCACGATGAAGATAAGTAGCTGAAGGTGAGAATGTCTGAGTGCAACCACCCGGCACAACGGCAGATGCATATCATGCATGTTGATGCTTCCGTGTGGCTTCTACCACGCGTGCGGAATAAATAAGTACCTCACATTACTACTATAACTAGCATCCGATCGTCCCACCCATCTCGTCCTCCACTGTTGATTCGCATTCGACCAACCCCACGCGATGTCGACACCACAGCAGAGGCCTGGCTTTTCCAGAGTCGATACTGACATGGCGTCTGGCATTGAGCTACAGAGTACCAGAGAACACAACTCTAAGGCACCATTGTCTTCAGGTCTGGAGATTCCAACGCCCGACACTAAGAGTGGCGCCACGGGCGGAGACGTCAAAGAAATCCCTCCATACCAAGGCAGTGACGACTACAGTGTCCATGAAGGCACCACCACTGGTGAGTATATCGCAGAAGAGCACAAGATTGTTGAGACTGCCGAGGATATTGTCAATCAAGTCCTCAGTGTTGAAGATGACCCTACACTCAATCCATGGACATTCAGAATGTTATTCTTGTGAGTTGATCTTGTCTATTACCCTCGATTACCGCTGACAGATGTCGAGGGGTTTCGGACTTTCCATCTTCGCATCTGTGCTCCAGGAAATCTTCTACTTCAAGCCGCAGACCATTTACGTCTCGAGTGTTTTCCTTTGTGTCATCGCTTATGTCCTCGGCGAAGCTATGGCCAAGGTTCTACCTAGCAAGGGCGTGCTTGGAAAATACTTGAACCCTCATCCGTTCAACATGAAGGAGCATGCGTATGTTGACTTATTTACCTTCTTGCCATTCTCGAACTAACCATCAAATAGTGCCATCACGCTCATGGCATCTGCGGCCGGCCAATCTGCCCTGTCAACAGAAGTTCTCGCTGCGCAAGAGCTTTGGTATGGAGGATACCCCAGCAAAGTGCTTGGTGTGTTCATCACATTGTCGAGTCAGCTCATCGGTTACGGTATCGCTGGTCTTCTCCGAGAAGTGCTTGTCTACCCAACCAAAATGCTCTGGCCCATCAACCTACCCGTCACAACCCTGCTGGAAAGTTTGCACAAAGACAAGGTTGCGGCGAAACAAAGAATCAAGCTCTTCTACATCGTCTTCATCGTTGTCTTTGTCTGGGAAGTCTTTCCCGAATACTTGTTCCCTGTTCTGGAGGGTGTCTCAATCTTCTGCTTGGCAGATCAGAAGAACCTGGTCTTCACCAACCTCTTCGGCGGAGCCAGTGGTAATGAAGGTCTTGGTATTCTCAGCTTCTGCTTTGACTGGCAGTATGTCGCCTCTCTTGGTAGTCCTCTCTGGTTACCTTTGGAGACTATGACCAACAATCTCATTGGTTATATCGGTTGCGTCATCTTGTTCATGGGTCTTTACTATGGCAATCTCTGGCGCGCACAGGAGTGAGTGGTGATTGACTGTAGTCTGTACTCCGATGCTAACGCGACTACAGCTTCCCTTTTCTGGCTCAAGTTTTGTTCACCGGCGAGAGTAACGGCACGTACTATGCAGAGTACAACCAGACTCTCATCCTCAACTCGAAGATGGAGATCGATCAAACTCTGCTGGACACTGTTGGACCGCCATACCTTACTGCGACATATATCGGATACTTGATCACTTCCAATATGGGCTTTACTGCTACCTTCGTCCATATGCTTCTGTGGAACTACGAAGAGATCAAGGCTGGTTGGGCTTGGGCTAAGCCGAGTAATCTCCGAAAGCTATTCCGTCTCCAGACCTACAAGTTCTGGCAGAACCAGGAGACGCCCGAGGAAAGACTGACCAGAAAGGAGTCTGATCCCAACCTTGATCCTCACTATAAGCTTATGCTTCGCAACTTGTATCCAGAAGTACCGACCTGGTGGTGGGGTATCGTGGTAGTGATCTCTTGGGCGCTTGGCCTAGGTTGTCTCTACGGCATGGACTCGACACTTCCTTGTAAGTTGAAAAGACTCGAACCGAGCAGAATTGTCTCGTACTAACATATTTCAGGGTGGGGCTTCGTGATGTCCACGGTCCTGACTTTCATCTGTGTGCTCTTCTTCGGTGCCCAGATGGGAATTACTGGCTTTCAATTCAACATCCAGCCCATATGTCAGATGCTCGCTGGGTATATGTTCCAAGGTCGACCACTGGCAAACATGGTGCGTGATATGATCCTATCATTTTTTTTGTTCTGCTGACCACTGTCCCATAGTATTTTACTGTGAGTACCTTAGAGATGTGGGTCTAGTGCGCTGCTTGTGAAGAGACTGCCGTCTGTGGTCGAATACCGTCTTCGCGGACCAGTCGTCGAACGTCCAGCAAACCCAACCTGCAAATCACATTCCTCGATCGATTTTCTCTCTTTCTAGACACTCTGCTAACCAAAGCCGCGGTGTTTTACATACAACGCACTACAGATGAGTGAAGTACTAGCTAAGGATCTCAAACTGGGCCAGTTCATGCATCTAGCACCCCGTAAGTGTCGATATACATGGTGTAGATGATGAGGGAGAAAAAAGAAAAAAGCGAAAAAGCGGAAAAGGAAAAAAGAAAAGAAAATTGATGATAACTGACGCCCCTCACAGGTGCTACGTTCTTTTGTCAGGTCACTGGTTGTCTTGTAGGAGCGCTTTTCAACTACATCATGTAAGCCATCATTCCGTCGACCGAAGAAGTTGCTCATTGAGAAACACAGGATGATCTCGATTGTCGATAATCAAGGCACTATCCTGAAGTCGATTCAAGGTAGCAACATCTGGAGCGGTCAGAACATTCAGCAGTGCGTATAATACCATCTTTTGGTGCTCTTGCCCCTCTGACGCGTTTACAGGTTCAATACGCTCGCCATCGCATGGTCCATGCCCGCAGAGCTCTTCTCTGTCGGCGGCAGATACCAATGGGTCACCATCGCTTACCTCCTCGGCTTCATCGTGCCTGTCCCCTTCTGGCTGGCCTACCGCTACACCAAAATCCGATTCTTCAAATACATGAACCTGTCCATGATCCTCTGGTACATGGGTTGGTTATTTGTCGGCATCAACGCCAGCATAACCATGTACTTCATCATCGGCTTCTTCTCTCAGTGGTTCCTGCGTCGTCGCTACCCCGAGTTGTTCGTCAAGTACAACTACATCGTTAGTGCTGCGCTGGATGGCGGTACTCAGGTGTTGGTGTTCATCTTGACATTTGCCGTTTTCGGTGGCAGTGGCAAGAGCAGACCTTTCCCTACTTGGGCGGGCAACCCAGATACCGATCTGCACAATCTGGACTACTGTATGGTTAACCCTGGTACTTCGGGATGATTGTCTCGCAGAGTGGAGTACTTATGTGTAGTTTGTGGTGCTGTTGATGATTTGCGTCGAAAGCAATGGGCAAAATTTACTGCCTTCTACCCCAGTAGATCTAAGATATGAATGTGAGGACGGTTCCACTTGTCTACGTTTCAAAAATCATGGTACTGAACCTGGTAGACACAACTGAGGACAGTGCAGTGTTTTTCAACAAACCTCAAGGGCGTGAAGCGCGGGAGAGTGAGAAGTCAGAAGATCAGGTCCGTAAAGCTTCCGATTCATACTTTATCTCTCGCTCATGCCTAGATGCAGAAAGTATTCACACATGCGGATGACCTTTCGGTGGGTTTGTGAGACGTCTTTGCATCACTGACCTGGTTTGTATCATCCATATACTTCGATCTCAATCTTTGCACTGGAAAGCATCCATCTCATTCTCCAATCAGCTGTCCATATCTCACAAAATCAAGAACAATCTGCCCGAAACGTTCAATGTCATGCCACGAACACAAACTATCAATAGCTTACGATCACGATAATTTACATGCATAAGTTGAACTTGGTGGATCGGAATTGTTCAGCGCTGAGACAATCAGTGGTGAGCGATGCACCGATACACTAAAATCAAGGTGCAGAAGTTGTATCTGAGGAGATAGAACCAAGCAATAAATCTACTTCTTTGACAGTAAGGTTATGTGATGCTGGGTTTTGATTATTTGCTTTCTGCTTTTTTGAAATGCTATCGCTGGTTTGCTGTGCATGGAAAGAATATCTGTCTGCTTCGGCGGCCGTTCTTCGCTTGCTCTTCGCTTGCTTCTTCATCCCATGAAGAACCATGGCTCTTCCTCCTTGTACTCAGTGCCTGGGTATTCAAATGGCACACCAGCGCCGGAACCAGAATTGAAGACGTCCATGCTGGGGACACTCGTCTTTTCCACAGCTTTCTTTTCGCCTTCATCCTCAACATCCGTCTCCGCATCTCCACTATCCGTCTCGGCATCTTCTTCATCATCGCTCAAAACTACAACTTCAGATCTACCCAACTTCCGACCCAGCTTCTGCCCTTCCATGACAGGAACAATGACACCGCATTCCCAGTTCCTGCAGCCAATCTTCCATTCTTTCTGCTTGCGATCCCAACTCAACTTTCCCCAAGCACTTTCGCTCAAGTTAGCACTGCCGACGTACTGCCAAGCCACCTTCTTTCCTTCCGCATTGACGCCTCGGGCATACAAGATTTTGTTGTGTGATAGCATGCCGTTGCGTTTGGAACGATAGTCCCGAAAACAGGAGCGAGGGAACTTATCGCCTGTCCACCATTTCTTCTGCAGACAGATGGTGCCGCCGTTGTCTGTGCCGCCTGTGCTGTATTCGACGGTGTTGTAGGTAGGAAAGTAGATGCGGAATGAGTCGCGAATATTTGATGTAGAGCTTGTTTCTTGGAACGGTTTCGGTGCGGTGCGTGAGATGGATATAGGTGTGGCAGTAGCGTCTTCGCCTCTCGCGGCGTTGTGAAGGATTGTTAGGAATTCGTCGTGGATTGAGCCTATCGAGGAGGCTGCGTAGTCGATCTGCAGATTCGATGTGGAGCGGAGGGATGACTTTGAATCTGGTTTGAGCTCGCGGATGGCTTTGCTAAGACCGACGTAGCCTGTCCTTTCCATGTCTGAGCCGTATTGACCGCCGCCGATAGAGTGGACGAAAGCGAGATGGCCGGTGTTGGAAAAGTTGAATCTTGAGACACCTTGGCGGACATCTTCATCCACATCCATCTTCTCCAGGAAGAATAACAACTCTTGGCCGAACTGAGGCATGGTAGTCATGTCGGATGATGGCGTCTCCAGTCGAGGCAAGTCGATGATGAAGACAGAGTTCTCCATGATGCCAGTCTCGCCCCAGTCATAGCTGGTAAGATTGGCCGAAGGTATCACAACTCTCAACTTGTGCGGATGGAACAGCAGCATTAATTTTGAATGCATGCAGTTGACGTTGCCTTCCATTGATGGAAAGCAGAGGCGTAGGATCTTCCCCAGATAGGCCGTCTCTTGGTGGTATTGCTGCTTGACAGCCTCAGTCTCCGCTTGCATGACCATGATGACTTTTGTGTGTTGCAAGTCGAGCTTTCCCATGATCCAATTGGTATCCCACATGAAAGCCGATAGTAACGCTGTCTTCAGTGTAGACTTCTCCAGAACCTCCTCAATCTTGATGTCGTTATCCGTGCGAGCATGACCGTATGCCCATGTTTGTTTGATGGTGCCACGAGGATATCGGATCCGGGTTTCCAAGGGCCGTTGAGATTGTTGAATCCCGGTTGCTTTTGGAGAGGACCACTTGAGCCTCTTGATCTCTCTCGACACAGCAGATGGCGACACCGACCTTTGCCTCTTCGAGGATCCGGCTCCCTTCAGAATCCGGAACGCGGGCTCAGAGTCCTGCGGTGGCTGTCTTGCCATTTGTCTAGCCAACCGCTCGGCTTCCATTGCGCGGCGGTCCAGTCCTGGGATCCCTGCCATTATGCTTTGTGACAATAGTAGCTTGATTTTAGGGAAGTGAATGGGTCCAGTCGAAGTTGGATACTGCGTAATTGACCTGATTAGAGGATCTGATGATCGTAGGCGGTGTAATTTGTGATGTCGATGGAATGTTGTTGATGGTTTGATGTGAAGGTTGGTGGCTTTGTTTGTGCAACCGGAAGCGGAATTCTTGTCGCTTCGGCTGCGCTTGCCGTATCTGTGATGAAGCTTGCGAGTGGGGCAACCCTGCTTGCTTGATCTCCTTCTCGTGACTCAGTCTATCTCACCAATGGCCACGAGTAAAGGGCAGATGAAGGCGTTCAAGTGGCCGATCGATATTTGGACTCAGAGCTCAGGTTCAAGTGAAGTGTGCCAGCCGGAAGAGTGATGACTGATAATCGTCAAGACGTGCTGAGCATGAACCTGGAAGCTGGTGAAAAGCACAGTCGAAGAACTGAGTTGAATGTCTGACCAATTCGTTAAATGATGAGATGCGTTTGTGCTCATAGTGGTATCTATAACTAATAGTACAAAGAAAAAGACAACCCCAACCTTTGCCAACATCAATACATTCGACCTTCTCTTCCTTCATCACTCAGGGTCATATTCCTAAAACAGACCCCAGCCTCTCTTTCTCCTGTCGCTTGTTTCATCTCCAGCACGATCGAGCTCGCTAAGCCTGCGGTTGGGCTCTCTGCTGCCCCTGCCTGCCCTCTTTTCCCTGGCTTCAAGGGCTTTGAGAGCTTCCATCTCCTTGAGTACGTGTTCGAGGAGTTCCTTTCTATGCACGACATCCAGATGACGGCGGATTTTGGAATCTTCGCGGGCGAATTGATCGAGCTGTTGTGGTGTGAGGGAGCGGAACCGTGAGTCCAGTGCGCGAGGGAACTGTGTGTGATTAGTATGTGGTATGTGGATTGAGATGATGGAATGTCTTACTTGGTAGTAGAATTTACTGAGAAGCTCAGCATCAATAAAGAGATCAGCGGTAGTGGTCAGCTTATCGGCCACTGCGTCGAGAAAGACTTCTGGGCAGATGTATTTGTTGTTCTTGTTGGCGCAGACTTTGCTCTTGACGGCGAGCAGTCGCATGCGAAGGATATCCGCACGATCGCGGAGGAAGACAGCTTCTCTGCCTTTCGCGAGGAGAGCGGCTGAGAAGCCACCAGCACCTCCACTGCTGTTGCCTTCGAGATTGATGTCACCCTTCCTAACTTTGTCGATGAAGGTCACAACATCCTTGAAGCGTTTCTTGCCACCCATTTCGTTCTCAACTGTTCTTACAGCATCTTCGCAATCTCTTAATTCGTCCTTGAGCACTTTCTGAACATTCTCACGTCCGCGCGCCCACTCGGAGTCTTCAAGATCGATGCGATGCTTGTAAGGCTTGACACAAATCTCTAGCTCATCGCTGGTATCGTACGCTAGGTCGTGCAATATTCCTTGAGCAGCTTGTGTGATATTCGTTTGAGCGAAAGGGTGTGCATTGAAGGTGGAGGATGAGATGAGTCGCTCTACATGTGCTTGCAGACATTCAGCGGCGACAGTAGTGGCGAGACGTCCAATACCAAGCTTTGTGAGGGATGCAGAACTGGCATCGAGTTTGAGGCGCCAGAGCTGATCATTGGGGTCTGCTTTGGGGAGAGCGGAAAGACTCTCAACAAAGCCTTCGCCTTCTTGAGCCGAAAGGTCTTCGAGGGGTCTGTTCCAGTAGCGCGAAGCAAGAAGGTTGAGAACTTGTTGATCGAGTTCGTGCTTGAGGATATCGCGGAGTTGATGGCGGCCGAAGGAGTCGGAGAAGCCCTTGAAAGAATGCTTGAAGGCATCCAGACTCTCAGCCAAATATGACTCGGCTGAGAGAGGGCGCTCATTGTATTGCACTTTGAACTCGTAGGTGGCTTCAGTCAACTCATGGTGGATGGCCTCAGCTGTAGTTGCAAGGGACGCTGACATGGTGGCTTCCAGGACGTGCATCAGCTTCTTGCGAAGGTTCGTAGTACCAACAGTGACTTCGCTTGAAGGACCGAAGCTGTCAGGGTGGGAGGAGAAGTATGCTCTCTCATTGCGGGTGATAGCCGAAGTGATGTTGGCATTGCCACGGGAGAAGAGAGAGTTTGACTGCTGAGGTACGCGGCAAACGACACCGACGTAACCAAGTCTCAAGGGGTAGTTCTTATCGGTAAGCATGGAGTGGCCTCTTTGAGCGTCTACAAGATCCATCTTCGTGATGACACCAATGGTGCGCTCGCCACGGGGGTCAACGCGACGACTGGCGCGAAGAGCGGTAGAGTTGGCCAGATCGACATCTGCAGCAGAAATGGCGAGAATGACATTTGGTGCTTGAATGTACTTGTCGCACAAGGCAGCAATCTTCTCCTTAAGTTGGGTCGGTTGGTCGAAACCAGTGACCTGGATGTAGCCGGGCAAGTCGATCAGGGAAAGGTCGGGGACGTTTGGCGAATAGATGCGCAGCTGGATGGGGTCATCAGACACGCACTCAGTCTCGGGGACAGCCAGATTGAGGTCGGTGAGGGTCCTTTGAATCTGAGCAAAGTCTGTGACCTTACCCAAGCCGAGAGCAGGGAACTCGCCGTATTCTGCATGTGCACCAGGGGTGTTGACCAGTGTCAATTCGATAGGACGACGAGTGACCATGTTGGAGCCCTTGGGCAAGAACTCGTGACCGACAATAGCCTCGAGCACAGAACTCTTTCCTGAAGACTGAGAGCCAACGACAACGATGGACGGTAGTGTGAGTGTCTCGGACTGGCCGACTGTCTGGAGCAAACTTCTGATCTCGATCATCTTGCGCGTGAGAAGCATCATCTGGTCGTCACGAGCTGCAGCTTCCTCGGATCTGTCATCTTGTTCACCATCATCAAGAGCAAAGGCAGCGGCTGTTGTTCCCACTGCAGCAGCTCCCCCGACTCGCGCCTCTTTCTGGTTGGGACCATTCCCTCCAGGACCACCATCTCCTCCTGGCCCAGATGATTCTTGTTGTGGAAACAGCTCTTGCAAGTCCTTTTTCGTCTTTTCCCAGCCGGCTTTTGTTTGGGCGAAGATGCCGCCTGCGCCTTCGAAGATGGATCGTGCTCCGGTCGTGGTCGCGTCGGAAGCTCTGCCAAATACGTCTATGGCCCAGTTACCAGCCTCTGTAAGAAGATCAGTATTTTCTTCCGGCACAAGTGATGATCATGACTGACGAGCTGCTTGGTATTGAATATATGCTAGACTCCCTACTGCTGTCGCGCCGAGGAGAGCAGGCAAGCGAATAAGCTTGAAGGCGAGTTTCGGTATTGCGCGGGCGAACGAAGCATGTCGGACTACTGCTGTACTGCTTCCAGAGGATATCGGTCGACTCCGAGCGATGCTATTCCGTGTGAGGAGGCCTCCAGCACGTTGGTGGGCGGTGTGATATGGCGACCTCAAGGTCAAGGGGGAGGAATGTCGGGCAAAGGTCGCAAAGCGCGACGACAGCAACCTCCCGCTCATGCTCGTTGCATCTATCGTAGGATTGTGAGGAAGGTACTTGCAGGTGTGGAATTGTTGTTACAAGGCTGCAGCACGCTTTGGTCAGGGTTGATTGATTGTCGCTCGCCCGCTTCAGCCTCGGTGACGTTGTTTGAGACGGACCCCTCACCGCCTTCGGCTTCGTTCTTTCCTCAGCCACTCTTCGGCATCAGCCACACTCCTGTCTCAGTCGGGGATTGTTGCTTTTCAACCTTTCCTCGCCATTTCTTCCGTCATACATACATGTTGATATTATGATTCTCGGCCACCGCGAATTCTGTTATGCGCTTCGATCTTGGAAATTCCCGCTCTGACTACTGCGTGAAACTTCCTCTATATCATGACTGGCGCCGGTGCCAGCCAGAATCGTCGACCTCCGCGATTGAACCATAAAAAGAGCCGCGCAGGTTGCCGCAGATGCAAAGCCCGCAGAGTCAAGGTCAGTCTTGTCGTATCGTTTGCAATGTGTCAAGAAAATATTCTTTCCACTCTTTCAGAACTTGGTTATATGTCGCCTTCATGATGAACTCGCCTGACCAAAGTAACAGTGTGATGAGGCCAAACCAGCCTGTGGAGGATGCAACCGCCACAATGTGCCTTGTATTTATGTGGTCAACGAATCACCCAGGACAGGAAGTAACGAAGCCTCTCTATCGCCGCACACAACCTTGCCAATTGATCAGCTTCAACCAAATTTCAAAGTCGCCGTCAATCAAGTGCCCACTCCGCCTACGATCAACGACCCTGTTGCGACTGACGACTTGTTGGATCTCCCGGAAACACGCCAACGTCGCCTACTGGAACTACGCCTCTGGCATAACTATGTGACAGTGATATCCGTTCCTTTCCAGCCTTCGTCGTCGACGGCAATTCTGCCTCAAATTTGGAACAACCACATGCCGCAGATAGCTATGCGACACGACAATCTGCTGTATATCATTTATGCCCTTTCTGCTACGAGTCTATTACGTAACGCTCCGGAAGATGCAGAATTGCTCACAGCACAGAGAGTATATCTCAGCCTGGCCCTCCGCGATCAGCAAAAAGCCCTTGCTCAGTTCCACACCCAGGCCGAAGAAGCAGACGCTCTGTGTTTTACATCTATACTGATGACTATGAACGCTTTCGGCTCGCTCCAAGAACGAGTCAGACACCCTTACCACCCACCGACGGATATGTTGCGCCTAGGTATAGGAGCGTGCGCGGTCTACGAAGAAGCTCTCAAGAGTGCTCGCAAATTTCCATCGTCGAAAATTGTGACATTTATCGAGAATCAGCCTTTTTTCTGCAGCATACCAAGGATGTTTGATGAAGAGCACCGTGGTCCTTTTGTTGGTATCCTAGGACCGAAGAACGCCCAAGGCGTCTACGAGGATTCCGAACTCTGGAACACCGATGTCAGGCAAGCTTACGAATACACCCTGAGCTACATTGGCACCATGTACACAGCCGTTCTCAACGAGGAGAATTTGCATCAAATATGCACGCGTATTGCTGCTTTTGCATTATACGTACCCAAGAAGTTTGTGGATATGGTCGAAGAGTTACGTCCAAGAGCTTTGGTTGTCCTCGCACATTTCTTCGCTCTGGCTACAAAAGGGAGCGCGCATTGGTGGGTTGGCCAAACACCCATGAGAGAAGTTCAGGGGTTGAGAAGGATTGTGCCACTCGAGTGGCAGCGACATATGCGATGGCCACTTGTAATGTCTGGACTGGAGCCTGTCTGATGCCGAGTCATGTGGAAATTTATCAACGCTTCTGTTAATCGAGCACGACAGAACAAGGCCAACAAGTATCCGGTCGAGCTTCCACCGCTAGTCAATCCGAGGACAAGAGACTTGCTGTGTCGCCGAGAAGGCCCGGGAAGCCATGAACTGCCAACGAGTCGCGGTTCCCGGTCGCACCCATGCGCGCTCATGTAAATGATCCCGGTTTTCCGTCTGTGACCTGTCAGGGAAGTCGATGGAAGCGTGGAAGCGAGGAAAAGGCTATTTGGTTTACACTCGTCGTATCCAACTTGTTCAATTCGGGAACATCCAAACCACCATCTCAAGAGGCAAAGAAGTGTATCAGGTGGAAGAAGCAGGCAACAATCTGCTGCTTTACAGACCCATGCGCGAATCCTCGGCATCAGCTCTTCGGAGGCTTCAATCCTGCTCAGCGGTTCTGCACATGCTTAGCTTCCTATCTCGTTTCCTTCGACAAGTATTCAACGACAGATTAATGTCCGAGGAAAGCTTTCATGTGATGGACCAGCTCACAAGTACTCGAAACACGCGGACAGAAACTGCTAGCTTCACATGGACGAAAATGGTTAATCTGTCCAACGAAAACAAACGAAGGTCACGCTTTACTTCACTCTACGTGGAACAAGAGCAAGGAATGTACCAAAACCTGATGATTTTATGCAAGGGCCGATTCCTTCGACATATAAAACACCATCCTCCCCGCACTCTTCTGCTTCCTTTTCAAATTATCGATTGCTTTCTCGCCTTAGAGAGTAAAGCCTTACTTGCCTTACATGTGTGCTGCTGCTTGCAGCTGCCAATCTTTTTAGCCTCGGCTGCGCAGATAGGAGAAGCGACGAAGGTGATCACGTCGGTGATGCCCCGGTCTTGAAGTGTTATCCGATAAGCGGAGAGGGCGGGAGGTCAGATGTTATGATGTTGCGCAACGGTATATGGATAGGGTGGCGGGTTGCAGAGATTACGAGAGCCTGTCTTTCTTATTCCCTGTCTGGCCCCTTATTCGAATCCATGCCTTCTGTCGATCAATGTTGTCGCTTGTAGTTGCGGATTCGAGAAAGAGAGGAAGGGGAAGTGCTAGCTTATGTACCTGATCGCTATAATGCTTTCGTCGTCCTGCGCTCTGCCACGCGCACCAACTAGGGGTAGCTGTCCACAAGCTCGTTCAGGATCTGCGGCATATTGTCGTCAGATGCCTGCTCCGTACTAGGTTAAGGAAATTAGCAAATGTAGATTGAATGATCATTCCACCGCGACTTACAGCTCCTCCCAGTCTGATGCGATTAGAAGGGCATGAATATCTGGACCGAATGCATCGCCGAGGTACGAGAGCGCGAGGGGCGGTGTTGAGCAGCTTCTCCATCTTGGTAAAGTGGCTCTTGGCCAACTGCTTGTCCTCGGACAGCCCAGAACGATGGCCCTCCCCGTGCTCGCCAAACACGCCACGAACCGCCTGAGTCAAAATGTACTGGCGGCGGGAGACACCCATGTGGGGTTTGTCAAACTCTTTCTTATGGCCCTCCACAGCCGCCTTGTACTTCTGATACTCCGACGACTTCTTACTCTGCAGTTCGTTATCGAACTCGCTGTAGACGTGCGCGGTGTTGACGTAGCGCACGAGGAGCCAAACCTCGGAGAACACATTCTCGAATTTCTGCTTGGTAAGGCACACAAGCGAATTGGCGAGAGAGGAGTAGTGGTGGGCTCCGCCAGGGCCCTCTGTGGCGACGATGTCCTGGTAGAGCCCAATAATGCCAGCGCTCTCGCGGACGAAGGCGGCCGAGGTTGCCAGGGCTCCGGCGCCGATAATCGAGAAGGCGAAGGCAAGCAGCTTCTGGAGGCCCACCATCGATCTGCTTCCAACCTCTGTCTTGATCAGGCGGAGGTGTGCGACAAAGCCTTGGGCCCACCGGCCATCGCGGTTGGTAGCAGTCAGGGGCAAGAGCTTTGCCTTCTCCAACACCGACTTGATGGTGCGCGGGCGGCGGGCAACGATGCCGGCTTGGTCTGCGTTGTCCTCCCTGGAGTGCTCCTCTTTGTCCGCCTTGCGGCTCGTTCTGCGCTCAGCCTTCTTCCTCTGTGCTGCGATCCTTCTGGTGTCTCCATCCAGCGCATCGTCGTCTAGAGGCGGCTGTTCGATAGCGGGAACGCGAGTACCATCCAGGATTGCCTGGAGCTCCAGGATGAGCTGACTGTCGAAGTGGCCCTCAGCAGATAGCTGCATTCCCATGTCTAGTGCCGTACGCGGGTATTCGACATATCTCTCGGCAACTCCTTTATCGGTGCTTGCTCCGGCTTCGATCCATTTGTAGATATTCAGGAGTTCCTGTCATAATTAGATACCGGATACGTGTGTGGGAGCCTTTCCATTGATGTGCTGAACTGTGCCACGCGCATACTGTAGAAATGCAGAATCTTTTTGAGATCAGCGCAGTCTTCCACTGAGAAGCGCTGACTTTCACCCTCTCAGTGGAGGGCTGCACTGATCTTAAAAACATTGCGAATTCCTCCAAGCCGGATGACCGTAGTCACGATCGCGAGAGGTGGCTAAGGATGACACATTTAGCACACGGGGAGGTGCTACTACCTAGCTGGTAGTATCTGGTGAGAAGCCGCTCGAGCTTTTGCAGGGTTTTAAACCCCTTTCCGGCTTGTGACCTGCCGCAGTCGTCGTATGTGCAAAGGTATGCATCGTTTCCAAGCTTGGAGTGGAACACCATATGTTATTGTAGGGCCAACGGCGTTGCCAGACCGCGGCCTGAGATGGCTCTGTCGCACCCTGTCATCTTGCAAAGGTAGCGGTCCTCGGCGATGGCAATGTCGCGGTTATGCCATGCATGGTGACCTTCAAGAGCTTGGATGGACCCGAAACCACGCCCTCTCTGCTCCCTCTCGCATCCGGTGTGTGTGCAGAGGTACATGTTCCCCTCGACAGCGGCGCGCTGTCGCTTTCGCACCCTCGTGGTCTCGACGACTCTTGCAGCCGCCTCGCGCTCAGCAATCTCGTCTTCGGTACGCATGGTAGGGCGTTTGGCCCAGATATCTCTAATAGAGCAGTGGTGATCTGCTCCCTTCCAGGCCTCGGTGGTATCTGCCGAATCGAACGGCCACCATTGCATGCCACGGAATTTGTAGTCGTTGCTCTTCTCGTCGAAGGACCCAAGTGCGCTTGCGAGCATCGCTTCTAATTGGTAGTACCAAGCAGCTAGGTACTCGTCTGCTTGTGTTTCCCGGATATATGGCATGCCAACTGCAAGTGTTAACCATTTGAGCTCGGAGTCTTCCTGGTCAGGGTCAGTGGTCTGGATAAAGATGTGGAAGGGACTGTTCTGCGAGGGCAGCGAGGCCCTGGATGGTAAATCAGCTTCAGACTTCGATCGAACCTTGTGCATCAACTCACTCCTTCTTCGACTTTTCGTCGTTTAGGTGCGTACACTGTCTGGCCTTCAACCCCGGGCCCCTTCGAATGACCAGGCACAGCCGACTTTCATGTGGACCGCAATGATCCTTCCTGATTTGTCTTTCTTGATGGCAAGACATGCGTATACTCCGGGAGCTCTCGTATCCAGCCAACGGAAGGCTTCGAATGAGTCGATGGTAGGCCGTCCGCCGGAGTCGAGTAACTCTTTCGTCCACGGTAGTAGGCAGTCCATTGCGAACGCTGTATCTCGCTCAAAATCCCAATCGTCTCGTCGGTTGACATTGCTGCGGCGAATTTCGTGCTCATCGAGCCTGAGTGGGCGGAGCGTGTGGCCTCCTCTTCTACCACGCTCACTATGCAAACGAGCACGCATTGCTGCAGGGTCGACAACGCGGCAACAATCCATGTCCCCAAGGACATGAAGGCGACATGTCCCGAGGCGCGTTGTGGCCAGGAGTGAGAGAACACCGAGAAGGGTAAGGTTAGACGTGATGCGCACGTAAGCAGCCAGCATTCAAAGGGTCTCGGCTCTTGTAGCTTCTGTGGCATGCAGTGGCGCGGAACCTACAAGCACAAGGGAATATGCACCGGCAACGACGAGTACTGTGCTGGCTCTACACCTAAGTCAAAGGAGAGCACCAGGTCCATGATTCGGAAAGACCTCCTTACGTTCCCAAAAAAAAAAAGGATCCAGGAGCAGTTGTAGCCACATCTGCATCACTGACCCGGTCACCGGGGCGAGGTTCGTTGCCATTGCAGGCTTCAGCGTAGCTTAGTGCGACATGATGGTCGTCGTTTGCGTGTTCAGCCATGATAGAATTCAGGAAGGTAATGGAAAAACGCTTGGAAGTGTCAAGAGGGAAGAAATGAAATGCAAATTGTTGTTTTGAAAGGAGCGTTCAACTGACCGCCCCATGAGAGGAAGAAACATGCAGGTGGCCGCTCTTCCCTTAATTGCCCGCCGGGAAATTTGCACTTCACTGTGAAGACGCCTCAAGGCCAAGTGAAGTGCTCATTCAGTAAGCCGCTCGTCTGTTGAGTTCTCACGTGGAAAGTGGAAGAGACAGAGGGTGAAAAAAATGCAGAAAAAAGAAGAACAAATAAAAAATTACATATTATGCTACCAACCAACACCTTGCCTTTCATGCTTGATATATTCAAAGGACCTAAGTCTCCTTACCCCAAGCAGGGAACTGAGCTCCAAGAGCAGAGTTACAAGGGAACTCAACGATATCCACGCTAGAAACTCCCGAGTTCTGTCCAGCATTACTCGAGAGCACCGATGTACCATCAGGAGCATAGATATTGAATCTGAGGTCACCTTGGCCACCACCGTTTGCGAAGAGCGTCCTGACTTTGCGCTTGTTAGCTGTGATACAGAGGTCATTGATTCAGGGGTAACTTACTGGGAAGATATGTGCCGACAGTCAGGTAGTAGGCCAATGTCTGGGGAGTCTGGGTGGCGATCTGAGAGCTCCAGAATTGAGTGATATCGGCATTGGCACGGGTCCAGCCAGTGACTGCCTTGCTGCCGACCCAGACGAACTGGATGTCATCCGTGTAAGGGACGTTGAGACTGTAGTAACCGGTTTGGGAGGCGAAAAGGTAGAAAGTGTGATCAAGGACAAGAGTGCTAGCGTCAAGAGGGCCGTAACCATAAACGTTGATCTTGGTGCCAGAACCGTCGTTGGACTCGGCGATGTAGGTGGTGTCGTCGGAGAACCAAGGGGAAACCTTCTTGTAAGCCTCGGGGCTGAATGAGGGGTAACCATAGGTTGCTTGACCGCCAGAGTACTTGTTTGTGTAAGCAGCAAAGTTGATACCTTGGTTGCCGCAAGTAGTAACAGGGGTGGGGTACACGACCGTGACAGTAGTTGTTGCACCAGCGACCTTAGGTGTTGCGGTGATGTAGCCGACAGATCCAGCGGTACCAGAGTGAGTGGTCACTGTAGTGTATGAAGCCTTTGCAGTAGAAGAAGTGCTAATGACATCACCCTTCTTAGCAGGAGTTTGCACGTAGACGGTGGCAGCCAGGCCAGAAACTGCAGTAGTAGTTGTTGTAAATGTACCGGTCCAAGCGGTAGTGATAGTAGTGAACGAAACGGTGGCTTGAGCAGCGACCGATGAAGTAGTGGGTGCGACCGAAGATGATGTCGAAGAAGTGGTGGGTGCTACCGAAGAAGAAGATGAGGAAGATGACGAGGATGTGGTCGATGCTACTGAAGATGCCGAGACTGAAGCCGAGGTGGACGAGACGTAGTAGAGAGGTACCCATGCGCAAGTGGAGGGAATGGTGGGAGCGAAGTACAGCAGGCCATCGTTGCCGCATGTCATGGCTTGCTGAGCCACTCCGTTGGCCTTGCACTCCAACCAGGTCTGAGCAGTGTTCTGAGAGCATGTGATGTAGCTGTAGCCCAAGCCAATGGTGCTGAAGTAGGTGATTTCAGGCTTAGCGCTGGTACCGCGGTTGGCGGCGTAGGGAGCACCGGTCTCGTAGAGGTAGCCAGTCTTGCTATCGATGTAGAAGGAGGTAGCAGAGTTCTGGCTGGTAACGTAGTTGGCTACACCGTCTTGTCCAGAAGGAACGTTGACAAGTTTGTTGTTGGCGTCCTTGATGTAGAAGTTGGTGACAGCAGCGGCCGAAGAGGAGGTGGCGGGAGCAACAGAAGATGATGATGAGGACGATGAGCTCAAGGTAGCCGAGGAAGTGGTGGCAACACTGGACGAGGAGACAGTGCTCGACGAAGAGACAATGCTGGACGAAGAGGGAGCAACGTTCGAGGATGAAGAAACCACGCTGGATGACGAGGCTTTGACGCTCGAGGAAGATGACGAAACTACGCTGGAGGAGCTCGACGAGACGACGGTGGAAGAGGGAGCGACGCTCGAAGATGATGAGCTGACAGCAGGGCAACTACTGGGGTTGAGGTTGATGTTGTCTGCAACAGTAGTGCGGTTGAAGTAGCCGTCGATACTGCGGATCTTCAGCACACTGTCGGAAAGAGGCGGTCCTTGAGCCCAAGCATTTCCGTTCGACCAGTTGTTCCAAATCTTTTCCTGGTCAGCGAACAATTTCTGTGCAATGAGAACAGGAGTCACTTACCCAGCTTCCGGGAGTACTCGGTGCGTTATCGGTAATTGTCTGCACCAAAACACCATCAATATAGAACTTGCTGACTCCAGGGAGCCAATCAAGTCTGTACTCATGGTAAGCAGAGCTAGCATCTCCAGGAGCAGCAACGCTGTAAGTAGAGTAAGGAGAGGTATAAGTAACTTGCTCATTGGTGAGCCAAGCCTTGGAAGTATCGGAAGTCAAGAACGCAAAATCGACTTCTTGGGTGTCATTGGCGTAGAAGATGAAGCCGTGGGTGGTGCCGGGAACGTTGGAGATCTTGGCTACGGTGCGGACAGAGCCGTAGAGGATGTCGCTGTAGCTAGTTGCGAGTTGAGCGACAGAGATGGGGCCTTTGATGGGTTGTTAGAAGGTCTCTGAGAATCAGGTGATGTTGACATACCATTCGACTGGCCACCGGGAACAGTGAGTGTGAGGGCTTTCTCAATACCGTCAAAACCAATGTTGGCAATGTCGAAACGACGAGCAAGAGGGTTGACACCCTGGTTGACAGTGTAGGTGCTGGGAATCAAGTTCTCCACAGTACCATACAGATCAATACTGAAGTCGTGGCCAAAACGAGTGTTGAATTGTCCAGCATCAGTGTTCCAGTAGCAACCACTCTTGGTACCAGCGGGGGAGCTGGCAGCAGCGTAAGCTGTAGAGGCAAGAGCCAAAAGATTGGTGGCTGCTTGCTTCATGATTATGGAATAAGATTAAAGAATGTAGATGTTGTAAAAGAAAGACACAGATGGAAAGAAAAGAAACCCTACCAAGGCATGCGAAGGCTCTTCTATATAGTCCTTGCAGAAAAGCCCTGCTTCTCCAGATGCCGTACGAAAACGATACCATCGTTGGAGAACAAGGCTGACAAGGCCATTCCCAATATTGGGGTAGAGCGGTTGTCCAGACTGAACAGTATAGAAAAGGGCCTCGACCTGACAAATGTCTCGTTTATCGATAAATCGTTTATGCTTAGCGGGTGAACAAGAGGAGAGAGCCACTGGGGGAATGACAGAAGTGCCGGTGGAAAGGGCTGTCAGCCGTTGGATACTTGACCGTTATTCCGTGAAGATGGCAACCCGTCGTCCGCATGCATACATCTTTATTCCATGTTAGCATTGCAAAGGCGTATATACACTTCAAGCCTTGTGATAAAGGCGATGGATTGTCTTTCCCTATCGTCCTGTTCACGGTATACGGTTGGGTAGAGGCGCAAAAGGCGTTCTTGACGAGTATTGGACATCATAGCGAGATCTTGATATGGATCACACACAAGGCATCTCGACAGAACCATACGTGATGTTTCCACGTTCAGGCTCGTTGTTTATATGCCACATGGCGATATGGACCAAGTCAGAGGAGAGAAGGGGTGAAGATGAGGAGATGGTGAATTGACGGGCTTGAAGTTCGTCAAGGAGCTCGTCGAGACCGGACGTGGCCCAAGCGTTTTCGCCGGTGAGACTCCCGCGTGCCGGCAGCTGCTTCGAGCTTGTCTTGCGACAAGGCAGCCTTGAGAACAATCGGGTACTCGAGTATGCATCATGGCGGAGACATCTTCTGCTATGGGTCTGAAAGTAGCCTTGTCAAGCCAGCGATTGTTATCGATAGGTGGCATCGCCTCTACTTGGCCTCTTCATCACACCTCTTGCAAGCACAGTCGAACTTCCAGTGCTCCTTGAGCTTCGTTCTCCTTTCCTGCCTCGTCATATCCCTCTCATCACCACCAAGATAACTGATGCACAGTGCCTCTCCCTCCTGGACGTCCCTCTCTGCCCAGAACATCCATGTCCGACCGTTCCTCCTCTTCCGTATATTCGGCCCACAGCTGTGGTTCCAATAGCTCGCTGCCGTCCACAAGCCATATCCTAGACACTCGCTACCACCACTTCCTCCATCGTCCAGATCTTGCGACCAGATGTTGAACACATTATGCGAAGACTTCGCTGCCAGCGTGCGGATGTTGTCTGCGGTGATGTGGTCGAGGAGAGGAAGCGGCGCGCACGCTAAGAGATGGTGATAACTGGTGATTTGGAACTTGAGGTCGGCTGGCGAAATGTACGGTATGGCTTCGGATTCGAGGATAAGTACGTCAGACCACAATGATGGCGAGTTTGCAATGGTCAGAAGGGCGGGTAGTTGGTAGGTTATCACGTCGCGTATGGGCGGTGTGGCGAGGATTTGTGACAATAGACGGCGCTCTGGCTTGGATGGTTTGGCGGACGATCGTGCATTGCGGATCTTTGTCGCCGTCTCTTCTGCTTCTGCCCATGCTGCGTCAATCTCTTGTGTTGTCGGTCGAGGTAGACTGTGTGCTGGGTCTTCATCTGTGTCCGACGAGCCTTGTTTCGCTGTCTTCCCTAGTCCTTCAATTGCAATCGATGCTGCTTCATCGTTCACAGTATCATTCTTCCATATCGTCTGGCATTCCTCACTGCAGAAGGCATGTCCAGCTGTTTGGTCGCGAATCTTCCAATTTCGGCCCCTATCATACGTGAAGCATTGTGCGCAGACTTCCTTCCAGTATTCGCGATACACCACACTCGCCGCGATCTCCGCAGTCTCGAATAAAAGCGTGCCCTTCGGAATGAATTGTGTGGCGTAAACACCTCGTCCAGATTCCGCTGTTTCGCGGATGGCGAATATTGAAGATGCGTGTAGTGATGCTGGTGCTGACATGACTCTCGAGAGCGTGAGATGGTCTTTGTTCGGCAAGGCAGTTTTTCTACAAAGACAGTTGAGGCTAAAATCTAGACCCTTTGATGATGACGAAAGAAAGAGAACAAAAAAAAGAAAAATTACTCGTTGCCCTGTCGATCTGCCGAGGAAACAATCACTGCCCCAGATTTTGATGCTTCCAAAATCCTTCGCGAGATCTTCTTGAGATCTTGCTTGGCGAGTCTCGTAAGACAATGTATTTAGGGAGAAGAAAGAAACGTGAACGAGGAATTGGTCAAGAGGACGAATGCATTAACTCATACTAGCAGATCGCTGGATCCGCCATCATTATTACTACTTAAGCTTAATCCTTGCCAGCTCCAGGGGTGTCGGCAACCTTAAAGACGTACTTGACAGCACTGGCCTTGCCAGACTTCAAGTTAGCGAGACCCTCCTCAACACCATTGAGACCGCCAGCAATCTCCTCCTGAGGCTGAGCCTTGAACCAGCCCTCCTCGACACCCTTAGCGATGTAGCGGAAGAAGACAGAGCCAAAGTCCTTGTGGTCGTTGTGGACATCTCCGACCATAGTGATGGACTGCTTGACGTGCTTAGGGCAGTCAGAAAAGTCCTTGCCGGGAAGGACAAGAGTAATGTGGCCGTTCTCGGGCATAACAGCAGCAACGTTCTGGTATGATCCCTTCTCTGAGACACCGTCGAAGCAGTGGTAGAGCTCAGCACCCTTGAGTGCGTCTTTGATGCCCTTTTGGACAGCCTCGTCACCATCGCGGTAGTCGACAATGGTATCACCCTTGCTGGGGTCAAGAAGCTTCTCAACGTGTGATCTGGCGCGACCAGCGACACCAATAATAGGGTGGATGTTCGAGCGAACTGCGAACTGAGTGGCGTAGTAGCCAATGGACGAGGAAGCTCCGTAGATAACAAGGGGAATGGGCTTCTCGTCATCCTTACGGGGCAGCCAGGGCTGAGGTAGTCTCAGGCGAGAGTATAGGCCAAGGGCCGATGTAAGAGATGCAAGAGGCAGAGCAGCACCCTCCTGGAAAGAGGCATTCTCGGGGAGGAAAGCGGTGGTATGGGCCCAAGCAACAGCGTATTCGGCGTATGAGCCACCAGGGGCAAGCATTTGGTGGAAAGCAAAGACGCGGTCTCCCTTCTTGAACTCAGAGACACCCTCACCAACCTCGTGGATGGTTCCGGAGATGTCGTCGCCCTGGTTCAACTCGCCCTTCTTGGTCATGTCGGGATACTTCCTGTACAGATGTCAGGAATGCCTCTCGAAGCCTGCTCAATCTCAATCGTACCAGTCCTTGGGGTTGCTACCAGAGTAGACAACCTTGATGACAACCTGACCCTTCTCGGCCTTGGGCACGGGGGAGTCAACAATCTCGACCTTGGGGCCGGCGCGAATGATTGCTTCCTTCATATTGATTCGGGTTGTAGATGTAAACGGTCTAAGTTGAAAAGGAGTGTACTTGATTCTTGCAAGTGACCTGTACTGAGCTCGGAAGATTGAGGAGAACATACAGAATGCTTTAAGACGGCGAAGGTGAAATGAAAGCTCCACCTCTGACTTACAAATCCACAAGACCCCGTTACGTCACAATGTTCTCGAAGTTCCATGAGGAGCATTGAGAGAGAGCCGTCGGCAGTTGTTCTGCAAAGAGATACCCTGCTGTTCAATACTGGACGGAAGGTAGAGACCTACCATCGACTGTTGTATTCTTGGACAGTCCTTCCACAGATTATCTCAGGAAACTTCTCGCAGCCCTGTTGTCGAGCAGCTTGACGACTTTCGGCGTTAACAGAGCCCCTCACGGTCGTATCGGCAGCAGCACTACCCGGGTGCACGGTCCAGTCATCTCGCGAGTGGCATGACCCTGCTCATAAATATCATACTCTTTTCCACGGCCAATCTGAGATTTAAATGATGGTTTAGTAGGATGTCCGCGGCCTTATAGGACGATAGAGGCTTCCACGCTGCCAGCATCGGCTATCATGTTGCTGCCAGACGACGGGACCATTAGAGATGGACCACCAGATTCCATCAAGCTGAACCTCAGCCTTCGCCGCATACTTCCAAGCGTACCTAGATGCAAACTTCTTCTTTACCCCAACTTATTTGCATTCGCTTGTTCGCTTGAGCATTGTAGGTGTAAATATGGCGAATACACACCATCCGATGTTTGTGGCAGTAGCACACATGTCAAAGATCGTGGTAAGACTGGAATGATAGGCGTGGTGCAAAACCAGGAAACTAGTCCACATGGCAACCCACCGGCCTGCAAGAAGACCTGCACTTCGGATTTGCACTGAAGCAAAACACGCCATACCATTCATCAGTTTGAACCTTTCCTGAGTCCAAACCAAAGCTTATCGTGTGAGAGCTGTAGTATTATAAAGCATGCCTTCACGTTTCTAGGTCTGACGCCTCACTCAATAGCTTTGTTATACTCGGGTACCATGCTCTGTAACAACCGAGCTACGAACGTCCGCTCACAGGCGTCTCAAACGAAGTAACGAAAGGGCAGGACAGTTGACCCTTTGCCTGCTGCGAGAGAATCGCGCGACCTCAATATCGTAGGAGTAGAGATCCTCGACAAGAGAGAAGTCCCAAAGTCCAAGACGAGCAAGCTCCGTCAAGAACTCTCAAGCCTGTCGAGCAACATTTCTAAGCAAAAACAAGAGGTCGGCCAGGTTCGGCATTTGCTGTGGATCCTCTCCAGATGGATGAATGAACTACACGATCGCGTCATTCGTATTGAGAAATCCTTCGAAGACGTGCTCTCAATGCTCATCAGTTTTCCGTGCTCGCGATGTGGATGTGCTGCAACAAAACCGATCCTGCCATGGCATTCGCGAGAAGACATCCCTTTGTATGCCGTTCGGCATCTCCGCAATCTCTCCAGATAAGGGAAAGCTGTGTTGAATCAACCCACTGGCCTATCTGCGGTCAAATCGATTCACCTATGGTGGAACAATTCTCGAAGGAGGAGAAAACAGACGAGACCCACTGTGTTCAGACGCGTTGGTGTAAGATCGGCATACCACGGTAGCATCCGACGTGAAAATTACAAGCTTTCCTTGGCCGGCTAAGCTCTTCCGGGTAATCTCAGCCAATCCCTATGCTTGTTCAAGCTTTTCGCCAACACATCTCAACGCGAACACAAGCAAAACTTGCCTACATGTCAATCTCGCCGCACAGGCTGCGATCAAGTAAGAAGATGCATACTTTGATCGACTAGCCCTCGCACGCCATATCTGCCCTATCAGACGTGCTGTTGGAGGGCAAAGTTGAACGGTTTGCTTGCGTGGAAGCAGTGAACAAGATGATGTTCATATATAACGTGTAGCCAAGGTAGGTGAGCTTTGTTTCCAAGCATTCATCCTTGCAATTCTCTATCATGGCAGGCTCTCTTTTCAAGCGCGTTGTGTCGCGTGCGAAAGGTGAGAACGGAGGTGCTACTACAACCCCGGATGGCTTTGCGGAGTCGACAACATTGGACGAAAAGACCGCAGCTGGACTCACTGGTACTGGAAAGATCGAACCAACATCCAAGACCTTCGGACTTGAAGTCGGAGATGAGGAGGTCAAGGCTGGCAGGTCGAGCGGAACAGACAGCGATGATTTCGCCGATGATGATGAAGCTATTCGCGACATTCCTCTTGCTGTACGACGCATTGTTTCTATGACGGATAACCCGGAGGAGCTCACTCTGACCTTCCGTTACTTTGTTCTGGCTATCCTTTTCATTGTTCCTGGCGCTTTCCTCTCCCAGATGTCATACTTCAGAACCACGTCGGCAGCCTATTCGGTTTTCTTCGTCCAGATTGCATCAAATTACGTTGGTATGTGGATGGCCAAGGTCCTACCAAACAAGAAGATCCTCGGCATCAACCTCAACCCCGGTCCTTGGAGTACCAAAGAGCATGTACTGGTAACTCTGTCGGCAGCATCTGGAGCGACCTACAACCTTGCGTACGCACCAGTATCTATCGCAGAGCTTTATTTCAATGAGCCAATGAACCCGGCCGTTGCAATCTTCTTCATGTGGGCTGTTGTCGTGACTGGCTATTCCTTCGCTGCCATCTCACGTCAATTCCTGCTGTACGATCCTCAATACCCCTGGTTCCAGGCCCTCTGTCAAACAGCTCTCTTCGAGTCTCAGAAAAAGGAAAGAAATCACCCAACGCCGACATCGAAGAGACAGATGAGAATCTTCTTTGCTGTCTTCTTCGCCGTCGCAGCATGGCAATTCCTTCCTGAATTTGTCTTTCCCATGGCTGGAAGTCTCGCTTTCCTCTGCTGGGTTGCTCCCAGGAATGCTACAGCCAACTTCATCGGTTCTGGTTTCGGAGGCATGGGTTTCCTCAACCTCAGTCTTGACTGGTCCAATCTTAGCACGAACGGAAATCTTTTCTTACTGCCTTGGTGGACTCAGGTCATCATGTTCCTGGCTTTCGCATTCAACTGTTGGGTCCTACTTCCTGCCGCGAAGTGGGGCAATCTTTCTGAATACAAGTATGGTCTCATGTCGACCAGCGTTCTCCAGGGTAATGGCACCAAATATCCCCTGACAAGCCTTGTCACTGCTCAAGGTACTTTCAACCAAACTGCTTATGACGAGCATGGCCCTCTTTACCTTGGTTCTCAGATGCTGTGGGGTATCTTTTTCTCCTACGCAGCCTTCCTGTCTGCCTGGGTATGGGCTGCTCTGTTTGGTTGGTCCTCGTTCAAACAAGCCTTCTCCAGATTCAAGAAGAGAAACAGCGAGAGTGACAAAGGCATCAACCACCAATACAACGATCAGCTCAACATCCTCATGCGCTCCTACAAAGAGGTACCTCTCTGGTGGTATGGTGCTCTGTTCCTCTGCTCCTTCGTCTCTATCGTCACTATGGCTGCCGCTGGAAAAATCTACATTCCCGTTTGGACCTACTTTGTTGCCTTGATCACCGGTGCTGTTGTAGTCACACCACTTGGCTGGCTCTATGCCGTCTCAAACTATCAACTTCCCATAGGAACATTCAACGAGCTGCTATACGGTGAGCAGATTTTCGTGCCATTGTAATTATATGCGATGCTGACTTGAAGAAGGTGTCATGGTAAACGCGATCAGCGGCCACAAGAACCCTACCGGTGCTACAATCTACTCCTCCATAGCTGGAGATGCTGTATGTAACGGCTACCACAGTTGATTCATCCTATAACAACACTTTACTAATAATTTATACAGTGGTATAGAGCGCAATACATGCTTCAAGATCAGAAGATTGGAATGTACAATCACGTGCCCCCAAGAGCGACTTTCTTCTCGCAGGTATTCGGCTGTACCATCGGTGTACCAATCAACTACGGTGTCGTCAAATGGGTTCTCTCCTCAAAACGCGACATTCTCCTCGGTCTAGAGAAGGATCCCACACACCAATGGACAGCCCAACATCTCTCCTCCTCCCTCTCCACCTCCGTCGAATACGTCCTCATCGGCCCAACCAAAATGTTCCAACAAAGCAGTTTCAAACCCCTCCCCTACGGCTTCATCGTCGGCGCCTTCGCCCCAATCCTCATGTTCGCACTCCACAACTTCTTCCCCAAATCGCCATTGAAGTTTAGATTGTGGAACACGACCATCTTCTTCTCATGCGTGGCCAACTTTTACGGAAACGTCAGTACTGGATATACCAGTGCGTTTATCGGTGGCTTTGTGGTAATGTTTTGGGCTTTCAGGTATAGGAATGATTTGTGGGCGAGGTATAATTATCTCATGGGTGCGGCGTTTGATGCTGGGTATAACCTTAACTTGCTGTTGGTTTTCCTGTTCTTTGGGAGTGGCAAGATTATCAGTATGCCGTATTGGTGGGGCAATAATGAGCAGAGTAGTGAGAGATGCTTTGCTTTGGATTAGAGCGGGGGCAGGAGGAAGCGATGTATATATGACGATGACGATGTTTGGATGATAATTGAATTCGCTGAAGCCTTTCACTTTTGGTTGATGCTTTTTATTCTTCGGACCTCTTTCTTTACTTTCCATTCGCATGGTGGCTTGTGCATTGTTTTTATTGATTTGATGCTGACCAAGACAATGTTATTCGGTGTCTCTCATCGGATAAGCACTTTAACTTCCGTCCAGATGACCTATTCCTCCATTTCCACCTCTGCTGAATCATCTACGCACCATATTCTTCACATCAACTGTTCTGTTCGCGTTACTGTGCCACCAACGTAGCAAAAGCAATTAACCATTCCTTTCAATACAGAATAACCTTCCTCTCACACCCTCTCCTATCCTCCCCCTCCGATCATATTCCCACCTAATTATGCACCACCGCCTTCAACCCCGGCAAAATCTCCAAATCCTTCTCCTTGTAAAAATACTTGCCCTCTTTAATCTCCGGCGTCTCCGTCTTTCTCTGCTGCTGCGTCTGACGAACCTTGACCCACTCTTGCATGGTAAGATTTTGACCGATCTTGGTAAAAGCGTTCTCCGTGAGACCGAGTTTGGAGAGGACGGGGCTTTCGATTGGGGTCAGGGGGACGTGGTTGTTGGGCCTGTAGGTGACGGGGGGTCAGTATATGGTGGGAAGATGGGAGTGGGAAAGAGAAGGAGGGAGCAAGGGGACGGCATACCTGGCGAAATACAACACTCCCAATCTGTCCACATGTGCTTGGTCCTTTGGGGGCGCGCGGACACGATGCACACTACTCTTCACATACCCCGCCGTCAATGCGGTCAATGCATCACAGGTATTAATCGTAATCGTCGCATCTTGAGGCTTAACCCACTTCCACTGTCCCTCATTGTTCAAGATCTGCAATGCCGCAACAGGTTGTCTGAACAACAACGTCACAGAGCCTAAATCAGTGTGGCCTGGTGTATACAATTCACCCACTTTAGCGTTCTCAGATGCAGAGCGAGCGGCATAATGCATATAGCGCAAATGATCCTCGCCAAAATCATCATAAGCGTGATCCTTGACGAAGAAATCCTCGGGGACTTCTAGGAGGAGGGCGAAAAGGCGGAGAAGCTTTACCACGACTTCAGAGTGGCATTTGCGACTGAAGGTTTCGATTTCGTCAATGTGGTCTTGAAGGACGGCGGGGTGTTGACGGTGGTGGTGGCCGTCGAATTTGGGAATGTTGTAGACTTGGATGTTGTCGACGATGCCGGGAGCCAGGGAGCGAAGGCCGGCGGGGCGGTAGCCGTTGTATTCGCCGGCTTCGAGGTCTTTGAGATTGTGGTGTTTGAGTTTCTCTTCGAGAGGGAGGTCGTAGAATTCGCGGCCAAGAGCAAATTGGCGGTCTACTTCCTCTTGGCTGATGTTGAAGTTCTTGACGTAGAAGAAGCCTGGATGGTGTTGGTAGGCATCTATGGTTGGGCGGGAGACAAGATGACTTACCGACATGGCGGACTGCGTGCTCGAGTTGCTGGACAAGAGCTTCCTTGCCGCCTGGCTTCTCGAATTGGCTCAAGTCGAGAGTGACGAGTTCGGCCCAGTCCACTGTCGTGATGTTAGTCTGGGCGAAAGAATTCATGGAGTGTAGCTACGCACAATCCTCCTTAGTCACAGGGACCTGTTCATATGGTGTAAGAGTCTTTCCAGGCATAGTGAATATCAATGTTGCTCAACAAATTAGAGAGATGATGATCCATCTTGCCGTCATGAGCTGGCAGCAAACAACTTTTATGGTCAGACTTGAGCGACTTCGGACAATCCCTTATCTCGACGAATACACATCGAGTCATGTATTGCTGAGTAGCAAGCCCCGCACATGTCGTTGTATCATCAGACAATTAGATGGTAGTTGGAGGTTGGGTGGAGGGGTAGTGGATGTTGACCAATGAAATGAAGTGGTTAGTCGTGGAAGGAGTAGGGGTCTAGCACGCAAAGCGGGGATCAAGTTGCGCGACTCCAGGTTGCATATCAGATCCAAAAACAGACCAATCATGAAATTACCAGACAATACTCAGCAGCTACACTGCAAGCCTTTCGATGCTTTTCAATGACAAGAAAACTTGCGGGAAGTTTCAATTGGTTATCATAACTTGTTTCCGTGCGGAAGTGTGGCTTGAGATTCTTGCCAGAGAGCACATGCTCTGATAGCTCTAGCTTTCCCTGCTATGTGAATCGATCGTCTGCGTTCCTTAGTGTATCCGTGATAACCAAGAAGATCCACTGTGCCGTTCTTCCTGCTTGATCTATCGAAGGATCGAAGCACGCATGTGTTTGGGAGATTTGAAGCATTACCAAGCACTCCGATAGCGCAAGATATCATGATTGTTCAGCCACGATATATGTATCTTGAGATCGCAATTCTTGCAGGGTATGGTGTGCCATGAAGCGGGTCCGGTGTGTGCTTTGCCGACACAAGCCCGGAAATCTCAACAATGTCAGCCCTCGAATCCAGCAAACATATATCATTGATGTAGTCCGCTCTGTTCTGACTGGACAATCCGGCACATTGCAATGGCGAGCCTACACACTGCCGGATCGCGGCACAACACTCGCGCAGACGAGTCACCAAAGAAGGATGTCTCATCAATTGATATTGCCAGCGACAGAAGCCATCAGACGAGCACCAACGACCCGGAAAAGCAATACACATCGACACAAAAATTCTTCCGCTCTGTACAGAGATACGTTTGGGACGACCCAGACAAGCCCAAACATGAGAAGAAGTTTCTGCTGAAGCTGGACTTCTTCCTTCTTACCTATGCATGTCTCGGATACTTCTGCAAGAACCTGGACCAGCAAAACATCAGCAATGCCTACGTTTCAGGCATGAAAGAGGCACTGAACATGAACGGCAATGAGCTCACATACATGAGCAATGTTTTCACTGCTGGGTATGTCATTAGCCAACTTCCGGCTGTCATTCTGGTCACGAAGTTGAGGCCTTCGCACGTCATTCCGACACTTGAATGCCTCTGGGCAATCTTTACCTTCTGCTCTGCTGCTGTCACCTCTGTGCCTCAACTGTATGGCTTGAGATTTCTGATCGGGTTCTGCGAGGGTGCATTCTTCCCTTGTATCATCTACCTCATCGGCTCTTGGTACACAAAGCATGAAAGAGCTAAGCGAACAACGCTCTTCTACTGCACTGCTTCCCTGGCACATATGTTTTCAGGGTACCTTCAAGCCGCGGCATACGACAACCTAGATGGCAAGCTTGGACATGCTGGTTGGCAATGGCTCTTCATCATCTGCGGCATCATCAGTCTGCCCGTTGGAGTCATCGGTTACTTCTTCAATCCCGACTTCCCAGAAAACACCAAAGCGTTCTATCTGAGCGAGAAGGAAGCCGAATATGCAAGAGAGAGACTGGTGTTGGACGGCTATACACCACTGGGATCTTCCTCGTCCAAATGGGACAAGAAGAAACTCTTCCGCATCGTCACGACTTGGCAGTTTTGGGTGTTGTCGTTCGGCTACTTCTTCGTACAATCCAGTCACCCATCTCAACAGCCGTTCTACTCACTGTGGCTCAAGGCTGAAGGGCACAGCGTGTATCAGATCAACGTATGGCCGACAGGTCAATCTGCTGTTGGAGCTGTGACACAGATCGTGGCTGGTATGCTGTCGGACTCGCCTCTGCTTGGAGGCAAGCGATGGCAGACAATAGCAGTATTGCAAGGAGCATCTTTCTTCGGTACCTTGGTTCTGGCCATCTGGGATGTGCCCATCGGACTCAAGTATTTCGCGATGTACGTTTCTTTCTGCTCGGCAGGAGTGCCGGGACTGTTTTATTCCTGGTTTCCGGATCTCATGCCGCACGACCATGAGATGCGCGGCTTCTTGACGGCCTTCTCAAACATGTTCTCGTACATCAACCAGATCTGGTTCCAAGATGCGGTTTGGAGGACGGAGGAGGCGCCGCAATTCAAACCAGGATTCATTGCGGCGGCGTCGTTCAGTGTCGCGCTCATATTGACAGCGATCCTGATGCGCGTGCTAGAAAAGCGGGATGCGAAGAAGGAGAACCGACCCAGCTATACGGAGGAAGCCGAGAATCGGGACAGGGTCGAGGATGGAGTTGTGCCAGAGGTGCAGGCTGATCCGGTGCATGTGGGTTGAGGAGTCGAGCGTTCGTCGGACCAGCCCCTGTATCAATTGGATAGGTGTATTGCATTGTCCAGTATCTCATGTCCCAAGCTCTTTCTGGTCTCTTCGTGTTGTCGCTTATGCTTCAAGAATAGCCTGGAGCTACCTGTTCGTACCGTACAGTGTTGCGGAATCTGGTTGCAGTCGCGGTTGTGCTTGGACGAGACAACATGACGAGCGGTCGAGCATCCGCGGGAGTTGTTGACTCCAAGGTCAACTGGTGATGCTTCTGAGCCATAACATGATGTACAATCCCTGTTGGACATGAGATGCTCAGTGTCGTCGCAAAACAACAAGTCGTCGAAAAAGGGCGGAAGCAGCTGCGGGCGGGGTGAGACAGATCTGCGCCCACACTTCAACGTCAACTCTCGATTTGACACGACCTGTTCGTCTACCATCATCAGAAGCATTAGAATATTCTGTTGCTCGATCAAATCCCAATGTCATCCATGGTCTGCTTTGATCTAGCGACAGTACCATACCGATAGCGACATCTCTGAATCATCGTATCGCACTGCACGATGCTTTCAGCTCCCGGTTACAAAACGAAAGAGTTCGTACTCAGAGCTAAGCTTAGCTCAATTGCGGCATCTCAACGTTCTGGCTAGACTCTTGTGGGACGTCTACCCAGGTATCCTCGGAAGTAACAACCCGGTCTTTTGTAGGTTTCAGTACGTTCTGACCGCGACATTCGTGCGCTGCAACTAAACTGCGCTGCCCTTCCTACTCATCTGACTTGTTTCTCTTCTCGTATTCAACAACACGCGCATATTCCGAATGCCTAGTGTTTCTTCAGACTGGAAAGTTGAACATCCACCACGTCGATCCGGACAACGATCAGCCAATGGCTGTTTGCAATGTCGCAAAAGAAAAGTCAAGTGCGATGAACAGAAACCGACTTGCAGTTATTGTGAGAGGCGAAAGTTGTCATGCTCCTGGTTTCAGCGACCATGGAAATTTGTGGACGTCAGCGACAAAGTCAGCGAGGAATACGATGTACTGTCCGGTCCATCTGAGCATCAATCGCAGCAACAGAGAAACTCAATCGAATTGAATCCCATTGAATATGTTCCCAAAAGGCAGCACCGCACCCAAGGACGCCCCCAGGAGACAGGAGGTCTGGAAACACCAAGTTCAAGGTATGCATCTGAGCGACGCAGCAAAAAGACGACGTTCTAAACATGCCAGTACAAGCTCATCCGGCTCTAACTCGAGTCCGCAAGATTCGACATCAACTAAGCCGCAGCACCATGGAGCCAACTCATCACAAAAAACTCGAATACCTCCTTCTGTGGATGCTGGTCCCACGACTCGCTCTCAGATGTTAATCGTCGCTCTTTACCACTACCTCCCTACCAACGAACCCAAGGAGCACCGAGGAGAACATGAACATCCTAGACTAACATTTCTCAACCTATTCAATGGTGCTATATTCCGCCCTCGTGCGCCTTTTCTCGCAGCCGCTATAGATTCTTTTACCTTGGTTCAAGCATCTCTCGCTTTGGGCGACGTTCGACTCGGGTTCGCCGCCATCCGCCGTTACAGCGCTTGCTTGTCCAAGTTCAATGCAGCATTAGCTGAGTCAAATCTCTACAGTCACGACGATATATTGCTGTGTATGCTAGTGCTCTCTATCCTCGAGGTGAGTGGTAATCCTATCAGCTTCATCAATGCCCCGCTAACACTCAGTGCCAAAGTCAATCCGTCCGATCTCTCAATTCGGTGGTTGGGCATCTCACGTTCGTGGTGCAATCAAGTATCTTGAGGATCGTGGACCGCGACCTCTCAAGACTCGATACCAGACTGTGCTATTTCATCACGCAAAACAGGCTTCAGTTCTCTGGGGAATCTTCCATCAAGAACCAATACCCTTCAGTGGCAAAGACTGGTTACGAATATCTGAGTCGGCTCCTTTTATCAACCACGAGACACGACTTATCGACATCGGTACCCGGATACCAGGGTTATTGTCTCCTTCAAGCTATCTTTCTAGCCCTACTGATATGTCAGGATATCAGACATACTTCCAGGACCTCTTGGCGACTTCTCATGACATACAGAAATGGCTCGCAGATTTCCATCGGCAAAGGGATGTTCTTTTGCATGCTTGTGACGAAATCAATTTCCCTACCTATTTCCGCTTGGTCAAGCGTAATGTACTGAGCACCGCATCTTCATTCCGGGACTTCAACAACGCATGGTATCTTTCGACAGCATGGACATACCTCTACCTACTTCAAACTACATGTTTATCTATCATGCACTCTGGACTACCACTTCACTTCGACGTCGATGCGGCGTCCTTGGTCGCTTCAGTGGAGTCCACCGTCGACAACCTCAGCAAGACAGTGCCACAAGCGCTAAGTGCGCAATCTGGATTCTCAGGTCGCTTGAGTGTCAACTTGTTTTTGCGGATGATAACTTTACATTACGAAGCACAAGGTCGATATGAGATGGTCAGATGGTGTGGAGATATCGAAAGTGCTCTGTATACGCCTGATCAAGGCCATGCAGGGGCGTGGATGGCGAATTGGGAGAGAGTGATCAAATTACCTCGGATCAGTCAGTTTGGAGAGCGGGAACAAACAGTCAGTATCCGATGAGGGTCATCGTTCATCATCGACGCATATACCAATGAACTCCTTGTACAAGATATCGAGACATTGTCGCATCTTCTGGAACCTCAACCAAGACACTTCGTCAATGTGATGATATCCTGCCATCGTGTTAGCTCTGCATTCAATGTCATCTAATTAATAGGACTCACCGGTGTACCATCAGGTTCAAACGCCTCCAAACATTCCGTATCATACTCTAACTCCGGTCTCCCAACCACACTCTCCTCCTCAGCTTCCACACCCCTCTCTCCTTCCCTCAAATACCAATTTCTCGCATTCGGATTTGCTTCCCTCTGCCCCCGCTGAACTCTCCTTTTCTTCTCTTCCACAGAGCACAGAACATATGCTTTATACTCCGGCGCCCCAGGATGTCCCACATTATCCGCCACAACCCAAGTTCCCTCCCTCACCAACCCTATTTCCTCCGCCAACATCAAGTCATGCAAATAAGCAGGTTTATAATGATCAACAAACAAAAAATCCAAACCCTCGCCAGAAGCAAAAGAGGCAGACGCAGCCAGTTCACGAAGAAGAAAATCACTCCTCCCCACCTGCACCTCCACAAACCCATCCAATCCAGCCATGCTCACCATTTCCCTCGCAATGGAAGCGAATACCTCATTACTCTCGATAGAAATATATTTTTCGCCGCCGGCAGCTTTGACGGCTGCGCCAAGAACGACTGCAGAATAACCGATATATCCACCCAACTCGAGCATGATTTTCGGTTTTCGGGAAGTTATTAGGGAGGTGAGGAGGGTGGCTTTTCGAGGGCCGATGGTCATGAGGTATTGGTTGGAGAAGCCGAAGGAGTCGATTGCGGTGGCTACGGAGGAGGGGGTCGTAGGGGAGAGGTTGCGGACGTGGGTTAGGAGGGATTGTTCGCGGCCGTCGCCGAGCTGGTGCGTGTTAGTGGAAGGAGTAATGGAGTGAGGGAGATGTAGTACCCGGCCTTGGGGTGTGCTGCCCGCGTAGGCTTTATACCAGGGGATATTGGGGGATGCGTCTGTCATGATTGAATGTTGCTGTGTACAATATTGCGAGGTGGGAGACGTGGAAGATGATGCGAGACGATGCTTAGAGGGATGGAAGACGATGTAAGAGAGAACAGAAATCACGATAGAGTTGCCCGAACAAGCGCGGATGGTCATTGAGTCAGGTAAAGATTGATGGTGGAGAAGCCGGCTTGCGTGTTGTAGATCATTCATCTATATGCATATTGCTTCGGTAAATGCTGTTTAGATGATTAGATCCTCTGGCTCTCACGCACGTTCGAGCCACATATGCATAACACAAGGATTATAACGGCACGTATATAGGCAATCAAATATAGACCGACTAATCGAGTCGGAAGTTGGGAAGACAACGGTCACGGAGGAACTTGAATCTCGGGGGTCACAGGACCATAATCTGGGAGCCACGTGCAACGTATTTCGAATTGGACAAAAGCCACACCATCGAAATGTATAGTCTTGCGGTCTGTTCAGAGCACATATATGAATGCTTTATTGACACCATCAGTCTGACCAGCGTAGGCTTTCTCGTCCGCAATCTCCACACTGTCGCTGGTCTCACCAACAGCATACTGAGCCTTCGCTCTGCGAATGTTTTTGAGAGAGTAGAACACCATCAAAAGCAAACAGACGACGACCACGGCTGATTGAGTGGCAACCATGGATACTTTAGCAGTGTGATATTCAGGAGCATCCTGAGCTCTGAAGGGTTTCGGCCCAATAATGTTGCCGGCCGCAAAGCCCATATTGATCAATACAGAAGCAAAGGTGCGTTTTGTATGACCCGCAACATTGGCTGTGAGCCATTGATAGATGATGGGCGTGCTACCGACGAAAGTGTTGACAAGATAGACACCTGCCAATGCGCCTGATTGTTGAGAGTGCGGTAGCCATGCCATCAGTGCTGCGCCTATAAGAGACGGAATGGTCATCAGGATGATAAAGAACCAGCGATGGCCAAGGAAACGAACACCATAGCCACAGATCAAGGTAGAAGTCATGGTGACTGCTCCAGATCCCATGTTTAGGAGCGCAGTTCTGCGACTGGTGTATCCGTAGGACTTGATAATTGTTGCGCTGAACGTAGTGATGACACCTCCACCAGTACCTTGCAGGAAGATGATGGCAAAAAGTCCAAGGACCTGAGGGTCGAGAAGAGCCTCAAGAATCTGTGCCCATGAAAAGTGAGTGTTCTCAATACCGGTCTGGTTCTCCTTGACATGCTCTAGTAGAGCAACTTTCTCATTGGGAGTGAGGAAACGTGCAGCCATTGGGGTGTCCGGGACCATCGAAAAGATAGTGATTGCAACTACCAAGGTGATCAATCCGATGACTATGAACATAAGTCTCCAGCTTTCGATAGAGGCGTTCGGTGAAACGTGTTGGAAGGCCCAGGAGATCAGACCACCGAGCACTTGACCAAGACCAATGCCGAGGTACCAGAGTGCGAAACGCGATGACTGCTCCCGGCGAGTGTACCATTGACTGCTCATGAGCATGAGTGAAGGCGGAATACCGGACTCGAATGTACCACAAAAGACTCGTGCTGCAATTAATGAATTGTATCCTTTGGCAGCAGCGACACATGCTGTTGCGATACCCCAAGCAAACAGGGTGAAGCTGAGGAATTTTGCAGCCGGGATTCGCTGCAGCAGGAAGACTGAATTTTGTCAGTATTTGCTTTCAGTCCTTCTACTGGAAAGCAACCAACCATTGGGTATGGAGAAACAAAGAACGGCGAAGAAGAAAGTAGATCCAGCGTCTGCAAAGTTGTTGCCTTTGAGATGCAAAGACTTGGCAAGACCCATGACATTGCCATACTATTGAGGAGGTCAGTTGCTAACCCACAGAGTCAACGAGTCAGGCTCACGTTGAGCAGAATCTTGTCCAAAAAGTTCATGACATAGCAGAACATCAAGAACAGGATGACTCGCAAGTCAATCTTCCTCTTCAGCGTCCTCATGAAGGCTTCATCGCGATGTAAAAACTGGTTGTCCTCCGTCTTGTGCTCCTGTAGATACAAGAGGGCAGCATCTCTGGTCACAGCAGACGGTAATTTTGCTGACAAGTCTGAATGAGCGATGCCGGCGCTCTGCTTCGTGTCGTCCATAGTAGCTCTGCGGTGTAGTATGTCAAATATTTGGAAGAGGAGGTTGAGCGACAAGAGCCGCCTTTAACGCATCGTCAAGTAAAACCCAGCGTACTACTGAAGCCGAGCGTGAAAACCCATGCCCCCTACTCTTGCCCTGAACTGCCTCCATGCGCCGTGTGTCAATGGGCAGTAGATCCGATAACCAAGCGAGGTCGAGACTCTCTGTAGTAGCCGTCGGCAGTTACATCGAGTTTACACAGCAAGTCGACACGAAATTCATGCGTGAGATAGACAGCAAAGTCCCACCTTTCCAATTTCCATATAAGGTGACCTTGTATATTCCTACAGCGCAAGCGGACATGCAGGACAGCTTAATCACGCGAGGTCGATGTTGATAGGTTCATTGAGAACTAACACGGGACATCATCGAGATCGAGAGGGAGTTGATCGCGGGACGGATGATTGATTGAACATAAAGCACGCAACAACGATATTTTTCGAGGTTGAGGGAAGAACGGAGTGGCTAGGAAAAGAAAGTGATGAGTGGCAGGAAGCAGCAACAAGCTTGCAGTGATCGACATGAGTCTTGGCACAGAGTCGCAAGCTTCGGCACCTCTCTTGTCCTCTCTCCCTTGACTTTGTCCCTCCATCTCACACAGAAACTTTCGTCGAGTCTTGTACAGCATTGTTTCACTCATTCATGGACTTTTTGTATAGTAGAATAATTTCTTTCGGGCGATCGACTCAACTCGATCAGCGCCCGACAAATTATCGTTCATTATTCCTTTGCCGACAGTGTGCCTCCTAAACATACCACGCCAGCAAGCGTACCCTCCCATCGGATTCGCAATATGAGCCGTGCCGTAATGTCGAGAATTTTGCATGCACTCACGGCCTTGATCAAGATCAAACCAAGACGACCATCACGACTCCTGGCAGGTACCAGCCTGAGGCGTTGTTTACCTGCTGCTCACAAGGAATCCTGGTACGGCTGAGAAACGTGGAGTGAGGTCTTCAGGACCTAGTTGTGATTGGACCTTATAAGGTGGTGCAATGCATGAGAACGTTCATGCGCAGCTGACACTGACAGTGGTCTCAAATGGGATATATCGTACACCACCTGAGCCACAAGAGTCATGGTAGAACTGATCATGTGGAAATCAAGAACAGTGTATGTCGCCAAGGACCAAAGCTGACATCTTGAGACTCGAAATCAAGGCTGACGATTGCGATAAGCTCATTCATGATGCTTGGTGAACTGTTTTAATAGTGCTTGATTACCTTGTTTTGACTTCGACTCTGACTCTGCTGCTCCTAGATTCGTCAAGTCATGAAGAGGTAGTCTTCGCAGGAGATCTCCGCATTGAGCAAGAGTTACTAAGGCGTTACCTTTGTGCGTGCTCTGCCTCTGCGTTCTGTATTCTGTGAATTGCCTCCACACAAGAACGTACCTTGCTTCAGCTCCACATCCGAGCTCGCTGCTGTCTCTTCAGGACGGCTTGTCAAGATGCAAGCCACAGTAAGCCTGAACCCTTCACATTTTCGCTCTAGAATATCATTACAGCTGCGCTCGTGATCAACGCTAGTGTGCTGACAAGCGCTTCCATACATCGTGGCGCTGAGTATTCTCTAACTTTTGCGGGGTTCAATGACTCTGCCGTCTCAACTTACACCTCAATGTCAGCGCAGAAATCAAGGCAACTTCATAGCAAGTACATTGGACCAATGAACGTCCGTGACGAACCATTACATAAGGAATGGAGAGGTTCAGCTGCGAATCATCTACAATGACGTCTGTATTTCAGGAACTCCGGAGACGCCACATTCCCCCGCTCAACTCGTGCGTTCTCAACTTCATCTTCAGCAACATTGATTTGACCTTAAGAGCGTTCTTCAATGTACAACATCACATCTATCAAACCTTTTCCAACAAGACCAGACTCAATGGCGACATTCAGCTGACCAATACCGCAAGCGGCACGGTGCAAGTCACTATAAACCTCACGCAAAAGCCTTTGTATTCTCATCAATAAGAGAGGTAAGAGACTCCATGTATGCCAAGATGAATTGCGGCAGAGGAAACCCAAGATCGCAAACCATAGTAACATCTGGAAATTCATCTAGAGATGGCGTACTTACTGCCTAACATACATGCAGGCATGGCACCGAGACTTTGCAGCATGGCAGCGCCGCTCCGACTACAAGCAGGCCACGAGACTGCGGCAGACTCGGAGAACCAAAAGGCTTATGGCTGCAAGCATTGCAAAGAGTCTGGAAAACTTGGCCAATCCCGGCACGATGTTTAGAGCTGAAACAAGGCCCATGCTTTGGATATTACCGGACTTCTATAATTGTACACGCTCTGGACCACAGCTCAGAGCTGGAGAACCCGAGACGGCCCGTCGAGGTAAAGGCAATAAGTTTTCGGCCAGATTCTCAAAAGATAACTATCTGGTTCTTCCCGAATACCATGATTGCGTCTGGACTAGGTTGAGAGTGACTGTTAGCGCCCACTTGTTCTATCAAGGCTGGAACATTAATGACATGCTGCTCGCTTCGTGAAATAATGCAAAATCAATAAAGTCAAAAGCTCAGGACAACAGACATATACATCTACTTCGAGTGCAAGTCTCAAATGTCTACCTTTGACATGAACGGTCTCACATCAGCGCTTGCACAGCTGAACAAGTCTAGACTTTTTTGACGACTCAATCATGGGCCTGGGTATATTCCAATTCATCGATGGCATCAAGACTATCCAAGTCTTCAAATATATGGAACAGACCACGCACCTTTGATTGTTTAGACACTACCTACAATTCCTCAACCACAAAGAACAAATCCAATCATGCATCTCTTCGTATGTCCCGTCAAATCCTCTATTTGCCAAAACTGGAGCTGACTTTAATCTAGAAAACTTCAATCGTATTCGCGTCTCTCTTCCTGTTCGGGGCAACTTCCGCAATCGCTGTAGCAGTACCAGTACCGAACCTCGAAGAAAGAGCCGGTAAGCCTACCGGAGGGCCAGCGAAAGCCAATGTTGTCGTATACGCCGGACCATACACTTGCTCTGATCCAAACACAGTATGCCGGATCTTTTGATATCTTGGGAAATCCCTGTCTCTAACGACCACATAGCCTCCGCCCACTGATGGCAGTGCTGGAACTGGCAAGACCTATCTCGGCGTGACGGAAAACGTATGCACAATCCTCAACCCATCTCTCAGCATCACTGGCGCCGTCACTGCAAATCTGGTTCAAGCTCCAAAGACTGGCACTGCTGGTTGTTGTACGTGTGACCTTTATCTCCATCGGCAATCCGATAGCTGACATGTCTAGATATCGAAATGTACAAGGAGGCTGGGTGCGGCTTGACACTTACCAATCAATTTCACGGATGGCCATTTAATGGTATAGATACTGCCAGCACGATGGGATGTGCAAATGCTGTTGGTGGATTTGGTTATGGAGCAATGACCCTTTTGTGTGTCTAGGACTACATATCACTGGAGAGCAAAAACCATTTCTACGAGTCAAGTACAAGTTTACATTGGAAAGAGATCAGTTTCATTTGACAAAATTTGATTGTATCGTATGCGACAATTGTCAATCTGGCAAGTAAATGTCATGAATGAGAGCGATTTCTGAACTGTCTTACATAGCAAGAGAGACGATAACAGGACCAGCTGTTTTATCCACTTACCAATATCTCTGACACTCTCTACAAACAAACCTCTCCACATCCGAGCACCACTCATACATACACTTCTTACAGACAGTGTCGTTTGGTTCCATCTCAACGATATCGTGCATAAGAACATCAGTATGACTGTCATCGTCTCTAGTCATGACAATATGCAAAGTATTCGTGTCTGTAAACGTATACGAGACAGCTATAGTCGTGCAGGTGGTAACTGTAACAGTGAAGAGATTTGTCGTTGTAACTCTGATGCTAGTAAAGTCAATAGTCATAGGCTTGGAACTGTGCGTGCCAATGTTTGAGTCGTTTGGAAAGTTGCTGGTATTGAAAGGATCGAGTTTGGGACCGAGGTAGCCGAAAGACATTTTGCTAATGAGTGTAAAGTAGACTGCGTAGGATAATAGGTGAGTCGGTTGTGTTGGAAAGGGGTGATCGGTCGCGTTCTATCGCTAGAATGCTGTATTTATCGATGCGAAGGGCAAGATGATTACGCACGAGGTCAACGCATCTTCCATTGTTCGAGCACAAAGGCATTGTTCAAATGTCTTTCTCGAATGGACAAACTTGTTTGTAGATCTCTTTATCGCTTTCGTAGCTTGAGCGACCCTTAAAGCCCAAAAGAACATCTGCTAATGCAATCCTTTGACCCCTTTTAACATTTCTTTCAAGGCTAAAAGGATGCCAACAACGCCATTGACCTCCCCCATCAACGCATTTTCTAAACCAACCCCCAAAATGAATATAACCACCCATCTCTAAACCCCTTAACCATCCCATTGCCACTCCACCCACCATACCACACCACCAATGCCCAACCCATCCATAACCCTCACCCCCACAATCTCCCAAACCCTCGTCCCGCAACTCACAACCACAATCAGTTTAACCCTTGAAGTCAAGATCGTTCACGATGACGACGATCTGAAGCTTGCTATAGCTCAAGCAGTCATCTTGCGTTGTATTGTGGCGCTTGTGGGTGAGATGTTAGCTTTATGGAGACTTGATGAGGAAGTTGATTGAAATTGGTGGAGGGGAAGGGGGTAAACAAAAGTGAGACTGGGTGAGGTGTGGGAATTGGGAGATGGGCAGAGTGTTTGAGATAGTCTGAAAGGAAGATGTCGACAGGGTCGTGGTATCTTTCTTCCCATCTGTTTGTTTTAGTCTCGGGCTCTGGCTAGTCCGTCTGTTTTGGTCGGCTTTTATATCATATCTAATCACATTTTCTTTTTCACATGCACCTTCTCACTTCTATCAAATGTCTCGCTATTGTTCTCAGAAAGTGTTTTGCATAATTGCCCAGCTAAATCAGCATAATCACAGATGGAGGACGACTCCGATGGTGGCAGGAAATTATTATGTTCACCCATTCTCAAGGACTGAAGTGCCCAATGGTTGAAGCACAAGATATCCTTCCGAGCTGAGACTAGTCTGTAAAATATTCCTCATCGTCGAGATCAAATTCATTCAAGCGCCGGATGAACTCCTCCTGACTGATCTTCTCTTTGCCATCTCTTTTTGAGATCGAAGGTATTTCCGGCTGGAGGTCCGGTTTATGACTTGACATGTAGAGTCCTAGTCGCAAGCCTGGAACAAAGACGTCCAGAGAAGACTGATTGCGGATGAGATTGGCAACCTTGGTTTCCAAAGGGGTCTCCCAGGAAACGATTGGGAGCCCGTGAGTGCCAAGTGCTTTGGCCAATGAGTTTGGCCTACTGACCGCTTCAACTTCCGGATTGGGTATCTCTCTCTGTTTGCCAGGATCTTCGTCGTCGCTGTAATAGATAATCTCGTCTCTCTTGTCGTAATTGTAGTATTGATTTATAGCTTGGTGTACTGCTTGCCATTTCCGAGACGCGCGGCCTGGTTCTTGTTTTAGCATATACCACGATTGAATTTCGTCTTTCTCACCTGTTGGCAAGCTCAGATCAATTTCCTCCAGATGGGCACATTCTTCGACAAGGCCCATCACCACGCTCGTGACGAAAGGGTCTCGTCGATCTGAACTGCGAGACATGGGAGTGTTTATTATTCCACCATCTCTGAAAACTCTATGCCATTCATCGAATTCTTCCTTGGCTACGCTCATGCTGATTGCGGTCTCCAGCTTCACGTCACCAGATGATTCTGTCAAGCTTTTCATCTTTTGACATATTTCTTGAAAGGAGCTGGAGCAAAGCTGCGCTAACAATTCGGCAGATTTTCTGGGGTCATCACCGCTGCTGGGGCTTTCGTATGTATTTTTGCTCGGACCCGGATCATCGCGAGGCTCATGGTAGACCCAGGGTTGCGTCTGTCCGCGTTGAGGAAGTGGCAGCTTATATCTACCACTCGAGCCTTTCGAGGCTTTTGCGTCTGTCTTGGTCGCCTCTGTCGTTGACGGACGAGTCATGGTCGGAACCATTTTGTGAGATGTTGGTGTGAGTAGTGGGATGGAGAAGATGGATTTTGGAATCAGCTACAGCTGGTGTGCTGTCGTGGCAGATGATATGTCTGGATTCGAAAAATGCTGACAAGCAGTTAGATTGCGTCACCTCATAGTTCATCCAATTCAAGCTCTAGTACATGTGATGTGGTATCTGATGTACTCGTGGAAAGAGCGTGTATTCCATAATTCTATTGGTCAGAAGACTCGCCATAATGTCTATGTAGACGCTTCGGGATCAACTCCGCCGATCCTTTGCTGACTGCATCGACCCCGAGGCTACAGGAGTCTTGCTCAGCAGACATTTGACTCAGCAGCATGCATAGGGATCATATGGGCTGACTCTGCGCAGGATCTGGGGAGTCAGGCCATCGGTCATCGACATGATATAGCTTCAGGCATCTCTCTGAGCCCCAGCGTCCCACAACTGTCGCAGGAAGCTCTCGAAAAACATCGAGATGGAAGTCCTCCCACCTTTTCCTACTGCACTTAGTGTCGCAACAAAAGCTATGTTTGAAGGCCGCAGGCTCATGGGTTCTTATAGACGCTATGGTAAAGCCGAGCTGTAAGTCAAATCCGCACATGCATTCCAAATGACTTTGCTAAATTTGCTTTAAAGTGAGATATATTACGTGGTAAAGGACCTCAGAAACTCACGGATGATGCTGGACTGTTGGCAGACCTGGTGGGCTAGAAAGCTCGGAGAATATCGTCGCTCAAGAAACGACTATTATATGATCACGTACTCCAGTATCTGGGGCGAGAGCTTCCACGTGATTTTCAATACTTTGGTCATCATGCTGGACAATCTGGTAGAGATTCAAAACATTCTGGCATCTTGCGATAGACCAAGCTCATACCGACGACGCCAAAGAGGACAGAGGGTCCCCTTCCTCATCAGATGGTTCTATCCCGGTTTCGAGTTCAGATCCGAAGGAAGTCGCTACGAGATTCTAAACACATCTGTGTTCCTCATCTCCGGGTCCGGTATACCACAAGGATGTTCGATATCCAGAAGGAGGGCGCTCTGGTGTAGAGCAATACGCGAAGAAGTTGACGATCTCTTATTCAAGGTTGCACGGGGACAAGAAGACCTGGAGAGCCTTTCAACACAAGCCTTTGACGAATGGATCACGAAGACGACCAGAATACACACGCCCCTGCTCCTGAAGGAGACACTGACGATGAAGCGAGCTGTCGATATTCTCTCCGATTCGCTCAGATCTTCTTCTTCCAGAAGAACTTTGACAGGCATTGGGCTGGTCCGCGACCGCAAGGCTTTGCAAAATTGCAGCAACATAATCAATAGACCGACCCCGTTGGCTCATACTTCAGTAGTTGTCCCTATTACCGCTGAAGTTCAAAATGGATGCCGAATATCCCATCAGGCTTTGTTGGCAGAGATAGACCTTGACTTCAACCTCAAGTTCCATCCGATCAGCGATCGCCAGATTTCCTCTGCAGTGTATGGAAATCATAGAGTTTCTCTCGAGGAGATCATGTCCAAGAGCCCTATCGATACCACCTTTGAGTCTGTTCTGCGAAGAGTCCAAATGGCCCTCACTATCTGTATCAGTGTATTCGATCTGTACCATTCGGGCACACTCTCTCCTGATCTCAGTATCGCCCACATATACAGCTACAACCACGTTTTGTTCTCTCGCGACGAGCAATCCCAACTGCTTTACCAAGAGCAGACGTACGTCGCCGCCAGCAGTCGTCACTCCCCCACCCCGGAGCTCACCCTCTTTGATCACATGCGCAAAATCGTTCGTTCAGATCTAAAGGCGCTTACCGATGACAACCTTTTCCATCGTCTGGGCATCGTGCTCTTTGAGATAGGGCATGGCAAGCGGTATCGGTATGTCCGAAGTCTACCGGACGTCCCACGTACTGCGCTGGGTTATCAGCCTGACAGCGCTGCCATCCAAAGGATTGACGAAAGCATCAATAGTATAAGACTAGGAAAACAGTACTCCATGATTGTTCGACAGTGCTTGAGCGGAGCATTAGGCGCAAACGTGCTTGAGGCATCGGGAACAAGCTCTGCTAAGAAAGTGATCGGTGGTCTAAGGAATTACGAGAGACAGTTGGAAGCCAGCGGCCCAGCGTAGATTGAGTACAACGGTCGTTTGCCCAGGCGCGGTTAACGTTCGGGATCTTGCAACTATCCATTGAGAGAATCTATCGTCCTCTTCCGGTGTATACAATGATACTACCTTCTTACTCCTTATACAGCCAAATCAACATACTCTGATAATCCCTAACCATCCACGGCAAATTGACACCCCCATTCATCAACGTATTCCCACTCAACGTACCATTAAACGCATTACTCGAATACCTCGCCTTGCCATCCAACCCCTGCATCTTCAACGGCGGCGCAGCAGGTTTAATCTTTGCGAATTGCTGGAATGCAAAAACCACCGCTGTGTTTTCATCTTTGGACACGAATTGTACAGCAGGCCAGTTGGTATCGCTAGGCCAGGCGATGCGGTAGAAGGAGCCGGAGATGACGATGGGATTGATTTGTTCCCAGGTGGATATGATAGAGGGGATTGCGTCGCGTTCGTCGGCGGAGAGTTCGGAGGGGTTGAGTTCGAAGCCGAAGGAGCCGCACATGAGGGCGACGTGGGCGCGGTATTCGATGGAGATGTTTCTTCCGGTGAGACCGTTGGGGACAGCGGAGACATGGCAAGCCATGGACGAAAGTGGATAAGCCAGGGAAGTGCCGAGTTGGATGGTCAATCGATCCGCGGCGTCGGTGTTGTCGGACGTCCAGGACTGGGGGTAGTAGTGCAGGATACCTGGATCGAAGCGACCGCCACCAGAGGCACAGCCTTCCCAAAGTATCTCTGGGTACGAGCCAGTGAGATTGTCCATGACGCGGTACATGCCCAGAGTGTAAGCGTAATCGGCAGCAGGTGAGGACATTTCGTGAATGGCTCTGTTGTTGTCCCACTTGATATATGAGATGTTTGCAGACTTGATGACATTGGAGATGGCGTTGATGAGGTAGTCTTGAACCTCTGGGAGTGCCAGGTTCAGCACCAATTGATTGCGGGTCAAGGTTCTGACATGGTTGCCGGCATACATGACCCAATCAGGGTGCTCGTGGTACAAGGTAGAGTTGGGATTCACCATCTCAGGCTCGACCCAGATACCGAACGCAAGGTCACTGCTAGAGTTTGTGACTGCATAACTATCGACAGTCTCGGTGTAAGGAGCCAAGCCGTTGGGGAAGTGGTCAGGATTGGGAGTCCAGTCGCCAAGTCCAGCGGTATCGTTGATGCGAGCATAAGGTGTTTGGCCAAACCAGCCATCATCATTTACGAAAAGTTTGATGCCAAGTCCGGCCGTCTCATTTGCAAGGTTCTCAAGCGACGTTTCGTTGATCTCGAAGCCTAGACCTTCCCACGAGTTGAGAAGAATAGGTCTGGTCTCAAAAGTGTGGTTGGATCTGGAAAGATGGTTACGGTACAAGTCGTGGAAAGATCTGGACATGCCTCCAAGGCCTGTGGAAGAGTAAATAGCGACAGCCTCAGGTGATTGGAAAGTCTGGCCAGGCCCAACAGGAATACTAGCATGGAGAGGGTTTAGACCAAGCAAAACGCGGACAAATCCATGAGAGAAGCGCTCGGCGGTCGCAGCAAAACTGCCAGTATAGACGAGATTAAATCCCCAGGCTTCACCAGTGGTCTCGGTTGTGGTTGGGTCATGTAGGACAAAGAATGGGTTGTGGACGTGAGATGAGTATCCTTCGGTACTTCTGAATCCAGTCTCGCCAAAGTCGACATTTCTGATAACTCTGTTGGCCTCATGGGACCAGTCACCCTGAAGCTCGAGCATCTTGAGATCGAGGTTGGGCAGATCAGTACTGAAACTGGCTGCTCTCTCAATCGAGATGTTGTTGGTGCCATTGTTGGTGATCTGGAAGCTTCTAGCAATGGCATTGTATTCGGGGAAGATGGAGTACGACAATGCAGCAGAGACGTCCGAGTAGTTGTCATAGAGTGTCACCACCAGCGTTGTCACATCTCCGTCATTTCCAAAAGTCGCAGGAAGACCAGGAAGCGCAGGCTTGCCTTGCACGATCTCGTGACTCTGGTATGTGAAAGCGGAGACGGTGTCACCATCGGCATGGCTAATGTGAATAGCAGGAAGTCTGAAATCACTGCGACCGACGTCCGGAAATTCGCGACGAATGTTGGTTAGACCCGGTGTCCCAACATTGTCAAGACCTGTTGACCATCCGCTATTGGAGATTGTAGCAGGATCGGTGAAATCGTCGACAGGTCCACCGAAATGGTCTGAGATGAGATCTCCAGAGCGAGGGTCAACGTGGAAACGGTATGAGACATCAGCACCGCTCAAGGAGAAGTTGGTGCCAGAGGCAGTAATGTCTTGATAATTGCATCAGCTTGGGTGAAGAAATAGTGGTATTGCAATCGCCTACTAACCTCCATTGACAGAAGCCACCAAGCCAGCAATAAATGATAGACCGAAGAAGCGATTCGTAGAAAACATGACTTGTGTTCCTCGTCAAAACCAAGGATGAGAGAGGAAACACAGAATACACGAGGTGATGAGGTTCTTTATGTATGTCATGACAACCGGCAGAATGCCAGCCGAAGCGGCGCGCAGTGATGCGTAGCGATGCGAAGCGATGCGAAGGTTCACACTTCCTGTCTTGGCTAATGTTGATCAACTCTGCACGCTCTGCATCAAACCTGGAGATCGACATGCGATGTGGGGTAAGTTCAGTAGAGATCACGGAAGGACAAGGCACCAAGTGGTGGATAAACACGACCCTTGCCGTCAACTTCTGCTGCGCACATGGCATGATTGAAGCGTAGAAGCATCTCGGATACGACCTTAGCATCAATCGGTCCGAGTGATACCTCAAGCTTGCATTCTCACTCTCTTGCCGAAGATCTGTCGACGCTGTTTCTAGCTTGACATACCTGGGTTTGTACGGTGCGATTAGAGGGCATTTGTCGTGATGCCTGACCTCCAAATCGCTGCTAACACTCTGACCTGCCATAGCGCAAATTCCTAAGCAACACGGAATCATGCATACCACTACACACAACAATCAGAAAAAGGCAGGTAAGACAAAAGTGTTGTGCAGAAAACACACTCTACCAACCACCTCCATGTGGAGAAGAAACCTTGAAAGCGGGGTTTGGCGGAGCGAAGAACAAGCGCAGTGGAAGTAAGCGGAGTAGGTGGAAAAGTGTGGAAAACTTGCGGAATTAGGAAAACAAAAGTGGAGTTTTCCGCAGACGAGGGGGGGACCGTAAGAGATCTGGATGTTTTCGGCCGAGCTCATGCGATGCATAAAAGATGGTTGTTGCATAAAAGGCAAACTGTATGATGACATATCAGGGTGATGCCCTCGACGTCCTTTTTATTCCAAGTTGATTATTCGTGTTTAAGAGAAATGGTACATGATATTAAGAGATATCCTACACAAAGTCACAGAACGTGAACATCTCCTAAGGCTACGACGAGATGGGAAAGGATGGGATATGATCAAAAAAAAACTCGATGAGTATTTATTGAATGGTTGGGTTCATCTGTCCTGTGTGACATCTACTCATTCAACCTCAACACCCTAACCGCATTCCCGCCCATGACATCCTCCGCCTCCTTCACCCCAAACACACTCTTCACAGCCTCCGCATTCGTCCTAACAGACAACCACTCCTTTTCCCCTTCCTCCAACGGTGGAAAAAACGGATGATCGGTTCCAAACATCAATCTATCACTCCCGGACGCCTCCACCGCAGCTTTCAACCCAGCATCCCCATAAACCACCGCGTCAAGATATATATTCGACTTCAAAATATCCCAAACGCTTTTTCTACCCTCGATTTCGCCCGCCGATTTCAAATGTCCGTCGTGTTTGATGCAGGATTCGATTCTGCCGGCGAGAAAGGGCAAGGTACCGCCTGAATGTGCGAGGAGGATTTGCAAAGAGGAAAAGGTGTCGAAGACGCCGGAGAGGATGGCGCGGGTGATGGAGATTGTGGTTTCGAGGGGGAAGCCTAGGGCTAGGGGTAATACGTGTCCGTAATCTGCCGCTCTGTCGCCATAGACCGAAGTGGGGAGACCGTAATGAGGATGTAAAAAGACGACTTGTTTTGTTTCTTGCAGGGCTTGCCAGATGGGGTGGAGAGCTGGGTCGTCGAGACCGGCGCCTAGACCGGATGTGCCGATGATTACACCACGCATGTGCTTCAAGCTCTGCAGACGTTTGATCTCTTCGACGACGGCAGGGGCGCCTGCGGAGAGGGGAAGGGTGCCAAAGGCGTATAGACGGCCTGGATGTCTGGCACAGACTGCTTCGACATCATCGTTGATTTGTTTCGCAGCTTCGGGGGCATCTGCAGGCTCGCACCAATCCAACCATGGGTTTGCGAGCGAAATGACACTGATGTCGATGTTGTGTTGATTCATGAATTTGATCTTTTCTTCTTCCTCGTAGTATTCTGGACCGATGGGTCTGCCTCGTGCTGTAGAAGTTGCGGCGTCTTCGCTGGGGAGGATCACGAGACGCTCGCCGGCTTCTGGGTTGTCTGGGAAGGTGCGCATATAAGGTACCGCGGACCTTGAGCGGAGCAGCGAGACATAGGCTGGAGGGTAAATGTGTGTATGGACATCGACAACTGGTGACATGATTGCGATTGAAGTTGCTGCTGATTTAGAGAAAGGTGTGGAGGTTGAAAAGAAAGATTAAGACAAGAAGAGAGAAACTCGCGAATTGTTATCTTTGATCTGTCAACATTTCTGTACCTGTCACGCCATATCAACGTTCATTTGACCAGCTGTTGTTTTCAAGTGCCTGATCAACAATGCATACAATAACCGCGATAGGAAAATAAGATAAGAAGACATAAACAGAAGGTGTGGTGACCCCGCAATCGTCCAACCCCACCATGAGCGGAGCTTGGAGATATGCTTTCGCCTATCATGCATGACACTGATAAGGATACAGCGGAGCTGAGCGTGAGTGTAGCGATAAGCAAAGCTGAAGAGGAGGGAGAGAGAAAGGTACAAATACCGTAGAAGCTCTTTTGGAGTTGTTGTTAGTCAGTTTCCCTATACAACTTACCTGAAGGATATACCAAAACATGAGCACCCCTACAGTCACCACGGCGGTCGGCGCCGACAACTTGACCATTCCTGTGAGTTGATCGTGTGATGTAGCTTAGCTTATATCGAGCTGAACTGACATGACTAGCTCATCGACTTCTCAGCCTTCCAGACAACTGATCCTACCATTCGTGAAGCTACTGCCGAAGCCATCTTGTCGGGCTTCCAGACCGCAGGATTCATCTACATTCGCAATCACGGCATTGACAAAGCTGCAGTGGAAGAGGCTTTCAAGTACAGTGCCGACTTCTTCAAGCGACCGGTCAGTCAAAAAGAGCAGCTGGCATGGACGACACCAGAAGCCAATCGTGGCTATGTCCGTCAAGGTCGTGAAAAGACGACAGATCTTGTAGATCCCACCGAGATTGAGAAACAAAGAGCTTTGGAAGGAGCTGACCTGAAGGAGTCTCTCGAGATTGGCCGTGAAGGTGTGGCAGGACTTGAGAATCAATGGCCAGACAGATTTGATGAAGATGGCAAAGTGTTCCGAGAGAAGATGTTGAGCTTCTTTGAGGTTTGCAAGGATCTCCATGTGCAGGTCATGCGAGCCATTGCTGTCGGACTTGGGATTGACGAGCACTGGTTTGACAAGTTCTGCAATGCTGGCGACAATACATTGAGACTGCTACACTACCCGACGGTGAGCAGCAAAGTGTTTGCCGAGAACAAGAACAGTGTGCGAGCAGGAGCGCATACAGACTATGGTGAGTAACAACACAGACCTACTTTGAGTCGAGCATTGACAGGGACAGGCTCCATCACACTGCTCTTCCAAGACGCTCGCGGAGGGTTGCAAGTGCTGTCACCGATGGGTACCTATGTCAATGCAACACCCATCGCAGACACGATTGTGGTCAACGCAGGCGATCTTCTCGCAAGGTGGAGCAACGACACGATCAAGAGTACCAAGCATCGTGTGGTCGAACCACCTGTCAAAGAAGATGCGGATTTCCACCCAGCCAGATACAGCATGGCGTACTTCTGCAACCCCAACTTCGACAGGTTCATTGATGCGATCCCGGGAACATTTGACGAGGCCAAGCAGAAGAAGTACCAGGGAGTAAACAGTGGAGATTATCTCGTGCAGAGACTGACGGCGACGTATTGAGTTGACAAGTAGACAGAGTTGACCACAGAGATGAAGATGTGAAGACTGATGAATTCAAATCGATTGTTTCCAGAATAGAGTGTTGCGATGATGGTGATGTTCAAGTGGGTGAAGGCGGGCGAAAAGATGCGACCCGGATGCGACGGTCGGGCCAAGTGCAGCCGAAATGGACGAAGCTCCAAGAAATGCCAGTCCATCGTCACCGTCTTGGAAGCGCAACTCAATCACCACTTTCTCCCTACTACAATCAACCTGACCATCCACAATGCGCACCCACATGTCATCCCCAATGCAAGCGCTCTATCGTGTCTTTGTACAGCCGGCCATCACGACACGCACACGACCAACCACAATACTCTCCATCAGCAAACCTCTCACCTCCACCCGCACCTTCACCTCGTCCCCACCAAGACTAGCAGCAAAAGGCCCCCCAGCAAAGCGCAAACAACTCTGGGACGAAGAAATTCCCGCCCGGCGCATCCAACTCGTCGACCCCACCACAGAAAAACTCCAAGAACCTCAACGCCTCCGTGACGTCCTCTCCACAATCGACAGAAAAGCCTACCGTATAATCTGCGTAACGCCTCCCCCGTCAGGAGATTGGTCTCAAGAATGGATACCCACGTGTAAACTGCAAGATAAAAAGGCTGCTTACGAGGCGGAAAAGGCAAAGAAGAAGACTGCGCAGGTTAAACAGGCGGCAGAGGGGACAAAGACGTTGGAGTTGAATTGGGCCATTGATACGAATGATTTGGGGCATAGGATGAAGAGGATGCAGGACTTTTTGGCCCAGGGCAAGAAGGTCGAGATTATATTGGCGAGGAAGAAGGGTGGGAGAAAGGCGACAGCGGAAGAGTGTGAGGAATTGTTGCAGAAGATTGGTCTGGCGGCTGAGGAAGTCAAGGGCACCAAGGAGCTCAAGAAGTTTGAGGGCAAGTTGGCTGGAATGGGCAATCTGACGTATGAGGGTCCCAAGCCGTAGATGGTGTTGATGTTGGAAGATTGTATAGATACAGGTGTGGTATAGGAGTTGTACATGTAAGATAGACAGAGTCAAGCTCAAGATGAAGATGAGGCTCAAGCAACAATCTTGACTCTTGACGAAAGATCGCTCGAGTGCTGCTGGAAGATCTTGTCGAGAGCCTTCTTCTCAATAACGACGCGACCACCTTCGAGCAAGTCCTTGACGTCGACCTTGTCCACGGTCAAAGCGCGAGCCTCCTTGTCCATGCCAGGTTGTTGGAGTGCAGTGAACAGCTTCTCCCTCTTCTCCGCCGTGACAATCAGAGTACCGCCATTCGTGTTGCCCCACTTGTTCCACCTTAACAACTCTTTCAACCATCGTGCAGCTCCAGGCCCTTCAACCTCAATCTCGGCAGCAGTATCCAGCAGAATCAACTCTCCCTTCTTGTAGCGGTAACTCAAGGCAGTCCTCCATGCCAGATCGTAAATCTTGCTGGGCAAATCGGTGCTAAAGTCTCTGGGCTTGGGACCGAAAGCCACACCACCACCTCTCAACATAGGCGACTTCTTGTCACCCAGACGGGCGCGACCAGTTCCCTTTTGCGGGCGGACTTTGCGGTTGGAGCCGTGCACTTCGGAACGGTATTTTGTGTTTGCTGTTCCCTGGCGTGTTGCGTCGCCCTCGAAGACAATTGCGCGGTGGAGGATGTCGCGGCGGAGTGGTAGAAGAAGATGTGTACTGGGGTATGTGGTGAAAGTCTTGGGTTCGACCGAGGGAAAGTCGTGGAGGGTGCATGTCGCGGTCGAGAGGAATGGGTTGGCTGGTCGTTCCGAGAGGCGGCTAATGGCTGAAGCTGGTGTAGGCGGCGGCGGTGTGAATTGGTCGTTCAAGACAGGAGCGGTCGCAATCGAGGAAAGAGTGGCATCATTGTATGACTGGGCGATTGTGGCAGCAGGTGCGTCGGGTGTCGATGCAGGGAGGGATTCAGTGGCCAGTCCACGCGCAAACACCTGGTGTTGTTAGAAACTGCCTTGAGACGGGCATTCGAGCAGACATACGGAAGGAGCAGATCTCCAGCGGGCGCAGTTGATTACGACTCTTCGTGTAGCCATGGTGATTTGTGGATAGAGGAATAAATGCGGAAGTCGCGATGCGGTGGTGCTTGCGGACGGTGGATTTGGGTGCACGAAAAAGTCGGTCTTGGCACTGGCTTTGGACATTCGCGCCTTCACAATTCAAGTCGCATCAAATCAAGAGGCAACAACGACACAATGGCTTCATCTTCACGCGCCCTACGAGGCCTCTCAGTCCGCGCCTTCTCAACATCGGCCCCAATCGCCGAAGAAGTCGCCGCCACAACAGCCGCCGCTGCATCGACACAAGCTCCGCCGCCATCGTCCCTCGATCGCGATAATGTCTTTACTCCCAGAGCAGAGCGCAAGCTTCTCCGTACCCGTGGTCTCACTCCTGTCGGATCTCGCAGACGTCGTGCTGCCATCCTCTCTGGCTCGCGCATTCCTTTCGAACAACTGCCCTTCCAATGTTTCCAAGAAGCTCGCAAGGTCTTGATTCAACACCGCCAGGAAAAGGTGGAAGATATCGACGCTGAACGCCAGAAGATTGCAAGACTAAAGGCTGCATCTGTGGAACCTCAAAATGAGCAACGGCACCAACACCGCATCAACAGCATGGAGCGCTACCTGGAACAACTCAAGATCCACGCAGACATCAATGACCCCATGGTCAAGAGGAGATTCGAGGACGGCAAGGGTGAGTCCATCTTCTTGCATGGCTGAAGGAGAGAGAATTAGTACTGACAAACCTCAGGCGACATGGACAAGCCCATCTACCGCTACCTCGCCGACAAGAAGTGGCGCCAATACGACCGTATGATCATCATGCAGCGCATCACCCAGATGAATGTTGTACCAGATGTCTTGCCCGCCATCGACCCTACCCTCAATGTCGACATCTCATTCGGTCCCCGCGACGTCCAACCTGGCGAATTCGTCGACAGCAGAGTCTCCGAAGTGCCTGCCCACCTCAACATTCAACCCTACAACAAGGGCGAACGCTATGTCAGCATTGCAATTGTCAACCCGGATGTTCCCAACGTAGAGGCTGACGGCTTCGACTACCGCTGCCACTTCCTCGCCTCCAACGTCAAGATCTCTCCCACTCAGACTTCCGTCTCCCTCGCCAAGCTGAACGAGGACCAAGTCATTCTACCCTGGTTGCCCGCCTACACTCAAAAGGGTCTGGCATACAGCCGCATGTCCGTTTTCGTCCTCGAGCAAAAGGATGGTCAAATCTTGGACGCAAAGGCTCTATCACAGAGATACGAGCATGACGACTTTATCCTCAGAAGTTTCGTCGACAGACACGTCTTGAAGCCTGTCGGTGTAAACTTGTTCAGAAGCAGACATGATGAGGGTACTGCTGGTGTCATGCAAAGAGCGGGCATTCCCGGTGGTGATGTCGAGTTCAAGAGAAAGAAGATTGAACCTCTGCCTTACAAGAAGTTGCCTGGTTCAAGATACAGGTAGTCTTGTCCAGGACTTGTACTTTTATATCCCTTGTTCTTACCATCTTATGTATCATACCAAATTCATGTACCTACCTTCAGTATCTGTCTACCGAGGTTTGCATTGTTCTTGTTTTGGCGTTGAGGGATGGGACTTTTCAGAAATCGATTCCAATGTGACTGGATTGTTTTACCTCTCAATGCGATAACAACTCAACGGTGATCGCCGCTTCGATACGTGGTTTTGTAGATTCAAAACGAACGGCTCACAGTTGCGGCATTCAATCACGAAAAAATGGTCATCGGCTCTTCATCGGCGGGTCGAATCTATGGACTTCGCAGCATCATGGAGAACATGCCCTTTGTCATTATCAACCATCACCACTTTTGTAGGAGGTGTTGTTTCGTGATGACTAGCGACAGGTAGGTGAATGAAGTGTACGAATCGATTGGGTTCATCTTTGTATGCATTTCTCCACGGAGGTGTCCGCACAAAGATGGTCAATATGGTCAACATTAAGTATGGGTTCAGGCAATCTTCTTCCGAGAAAAGTGGACCCAGCAAGACTCAACAGAGCCCTGACAACGACACTGCTTTATCATTCAAGTATAAGACAAATAGCCCAACATCTGCTTGTCCAAGACTGATGTCCCTTCCTTTGCATCCGACACTCCATCATGACTGAACCCAACTCCACCACTATACCTCCGCAAACTCATGAAATGACCACCAATCCTATCAACAAGACTGGAGAGCAGCGCCAACACCGACAATCCAAACATCCCGATGCCGAAATCACCACTACTTCCTGGGACAACTCCGACACCGAATCCGAGTTATCCAAGAATCCAAAGAGTATTTCTTGGTGTGTGATTTTGGCCAGCGCGCTCGCAAACTTTTCGGATGGTTATCAGAATAATTTGGTATGTCTTCCTGATAAATCATCAACATCAATTCACCAACATCATGGAGTACTGATGACAATGCAGTCTTCAAACACGAATGTAGTATTCAAACACACGTTAGGCAAATCCTACACATCTGCAATTCAAACGCGTATTTCCAATGCATTGCTCGTGGGAGCGGTGATAGGGATTGTAGGGTTGGGATATATCTGCGACATCTGGTCAAGGAGGGGAGGACTGTGGGTGACTAGTTCATTGGTGGTGATTGGGAGTTTGCTGGCGACTCTGGTGTTTCAGGTTCAAGGGCAAGGGGTGCATGATATGATGTGGTATATGACCATCGCAAGGGGAATTACTGGTGTGGGTGTGGGAGGTGAGTATCCACCTTCCGCTGCTGCCGCGTTGGAGGGGAGTAATGAGGTAATTGTTTCTTTCCCCCTCCCTATCCAAGTTATGGATTTTGATATTGATGTGAGAATCACAGCATTACGATCACCTACGCGGCCCCATCCAAGTCCTCGTCTCCACCCTCATGGCAACCTCCGCAGCTCCCATCTGCACGGCAATCTACCTAATCACCCTCTGCGCCACGTCCGACAATCTCAAAACAGCTTTCCACGCCATCTACGCCATTTCAATCTTCCTCCCTCTGTTCGTGGCTCTCCTCCGCTTCAACATGCGCGACGGCATCCTCTTCCGCCGCAACAATTTCCGCAACCAATTCACCCCTCCTTATTTACTCGTGTTGAAACGCTATGGCTGGCGTTTGCTAGGAACCAGTTCTGCATTTTTCGTTTACGATTTCATCAATTTCCCGAATTCCATCATGAGTTCGGCGATTATCAATGAAGTCGTTCCGGGCAAGGATGTACGACAAACGGCGATATGGCAATTCATCCTCGCTTTACTAGCTGTACCTGGCCCCATACTCGGCTCATACCTCTGCAACAAGATTGGCAGAAAGTGGACAGGAATTGCAGGATGGATCGGCTACATCATCCTCGGCTTTATCATCGGAGCATGCTATAATACCTTGACCTCCCACATCGCCGCTTTCGTGGTGCTCTACGGGTTGATGCAATCACTCGGCCACATGGGCCCAGGCGCAACCATAGGCTTGATGAGCGTAGAATTATACCCCACCGCCATCAGAGGAATGAGTTATGGCATCAGTGCTGCATTCGGAAAAGCGGGAGCGGCGATAGGGACGCAAGTTTTCACGCCTATCCGCGATGCCGCCGGTCCTGCTAGTACCTTTTACTTGCTGGGTGGATTGAGTGTGCTCGGTGCTGGGATTTATTGGGTTTTGCCGGAGGGAAGGGATATTGATTTGGGGGTTGAAGATGAGAGTTTTGGAATTTATTTGAAGGGGGAAGGGTGGGAGGGGAAGATGTAGATGTGTGAGCAGGGAAGTGGAAACCATGATATCGCGTTCTCCAACTCTCCTTGTTCCGGTGTATACGGTCTGAATCTGTTGTTGCATTAATTGGGATTTGTCTTTGGTCTTTTGATCAGCTAAATGTTATTAGCGTATGAGCGTCCTAAGAGATCGAGCATCTAAGAGAAGACTTCAAGCGAATACAAGGCGGAAGGACGTTTTATCTCGTTGTCCTGGTTTGCCAAACACCACATCAACACAGTAGAGGTGTCTATACGGGTCTTACATCCCATCTCGGAAGTCTTGAATGTGAGCAAACTTGGATAACCTTCGATAATTGGTGCATTGCTTGACATCTTTGAACGTGGTAGGGAGAAAGAGGTAAAGCATTTCTTTTAGAGCGTTCACGCGGTTTTACTCGTTCCGTGCTGCAGCGACGCTTGCTCTGAAAGACATGTTTGTCCAGTCTTCTCGTACCGTGCCGCATGGGCGCTTGCTCTGAAGGATGGAATTGATACTCCATCGCGGTGCTATCTTTGATCGAGCGTCAATCCTGAAACGCTTATTCATGGGCATTGGCGCTTGAGAGACCTATCAAAGACGGCATACTTCGTCCATTGTTTGCAAGCGCTTAATTGTGGCCGTGTGATGGTTCAAAAAGGACCGCAATGCCATCTCACTCTTCATTGCGATACAAAGTAACAGCATTCCGATACCAATGGCCTCGTCAAAAGTGACATATTCTGCGGCACAGTTCAACAGAGGTCTTACCTGATGGTCTTGCCTAAAGACATGAAACCAACTGACAAGAGTATAGCCCTTGAAGTCCTCGACGGCCAGATTGGCGAGTCGAAGAACCTCAGAAAGATGTCACCAGTGCGCATGATAAGCGCTGGAGGATTTCTCGCCGTCAATGTGTTTGGCAACAGAGCTTCGACCGAAGACATCGATTACATCCTGGATCCCGAAATCAAGAATCTCACCAAAGCCGAGGAGAAACTGAGCATCGCCATTCGAAAAGTCAACAAGGATTTGCAGTTGGAAGATCAGTGGATCAACGACAGCATGGCGGTGTTTGCGGTCGGCGACAAGAGAAAACAGCTCTTTCGAGAGTCCGTTGAGCAGAATGAGGTGGTATTCCAAGGCAAACATCTCGTCATCTATGCTGTCAAGTGGCAGTGGGGTCTGACAAGAAAGCTCATCCGGCTTGGGGCAAGCCTTGGTCGTAAGGAAGATATCGATCTGAGTGATGCGGTAGCGTTGACAAGAAGGATCGTCGAGCAAGAAGGCACCGCATTGAATCGAGATGTGGTTAAAAGCTGGACAGACAACATCTACACGCCAATTGAGGATCAGGTGCTTGACCGAGTCGCAGCCGAATATGTCAAGAAGTACGGCACCCAGTGCTTTCTCTGACGAGGGCAAGGGACAGTGGTGAGCTGGGAGATCTTCACAGGTCTTGTCTGGGGATTGTAGCAGTTCTTTCGTAGCTAGAGCGATGGATACAAGCACGCAAAGTAATCAAGCATGATACCTTTGAACAACAGCGATGATTGGCAAAATGAACAAGATCATCGTCAAATGCGGGGCTTAACATCGAGTTGCACAAATTCCTACGGGTTATGCAAGCGCTCTCGCTTAATTCGAGTGAAGCGGCAAGAGCGAATCGTAAGCGGATACGCAAACAAAGGAGCTCTACCGACTCCATGACCTCTCCATGTGAATGGAGAAATTTCATCCTTCACTCGCTTCAGACATGGCGCTTCGTATCATCAAACAAGTGAAGGCTGGAACCTATCAGTCGCCATTAGACATCAGAGGAACTGTTGACCGACTCCGGAAATCTTCTCAGAGAGGCAGACACATTCGCCGTTTACTGTGGCCATTTCCATGGTACTTCCAACCCGCGAACCCTCCCTTCGATATGGTAAACATCGGTCCCAACAAGGACATTGTACATGTGCTTCAACCCGATATCCGACAACTGCAATGTATACCCCTCTTCCGCGCCAGAGATACGCCTCTATGCTCGATCTACCGCATGTTTGAATCTCTCTGCGCACGCGAAGACATCTGGATGGGCTACGAATGCCAGTACTTTTTCTATCACAGTGAGACCCGTTGGCATCTATCACGAATTGCGGACCCCCACGAGCGGGATCCGGTTGTCTACGCGGTGCTAGCCAGTCTTGTCGACGCCCTCGTTACGGCATTTAACTGGAAGCTCCGCCTCGGTATACGACGTACGGGTAGAAATGACTACACTGAGGACAGGTCTAAGAACTTTGAGCTTGAAACTGCGCCTGCATGGGTGACTTCTGTGCCGCCGCTGGAGAAGATGCTTGACCTGCACACTGATTCAAACAGCAAAGACGGAGAGCCGCATTCGGCCTTCCTGAGGAGGAACATCAAAGTGTGCGTAAGCCGGATGTACGATGTCTGAACATATGGATGATGCGTCACGAGCATCCGTTCTCAAGATCAACGTCGCTCGAAGAAGCCACGACGAAGGATGGCTTCAGTCCATGGGACATGTTCCACACGCAGGCGCTATCCTGCTGTAACACAACCAGACTTTGAAAGTGTAGCGCAAACGGTCTCTCTAGTTGTGCGGCTCGGTGCGGTCAAAAAGTGGCACGATGATTGCACGCGAAATAACCTATATCGCAGCTTGGATTATGTCCAAACTTCTCACGATAAGAGCACGACGATTTTCAACTTGGACAATGATTACTTCTGGGACGTTGGAGCTCCCAGAAAATCCTCTCGGCCTCTTAACTCGTCCCCCTGCAGCGACGCGCATGCTCTTGATCATGCAAGATCCTTCCATTTCGCCACGCCACGAAATCAACAGAAATCTGCTCCAATCACTCCTCCACAACCGCTTTATCCCCATTGCCCACCGGTCTCCTCGAATCTCTACATCACTCATACAATACCCCCGACCTCCGAAGGTCCCGTCGGTTGCTCCTGTAGCATCTTCACGGCACTCTTTTCAGCGCGTCTTTCCCGCCTGCGCTTCCTCATCTGTAGTCGTTGATACGAGACTTCCCACTCAGCTTCCTTCATAGCGTCCTCATCGCCTTTGTAGCATTTGTAATAACGAAAATCGTTCAATGGTGTGGAAGCGCCCATACCGAGAACTCCGATTTCACCTTCACCTCCCGTAGCGTCACCAATAATTCCAGGCATCTCATCCAGAACTTGAATAGTCTTCTTTTCGAACCCGACGTCCAAGGGGATCCGCTCATTCGCTGCAGCACCAATCCTCATCATGGCGAAAGCATCAAGTGAATAAGTCCAACGTGGGGTTTTAGCACTGTATATTGCAAGGCCGAACAGGCAAGCAACATAAATTATCCAGAGTGAGGAGATGACGATCATAGCCGCTGGAGAAATGGTTGGTATGACCATATCGTTTCCAGCGTCGTTATGAACATATCGTAGCAAGTCGATACCCACCAGATCGAGGTCGGATGTGATCCAAACGTCGGTGGCGAGGAAAACAGCAGCTGCGAATACGTTTGTCGATCGTTCCGGGTTTTGCTTACTGGATATACCGGGCAGGTAGAGCGACCGTAGGTAGTTGGCAATTGACAAGTCCAGGTGCGCATCGTCGTAGATGGTATTCGTGATGCATGTGGGGGGCTCGTTCAAAGTGGGATCAAGCAGTAACGACGACAAAGGTTCTTGATCCACGCAGACATCACGAGTGCTTTCGGAGGGTCCGGCATCTATGAATCTCTCTGAGTGTTCCAATCGTGCGGCGATGAAGGAATCAAAACCAAACAAAGCTTCAGCGACAGTAAACAATGGCTATACCCATCATCAGCATTGATCTTGAGCGAATGGATCATCAATTGTCAACTTACACCTTTGTTTGGCACCATTGCTAGATTGAAAGACTCGTTGCTTTCGAAATCTGATGCTGGAGGCACAGTCCGTGCATAGACTCCTCCAGGGTCGACCTTTCCAGAATACCTCGCGGTCTGAGCTATACAATTGACGTCACAGTGAATGCTATCATCTGGATCGCCAGTGATAAGAGGGCCGGCTATCCCGCCGTTCATGTAGTTTGGCAGCTCGAAATAACCAGCGGTAGTTTGCGAAGTGATCCGGAACATGCCACCAGAGAGTGGAGAATCGAATTTTCCTGTTGGGTAACCTTGTTCTGGGTATCCCACCACAGAGATGTTGAGGTACAGTGTCTCGGTAAAGTCTTGCCTTTCATAGACTCTCTTCAACGGAGTCTCACTCAGATTGCCTGGCATACAGGCCTCAATACTCCAGTTGCCCCCATACGACTTGCCAGGACCTAATTTTGAGTTCAGGTCCAAGGTTCCATTGGCGTAGTGTACGTAGAACGAATCTGGCATTTCACCACAGTCGGTAGGCATAGTTTCTCGTGATACAGCTTCCCACTTGACTGTTGAGTTTATGCGAGTGGCGAATTGCTTTATCAACCCTGTGTGGTAGCCAATCGGTAGTTGAGCCATATACGGCTGTGATAACTGCGAAATGTTGGCCAGTGTAGCGGTTTCATAAACACATCTCTCCAAACTCCGGTCCGATGACGAACAACCTGTGCTCTCATGCCATAGATGAGGCTGAGGAGTTGTATTAGTCGTCGACTTAAGGGCGTTTCTGGTGAGGAGAGTGCTCATAGTCCTGGGATAGCCCTTTTCGCGAAATTTAGTCAACTTGATCGGGACATCGACGACGTTGGTCGAGTTCCCAACACCCGTCGGGATCTTGATAGTCCTCTGAGATAAAAACACGGTTTGCAGGGGTGTGATGGAAGCCCCTGTGGTTTGTCAGTTCACCCAAACACGACGCACTCTGCAGAAAGTACTCACCAAGTACGTTAAGTAATAGCGCGTATGCCAGCAGCGATGAGCTGAGCTGTTTTCCACGTCCGGCTAACAGTTTAGCGATCGTGGTCGGATCGGTCCAGCCTTTATCCGCGAGCGTCATCATCTGCCGCATGGTCAACTGTCGCCCCCTTCTCGATTGAGCATAGACGACCGCTGCGGCAGAGCACACGGCTGAAGTCAGTGGGATAGTTGTAACACTGATCATGGCTTGCACAAAACGAGCAGCTCGATAGATATCCTCACTTTTCGCATATTTGGCCTTCAAGGACTTTGCCCCATAGATGTCCAATATCGGGTGAGTAACCGGATGTCGAGAGAAACTGCCGTAATTGTTTGCGGTGAGTGGCTTGTACGTCGTAATGCAGATTAGGATCCAAGCGGTTAAGGCCAGACTAGCGTAGATGAACACCATAAGTACGATGTAGCTGGATTTATGTAAGATCACAACTGAGGGATTGCCGGTATGATCTGCGTCATTAGATGATGGCAGGTGAGTTTGTGTCCCAGTGAATTCCTCAAGAGAGTGACGAGGGAGCAGTCTTTTGCCTTCGCGTGGTCCCGGCGATGATTGTCTATTGGAAGAACTCGTACCATGTGCGACCATATTTGGTGATAGCGGCCTTGATGGATCTCCATGAGCGTCATCATGGTCGGAGAAACCATTGTGTGTCGCCATACCAGGCGCCGTTGATCCTGGTAGCGGCGAAAAGAGAAAGAGAAAGGGCAGCGTATTGATGCAGTCGTCCTACACTTTGCCACAATGAGTTTACGCTGATGTTGGTAGCCGGGAAATCGCAGGGTCCGTAACATGAAGCTAAATATCAGCTCAAAAATGTCAACTGACCATTCCGAAGTTGTATATGTTTGCGGCGAGTGTCGTTGGAGAAGAAGTTTCTGAGGTTAGTGGTTGGGCAAAGAGACCTAGAATATAGCAGCAAATGTGATTACAGGTTGATCGCAGTGAGCGTGCTGCGATCAGCGAAATTAAAATCAGCGTTGGTGATCTTTGGGCAGTGCAGTTTGCAGTGGCTACAGTACTTGCATATGCAGGCGCATTGACGAGCGGGCTCTGCGATGGCTGCGTGAGCACCCCGTACCTATATGAGTTCTTATATTCCAGTGCTAGTGCTAGCGGAAACCACCGGTGAGTAACGCAAGCTGGCAAATCATTCCTGCAAGCATTATAAGGTCCTACGTCGCAAGTTGGATATTGCGTTCTTCTGCAAACATCATCTTGCGGAAGGATCTCCTAAAGGATCCAAAGTGACCATTAGCCCTCTGAAGACCGAGGGACGCGGCTGACATTTTGCAAGGATCATAGGGCTGAGTTGAGTGCATCATCGCTTCCTGCTGTATGCAATTAGAGCCAACAGCCAGGATTCTGCGGTGCTTTGGTGGCTGCCTTAGTCATGAGTGATGTTGATAGTTCAGTCCATCGCGCTGCACTAAGACGACAGGCGATGAAAGACTAGACAGATAACATCTCTTCGAGAATCAATGGTGCAGTTGCTCCCGGAGTCCCGGATATGTGAAGCACAAGTGTTTTGTATACGAGGTATATCGGACGGTGGTGCAACCGATCTTTGTTGCAGAATAGCCAGGCTCTTCAAGCAATTATTCCGTTGCTAAGATGATGGAGACAAGCACAGAAAGCAGTCGAGGGCATGATGTGAATCCAGCAGTGGTGGGCAAGATGAACAAAATCCTCCAATCAATGCGGGGCGAGCTCAAGTTGCATCAATTCCTAAGACTTATGCAAGCGCTCACGTTCACGATTTAAAAGCGGCAGGCGCCAATCGTAAGCGAATACACAGACAAAGTAGTGTCGCCAACTTCATAATTCTTTTCATCGTATTAACGTATCAACGGAGCTTCCTTATACACGCCGTTCGAACATCGCGCTTCACTACACGAGTAAGTGAAGGCTTGAACTTCTCAGTCGTCATCAGCCATCAAAGGAATTGTTTTGCATTCGTTTCTGCTCGACTGTCATATCGTAAGTCATGCACTTCATTTCTTGATATTGTGACACTTACCATGTATTACAACTCTTGTGTAGAGACAAAACAGCTCAATGATGTCTTATCTGACAACAATCACACTTCATCGCTTGATGGCAACCTCGCTGCCTATTTCGACCGTCTCCTTGACCTCTCAGCCGCACTTCCACCGTTACAGTATCCTTCCGACAGCAATATGTGGTCGAAGAGACAGAACATCGCTGTTGCGTGCTCCGATCCTCTTCTGGCTCATAATGACGAGCAAGCGAAATCACGAGAATGCCACCCAAAGCAAAGATAAGTGTGTTTCCGACCACCCCGAATGCTTTTGCATAGTCCGACATGGAAGGTTCTGTATTCAAAATAGGGACAGCAGAAAAAGGAATGAAAAGTGTTGAAGTCCAGTGTGCACGAAAAAAGCTTAGCATGTTTTGAAGCCTCATGGCCGTTCTTCGGAAGGATCCGAATACATCGACTGATTTTGGAAAAGCCGATGTGGTGGTGGTGAGATTAGTGGGCTATGGCTACGGATGAATAACTTGGAAACTTTGAGAAGTATATCATTGCGCTGTTCGATCCGTCTAAAAGATTTTGACGCTCTTTCCACTGGGAGTCAGCCATCTGATCTTCTCCTCTACACCCTCCTGCTTGAATATTTTGATCAAATCTTCCTCGCCTTCAGTGAAGTGACCCCAGGATTGATAGTGCATAGGTACTAGCACATCAGCATCCAGTTCCTTGACCAATCTTGCACCATCTTCGCCTCCCATGGTGATTTGCAACTTGTCCTCTGGCTTCGAAGGATCAGTTGGAACGTGTGCATTGCCGAGATTGAGGACGGCAGCAACAATGTGCCATTTTTCGTTCATCTTCAGGAGATCAGAATGGTAGATCGTGTCACCGGAGAAGTAGATGACGTTTGGTAGACCATTGGCAGCATGACCGAAAGACTCAGTGGAGATGATGAACCCAGTGCATTCGCCACCGGGTAGATGGATAGCAGGAACACCGGTGATTTTGAACTTCTTACCGCCGGCAATGAGATCAAGTGTTTCCCAAGGTTGGACAGCGCGGACGTCAGGACGAGGCGATAAGTTCTTCGCGCCGTCGGGGGTGGTAATGACTTTGCGTCCATCAAGCAGACGGCGACCGAACTCGTCAAGATTGTCTTCATGGTCTTCGTGACTCAAAAGAACAGCATCGATAGCGGGAAGAGCATTAAGAGGGATTGCTGGGTCATCGGAGAGGCGGAGGGTGGTGGTAGGGTAAGGATATTCGGTGCCGGCGGGTGCGAAGACGGGGTCGGTGATGAACTTTACACTGTCGATGTCAATTATGGCAGTTGCAGTAGTGATATGAGTGATCTCGAGAGAGCTCTTGAAGCCGTGAGGGGTAGACATGTCGGAACTTTGTCGTGAAAGCATTGAATTGATGGATCAAATGATTGTTTTGGATGAGATGTGAGTGGTCCTCTGGAGTTGGCGACATCGTTATTTATGAAGGGACGCCAGATCCCGCTGGCTTCGATGCGTTCAACCTCGTCAACAATGCTTCGGAACACTTCCAGAAGGATTGGTGGTCATTCTTTGAAATCTTACGATGTTGTCATCGGTCTAGAGATATTCTGGGGTGAGTCCGAAAGTGTGATGGCCTGGCCGCACAAGAATCTCGGGAGTTCCCCATGCGGAATCTTTCCGCAACGCTCAAAGTTGTGCTCTTCAATTTCAATCAAAATTGCTTTCTCGGCTGTGAACATCAGATCTTAGAAGCTACGATTGATGATTGTTCAGCATTCTTGCTTGTGTGAGATCAATTACGGATCCATAGAGTTCCTAGGTCGGTTGGTCTTGAGGTCGTCCATGAGCTTACTGCATGAATCAATACACACTTTTGTAAGCACGGAATCTGGCCTGCCCAACTTCAGCTGGATCGCAAGCCAGTAGTCATGAGAAACCTCCAAGTTGCCAGTCTCAATCCGGTCGGAAACGTCTCGATTTTCCCACTTGTCTTTCCATACTTGGTACCACATTTTGACACCGTTGGATAAAGACTCGGGAAGGACAACTGGCTGCGTAGTATTAACCCGCTCAAGGTATATGACAATCTGGGAATTGAGTACTGTAAATTTCAGTATGGTATACCACGAATTTGAGGGATATGGAAAACCACTCACCACTGCTGAGTAACATCATGTCGAGGCTTCTCAATCTCGGGTCGGTCATCGTTCCAGGATTTTGCATAAGATTCTGAGAGGCGCAAAGCACTGTACCATTGCTTTCGAAACGGAAATTCTCGGTGCGATATGGATGCTCCGCATCAAACATCGCCTCAGGGCAGGGGGTATCGAAACCAAGTTCTGAAGTGCTCAAGCGGCAGGGCAAGTTGTGAAAGAAGTGAAAATCGCGGTCCATCAACGTGATATATGCCATAGTTCTGTCGACACAGCATGTCAGTCTTCGAAGATCATGCTTCTTGAAAGAACATCAATCACCTTATACGAGCTTCTTTTCGCAGCCATCGTTGTTCGGTCTCTCTATCTTCGAGTCTCTGGCGACTTTCGGGAAGACCGAGTTTTCGACAAATCTGCACGTGTCAGTATGAGCTGATAACCATATACAAGAACACTCACTCTTATGAGCTCTCCAAATCTAGTTTCCATGGCTCGAGCTTTCGCTGTATGACTTCCGAAGCAATGTTGAGCTATCACAACTAGACAACCTGCCTGAAGGTCTTCAAAAGCGATTTGATCATCCTGACAGTCGGAACTACTGTTCGCTTCGAGGCCCGGGAGTGTCTTGAATGTCCTGGAAGAAAAGACCATGCACTCAAGTAGATCCAGTCCATCCACGATGACACCCCTCTCACTAATGTCTTCCGAATACATACCACCGACGTATGCAACTGCTGTAAGAAGAGCTACTGATACCTCATTCGGGTCAAATGATGCGGGGTGTATGATACCGACACTGCGGTGGAAACGCCCAAAGTAAGTCCTGGCAAGCCTTTGGATACGAGCAGTGACCATCAAGAAGATCTTGCTGAACATCTGCTTTTGGACGTCGACTTCTTGACTCATCTGTGGTAAGCACAACGTCAGTGCCTTGATGAGAGCACTGGCATAAGGTTGTTCGGGTTCGCCAGGTGCTGATTGTATTGATGGTGAAAGTGCCAGATCATCTCCCGGAAGCTCATCAGAAGCGATCGTGGACGTGAAACCGAAGCATGTGAGGTTCGGCGTCATGAAGGAGCTGTCTGCATCATGATCTTGGGCTGGTGCGAACCACACATCGGAAGCGAGATCCTGTACCGGTGGTACCGGAGAGGAAATTCTTACATGTCCGGCACCCGCGGAACCTGTCCCTGCCTGAAAGTCCGATGGCACAACGTCGAGTGCGTATGAGCATATCTCGCCCTTCTTCGTACATGTACCGCAAGGAGTTATCCGATCGCATTTGAGCTTCTTAGCAGAACACTATGGCAAGAGTAAGTGACTGTTCAATCGAGAATGATAAAATTAGCCCACTCTTTCGCATGCCTGTGGGTAACCTCACAGTCAGCCAAGAACAGAATCAGAGATGGTCCGGATGTTACCTGTCGCCGCTGATCACAAGCAGCTACTGCAGGAATATTTCGGCCGGCTCGCTCGACACAACCAACATAATGATTGCGCAACACATCAGAGCGTGCAAATCCGGAGCTGCAGAACAAGCATTTATACGGATGCCGTCCGGTGTCTGAGGATTATCAACATGAGCAAGCGTTGAGCGGGAATGCTTTCACGTACGTCGCACGTAGTGCCGCTTCAGATGGTCATTGCGACAGAACCGCTGCTGGCAAATATCACAAGCGAAGGCCTTGGTAGCATTGTTCATCACCGTGGACACTGACTATTGACATTCCCAGCGACTTGGACTCGGCAGTGGGAAAGGAAGCGACGCACCTCATGGAGGTTCGCGGTTTTCCCCCCGCTGTTGCCAACAACTTCTGAACTTTCCCGACGTCGACGTGTTCTGTTTCTAGCGTTCAATCCACTCAACTTGGCCATCTATGTTGAAATTCTTTGTGCCTTTATCTCACGAAAAATATCTTTTGTAATCAGTCGAAGCTGGAGTTCTCAATATGAGCGCTGGTCTGCAGGGTCAACCTGCAGAGCTAAAGCCATCAATACTGAACAGCGAGCGGATTGGTAGACTCTAGGTTTGTCAGACAGAGACGGGTCAATTGAAGCTACCAGGAAGGTTGCATCTGTACTTAGGATCGACAGAAGAAATGTCCGTCTCGCTTCCTGGCGATTCCGTCACTCTTTCCGGAGAGCACGAAGCAGTCGGGCACGCCCCAGGGGGAAGCCCGACATTCCAATTGTGGTAGAATTATTCGAACAGGCGTGAGACAGACTGCTTGAGACAACGAACCATTATTTGTTCAAGACGACCTAATCTCAGGACGGGAGAACAAAACGCTTGATCTTGGAGGGTTGCCAATAGCCACGCCAGATTTTTCATGAAAAGCTTACAAAACCTGAGGGGGGCACTCCGAGCGCTTTCAACGCCTCGTAAAGCGGTTGATTCGTAAGGAAATCTGTAGTAAGCTTTCATCTGGTGGTCAACCAAGAGAATCTAATCACTTTAGCTTGTATATACAGGCTTTTGCACTCAGCTGCTTCCCTGATTGCTATAAGCACTTGGTCCCCAACTACCTACAAGCCGAACTTACTCCTTCAGACCACTCGCACCGAATCACCTTCTGTTTGAACGTCTCGTTATACCACCTCTGATTCGAGATGGCGTCGACTATCCCTATCACCTTGGTCGACACACATAAAACGATGCAGTCCAACTATGACGATGGTGGCATCCATACAGACCCCACGAAAGACGAAAGAGACACACAATACCTGGTTACTTGGGAGGTGAATGATCCTGGCAACCCAAAGAACTCACCTCTCTGGTACAAGGCCTGGACTGTATTTGTCATGAGCTTTGGCGCTACAGTCGTGAGCCTTTACAGCACATCATACACACCATCTCTACCGGGTATCGAAGCAGAATTTGAAGTGTCGAAAATGGTCGGCTTGCTCGGCGTCACCACATATCTCCTTGGTATGGCTGTAGGCAGTCTGGTTGTGGCTCCCTTGAGTGAGATCTACGGTCGTCGGCCCGTCTACATTGTCACCATGGGCCTGTTCACTCTTCTCATCATTCCCTGTGGTCTTGCACGAAACATGGAAGCCATTCTGATCAGTAGATTCTTTGGCGCCTTTTTCGGAAGTGCCATGATGACGAATGCTGCAGGCACGGTCAGCGACATCATCTCACCAGAATACATACCTCTGGCCTACAGTTTCTGGGGTATCGGTCCCATAAATGGTCCAGTCATTGGTCCAATCATCGGTGGCTTTGTCTTCGAATACTTGGGATGGCGGTGGAACAATTGGCTTGTCATGATCATGAGTTTCGCAGCATTCATTGCGTTGATCGTCGCCAAAGAGACATATGGACCCAGGATGTTACGTCAACGTGCCGCTGCCAAACGCAAGGAGACTGGTAATGACAAGTGGTGGAGCCAACATGATGATTCGTCTAGCTTTGCTCAAGTACTAAAGACCAACATCACCAGACCAATTGTCATGCTCGTCACAGAGCCTATATGGTATGTCATTTCTGACATAACTGGGCCTCTCAATACCAACTGACAATCTTCCAGCATTTTCTGGGACGTCTATGTCGCACTAGTCTACGGCGTACTATACCTCTGCTTCGTCGCCTACCCACTAGCCTTCCAACAAGAAAGAGGTTGGAGCAGCGGCATGACCGGCCTCGCATACTGCGGCATCGGCGTCGGAGCCATGATAATCATCCTCGCGGAACCCCTACTCCGTCGATTCATCAACAGCCACCCCGAAGACCCAAAGACTGGCCAAGTATCCCCCGAAGCCGCTGTCAGTATCGTCTGTATCGGCGGCGTCCTTCTCGCAGTCGGTCAACTCTGGTTCGCATGGACGTGTACAAAAGATATCCACTGGATTGTTCCTGTCTTAGCTGGTGTGCCTTTTGGTGCTGGCAATGCATGTGTGTTTATCTATGCCATCAGTTATTTGGTGAGGTCTTATGATGTCTATGCTGCTTCTGTTGCTTCGGGGAATGCGGTGTTGAGGAGTATCATGGGTGGATGTTTGCCCTTGGCTGGTCCACCTTTGTACGCTTCTTTGGGATTGCGCTGGGGAGGCACGCTTTTGGGACTTTTGGAAGCGGCGTGTATCCCTATACCCGTCGTGTTTTACTTTTACGGTCATAAGATTAGGGCGAGAAGTAGGATGGTTCAGATGATCGCGAATAGTAGAGAAGAGAATATACAAGATGTCTAGCTATATTGATTTATGTATTTAGGTTTGCTACACAGCAACAGAAGATAGCAAGCTATATACCACCAAGCGTCAATGCCATGAGAGCTCAAAGACACAGTCAAAATGAGCCATCAAGACACCATTGCGCTTCGCAGAAGATATATCAGTAGAACAGACCCTTCTGCCAAAACTCGCACCTCTCATTCGCAACAGAAGCTCGAGCGCCAACAATACCGGTCGTATTAACAACAATCACAGAATTATCACCTCCATAGATTCCAAACTCCGCAATGCCATCTTTATTCGGGTTTCCAGTAGCCACGAATCTGGTAACATAACTTTGCATGGCATAAGCAATCTGTGCATCATTAAGTGGAGATTTCCAGTCGATGTTGCTTGTCATGTTTCCACGAAGAACATTCGTCGGGGTAAAGATGGAGGCAGAAGATGCCACATGTAAAGATGGCGGCACTGCAAATTCATAACCATAAGATGAATTTGCAAAAGCCTTGTTCAGGTAGTAATTGCTGCATGTAAGCGAGACCTCGGAATTGAACGCGGAAGCACGCAGAAGCTGGGTGGTATAATTCTGAGCTTGCGAGCCATCGAAGATTGGAGGATAGAGAGTGTTGACGATATAGTCGACTTCATCGGGGTAGGCAGCCAGAGAAGGGAAGTTACCGATCACTGACTTTCTGAATGCGGTGTCGTTTTGGGTCGTGGGGTCGGTGAATCCGAGTGCTTCGTTCAAAGCATGTCCAGTCATAATGTTCTTGATGGACTTGTCGTAGAAGCCGTTCGCCAACAGCTGACCTGGTAGCGCAGGGACGAAATCTCCATCCACGGCAATGCTGTATCCGAAGCTACCAAATGGTGCGAGAGCGATGGAAAGAGAGTTAGCCGCAAGCAAGGCTTGCGAAGGGAGCTGACGCGCATCGGTCAGACTGGTGACGTTGAGGTACGACATGTATTGATCAAAGGTCTTCTGCTGCTGAATTGCAGATGGCAATGGGGCGAAACCAGGCGACTCCAAGATGGCTTGTGCGAAAGGTGCAGGGCTTTTCTTTCCTCCGTATGCCTGTCTTGCTTGTCAGTTGGGGATTGTGACGGTGGGAAATGGAGGTACCGACCGTGATCTGATGCAAGACGCTACTGGCTCCCGCAGAAGAACCCATAATTGTCACTCTGTTCGGATCACCACCAAAGAGGTGGATGTTCTTCTGAACCCATTCTAGTGCAAGCCTTTGGTCATAAAGACCTGCATTCGCTATACCGCCACTGGCTTGAAATTCGGGTCCACTGAGCCAACCAAAAGCACCCAACCTATAGTTTATAGTTACAAACACAATATCTTCACCATCGATCTTGGCTTGGTCGAGTAAGCTTGTTGGATCTGTGTCAGCTTTCGAACCGGACGCGAAGCTGGGAGTAGATTAGCGATTTCCTTGATCGGGGGTTTCAGTATACGTACCCTCCTCCGTGAATATAAACCATGACGGGATTTCCATATCCTTTGCCGGCTAGATCGAAGGCGTCCTTTGGGGCAAATACATCGAGAAACAGGCAATCTTCTAACACACGAGGGTCTTGGTTGGCGAGAAGGGCGGAAGAGTTTGCTGCTACTTGAGCTGAAGTTTGAGCTCTCAGACCTTGCAGGGTCTTGGTGGCTTCTGAAACATTGATCGATGCAGAATTACCGCTGAGTAAGTCCGGAACAACCGACAATTCAGCTGCGAACCAGTCCGGACTACCTTGTGCACATATGCGACCAACGTCACCTCTTTGCACGACGGATCGGTTGACAGCAGGAACCTTGATGATGCGAATGTTGTTAGAACGATGGTTGAAAGTTCGGGGCGTGAAAGAGTCGCTTACCTGGGGCGCGGCAAAGCGTAAGTCGCCAACGGGAGGTGCGGCATAACGAACGTTCGAGAACTGGCAACTCTGTCAGAATCGTTTCGAGGATGTGCTTCTCATTGGAACCTTACGTTATACAGATTGGTTACACTCTACACAAGATCATGGTAAGCAGATACTCATCGAAGCTGAGAGGGGATACAAACATCAAAGTGCGCCGCCTGATGTGATTCATATCCGAGGTCAATGATTGGCAAGGCAGCATTCTGGGCGGACGCTGCTGCAGAAAGGCATAACGCTAGGGGTAGTGCGCGACACTGGTTGACGACGACCATGTTCGAGGATCGATGAATGGGATGGAAGTTGGGAGTAATTAGCCTGGGACCTTAGCGGACCCTTATACCTTTTGCTGTTGGTGATTGCAGGTCTGAACGCAAGGACACGATTGATTGACGTAGAAGGGATCAGGGCAACGTTGTGCTCGGTGCATGTTGGCTGTGTCTTGACCATTCGTCATGGAACAGCATGTGTTCTCTTCGTGAACGAACTTCCCTTCTCGATAGTCCAAGGCTTGCGTGTACCCCAGAATATCTGTGCATATGACTTCAAGGCATGTACAGGCTCGTTGATTTGGTCATCTCTTGCCTGTTTAGGGCTCTTCGTATGCCCCACAAAGTCTAATTCGAGAGGATTGAGAAACCCACGCACTGACCAGACGTATACCCCAGAAAGTCACGGCGTGAGGACGACGTAGAGTTCGTGTTGGAAATCAAAACGTCTGAACCAATTTTGGCTGAGAGGATCAAATTGGCGAAGGGAGTTCGCAGAACCGAACGATAGTCGAGGAGAGTGACGAGTACAAAACCTTGAGTGTGCCCTGTTTCTGAATGCTTTCAACCACTCTTCAAGCTCTTTCCTGCATCATACCCGAACATCTTCATTCACTCCTTCCGTTATTACCAAATCGCCATGGCTGAACAGGAATGGTCCCACAATCTTTGCTCGATGGATAGTTGTAGCTCTTGCTGCGGAACCATATGGTGCTCTCCATGCATCTACGGTCGCACTGCCTGGCGACTCGAGCAATACCCCCAAGATCCATCTTCGTCGTCCGGCTTTGAGTGGTGCAACGCACCTTGCCTGGGAATGTTCGCCGGGTGGCTTCTCCTCATACCTTGTGTCCCGGTGTGGATGCAACGCAACGTTGTACGCAAACGCTTCAATCTCCCAGGTAATGGCTGTACCGACTGCCTCGTCAGTGTCCTTTGTGGTTGCTGCGCTCAAGTACAGCACGAGAACGAGCTCAAAGAACGTGCCGAGAAAGAGATGTTGATGATCGATCACCCGCCAACGACTCGCGATCGCATGGTCTACGCTGAGCCCGCCGGAATCCAGCAACCGGCTACGAATCAGCATATCCCGCCCCCAAGATACGAGAGCGCAGATCGAATCGCTACCATGCAAACAAGAGAAGGAGTCGAGACTCAGTCCGACATCATCAAGAAGAAAGCGTTTTGAGAGATGGTCTTTCAAAGAGCTTTCGTGTCGCGACATACCAAGATGGAAAAGGACATGTGCAGTCTGAGTTGAAGGCCGCCTAAGCTCTTCATCCCGTGGTGCAGACTCTCACCTTCGGCCAATGAATGAACACTTTGAACTGGGGAGCGATAACACTTTCGACTTGTTCCATGATGAGCATCGGCCACTGGTGCATTGGCCAGACGTCTGATCTCAGCTTCATCAATGCGGCGTAGTAGCTCAACAGTACGAGACCGACAGATTGGCGTGCCGATATGATCTTTACAACGCGCTCGTCAACATCTATAGGCCACTGATGTACAAGCTGAAAGTTTGGATGCAACAAGGGATACTGTTCCAACATTGCCATGTAAAGAAACAATCTTTGAGTAGCTTCCAGACAGTGGCTGAGATCTTCTGGCTTGCAGTGATGGTGTAAGAAGGTCCGTAGGGGGAGGAAGATTGGATAATTGCTGTCTAGAGAAAGCTTCATGCGTTCCTCTTCTTCCGAGGGAAGCCCTTGAGATGGTGTAGATGCGCTCAAATCCAGCAGTTGTAAATTCTCGAAAATCAAAGTTCTGATACCTCTCCCTAAGCGAAAGGCGTTACACAAATCATCCAGTATATCCAGTGAAGCAGACTTATCTCGTGGTTGATAAAGTGGTTGGGCATGCGCCGCGAGCGCCGTCACAGAGGCGAATGTGAGAACAGCCATGATGTTACTCTTGAAAGGGTTCATGACTTGAGGGCGACCACCGACGATTGCAGAATGCTGGTGAGTTGCAGCTCGGTGTAAGAGTTCCTTCCTGTAAGGTTGCTTGGAGAAAAGATGCAGTGCTGACAGGGCGAGAGCACTATGCAGGACAAAAGGATGTGCGAAACCCATCTTGATGGTGTCCATTTCTTGGGGCAAAACCACGGGTCCGGACTCATACATCCCGACAGCGCAGTGATGGAGGAGCTCTAAGGTAGGTATTGGCAATGACGAATGGGCACCTGGAGTGAGAGCATTGGTCGGGCCTGCCAATGCCTTTGTCGCTGCGAAATCATTGGACGTAGCAAGACTGCAGTCCTTGTTGAACTTCGTACAATTGCCGCATCTTGGAAAAGCTTCATCGCACTGCAAACTATGAGTTCAACACCATCAAGCCTTTCGAAGCACTAATGCACCGACCTTGATGTGTCGCTTCTTGCAAAAGACGCACCCGAAACGGGACTTTCTATGCGCCTTGCGTTGACGATCACCGGTGGTTTGACATTGCATCCTGTGACAATATCATGCCTTTCTTCAGGGGACTCGTCTTGCGACAAAAGGAGTGTGGAAGATTGGCTCAGAAATTGTCAGAATTGTTATGGGATTCGCTAAAGGGCAACGCTGAAGATGGAAAGTCGCCAAGCTTGATCAGTTCGCATGTTCCTTACGTAAGCAAGCGACCATGTCCAACCTCGAGCACGTGAGGAACACTAATCTTATTCGTCTCCAAAAGTTCAGGATAGATGTTAGCAGATATGTTTCTCAGAGGACGACGATAGAGTTTCAAATGCATCCAGAATCTTCATATGGTGATCAGAAACATTCTTGTGCCAATGCAGCCATTCTTTCCTCCTAAGCCCCACCCACTTTTGCCTGTATCCACCTAAATGCTCTGTATCCGTCGGTTCGAGGATCTTTTGCTTTTTCTTTTCCAGAAGGTATACCGCAGTCCGGCGGTTATACTTGACTCTCCGCAGGAAGATAGGTAGTCCGATAGCGATGTGTCCTCTTATTGGACTTTTTTGGTATGTATAGCAGAGTTGGATGAACATTTTGTCTTCTGGAATGGGCTCAATGATCTCGGTACTTGGTTGGATGATCTTTTCCAAAAGATAGTGAACAGTCTGGGCTCGAGAGGTTGGACTAGGCGAGTACATGGTTTGCAGATGTGGACCGTGAATCTCAAGCTCAAGACCGAAAGGCGCGAGTTTAGTTGTGACACCATAGTCTGCGGCCAATCTCATCCAGCCAGAGATCACCACATGGTACCAGTGAATTTGCCTTACTAGGAAAGTCCCACCGTGGTTGATGGGTTGCGTCGCAAAGTTCGCGTGACAGAAGATTTCGCAGGACGGATACATATATGGTCGGAAAGTCAGCGGACAAGATTTGAACAGGACCTGGAGATACTCCTGTCTGAACGGAGATGCGAGTACAACGTGTTGGCGCTCAAGGAGATCCATGAGGATAGGCCTTTGTAGCGCCGTGGGCCACCTTGTCAGGGACTCTAGAGGAGATTGTTGGTCGAGCTCTATGGTAGGAGCGACCTCGAGCCAGATCATGCAGCGAAGCTCAGGAGGCAGTGTGGAAACCAGTTCACCAAAGCGAGGGTCAGCCATGATGTGTAGCAGAGATACTTTCGAAAAAAATATGGAAGGAATGAATCAAGCGAAGTTTGAAGCAAGGCGACCTTGAAAAAGTCAGATGTGCTGCCAAGGCTATATCAACGCAAACAGACTCTGTGGTGGATGGTGCGCACTGAATATAGCCCTCATATAACAACACATGATGGAGTACGCTCACAAGCGCCGCGCCTTCTGACATCAACACAGTGGCGTTTTGCAAGGAAGCAACCAACGAGGGGAAGAAACGACACTTCCGAATCGCAAGTCTTGAAATCAGTGGAAGAATGGACATATGTACATAGACAGCGTACTAAAAACTAAGTATGAACAAAAACCAGATCCAACAGCAAAAAAAAAAAAAAAAACCGGATGCTTTTCCCTCCGTACATCAAAAGGAGAAATCGCTGGATGATAAA
>JGI24891J29808_1000093_pt1 | contig 117848 bp, 106 predicted proteins | sample FreactcultuFSWF8_FD_29808 | JGI IMG/M metagenome (IMG submission 29808) | reverse complement strand
CAATGACGACTCTGCGCTCTACCCCCCTACCCCCACCTCACCTACCTCTCCCACCACTCCACTCACTCCCACCACCCCCCTCACCTCCAACACTTCGTTCACCGACCTGATGAACGCCAACAAAGCGTTCCACCCGGACGTGAACGGAAAACTCAACTCCACCCGCATGGCCCTCCAGCACAAACTCATCGGCATCATAGACGAAGCAACCGCTCCCCTGGAAGTCTCCGTCGACAACGCCATGCGTGCCCTCAACATCTCCGAGACCGACCACAGAATGCCAAAGCCTATCGTGGAGATGGCGGCAAAGATCAGAGAGGCAGTCAAGGAGGACATCTTCTGCGCCGACAGTGATCAGAAGAAGTTTCGCCTCAGACAGGCTGGCTGGTATCGCTTTGTTAACAGAAGTGTGTTGGCGCTGAGAGAGGAGGAGTAAGTTTCTGGCATTTCTCTTGCTGCATGGAGGAAGGGAGGCCTTGACGACTTTCTCTCTCTCGAGACTTCTGCTGGATGGTTACTGGTTCAGAGAAGGATGCTTGATGAGAGCTCACTTGAGCTCGACTTTTTTCTTTGGTTCGATTTGTCTTTTTTCTTGGGCGTGTTGGCCCCTCTTGTTTCTTTGTGGGTTTTGGACTCTCCACTCTTTTTTTTTTCTGGGTTCTGGACCTCATCAGTCGTTGTTTCTTTTTTCTGGAGGTTCGGTCAGTCACGGTTCACTGGTCTGTTTTTTTTTTGGCAATCGCGAGTCGCGAATCGCTCCTTCTCAATTGGCAATGAGAGGGAGCGGTTGGGCACTTGACACTGGCATTGTTTTTTTTTTCTCCAGAGTTCGTCGCGGTAATTGAAGTTGCATGGTAATAGGAGTTGGACGGAGCATTGCGGTAATTACAGTACAGATAACTTGACCTTGAACATCACCAGTCGAGGATTAGAAAGTTATGATACACCACACACTTGTTTCTTTATGATCATCTCCAAGCTTTCTTGCTCCAATGTTCTTATCAACAGCTACCTCTCTTTGATTATTAATGCCCAAACGACCTTGTTCTAGTTTTACGAAGGCCAGTGTTTGCCAATCGCATAGGTTCTTGTTGTGTCCTTTCGCGCAACCTGCCAGATTGCTTCGCCTCGATGACACTTCCACGACGGTGCAAGATTGTGCTATTTCCCACTGGTTGCAGCATTCGGAAGCCAGTCTCCTTCGCAACTTCCTCCTCGAACGTCGGTAGTCTTGCCAAGCCGAACACCTCTTCACCACCAACTGCCATGTTTTCATCGCAAGCGCATCCACATGCTGCTTCGCACTCCGGCTTCTCGTCTTCCGAGAGTGATTCGAGAAGGACGGCGAGACAAGAGATGTGAGCCGAGTGACCGCATGCGAGACATACTTTGTAGAGACCAGCAATGGGCTGGTAGCAGATGGTGCAAGAGAGGAGATGTGACTTTCCTCCACACTTTAAACATTTGCGGTCTGCCCGGCGCTCTGGGATGTCAACTTCGCCACAAGACATGCAGCATCTGACAACCTGTGGGCCCAAGCTGTCAATCGTTTCTTCGTCGTCTTCGACCTCACCCAGCGTAAGGGTAGATTGCGAGCCGTGATCCCTTGACCTAGTGCGAGTGAGAATGTTCGACAACAGTCCGTCAAGTTTGTCAACCTCGTTCTGCTGCATCCGAAGTCCCCATCCACCCAGCATATTCGCATACACTGCTCGGTATACTGCGAATCTGAGCGACTGGTTGGGATCGAGGAAAGCGACATTCGAGCAACCTTCATCGTCAAACATGTCTTGGTTCTTCAGACTAATCTTTACTCGAGATTGCGGCGGTAAAGACTCATCATCCTCTGTTGTGGATCCGTCATAATCATCCCCAAAGCCTTGTGACATGAAGCTTCTTCGAATCGTGGAGTCACTCCGATTGAAAGGCTTATTCTTGTTCCAGTTAACCCCTGCTTGCGAGGGTATCGACGATGAGAGCTCTTCTCCACTTGTCCGATTGCGAACAGGAGGAGAACTGGCGAGTTGGAAAGGACGAGCCAAGACCGAAGCAGCGAATGAACTTGTTGCACTAGGTATAGATGTACGATGATGCTCTGGCGATGTCGAGAGGCTGGGTGCGGCACTGGAGCGGTGTGTGCTGGCTCTCGATAGAGGCATTGGGGGCGTGTTGCCAGTGTAGAAGGGCGTGACAGGTTCACTTGCAACTACGTTTTGATCCCTGATATCCTGAGATGACTCTCCTGCTGAATTCAACCCAGCTCCTGATTTTCTATGTTTCTTAGACAGATCGGAAACGGAGATGATGGGTTCAAAGAAACCGAAAGCCGTCTCTTTATCTGGGAAGTAATCGAAAAGCTGTGCAGCACAATTCATTGATTGCGGAAAATCCTGAACAGTCAGTTGGTGGACGACGAATGCGTTGAGAAGACCAATTTACCTCATAGGTTGGACGTTGGTCGTCGGATAGTGATTGCGCAAATATGCATGACAGCATGCCGAGCATCTGCACATCCGCAAGATTTTCGAAGTGAGTAAAACTGTAGAGAAGATCAGCCAAAGGGACTCGAAAGATACAATGGCAACGCAAGGCTTACAGTGTGTCGATAAGCCACGAGCCGGCGAATGGATGAGTTCCCCACTTGATGAGAGCAGTCTCTCGTGGGTGAAGCACAGCTTCGGGCTCATCAAAGGACAGGTCGAGCCCGCTGTCGTTCCTTTGCGATGGCATAAGCAATCGACGTGCCAGAACCCGAATGTCTGTCTCTTGTCTGGGGATTGAAAGCATGCTCAAAGGTACTTTCTTGGCTAAGATAAGACCAACGAACTCCCAAATGTCAGCCAGCTCAGAGAAACCATTGCGTAGAGCGGCCTGAGCATTATGCGAACAAACCGTTTCCCCATCGCCATAGATAAGATACTCCGATCCAAGCACACGCTTGGAAGGGAGCAAACCTTCAACATCAATGACTTTGACCTTGGTCTTGTGTCTAGCGCTGATGGCTTTTTTGTTAAGGCCATTGCTGGTTGGTATTGAGCCTTCAGTGGAATGTGTTCGTAGACCTTTAAGTCTCGGGAAGCGTAGAGATCCACCGTGCCAGGCAGATGGTGGCTGGAAACGGCGAAGGAACATCTCTGGCTCATCAGAACCAGAAGATGAGCTCGACGACGAGAACTCAGAGCTGTTGTCCGAATCATCAGCCTCGAAGGCATCAGTACTAGGCTTGCTTTTGGACTTCGACTCTGACTGGCCTGCATTTAGCCTTCCGAAACCTTCAAAGATTTCTCTACTTCCACGATTGCGGTTCCTATCGTCTACGGCAAACTTCTGCAGTATTGAACGTGGTTCTTCTTTAGGCGGCATGAAGCAAATGAGCTGACCATTCGGTGCCCAGAGAGCTCCACAAGTTCTTGGAAGCGGCACATTGGCATTGGTGCTGAAGATGCCCGATCCAACACTGCCCTCCATGCCCAAGTTCTGTGATTCACTACCACCATAGTCACCGAGTAAGCCGTCCTCTTCGTCGCTGGAACTTTCGGCTTCCTCTCCTGGCGCGATCACATCATTTCCGCCAAGGCCAAGCCAACTGATGCTATCCTCAAGGTCTCTTTCGCCAGTGAGATATGACAAGAAACCTTCGATACATCCCCGGCGATGTATCAAGTATCCTGTGGCGATTTTGCGTAGATTACCTTCGAGCTCTGCCACCTTCTCTTCGGACAGCGCAGATGCCTTGTCAAGATGAAACCAAGGAACCGACTTTTCAGGGTAATCTACCGGGAAGTCCATACATAGCTGCATGAAAGCCAGCTTTTCCTCAGCGGCCCATGGTCCATTGAGCGATATCTTTACATGTCGATTTGACACGTCTGCTTCCTCGACCGTGACTCTGGTGAACTTTTCTCCGACGTGAATGATCTCGTCGCTCAGATTCTCACGCACATTATGAGAATCTGGATGGTGTAGATCAGCGATGATCGAAAGTCTTCTTGTGGCCTGTCTTTCAGGAGAGCTTGGCTTACGCTTGCCAAACTTGACGCCCTTCATCCAGGAAATGAGGCCGTTGTCTTGCGGTCTTGCGTTTCGGGTCTCAATACCAGAGTAAGTCATTATTTGACTGTCGTCAGCCCAGCCACCAGCGATAGGGATGGGTACTTTATTCATTCCAGGACTGGTACCAGGATGCGCCATCCCAGATCCTTGTGCCGTGTTCTCAGCAGATGTTCCAGGATGAACGGGACGATCCCTGAATGACTTGTAAGGGGCACCGATTCGAGTAAGCTGCACAGGTTTGTCCATCTGCATTCCCTTGTGGAACCCGATGGATTGCAACTGTCTATCTCCCATGCGATGTAGGATCAGTTCATGGTCGGCTCCCCACGAGACCAACTGGAAGTCGCGACTGTCGGCGTATTCGTCGACGTTGCCACGTCCTCGCCACAAGAACTCTTTGACCTGCTCATCATGGCCAGTAAATCGATAGTTTGGCTCAGTGAGAGCTGGAGTATTGGTCAGATTGGATGGTCGACAGTCGTACATGTGCAAATCATGGTCTCCTCTTTGAGGCATAGCCAAGACTCCATTTCCAAATGGTGTGTGCCTAGCTCGCCATACCGGAAACGGCGTGTTGATGACACGTTCGGGCTCGGTTTCAGAGATCTCGTAGTCCCATACTTTGATAGTACGATCAAGCGAGCAAGTGACAATCTTAGTCTCATCAGTGCGGCTCCAGTCGATTCCATAAATCTTTGTCTGATGAGCTTCAATTGTTTTGAGAGGTAAGGCGCCTTTACGGTCATCCCAAATGTGTAGATACTTGTCGTGTGATGAAGCGACAATGTGTGGATTCCGTCGGTTCCACTTGACTTGGGTCGCACCGGCGAACCAATCAGAAAAGCTGACTACAGGTCTTGCCGACACTCGCAGATCCCAACAATGGACAAAGGCGTCGACTGCACATGTAGCAAGAAGATCTGGTTGTAAGGGAGAAAAGTTAATGTCAGTGATAGCTCTGGAATGAGCATGTAAGGTGTGCTCGATTGGGGCTTGAAGGCTGGCAAGCTCAAGATTCCAGACTAAGGCTCTCTGATTTGAGGTACTAACAACCCAGTAGTATCTCGAGGCAAAGGGAGACCACTGTACATCGGCAGGAGTCCATGGAGTTTGGTGGCGGAGATGACGTGGAGGAGAGAAAGGAGAATCGAGGTCTATGATATGCAGACCTTGTTGAGAAGCCAGAACAACGTCTCTGCCACCAGGCGAGATAGATGCAGAACCTACAGCCTGATTGACATGGATACGGAGATCCTTGTCAAAGGTAGGGCTGTCAAAGATGGAAGTATCCTTGCCACTTCGGCCGGTGATGGTGGAAGACATGGTTGAAGACATGGTGGGATGAATTGGGTCGGTCTTCAGCCAGGATCTTCAGGACGCCAGACGATATGGACTATAAGCAGAGTCACTGACATAGTGGTCACACTGAACACAGTGCTTCCTGGGCAAGAACGAACATTGTCAAATTCATCGGTCTCGATTGATAGACATGACCGAAGGACTCGGAGGTTGGATGAATTGTGGTAAGTGCCAAGCAGCTCTGTCGCGTCTCTCTGACTCGCACGTGATTGACGCCCGAGCTTCAGAATAGGTCAACCGTGAACAAAGGATAGCGGGGTGCTCGGGCGGCCTGCTTCTGTATCATCATCGTCACTGCAGTCCATCTGTTGCCTACGATTTTGTTCGACTTTCTCAACTCGAGGCATAGCCCACTAAACAGTACAATACAATACAATACAACGCCGAGAGGACCACTTGATCAAGCATGGCTCTCCCAAAGCGTATCATCAAGGAGACTGAGCGTCTGATGGCCGAGCCGTATGTCTGCCAGTCTGAAGACACTGACTTCTGGTCACTAACAGAGGTCAATAGTGTGCCTGGTATCGAAGCCATTCCCCACGAGGACAATCTGCGCTACTTTGATGTCAAGATCCACGGTCCCTCGCAATCTCCCTACGAAGGTACTTGACCACGGCCAATGCGCCTGCCCACGTAATCCTTCCCTGACACACCATTCAGGTGGCATCTTCAAGCTCGAGCTCTTCCTGCCCGACGACTACCCCATGACACCACCCAAGATCCGCTTCCTCACCAAGATCTATCACCCCAACATCGATCGCCTCGGTAGAATCTGCCTGGACGTCCTCAAGAGTGAGATCATCTACCATCGATTGTGAAGAGCCATAGGCTAACCTTGACAGGCAACTGGTCGCCTGCCCTCCAAATCCGTACCATCCTGCTGTCAATTCAAGCTCTGCTTGGTGCACCCAACCCAGACGACCCGCTCGCCAACGATGTCGCTCAAAGATGGAAGGAAGACCAGAACGCCGCTATCCAGACTGCCAGAGAGTGGACTCAGCAATACGCCAAGGCATGATCGTAGACCGATCGGTTTGGCTTCAGTTTCTGTTTTCCTAGATAAAGAGCGTTGCATGGGTCTCAGCCAACATCATTTGGCCTTTATGAGCATGGGAGGCGTTGGCCAGGCGTTTTTCCTTCTACATCAAATACACTCTGTTTTCCTTCAGAAAAGCACCCATGGTGTCCACAGAAATCATTCCTCCTGAACCCCCAGCACAAGGCGAGGGTTCCTATGCTACTGATAATTGTTCAGCACCGTGGTGCGGATGTTGATATTCAAATGTCTCCAGGCGCATGATTAAAGACCGATTGCTCCTGTATTTCTGTCACTGCTGGCCGGCTTGTTCCATGGTATAGCCGGCTCGTGTAATCACATGCGGAAGCTTCAAAGTCTGCGCTAGTCTCGTACATCAACATGAGCAAAAGTGAGTCAAAAAATCGGTTCTCAAGATCGTCGCTGATGTATTGCAGATGCGTTTCTGGAAAGATCACCCCAAGGAGATACAGCCCGACCCTGACTTCCCTCCTTGGAAGGGTAAGTCGACTGCACCGCCTGTTACCGCCGCCAGTCTCGCTCTGCCATCAGAGATCGCGGCAAGAACGCCACCAGCATCAAGAGATGAGCACAAGCCTGTAAGCACTGTCTCCTTAAGCCCAGACTGGCAAGCAGGATGTCTGTTCCTCCTCGTTTGGCGTTGTCCGAGTAACGGCGGCCCAAATTATTGCGAGATTCAGACGATTTATAGCTCCACTGGAACTCAAGTCCATTATCTAACAGTCGTAAAGAAGCATCGAGGATTTTGGAAGAAGGCGCTGGGTCTGGGAAGCACTACGCCTCCGCCGCCAGATTCCTACCTGTATGATCCTCGAGCTGAGAGATTCCAGAAGATGAGAGCCGAGGCCAAGAAACTTCGCAGACCCAAGGATACGGGACGCGTCTTTGACTGTCGAGGCAAAGAGATCACTGGACAGATACCATCGCGCCCTGCGTCATTCGTTCCCAAGTTCAACAGAAGCGATTTTCCCCCTAGTCGTCCTCCTAGGGCAGAACCGACAAGACAAGACTTCCGGGTAGGGGCAGGAGTTGGTGGCTCTGCTGGTGGCTCTGCTGGTGGTTCCGCTACGCCCAAGAGAGAAGAGCTCGCTTGTCTGTACGAGCATCGTCGTGAGGTTGATTCTAGTGCTGTGCAGAAAACCCCTAGATGATGCTCCGATATTCTTGTGAAGTCACAACCACGGATAACATTGCGTGCATAAGGGGACCAGGTCCGCAAAGCGCCGTCTCCGGGTTCAGACACATCTCGAGCACACAACAGCACAACAAAACCCGCTGCGCATACTTTCACGCACACACAAGTGAAGATCATCATCGGTCGGCTTCATCACAACATCACATCCTGCGCGTCTCAACTCTCACACACCACAACCACTCTTTCTTCCCCGTCCAATCTTAGCTGAACACCGCCGACATGTTCAGTATAGGTCCCCCCAAGTCGGCAAGCGATTCTGAGACGTCCAGCAGATCGGACTCTCCAAGCAAGGGCTCAGAGTGGTCCACGACCTCTGAGCCTCACGTCCAACCGAAGACTCCCCAGAAGCTCAAGTACGATTCCTCCAGTGACGGAGAATGGTCCGATCAAAGCGACACACCTGTCAAACCCCGTACACTCAGAAGATCTGGTAGAGTGCTCCTACCAGGATTGCGCAACAGTTCCGAAAGATTCTTGCCCAGAGACTCGGATGAGATATCCTCTCTCAGGCTATCCGATGAAGGCTCCTCTCTCAGATCGTCGGATGATGGATCACCTCGCAGAGCATCTGACGATGATTCACCTAGCAAAGAATCATCCGAGGGACTTGTGTTCCCGTTCGCAGGATCTGACTACGACACCGACGTTGTCCTTCAGCAAGTTCAGGACTTCCCCACCTCCGAACACTGGGTCACTCAGTGGGATCCCAAGGACACTGATTTCTTCAATTCGGGCCAGATCCCAGTCCGCCCCTTCCCTCGTGTAGGTTTACTGTTTTGGTTTTCACAGCTTGATAGCCTGCTAATAATCTGCAGATCGCTGTTCACTCTGAATTCAACTCGATGCGTGAGACTTGGGGTCTGCCTCCTCTCAGTCTACGCTGCCCCGAGGACTACCGCCGCCACCCTGCTCACATCTACAGATGGGACACTCAAAAGCTCAACTGTACCGACAAGCACGAGAGCGCATGCCAACTCTGCGGTACTGCTTGCTGCTCAGTCCAAGCCTTCACCAAAGCCATCCATGAAAACCCACGCCCCAACCCCGTGGTGCCTCTGAAGTACCGCGAAGCTTTCCAGCGCGATATTGACGAGATCAACGCCCTCAAGCCTCGTGAAACCGATCCTTTTGAGAGAATGCTCAAATGCGGCACCTGTCTCCGCAATGTCTGTCCCGATTGCGCAGGTCGTTGCATGAAGCCGGCTTGTCTCAGCATTGTCTGCAAGTCTTGCGGCGATCCCGATCCTTGGATCCATTGCCAGTGTGAGATGAACCAAGGCAAAGTCAAGATCAGCTACCTTTGATCGAAGCAATGCTGTAGGGTATGGTCACTACTTTTGCAAGTTTGACGACAACACACCACCGTCGACAACTATGCAAATGCGGCATTTGCTTCTTCACCACAATGATTCGAGTCTCTCCAACAATCACACTACGGAGGAATGTCAACCACTGGAAAGTCAGTTGGACAGATCCACAACACAAGGGGAGTTCTGCCATGTTCAGCGACTCATGTCAGCGACTGATGATAGCAAAGTCTTGAGGGGTTCAAAGGATGGAGAAAGCAACGATTGAATTCTAGACAAAGGAAGGAACGATGGAATGATACACAGGTACAAGGGCTAAAGACGATGGCCACGGGTTCAGCATAGGCGTGAACGCAGAAAGATGGTGCGATTGAGCCAACACAATACCCTACACTTGCTGCCATTACAGAATCAAGCAGAATGCCATTGCCATCACAAGTTTCCAGTAATCTCAGACCAATGTAAAATGAAAACAAGTACGTGATTCCATCGTTTTCGCTGTCAATGCTCCAAAAGAAAATGCGAACTGCCTCTGTAGTCCCGTTTGTATGAGTCACTCGTGCCTTCCTATACAGCAACTGTTGATAAGATATAATATAACGGTTAAAGATGGAAAAGGCTGGGAGCGGCAGATTAAAGGGAAAGAGCGAGGTCGGCGTTTGACCAACCTCGCCAAACATTGACCCGCACCCCGGCGGCAGCGCAACCGGCAACTGAGACCATTCGCGTCATACAAACTGCGGGATCCCCAGATAAGAGATTCTGACCATCTTTTTGTTTGCGATCGCTCACGGGAAGGACAAGGAAGCAACACACGACCTGACAAAAGAGGAGGATTTTGAAAGGACAAAGAGCCCGCCCTTGTTTTTCCGTCACATGCTCAGCAACAGCAATACCGATATCCACACGACGCGCCGCCCTCGAGGAAGCAATGAGTACGGCTGCAGGTCCCGGCGCATCCCGACCAGATGTCAAACCTGAGATCATGGCACCGACGACAAGCACATCAATCTGGAATACAAAAAACCTGAGTCTACGTCTGGCCGCCGACATCACGGCAGCAGCAACAGCAGGTGCCCTCGTCGCTCCCGTCATCACCGCAATCGACAAGGCCATCATCGAAAATGCCTCTGGCCGTGCAGCACTGGGACTTTCCCTACGCTCCTCATTCGCAACTCTCGCCCTACGTCCTCACCATTTCCTCTTCTCGAAACCCTTCGCTTTGATCTTTGCCCTGTATACCGGCACCTATGTCACCGCAAACACATTGGACACGTGCTCCAGCACGATATCCGCAAAATCCGCTTCAACTACCACATCAGGCCCTGCCAAATTCCTCGCTACCTCTTCTGCAAATCTGAGTTTGTGTTTATACAAAGACAGCAGATTTGCCAAACTCTTCGGCGTGGCTACCTCATCTCCACGTCCCATCCCAGGACCCAGTTATGCATTATTCGCACTCAGGGATTGTCTTACAGTATTCGCTTCCTTCAACGTACCGCCCTTGATCGCACCACTCATGCCTCTGTCGGATAATATGCAAAAACACATTTCTGCAGCGTCGGCGGCGCAATTTGTGGCTCCTGCTGCTATCCAATTGATTTCTACGCCTTTGCATTTGCTGGGATTGGATTTGTACAACAGAGATGGCAAGTTGGGTGCAAGAGAAAGAATGATCAAAGTAAGAAAGGACTGGCTGAAGAGTTCGTTTGCTAGGATGGCGAGGATTGTTCCTGCTTTTGGTGTGGGTGGAGTGGTCAATACGAGGGTGAGAGCGAATTTGATGGGGAGGTTGGAGTAAGGGGACTTTTCTGCATCTTGCTGCGTCTCTGGTTTAAGCTTGTGTTGCTTTTGATATGATATGAACGGCCGGTAATGCTTGTTTGCTGGTTAGGAGTTCTGGTTGCTTTTGCTGGGGTCTTGCACTTCTCTTAGCTATATTTTGACAGCGATTTTCTTCATTCGGTATATGGCGCTGGGGTTGTTTTATCGAGGGGTTTAATTCATACTAGATATACAGATGTAATGATGCCTTAGCTTACTCATGTCTGATTTACAAACAACCTAAAGTCAATGTGTGATATGTCGGATTCTTGTTCTCATGCCGTGAGAGCGTTGCCTTTTTCGAGCAAATGTGGTGTCGCGAAGACAGAGAAGCAATAGACGAAGGGAAAGATCAAGGCTGGTGAGTAAGTGTAAGATGGAAAATCTCTTGTGTATTCATCTTTCTTTCGAGCAATAATATCAGACAGGGTGGTATGGGCAACGATTGAGAATCACAAGCTTGAATTATCAAGACAACCAAAGAAGAAATAATTGAGCAGTCGGGCATGCTGTCATTGATTGGAGATTTTAATCAAGCAGACTGGCTCGCATGCCCCTACTAAGAATCGAAGTAGAATCCTACACATACAAGATACAAATACTGATGGTAATATGAAATCCAACAGCCCAAGCATCCTCACCACCACTACGCAGTAACCGTATACGCCGGACTCCTATACAAACCCTCCCAAATCCCTGCCTCGCCAACTCCCTCTTCATAACCAGGCGGACTAGCAACCTCATGGAAAGCAGGCGGTGCATCATCACCCCTCCCTTCCTCCACCAACCCACCGGGCAAAATCTCCAATGGCACTTCTCCCCTCCTCTCAATAACAGCCCCAGTCTTTGTATCAGTCATCTGCACGCACACGTCCATGATATAATTCAATCTGAAATGACTGATTCCAAATGTAGGTGCCAAGATGGAAGCGTCGCCTCTTGTCATGTCGATGAGTCGCATGTCTCGTTTGATGGTTATATGTGTATTGTCCAATGGAATCTGTAGGCCTCTACCCAACAATTTGAATTTACAGATTTGGAAAAGTTCTTTTGGTGCGGGTGCAGGGGCTTCGGCGTTGGAAGTGCGTCGTGCGGTTTCGGTGTTGGAACGACGGCGTGATATGATATCGGTGCTCGAAATGCGGCGTAGGATTTCAGTGTTAGAGGGGCGGCGGGGTGGTGGTGTGGGTGTGGGTGTTTCTGTTGCGCCGTAGGTTGCGTGTGCTTTTAGTGCTAGTTCGCAGGTGTTGAGTGTGTATTCTGCGTCGGAGGTGCCGTTACAGAGGAGTTGGACGGAGAAGTTCTGCCATGCTCCTAGAGCGCTGGGGATGCTTATGCTGACATTGAGGTCTGGTGTATTGGTGTTGACCGCAGAGGAGCGGCGTCTGGTGAGTGCTGATTTCGGGCCGGGAGTTTGGGTCGAATCGATAAGCGGTTGGGTTGCGTATGTCGGAAGTGGCAGCTCTATGTGTTGAAAAGGCCAGACATTGATGGGACGTTCAAGATCCATGTAGCGAGTCCTCGAGTTTGGGTTTACACTTAGTCGTAGTGAATATATCACTCTGACAGATGGCAACACATCCCAAGTTGGAGGAATTGCTTGAGGACCTGTTGCAAAAGGCACTTTTATCGATCCTGGCAATTCGAACTCAAATGGCCATTCATGAGTTCGGGGTGATAGCTTATGCGGTCCTTGGAAGATGAGCTTTTCATAGCGAAAGAGGTTCTGGTTTTGAGTGCGGACGCATCCGTATGAGGCTTGACCGTTATCTTTCAGACCAATGTATAGAGTCGCTTTAAAGACGACGGTCATGATATCGACTTTGACTTCTGATGAAGGTGAATAGGTAGCCGTGCCCTTGATCAGCTGCCCAGGTGTGAAGTAATGTGTTGGTTGATCTGTTTGCTGAGCAGTTTCGCCGTCCAGTAAGATCCGGAGGTGATCACGTTCAAACCCCTTACTCATGTCGGCGTCGATGTGATGTCTTCCTGGAATAATTGGTGGGTATGTTTTATTGTGTTTGCAACAAGGACCGATGACGATGGTTTGATATTTGTCAATCAGATACACAAAGTAGTCAGAATTTACGTCGAAGTCCAGATGTCAATGCAATGCGGCTGCGTCTCTGATATGTAGCGAGGATGTCAAGGCACGATATGTTTGTCGAGGTGTTGGCACCAAGGTCCAAGAATCAAGGTCCAAGAGTCGAGAGGCTGTGCGACTGGGCGAGCAAGTGAGCACATGACGAGGTTGAAGCTTGGGTTTACCCTTCCGTAAACGGCCGCTCCTTTCCACAAGTAGAATAGCCGACATATGCCGATTGCCGAAAAAGGTTCTATGAAAGGACTTGCTCGGAGTTCGTATGACATCAAATGGTCGGGCAGAAGGGGTAGGCATATAATCCGTGGTCTAGACGTCTAAGCAAGCAAGCGAAGAGGGGGTAAAGTGAAGGGATACTTGCCGTAGCAGGAATGACGCTAAGAAAGACATAAAATCACATCAGGCTAATTCAAGAATTGGCTGATATCAAAAACTCAAGAAGAGTGGAGCTGCGAATTGGCACATGCAAGATGTGGTGAGGGAAGCAGTCAAGTGTTCTTGAATCGGGTTTCATCAATTCAAACGACATCCCCTGTGCCAGGTCGTCGCACTTGTGGAGAGGGACATCGGTGTAGAATATATATACACACGAGATTGGCTTTGACTCGTAATTCCCATAGCTTTTCTGTCTGATTGGAGAATAGATTATTTCCTGGCTTCCGGAATCTAGTGCTTGGCCTCCTTCTTCTCGCTCTCCTTGAGGAACTGCCTGTTGGTGGAAACAACTCGTCAGCATGCGCTTTGTATGGTTCGAATAATGCGTCTTTTCTGGTCGTTCTTGTCCCTTGTAACCAATGTTCCTTGCTCTTTCTAATCCGGTTGACAAAACAAAAGAGGCGACGTACTGGATGAAGTCTGCCTCGTCCTTGGATGAAGCGTTGATGGGAGGAGTCGAGCCAGTGATCTTCTTGCTACCGCCGCTTGAGGCGTAACCGATACCGGCGAAGAGGGAGGTGAGGATACCGAGGGCGAGCTGTTGGTAGTTTTGTTAATCATCTGCGGTTGCGCTTTTCGGGGATCATGTCGGAGTGCGCGCGTACGTGGTGGGAGCCGACCTGGCGGCCCATGATGTTGTACATAACGACCATTTTGACGGTAAAAGAATTGACGGATTGGACGGGAGGAGGAAGATGCGGTATGGTCGTGTCGTCGTGCCTTCGGTGCTTGAGTTGAGGAGCTGCTTCTGAACTTGGCCTTGGCACTCCGTCGGCCAGTCAAGTCCGTGCCAATTTATGTATCCAGTCATCTGCTGCATAAATCTTCCACAGACCGTGCATAAGCCCAGTCGGAATGACGTGTCCGGGGCTGTCCGAGGCACGTTCGTAAGTTCGAGGTCATCGCTTGGGAAAGTCGAGCGCGATCAAGGCAGTAACTTGTATTTATTCGCATGCCTCCAAGATCCATTTGCGCAAACCCATTCTTTTCTGCCTGTAACAACTCCGACAAAAACAACACCGCCGCCATGTCCGACGACAAGAAGAACAACAGCAAGATCCTCGACTTCGAGGATGTCCCACGCGAACGCACCGATGCTCCCAGACCCGACTTCTCCAAACCTCTGCCCCGCAAAAGACTACCTGCCGCCCTGCAAGACACACTGGACAATGAAGAAAAGCTGTGGGAGACCATGTACGAGGGTCATGCCCAAGAGTCCACAGAGAGCTCCGTCCGTTACGCTGGTTATGCTTCGAGGGTTCGCACCATCTTGCTGTCTGCCCACCGTTACGTTGCATATACCAGTGATATCGGCGAGAGTTTCCGACCTATCGCCCATCCTTACCTCATCAAGGGTGCGTATGGTGTCTCTTGGGCATACCTCATCGGTGATGTCTCCCACGAAGGCTACAAGGCCTACCTTCGTAATCAGCGTGTAATCAATGGCGAGGCCGCCGAGGATATGACTGTTGTAAGCAGTGACAAGCCCGAACAAACAAAACTCGGCTCTGCTGTCTCTGCCGTCACTGGCCTCAATGTTGCTCAGAACACTCCTGGCAAGGTTCCTCTCATCGAGGACTACAGAACTGTCATGGCGCAAAGAGCCATCTTCCAAGGTGTTGCCAGTATGGGTCTGCCCGCATTCACCATCCACTCGATCGTGAAGTATGCTGGTAAGGCTTTGAAGAACAACTCAAACGTAAAGCTCCGAACATGGGGTCCCATCGGCGTAAGTATTTGTTGCTGTATTTCCTGAACCCTACATTGTCTAACTCTTCATCACAGTTGGGTCTTGCCGCTGTCCCTGCCCTTCCTTTCATGTTCGATGAGCCCGTCGAGCACGCTGTTGAGTGGGTCTTCCACAAGGCTTTCTCATCAGTCGGTGGAGACGCCGCTGTACATGGTCGTCCCGAAACAGGCAGGTCTGCTCTGTCTCAAATAGAGTCCAAGGCTGGTGCCGCTAAAGAGAAGGAATTGTAGATGACATTGGCCATCTTCTGTTAGATTTGTACATAACACACTCTTCTTCGTCTCAGATTTGCGGATCAAAGTCCGGTGCGAAGCACGTACTGGCAGGATAAGGTCGGCAGGATATAAGAAATCTTGATTTGTAATTTTAGTTGTCAATATTAGAGCTTGGTTAGAAAGATCATAAGGTTGAGCTGGGGTAGACTCTTGCGAGAGGCTCCCTAGCAGTTTCCCAAGCGAGCCAATCCGATCGCGTAGTCCTGATTGATTGTTAGCAATGTATGGGTAACGTAGGTAAGGTTGCGAAACGTACGGCAAAAGACCCATGCCGTTGACCTTCCAGATACCCAAAGCCAGGGCCAGGAAGTTGCATGCGACATAGGCAAGCTTGACCAGAATCAGGCGATCGCGGGTGCCTTCAGTCTCGAAGCGAGCAAAGACATTCTGGATGTTGATGAGGGCTTGGATGGGGCCCTTGAACAGCATGAAAACCATCATGATGCTGAAGATCTGGAGACTGTTGCCTGACATGTACATGCCGAAAGCGTTCATGGGCAGCTGCTTGGCCGGAGCAATGGCCATTTCCCAAGCCTTCTTGAGCTTCAAAGTGTCCATCTCTTGAGCATTTGGGGGCTTGCGGGCGGGAGCTTGGGCAACTGCAGTCTTGGATGACTTTGACTGTGATGTTTTAGTATGGTTGTGTGCGACAAGGGAGAGGCAGTCGGACCTTTGAGTTCGACACAGTAGTCGGCGCAGTGTAGCCTGGCGGGTCTGGAATGCTCGAAGCCTTTGGTTTGGCGGTAGGAGGAGAGGTCAGGTCGACGACCCATTGCGGTGGTAGAGGCACCGACATATTTGTTGATAGCTGTGAGAATGCTCAAGGCGATGTATTGAGAATGGAAGTGATTGCTGGAGACGGAGATGGAGCCAAGCAGGGCAGGAACGAGGAACGAGGAACAAGGCGGAGGGTTCAACTCGATTTCCCCGGATCGCGACTCCCTGACACGAGGGACCATCAACATCTCGCAATTTACTCTGCATATTTCATCCCGTTTTCTTGGACGCTGTCTATCTCCTCTGTCGCTTCTCTCTACGCCTATCTGGACGACTGCCGCTCACACCACTCTATCACGCGATCCGCCATCCGACTGATACCAAGAAGAGGGGCACACTGCCGACGAGCTTCGGGATTGGTCCATACCAGACGTCCAGGATATCACCGCCATAATGAGTGCAGGAAACCAGGATGCGAAGCTCTTTGCTAGAGTGAGTCTCTCCAAACTCTGTCTCACCAGTCGCCATGTTTGCACCCATCTTTCCACACGATCCATACTTACCGGCGCATCGCACTCAACAGGGCAAAGTCGCCGAACTACGACAAGAACTACAAGCCACCGGAGGAAAGAAGGACAAGGGTCACCTCGGCAAGAAGATTGCTCTCAAGAAGATCGTTGCCAACATGACCATGAGCAACAACGATATGATCGCCCTGTTCCCCGATGTCATCCAAGTCATGGGCCTCGCCAGTCTGGAAATCAAGAAGATGTGCTTCCTATACCTTGTGCACTATGCGAGGATAAAACCCGAGATCGCTCTCAAGGCTTTGCCGCATCTTGTTCAAGTTCGTCATACCCTCCGAGCCCGCTGACAGCCTGGCTGACCAAGTACAGGACATGGAAGACACAAACCCTCTAGTACGAGCCCTCGCCCTACGAACAATGTCGTATATACACGTCCGAGAATTTGTCGAAGCCGCCGTTACCCCCACCAAACACCTGCTAAGAGACGCCGATCCCTATGTCCGCAAAACCGCTTGTTTCTGTGTCGCCAAACTTTACGACCACGACAAGACTCTGGTCGAGAACTCGGATTTGATCACTGGACTGAACAACATGCTGAGAGATGAAAATCCGACTGTCGTTTCCAGCGCATTGGCTTCTTTGACAGACATCTGGGAGAGAAGCGAGTCCATCAAGCTCACCATTGACTACAACAGTGCCTCAAAGATTGCTTCTATCCTTGCAGAGACATCCGAATGGAACCAGACGTACATCCTAGAAGCCCTCATGAACTTTGTTCCGCAAGACTCTGGCCAGGCTTCGATGTTGGCTGAGCGCATCACTCCACGCCTTTCTCACACAAATTCCGCAGTCGTGCTAGGATGTATTCGTCTCATTCTCTACCTCATGAACTACATTGCAGATGAGAAGATCATCACAGCTTTGATGAACAAACTATCCCCGCCGCTTGTGACGTTACTCTCCAAGGGCCATGAGATTCAATACCTGGCCTTGCGAAACGCCCTTCTCATCTTGCAAAGGAGACCGGACATTCTGAAGAACGACATCCGCGTTTTCTTCTGCAAGTACAATGACCCTATCTACGTCAAGGTCACCAAGCTCGAACTCATCTTCATGCTTGCCACTCAGGACAATATCAAAGAAGTTCTGGCAGAGCTGAGAGAGTACGCGACCGAAATTGACATTCACTTTGTACGAAAGTCGGTGCGCGCTATCGGAAAGCTGGCCATCAAGATCGAACCTGCGGCAAGACTTTGCATCAACACACTCTTGGAACTTGTCGCGACCAAGGTTTCATACATTGTGCAAGAAGCGACGGTAGTCATTCGCAACATCTTCCGCAAATACCCGAACCAGTACGAATCGATTATCAGCACGCTATGTGAGAACCTGGACTCTTTGGACGAACCCGAGGCAAAGGCTGCCATGATCTGGATCATTGGACAATACGCAGACAGAATTGACAACAGTGATGTTCTTCTGGACGACTTCTTGTACACGTTTGCCGACGAGCCTCACGAGGTGCAGCTGGCTCTTCTGACAGCAACGGTCAAGTTGTTTATTCAAAGACCAAAGAAGGGACAAGAGCTTGTACCAAAGGTCTTGAAGTGGGCCACCGAAGAGACAGATAACCCCGATCTTCGAGATCGAGGATACATGTACTGGCGTCTGCTATCTTCAGACCCAGTAGCGGCAAAGCAAGTTGTGATGGGAGAGAAGCCTCCAATCACAGCAGAGACGGAAAAACTGGATCCTTTCACCTTGCAAGAAATGTGCTTGGTGGTTGGATCTCTTGCGACCATCTATCTGAAGCCCATCAAGTCTGTGTTCCGCTCTGCTCGACCACGCATTGTTCCAGAAAGTCCGGCACTTCAGAAGCACAGACTTCCCAGTCACCAGGCCATGTTGGATGCACAAAAGCACTGGAAAGACATGACTTCGATGAGCGGAGGACAGCCACGACAGAATGGCAACGCTGCTAACGGCGACCTTGCAGCAGCTGTCGACGCAGCAGACATGTACTTCTCCAACATTGGCACTCAGCAGATGGCAAATATGAGTCTGAACGACGATGGATATGCCACTTCACCGATTACAGCAGGAGGGGCTCAGACCATGTTCGTTGTGAATCAGAACCAACCACAGCAAGTCTATCAGCCTACTGTGGGCAATGGTAATGGCGACCTTTTGAGCTTCTAGATAATGACATAGAATAAGCATTGTCATGTTTAATGTACATATTTTTCAATCCTCGTATGGTTTTGCTCTTGCTTGAATTCATGTTGGTGATCGGCGCTTTTCAGCTGTGAAGCCGACGCAACCGCCGATCTCCATCTGTACAGTACAGACAATGTGCGTGACTTCCTCCTGTATATTCTAAGCACTTCAACCTTTGTCAATCGGACGATGTCGTAACAAAACCTCTCTAAGAAAAAAGTCGCAATAAAGACGAGACAATCATCGCACCAGGAATCTGCAGGACCGCACATCCAAAGGCGAAAAAAAAGGAAAACACCACAGACATCAAAGCTTAGGAAACCAAGAACAAACTCCAACCTCCACAACAGACTACTGTACAAAAAGAAGATTCAAAACCAAACGGCACTTGGGACTCTCTCATATCAACTATGCCGCCTCGCCCCTTCCCTCTGGCGTTGAATATAGGAACGGACGTCTGCCACACCGCCCGCTTCGAAAAATATTTCATCCAACACCCTACGTATAGACACTCTGGTCTGTTCAGATTGTTTGATAAACTCTTGTTACCGTCTGAGCAGAAGGCATTTTGGAAGAGGTTTCCTTTGGGAAAGGAAGTGGAAGGAAGTGATGAGGAAAACAATGCAGGGGAGGTAGAGGGAAAGGAAGAGGTCGGGGAAAGGCAGATCGAAGGGCTAGTGAGGAAAGTGGCACAGAGAGAAGAGCAGAAGGCAACAACCAAGGAATCTGCAATATGGGACACAGAAAGCAGAAAAGCATGTGTGGATTACATTGGCGGTCGGTAAGTCATCCTCCCACCCAACCCTACTAAACCCTTCGAAGAAACAACCACTAACATCAAACCGAACAAAGATGGGCAGCCAAAGAAGCAATCATAAAAGCCTACGCTCCCAAACGCAGACTTTTGCTCAGAGATATCGAAATCAGACGGAACAACACAACACGCGAACCCTACGGCATCGTCTTGGACACACCGCCTCCTTCTCGAAAAGGTCTCTCTTCTGCAAAATTCATCTATAAAGCGATACTCGAGAAAGAAGCATTGACTCGACCGTCCACTCTACCGATTGAACACCAACAACGATCATCCGGCCAAATGATCGAACAACAACAGCAACAAGCTTCCAGAATTCTCTCGGATGAAGGCATCTTAGATCTCGACGCTGTAACCGCGGCACTGAACGCTTCTAACCCTTCCACCTCTCCGTTTTCCCCCTCCCCTACTCCCAACATCATCAAAAAACACCTCGCTCGCGAAACAGAAACCTCAACAGCCACCGACAAAGCACTGAAATTGCAAATGGAATATGCAAAAGAAGCCCTGGAATTGGTCGACGTACAAGGGGAAATCGTAAAGGTGTCGATTTCACATGACGGCGAGTATTGTGTCGCTACCGCTCTGGCCGCTTTATGAGTGAAAAGAACGCGGAGGGGAGAGAGTTTGAGAAAGATTTGTAAATATAAGCATGGAAGACGGACGCACACATATAAGAGTCTACGCATTCGAAAAATCACAATTAAAAGAACAAAAAAGACACATTGCAGCGAAAAAATGAGTTGACAAGATTGGATTTGGTATAACACTATAATAGATAAAAGAGACGCGAGAAAAGTGGAAATAAAAAACTTTCAAAGAAAAAAAGGGGGAATCCATAGAAGCATAAAAGGTTACTGGTAAGATAGAACAAACGCAAAGAAAAGGGACAATCGACAGAATCAACGCAAGCAAGCAATGGGCAATCGTCTCCGCCGTTTGCTACTCTTTTCCACATGAACAACATAAAGAGAAAGATGAAAAGTATGCAAAGCAACAAAAAGGGAATTCTTTTTTGTTGATATCCAAAAGAGTTTCGCAGGTCCTGTCCATTTTTCTCGGGCGGCGGTCGTTGGTCGTCAAGAGAAACAAGTCGTCGATCGTGGTGTGGGTATGACAAAAGTAAGGAAAAATAAGGTATCATGTTCGTGGCTTCCATTTGAGACCATGCTATAATGCAAGACAACCAAGAGATGCAGATATAAGAGGATGTACGATGACGCTGGAACGCAGAGGGCTAGCTCGATATACGGGGAGCAAGCTAGTCTCAGCTTCCGTGAGCGCTTTGTACAACAAGCATCATCTTGTCGTTTTGTTGAATTGCGTCCTCCAGCGTATCGTCGTTGATGAGTGGTGTGTAATCGCCTGTTCGCTCGTTACGGACCTCAATATCGAGTTCAGTCTCGTCAGAGCGCGGGTCTGCATCACCGTACTCTAATCTACGTCTTTCCAGAATCTTTCGGTAGAGGTCGTCGAAGTTGAATGCACCTCGTGGTGGTAGACGCAATACAACGCAAGTCTCGCGGTCGAACCAAACCTTGACTTTCAAGGCGCCGCCACTCGTTGCTGCAGAAGAAGTTGTAGCGGTAGACATAGCTGTAGTTTGACGCGCCAGGGTAGGTGCGGCGGTATGTGTAGTATGAACGGTGGCATCGGTATATTGGGAGGGTGTTCGGTAGTGGCCGGGAGGAGCACGCATAGAACCAGCCCCGACGGACGATTGTTGACGTTGGTGTGCTGCGAAGGATTGTGCGCTGGTGGACTGGCGAGCCGAATTGGTCGAAGCGGCATAGTGGTCTGATGCATGGGAAGCGGTAGAGTAGCGATCGGTTTTGGTCTCGGCGGCAGAACGACTATGCTCGTTGAGATCGACAACATTGGGGTCGATCTCGTAGTCACCAGCATGAGGAGTGAAGAAGCCGCGGACTAGTGTGCTGTTGACGACGTGAGAACCAAGTCGCAACAACTTATATAGATATTCGTCAAGGTTCTCGCGGCGACCCTCTGTGATGCGGTCCGTCACGAACTGTACAGGTCCAGGCATCAGCGGCAAAGTACGCGGTGCGCCGGTGTTGCCAGCTTCGTCAGGGAAGGCCTTTATGAGATTGATCTGAAGCTCGTAGAAGTCCTCGTAGATGCGTGTGAGATCCCAATGAGAGCCGTCGGCCAGTGTCGCCTCGACAATGAAATGGAACTTCTCATCGAGGTACATGTAACGCGGTACTGAGGCACGCAGCGGCGCAAGTGGGTATTGCGAATGCGCCTGCGATGTGGTACGCCGCGACACGGTCGACATGTTGCGCGAATGTCCCCCGTTGTTGAGGCTCATGCGATCCATACCGGACTGCAGACCTGCCATTGACTGTTGAGAGGCAGCTTGCATGTTGCCAATCTGGCCCAACGGAATGCTGGTGTTTTTGTAGTCTGCTGCCATCTTCTTCCACTCTTCCACCCTCGGTATACCAGCTCTTGCAATAGCCTCCGCTGAGTCGATCGTCTGACCACTAGTAAGATCCTTGATCTCGACGAACGATACTGGGATGAGGCCGGGACCACCCAGTCGCGTGATGGGCTTTGCGACGAACCATTCCGGGTTCGATTGCGCGATAACGATGATGGCCTCTCCTTCGTGAGCTTCGAGCTCGTCGGGTCGCTCGGCCTTGAAGTCGTATGCGACAATACCGTAGACAGGGGCGCCGCCGGATCTGCCCATCGAGGACTTGCTCATTCTGGAGGGGTCGTGCGATGACTTGTCGGCATAACCACTGTCGTGGTGGGTGCTGGGCGACGATGTGACCGAGGCGCTCTCGCGCACTGTCTTGCCGACTTGTTCAAAGTAGCTCACTGGTACCAAGCCGCGCGAGTTGTGAAGCGGATTGCACGCCTCGTACCACTCGGTGTCGTCTTCGCGCCCGGTTACGTGGAGGAAGTCGCCAGAGGCAAAGGACAGGAATCGGACGTTAGGGTTGTCGTTGGGAGCGTCCCAGTCGTACAAGGCCTTGATGACCTTTTTAGGAGGGACAATGGCGGTGGGGTCTTTCTCGGGGATGGAGAGACTGTGGTTATGCGACGAGGCGCGCCCGCTGCTTCGTCTGAATTTGACCATTATTTCGGGGATTAGATTGCTAGCTTGTTTCGCTTCTTGGCCCGTCAATTGCGAGCAAGGAAACTGACACACCCAGGCGGACGATTTAATGAAGGAGAGGAGATCCAGGAATAGTAAACCGGTGAGTTTGACGCAGTGCCAGAAGCCTTCTCTTAAGAACGCCCAAACGTTTCCCACGAACCTGCCCTCGATACCGAAGGCGCGATGGCTGTAGTGTTTTGACTTTCCTTAGTCAACTGTCGTGCGTTCCAGTGTGCAAGAGTGTCTCGACGCGTTCAAGGGGTTGCGCTTGGTTGTTTCGGTCGCAAAGTGAAAAGAATGGACAGGGAGTTGTCCTCTTTTCTGCACAGAGACCCGACCTCCTACCTCGGTGGATACGCGTGCTGTAGAGGCTTGATTGAGTGTGCTGCAGGGTGGTCTTGGGATCTTAGTGCCTCTCCCCGTGAAGTGGGGTACCAAGTTATCAGTCGCGCTTGCGATTAGTCCGGGCGTGGACTAAATTATGTTATTTACAGATGCCCCTCTACGCGCTCCTTTGGACAGCCTCGATATTGTCGTTGATTTGTACAAGTGGAGTTGTCTTTGATCGAACCGAACAACAGGCTGGGAAGGAAGCCCTGCGCCGCATGCGGCTGCGAAGCCATGTCAGCCATTTATTCCCTACACTTCCATTCATTGTTCCTTCCTCGCTCGTGTGCCACCATGAAACGTTCGGTGACGTAGACGTGTTCGCAAGGCGTTCTCACGTTTGTGATAGCCGCTCCTTGTCTTGGACTGATTCAACATGTATCTCCCTACATGTCAAGACATTGCTATAGCATAGGTATACGAACCACTATACTGGCAGACTGGATAGGCGGATCCCGAGCGACGATCATCTAACCAGGGTCCTGGTCTGATTCGTGCCCGACGCGCGGTCACAGCCAGTATGAATGCACGATTGATGGTACCAACACATGAAAAAGGGAAAGTGTTGAATTACTAACTTGATGGCTAAAGCAATGAAAGAAAAGAATTATGTGTCAGAAAAGAAGTGGTGCGACATCCGAGGCTGCACTTCACCAACGTGCATGCATCTGCGTGCGCCAAACACGAGACATAGATGAAAGCTGGGAGGCTGCCCAGTCGATCCGGTGCCGTTGGGCTTCGCTTTGGGTTGCAAATCGTCAGATGCTTGATCATCCAAGTTGAAGGGAATCGATCTGCATAAGGCTAAGAACTGCCAAAAGTGCCGGGTCTGCCAGATCGACTGAAATCAGATATGGCTCGGGGGCTGAAGACTGCTTGGGTGCTCATTCACTAGAAGACGAAATCGTGCCTGGCACAAACAGTGCACGTCATGCCTGACAGATGTATCGACGATACTAGGAAGCCTTGAGACATGTCTTCGGTGGTCGAGATGTATATAGATCCGCGACGCAACAGATATACCGTAGCAAGGGTTGTTTGCATAGCAGGGAGCTTCGAACTCCGTTGCTAGCCGTTGTCCCACGTACCCACTTGTAGCGATGATGGTCGCTCAGATCTGGCCCTTGATATCGACACGGTATGCACCGCTCTTGGCGGCTTCAAACACAGGGGCTGCCTTCGCACAAGCAAAGCGAGCACCATCTGCTTTGTCTTCAAGAACATTCGATGCACCCATCTCGCAGATAAATTGCTTGCAGTGCTCGTCACTATTGAATGCCAGCTCTTCCGTCAAGAAAGATACCTTGACATCAGCACGGAATCTGGAAGAAAGTCAGCAACTGAGCAAAGGCAGATGGGTAGGAAGAAACTCACGATCTGCAAATGACAGCTAGGGCAGCCACCCGTTCTCGGTTGACGAACATGTCCATTAGATAACCACCCATGTTTGGCGATTCGTTGAACAACCTAAAAAATCTGTGATAGTTGCCTGTAGCCAACGCGGCTCGCACATCTAGTGCATGCTTGACTGGGGCGTGCTGCTTGTCTGCTGGGGTTAAGTCTGCCAAAACGTCGTTCATGGTCTGGCGGTTACAGGTATAGAGAGTGTAGAGGATGCGATAAGCCAAAAATTCACCAGGGGAACCGCGCAACTTCATCTTGTACAGAGTACGAAGTTGAGTCTGACACTGATTATACTCACCCAGATCCCCCTTTTCCAGAGCTATGCGCGCGTGAGCCTCGTACACGCGGACGGTAAAGTCATTCTTGATGTGCTGGACAGTGAGATCCTGTCTTAAAGACTTGAACTGATCGCAGATGTACCCGTAGTTGTGCTCATCTTTCCATTTCTTGATGAGAAGGTCGAGAGTTTGTTTGAGAATGTGAAGGGGACGGACGGTTTCGGGCTTGGGAGGGGCGGTGAGACGGAAGTAATTCTTCTCAAGCACTTGACATGTGCCGACACAGGGACCGTCGTTGGCGTCGGGCATGGGAGAGTCGTCACGAGGAGAAGAGATGAAAGGAGAAGCAGGACCTTGGTTGCCGAGCTGAAAACGCTGCCTTCGTTTCTCGAGGTCGCTCAACTTACTGGGAGGGGCAGTGGCACGGAACTGGTCGGCTTTTTTCTGACGCTTGTCGGGGCTGGGATTTGTGATGCGATCGGCAAGGGAGAGGTTCTTCACTCTCCATGGAGGAATGGGTGACGAAGCGTCAAGAGCGGACTCCACGTCCATGGACTTTCGTTTTTTCGAGGCATTCATGAGGGCGGCGTTTCTTTCGGCGCGGAGAATCTCTCGTGGAAGTGGGTGGTTTGGCCAGTCGATGACAGCGAGAAGGTTGGCCTCGGCTGCTTGTGTGATGATGGATCTCAGTTTTGCGCTGATGGCAGCGTCTTCGATGCCGTCGGGGGTAGATGTGGGTGCGAAGGCACGGCCAACGTATTCGCGTACAGGCTGAGGCCACTCGATCTTAACGGTGGCTTGCGGCTGAGTTGGAGGAGCTTGAGGGGCTGTAGGTTCGACCGCTGGAGCAGGACGAGTTAGTGTTCGGCGAGCAGTGACTGGTGTGAATGCCGGCGAGCCTAGAGAAGTTATGTCAGTGATGTCGGAATGTGTGATTTGAGGATACATCTTACCGGTCTGCCACGGTGCTGTTGTCATGTTGAATTCTGGACTATTACAGTGCGCGACAAAGAAGTACGACAATCAAACAGGGTGTGAAAGACGCAGCCTTTGTGGGTGTGGGAGTCTAGATGGTGAAAGATGGACGACGCCCGATTTACGCGCACGCACAAGAGCAAGAGCGACCCGACCCTGTGCCAAGACCCCCAACTATGCGGTCACTGATAGACCATCCTCCGCGCTCCACGTGCCCACCCATTGTGCTATACCGTGCAGATCTATTGTCAAGTCGCGTGTTGGGAACATCAGAGACATTTCGGGCTATATCCGTAGCATCAAGTCTTCTTATCGTCATCACCCACCCTCTTCGTTTGATTCTTGGACACCCCTCCATATCGACCCCACGTTGAGAAGGCTACGAGTACGGATAACTGCATATGTTTCTTCGCCAACTCGACCTGACGACTGCTCTTCGTCCATCTTTACTACCAGATGAAACTCTTTTGTTTGTTCAGGATGCAGTAGGTCTTTACGAGGGGAAATATAAAATTCCCAACTACCAAAATGGTCACGCCTACCTGACCTCACATCGCGTGTGCTACGTCGACAATCAGGAGCCGCGGAAGTTCTCCGTTGGTATTGATCTTAAGGATATCGAAAGGCCAGAATTCTATGCTGGGTTCTTAAAGTCATCAGCAAAAATCACCCTATATCCGAAAGCTCCAAAACATAATGCTTTGGCCATCAGGAGTCCAAAGCCTGGTTATTCAAGTTCAGGAAGTTCTCTAGGATCAACACCGCCGAGCAGATATGCTACTCCAGGCCGTCCCTCAGCACCTTCACCAGCACCGGTCCGAGATCCGAATGCTACCTGGATATGTCCCATCTGTTCATTCTCGAATCCTGTACCGTCCAATTTCGATCCAAGCACAGCAAACGATCGAACACCTTTGCCACCATGTCTAGCTTGTGGCATCAAGCCTCCTCTAGTACATGTCGTCAAAGCAGCAATCGCAGCTTTATCGAATCGACCAAGTGGGACGAACTCATTCACGTCTGTACCCACCCAAGTCACAACTACTCCTCTTTCATCTTCACCACAAACATCACAGCCCATGGATGTTTCATTGAACCAGTGCCCACGCTGTACTTTTTCCAATCATCCATCTCTAAGTAGCTGCGAGATATGTGGAGCCAAACTATCAGGTCCAGCAGACAGGCGTTCCCAAATCATCGAAAGCGCAACCACACGTCCGGAATCTCCTGGCCCGTCTCTTCCAAATGCAACCCTAGGAGACGGCACTCCAGAAAGTATCAAACTCTCCTTTCGCGCTGGCGGCGACAAAATCTTTCACGAACGTCTAAAAGGCGCCCTCGTCCAACGAAAATGGCTCCTTCAAAACGCCCCTCCTATCCCTCGTTCCCACATGAACGAGGCCAACCCGATATCCACCTACTCTCTAACCGACGGCTACACACCAAAACCACCTCCCCCAAAGGTAGTAGGAATAGCAGGACTCGAACGCCGAGGAGCAGAATTACGCAAAAACAACGAATTCGTCATCGGCAGCGCCTTTGAAGATTTGGAAGCCCTCATGACATCCGCAAAAGAAGTGATCGCCATGGCCGAACGCTTCCGCAGTCAAAACAGCAATGGCGATGGCGACAATGATGCCAATAGCGCTGAAGCCGCTTCCTTACTCTCAGATATGGGTCTCGTGACCACAAAAGATATGCTCTCAGGAGGCAGCGGCGCCGATCGCACCTACATCGCCGAACTCTCCCGCAATCTTGCAGAATTCCTCACCGATGACAAAAGAGGTGTGTTGAGGAGGGAAGGAGGTATCATGTCTCTAGTAGACCTCTGGGCCGTCTTCAACCGCACGAGAAATGGAATCGAATTGGTCTCACCTATGGATTTCGAAAGAGCTGCCACTATGTGGGATACTTTGCGCTTGCCTATTCGTCTCCGCCGCTTCAGAAGCGGTCTTCTCGTCGTCCAAGGTCGCGACCGCACTGATGACAAGACTGTCGCGAGCTTACTCTCCTGGCTCAAAGACCTACACTCAATCCCCCCAGCTATGTCCAATATCTCCGAGTTCGGCGCAGTTACAGGACCCTCAGTGACCTGGGACTGGCAAATGTTCGGCCGCGGCGTCACAGCCCAAGAGACAGCAGAACGATTCGGTTGGAGCGTAGGAGTCGCGACAGAAGAGTTGGAAATGGCAGAGGAAAGAGGTGCACTATGTCGCGAACAAGGTCTTGACGGTGTAAGGTTCTGGGAGAACTTTTTTGCCGAGATTGAGGTCAAGGTGCCAAAGACGAAGACGGTGCAGCAGTTGGAGCAGGCTGAGCTGGAGAAGAGGTTGAGGGAGAGTGGGCTCTTATAGAATTCCATATAGATCATCGACATTTTACGCATACATATCCGTACAGAACTTGCATTCGAACACGCTTTCTCATCATCTGCCTCTCGTTCACACAAGGGTTTTGATCGAATTACAATTCGTTTGATTACTTGTATACTAACTACCATCTGCATCATCAAGATACAAAGGAAAGAATGGAAGAGATTGCTCCTGAGCAACTGTCCAGGGGTGATTACATAACGTGCATATCGGAGGATGAAAAAGTGACCTTGGGTCATCTCGATGATCCCATCACATGCTTCTCAGGCCGAGACAGCTCACCAGCAACACCAAAAGCATACGTAGACACTGCGGTACCTGCAGCCACGCTCAAGAGCCAAGCAGTTCGACGACGCCAGCGACCTCTCTTCTCCTTGCGGAACCCATAATCACGTGGCTTGCGAACAATTCGTCCATCAACGGGTGATGGATAGTACTCATGCTGTTCAATGACTGGATTCCCATGAGTAGGAATATCGAATGATGTGCCGAACGTATCTTTGTACTTGGTTATAGGCTCAGGTGTGAAGATGGGCTCGTAGTTCACGAACCCTGTGGGTGAAGCGAAACGAGCAGTAGGTGGCTCAATGGGACCATGCTTAGCCGTACCATCGATAGGGTTGATAGCGCCCCCAAGCCTTGACGATGTTGAACGAGAATCCTTGTGTACTTTTCGCAGTATCAAAAAGTCTCGCTCCGCATGAATTACTTGGAAACCCTCGTTCTGTAAAGATGCGAGATGTGGAATGAAACGGGCAGCCTGATTCAGCCGAGAGATAGCGTAGGGTATCGATATGGGCGCTTCTGCATCCGAGAAGTTCGTTGGGGTGGTGGTGATAGAGATAGCATCCTTGCCGGAGTCATACGCGACGACCTTGAAAAGAGCGGGTTCTGCCCAGGCGACGTGTGACGTTGGTGCTGGAGTTAAGTGTGCATCTGTAGAATTGTTTTCTGGTATGGTTGCTGGTGATTGATTTTCTGCTGTATTTGCGGTCTTTGGCATCGGTACGTTGGGTTCGATGCGATTTGAAGTCGCTTCATCGAGCGAACGTCCAAAGACCGCGGTATGTTGTTTGAGCTCATCATTGTCTGCCTTTGGGGAATCTTCAGAAAACGTGCTTCTGGAAGGCTGCTTATACCACTTATCGCTGGTAGCGAACTTACCCACAGTTGGAGAGAGATCACCCTCACCTGGCATGGTCTTGAAGTCTTCCTCGAGAGGTTCCGATTCGGTCTTTGTCTCCTTGTCGAAGGAGTTCTCCATGCCGATGGGTGCACGTGAGTAGCCGTCTTCATGGTACGAGGCTTCTTCCATCTAGAAGTTGGGTCAGTCTCGAATCTGCAACGTAGTAGTAAAATTCCTGACCTGCTTCAGATCCTCCTCCAGAGTACGGCCGTCGCTCTGTTTCTCTCGGCGGAACATCATCTGAAGGCCCATCGGCATCGTCGAATAACCATCTTCAAAGGCAGGTTCAGGGGTGTTCATCTCACTCTCCAAGCTCTGGCGCTTTCCAAGCATCGCGTCCTTCTCCTCTTTGTCAAAAACAGTCTCCAGACCGCTTGGAGCACGAGAGCAGTCGTCATTGTATGTCTGAGCTTGTACCCTGCGACTCATCTCATCTTCTAGAGACTGAGATCCGTTACTTCGAACACCCCGAGCTTCGTCGCGAAAGTGAATCTCCATACCAAATGGCGTAGCATCAGACTTGTCCTTCGCGACCGCTGGTTGTTCTCGAGCCCGAATTTCCTCTTCGAGAGACTTGACATTTCCTCGCTCAACTTGCTCTTGTTCTCGGTTCCAGAGGTTCTGCATTCCGTCCAGGTTGGGCAGAAGGCTCTCGTTGAGAGAACGGGCCTGGATGTGGTCGTTGAGCTCGTGCTCGAGGTCCTTGCGCTGTCCTTTCTGAGCATCTGCTGCTTCCCTCTCGTAAAGGGTCTGCATACCGATAGGCTCGGTAGAATAGGCATCATTGATTTCGCCTACAGATGGTTTTGCCGCCAGGTTGAGCTCACGTTCCAGTCTCTGAGGGGTAGCCTTCCGCTCATGACGGTATGAGCTTTCGAGGCCGCTGTCTGAATAAACGTCGGTGTGCTGTGGTTGACCTTTGACAAGGCCGTTCATCCTGACTTCGTCTTCGAGAGACTCACGTTCGCCGGTTCCGGCTTTTTGCCGTTCTTGCTCGAAAAGATTCTCGAGACCTTCTGGCGAGGCAGAATATCCATCCTCGAGTGGAGGAGGCTTGGTGTTCATAACAACCAGTTCCTGTTCCAGAGATGAGTGGTGGTCAGTGTCGTTGACCTCCTGTTCATGTGCGAAAAGAGTTTCCATGCCACTAGGAGCTACACTATAGTCATCATTGGTTTCCTGAACGGGACTCTTGTTAAGAGCAGCCATCTCTTGTTCCAGAGGCTCCCTGTCACCATGTTCGCACGCCTCTCTCTCGTGCTTGAAGGCAGTTTGAAGTCCCTTCGGATCGTTGTCCCAACCGCCTTCGAAGACGGGTGGTCGTTCTGCATCAAGGGTGTCGCTGGGCTTGACCAACTCTGGATGAGCCTGACGTTCCAGGACCTGAATTTGCTCACGCAGAGTATCCAGATGTCTACGGGCAGCGAGAAGCTCCTCATGTTCGGATGTGTAGATCTTCTCAAAGTCCTCAGTGAAAGAGGCTTGGGTCGTGGGGGTGTTTACAGGGGCTTCGGCGTGGGCTGGTAGCTGCGACACGATGTCGGACTTCTGGTAACTCTTTGAAGGAGTTTGATTGCTCTTTCTGTTCTTTGCCGAAGTGGAAGTTTGTCTGCTTTGACCATTGCCAATGGGCACCATTCTTCCCGAGATTGGGTCGTAAACGGTACGCTTGACTTCGTTGGTCTTGGAGTCCCACGAAGTGAAAGAAGCTTCGACAGTCGGCTTCGAGCCTGACTTGTGAGAGGCATGCATCTTGAAGGACGAGACCTGGGCAAAGTGACTTCTTCTTCCTGGCGAAGCTTCTGACTCGTTCGTTAGGAAGTCGGGAGTGATAGACTTCCAGAAGGCCTTCTGATGTTTGTCCGATCCCATGTCATGGTCTGATCGAGGTTTTTCTTGGAAGTCTCGGGCCGCATGGTTCTTCTTGTGCTTGTTCCAATGGTTTGCATAGCGGACGGCAGGATGGAAGGGTACGGTGTTGATAGGAAGGAAGGCAGCGCGGGGTTGAAGGCTGAGGCCTCGGGCCTGCCGGAGGAAAGGCATGGCGACCTGAGAGCAGGGATTAAGTCAGTAGTTATTCCGAGCTGAAGACTGATGAGAGGAGGACTGACGATACTCGATGGGAGTATTTGACTGGTCCGCTCCAGTAATGGCGGTACGAGTAGACGGCGACGAGCACTTGTACCCTAGTGGAATGTGGCTGGCTTTAACTCCGTTATCCACGAAGTCTTGTACCTGGAAGTGTGTCGATGCTGTTGATGGAAGAAGTCGACAACAGATCGAGCTCGGTGGTTCAGAGACTTCCAACAGGCACACGGCTTTGAAGCACGACTTGGAAAGCAAGCAGGATGGCTGAGAAGGAGCGAGGGAGATAGAGGTACAACCACGAGGACCCCCGCACCTTCTCCAGTCCCGCACCTTGACAGTTATCTTGGCGTCATCCTTTGATCTACATTAGGAACTGCATTTCATTTTTTGTGCTTCTGGTCAGATGTGGTTCGAACTTGGAAGTGTAATTTTTATTGTATCGGAGCGCCTGCTATGATCCCAAATCTCTCCGAAAGAAAAAGGTATGTACAGGAAGGAGGAGCTAGTTCTCAGTGAGTTCGCACCTTGCTAGAGCAGCTGTTCCGAGAACCGAGTCTCAAAGAACTCCTCCGTAGTAGAAAGAAACTAATGCAATGATCATGGCTCGTCAGTGAGATCTCTGGTCTTCTTTGTCTCACCCTCGGGGACTTCAAGGGGCTCAATGCCATCGGGTGTGATTTTCACAGCACCTGCTCTGACCAGAGCCTGTTGGAGGTCGTCAAGGAGATCGCCTACATCCTCGATTCCGATGCAAAGACGGATGATGTCTTCGGGCAAAGCGCGCTCCTTGCGAGTGGCGGGGTCAATGCTGGCGTGACTCATGCGGCAGGGCATGCTGATCAAGCTGTTGACGCAACCGAAGGAGACTGAGATGGCGAAGATCTTGGCGGCTGCGACAATTCTCTCAGAGATGGTGGTTGAACCGGTCTCGAAGGCAAGAACGGCGCCTGCGCCACGAGCTTGAGACCAGTGAAGGTCGTACTGAGGGTGTGACTTGAGGCCGGGGTAGCGAACCTTGAAGCCATTGCTCTCAAGGTATCTGGCAATGGCCATGGCGTTGGCCTGCTGCTTTTCCATGCGAACAGCCAGCGTCTTGATACCGCGGAGGAGCAGCCAAGAATCGAAGGGGCTGAGACCACAACCCGAGGCGTTGATGGGGAAGTAGAGTTTGTCGCCCAGCTCGGGGCTGTTTGTAGCCATGACACCGGCCATAACGTCGTGGTGACCGGAGAGGTACTTGGTACCACTCTCGTAAACAACATCGGCGCCCAGATCGAGAGGGTTCTGGAGGTAGGGCGAAAGCATAGTGTTGTCGACGATGACAAGCGACTTGGGGTTTGCCTTGTGGGCGAGCGAGGAGAGGGTGGGAATGTCGACGACCTTCATGAGAGGGTTGGTGGGGGACTCGAGAAGAACCATAGCAGTCTTTTCAGACAGGACGGCAGCGACGGAGTCGGGGTTGGTGGTGTCGACGTGGCGAACGACAATGCCACCGTGGGTTGAGAGGTATTTGAGGAGACGGTTGGAACCACCGTAGAGGTCATCGCCGGTGACGACCTCGTCGCCAGGAGTAAGAAGGCGAGTGATAACGTCGAGGCAAGCCATGCCCGAAGTCACGACCAGCGCGCGGTGGGCATTCATGATCTTGGCCAAGTGACGCTCAAGATGGGTGCGGGTGGGGTTTCCCGAGCGAGTGTAGTCGTATTCGTTACCTTCGCCTTTGAAGGTTGCGGACTGGTAGATGGGAACGCTGCTGGCGTTGTACTGGTCGTTTGACTCAGTGTAGACGAGCTCAGTTGCGAGCGAGTACTTGTTCTTGCCATTGCTAGGGCTTGATGGAGTGGGTGAGGGGGGCAGATCGTGGCCGTCAAGATCCAGAGTCTTGTTGACGGGAGGAGGCGCAGAAGGACCAGTAGAAGACGACATGATGGTGTTACGTCGTGGTTTTTGATTCACAGGGCCAACCACCTGCGTTGTTGAGATACGAGTAAGAAGGGGGAGTTGAGTGTAATCCGATGAGCGGTGGTGGTGCTTTGAAGCGCGTGCGGGTAATCAATTGACGAATAATTAAGTGACGCTGGAATTGTTTGGTAGAAGTGAGAGGGAGTTCAAAGCCGAGAAGACTCACCATCGTCACTGCGGGCCGGATTAATTGCGTGCTGAACGTGAGGAGGCCGTTATCGGATGGAAGATATCGTTATTGAACACACCTATCTTGCTATATAGCATTTCCCGAGCAACAGTTTGCCGCCCTTGTCAATCTCTACAACACTTCAGATATGAGGTAGGCAGTACCAGAGCATACCATCCTGTCAAAGATATCTTGAGTTCTCTTTTGGAGGAAACGAGATCCTGATGATCTGTACACTACCACCACCCGTCCACAGGTTGGAAAAGAACGGCAGATAGACAGAGGCGGCACAGACGAGACGTTCTATATCAACTCCAGTTCAGCGGGTACATCTTCTTTGATCGCAAACATTCCAAGCTCTTCTCCAGTTTTGACTGCTTGGGGAAATAAAGTCCATCGAGTACACCCCAATCTGGACCAAGAATATACTGACCAGTGGTGTAACGGTAAGAGAGACAGGCTCGACCCTGGAAAGAGACTTACCTGCTCGCTGGAGTATTGACGACGTCTTCGTTTGCTTTTACGACTGGCTATCAATGGCTAGCTGCATAGCGCTTCAACCATCCAACACAGCGTGACACCAAAGAACCGCCATAGGAGAGCCAACCCATCTTGAAGAATGAAAGAGAGTCACAAAATGCTCGAAAGAGATGGAAAGAGACGAGATCCAACGGAACAACCTACAGGTTCAGATGACTTACCAAGGACTCGGGGGCTGCCTGCGAACTACCGGTATGGTTTCGTAGGAACGTGTGAGTCTGTACAAGATGTGCTCTGAGCAAACAGGTCCAGTTATTAGAGGCGGTATGTATGGGCAGATCATAAACAGGTAGATGTCTTAAATATCTGTTTGGATGCATGAGCTGGAGTCAGATGCGAGCAAACGGAAAAGACGCTCCTTCCGTTTGCTCAGACACAGACAAATCTTGAACCTTCTCTCGAGTGCTCGGCTTCTTTGCCAGCTCAAAAATCCGGTGTTGCCAGTCCATCCCAGACAACGCGCCTTCACTCGCGTGTTAGCTGGGACGACAAAGACACGAGCTGTAATCCAGCGAAGGAACCTTCCCTTTTTTTTTTTCTCACAGCGCACAACACAACCTCACTTTCCTCCTTTTCTTGAACCAAACACCCTTCACTATTCGGTATTGCTGGATGCTCGCTCCATAGATCAAATCTCCGGCTTCCCAGTCCAGCTTCATCTCTCACAGCCCATCAACAACATGGTTGAGAAGTTGACCGTCGAAGAGTGCCAGGCGCATATCCGAGATATTCGTGTCAGCCATGGCGCAGATGCGCGGAACGAATCCGAGCGCTTCCTTCGCAGGGGATATGAGAGCATGCTGAAGCTGTGAGTTCGACTTGCACGTTTGGCAGACCAGTCACTGACATCATATAGGCTATCGGCACAGCTCTATAGCGAGCCTTCTCATTTTCTATTCGAGCTCATCCAGAATGCCGATGACAACGTCTACACGGATGGCGACCAGCCTCAAGCCGCGCTCGCCTACCGCTCTGATGGCCTACTCCTCTTCGGCTGCAATGAGCAGGGCTTCTCTAAAGCAAACGTGAGCGCCATCTGCGACATGAATCAGAGCACAAAAACCCTGTTGAAGGAGGGTAAAAAGAGCTGTATCGGAGAGAAGGGCATTGGCTTCAAGTCAGTCTTCAAGGTGGCAGACAAGGTCTGGATCTGTTCCAACAACTTCTCTTTCATGTTCGATAAGAGCAAACCCCTAGGCATGGTCGATCCGGTATGGGCAGAATTCCCTCACTTCCCGGAGCAGCTTCAGATGAACACAATGATTTGTCTCAAGATTGAGAAGCAAGAAGACCGCGATGCTGTCAAAGACCAGTTAACCAAGGTCCTCGAACCATCGTCATTCATGTTCCTGCGTCGCCTTTCCAAGATCAGAGTTGTCAGGCTTGATGACTCTGGAGACACCTTCGACGAGATCATCATGTCTCATGATCAGCGTGCTTTCACCGACGACCTACAACTTGTCACAACGACAAAAACCAAGGGCACGAGATCAAGAAGGTCGCGCTACGTGGTCTCTGATTACATTGCTCGAGAGATGCCCTCGACTGAGCTGAGGCAAGGTGTCACGGAGACCTCGATCAAGCTAGCTTTTCCTTTGGATGACCAGCAACAACCACTCATTGCTAAGCAAGACGTCTATGCCTTCCTACCTGTGTGCTCTTCTGGTCTGCCATTCCTCATCCAGGCAGACTTCTTGCTGGTCGCCAGTCGGCAAGGCATTGATGAATCTCAGCCATGGAATCGTCGCTTACAAGATCACATCATCTATGCGCTTATTCAGTCCTTCCAGAGACTCAACGATTCTCACCTGAAGTACCGCTGGCCTGCTTATCTTCCAGAAGCCCAGGTCGCTCATAAATTCTTCGACAAGATGAAGGACAAGTTCCTCGATCGGATGAAAGACGTGAAGATCCTGGAATCGAGGTCTGGTGAGTTTGCCAAGCCCAAGGTGATGATGCTGGTGCCCGACCAGTACAAGGACGAAGACGGAACCCCTCTTCTGACTCCCACAAATGATCGATACCTCTCTACCAAGTACGACCCAAATCACGTCTCTTCATTGGTTACACAGGCTCTTGATGGCAAGAAGTTCTTCGAGATACTCAAGAACTATGTCATGAAACAGTCAGAAGAGTTCCGCAGCAGACCTGATGCATGGCACGGCAGAGTTTCCACTGTTCTGATGGTTGAGCAGAAGCAGTTCAATTTGGACGAACTTCTGATTTTGCCTATCGTTCCTCTCGATGATGGACTATGGATACCTGCGAAGAGCCGTGTGAAGCTGACATACTCAAGAGCCGCAACTCGTAACACACCACCTGTAGCCTTTTACTTACCGCGTTCCGATGCCAACATTGTCATACCGAAAGGCGTATCTTTGTCGATCGTTGAACACAATGCTTCTCGCAACGAAGAACGCAGAAGCTTCCTCAGACGGATTGGCGCCCAAGACCTCGATTACGAAGACGTCCTTCAAGGCATCATCAAGCAGCACAGGGAGTCAATGTCCAACGCCGACGTTGATCTTCTGCTCTCTCATGCACAGTACGTGTTCAGCATGCCATCAGCATCTAAAATGGCACAGAACTTGAGCACTATCCTTTGGCTCGCAGACTCACGTGGCGAGCAATTTCGAGGAATCGAGCTACACATGGACAACCCTTTCAAAGTGCCAGTTAGTCAGATCTTTGCTCAAAACCCCACGGTGATACGTTTCATTCATCCCAAGTATTTGGGAGCCTACCACGGAAACGTGGAATTGCGCACAAGATGGCTTGCTTGGCTGCGAGAGTGTTTGGGTGTGCATGATGTCCCTCGCCTGGCAAACAAGATGAACAAGGGTTTGTCTGCAGAGTTCGAATGGCTTGTCAACAACCTGCCAAGTGTACAATGGCTCGCGTGTATCCGAGTCAACTGGGAGGACTATCACCTGAGTAAAGCTCCGAAGCTAGGCGATGTGAGGATCCCGAGCGACGAAGTCAGAAGCAGAATTGGATCTCTGGTTGTAGACTGCACTGATGGCAGAAGAGCAAAGTTGAAAGACACCATTCTACCTACCCTGCGCTCTGCTGTCATGACCATCCAGCATATGGGATTCCACTTCCTCGATGTCAAAGACGAACAGCACAATGACTGGACCAAGCTGTCTACCTTCGGAGTCATTACCCATCGTGATCTGGACTTCTGCCTCAAGCTCCTGATGAAGTTCCCAGAGACAGGAATGATCCCAGACAAGATGACTGTCATCAAGCTGTACAGAGATATCCACAACTTCTGTGAGCCGAGCATGGTCGCGAGAGAACGTACTCGTACCGCTTTCAGAGACTTACCCCTGATCTTCCTGCCTGAGAGTGCACAATGGGTACATCTGCAAAGCTGTGTTTGGGAAGCTCCACCATGCTTGCGAAGAATCCGTCCCATTGCACATATTTACGGACCCGCGCAGTCATTCTTCAAGAACATTCTTAGCTTGCAAGATGCAGGCATTGGAGACTTTGTCAACGAGCTACTTGCTCACGAGAATAATACCCCGTCCGTTGTTCAAATCAAAGAGTTGTTGCTTGAGCTCAGCAGCCGAATCAACCCTCGTCTGACCTACGATCTGAAGGCATTGGAGAACTCCCGTATTTTCCCGGTCAAGAATACTCAGAAGCAGCTTGTTCTGGTGCCTGGCAGTGATCCGAAATGGTTCATCCCAGATGGAAAGAACTTGAGCGTGTCCTTTTCGGGCACGGTTCATCTCCTAGATTTCGGTCTGGGCGATCAGAAGAGACTTGAACCCCTTCTCGAGAAGATGGGCATTTGGGGTAAACATCTCTCGCATTTGGTCACTAAGCGGGAAGTGGTCGAAGGCATGGCCCAAGCTACGGAGGACGTCTCGCACACAAGAAGGTTCCAAGTGAAGGCTCATTACCTCCTATGTCTGACAAATCCTGCTGAGAAATACATCATGAAACCCCTGCTCGAGAGCATCGAGATCTGGGCCGTGGAGTCGATCAAGGTGCATCGCTCGATACGCCTTGACAACCAAGAAATCTGCGGTAAACCTTTACCTGCCAATATCATGCTGGGCAAGGATCAGCGAGTCTTTGCCCCTATCCAGGATCTCGAGGACAACTCCCTGAACCACTACGAGCTTTCAGAAAAGCTGGTAACACTGTGCAAGCTCGAGAAAGTGCCAAAGGAACTCGTCCTTGGTATCCTTACAACTTCTTCCACTCAGCAAATCGAGGACATGTTAGAGGAGCATGGGGTGATCTTTGACAAAGTCGAATTGCAAAAGCTGACCAACAACATCATCGGTGGCTTGGCAGGAGCCGCATCGTTTTCCAGGCGTGTATCCGCTCAGCAGACCCCCCCAGGAATGGTCTCAGACAACGACTCTTCATCCTCTGGTGACAGCGATAGCTCTTCGCTGGCAGATCTTAAGGCCATTGGCTTCCGTGTCAAGCTTGCACGCAAGATAAAGCCTGTTTCTGCTTCTCGCGCTAATGGTCAGAACCACAGCGCCAGGCCTCGCTTCCGACCTGAGCCTAGCTCGGATGAAAACGATACAGAGCAGCTCTTAGATGACGGGGACTGGGACAAGGGTACGGCACCCATGTCGAATAATGCTGCCCCTTACAGAAGATCTGCCAAGTCTAGTGATGGGTTCAGCTACCAGGCAAAGTCCAACAACTTCGGCAATAAACTTGCCATGTCTGACGAGGACATCAACGACATTGACAGCGAAGAAAGCGAGATTGTCACCGACACGATGCAGCGAGCTCAGGCCTCCGAGTATCGCAAGCTGGTCAGTGCCTCGGAGACCAGTTACGAAGACCCTCAGGTCATCCGTATCGGCGAGCAAGGTGAAATGAAGGTAAGTGGTTGACCGGCCATTGCTCGTTTATGGCTGTGCTAATCCAATCAGATGTACGGGTTCTTCAAGAATCTCCTCGGCGACTACTTCACGAACGACATGTGGACGAGTCACGCCAGTGCCAAATATACTGACCAGACTTTCGATGGTGATGACAGCCAGTTCGCCGACTTCACCATTCGCGACCTCAGTGGTCGCTTCACTGACTGGCTCGTGGAAAGAGGCTGTAGGCAACCCAAAGAGTGGCTTGGGAAGAACGGCAAAGACTCGATCACCTACTCAATCGAGGTCAAGGCCACTTATGGTCCCCGCACCGAGCCTTTCCATATCAGCCAGAATCAAATTGACATGGTAAGTGGATCATGTAGCTACTGGAACTATTCGCTGACTCTTCACAGGCAAAGGAGCAACGCCTCCAGGGTGACGGTGTTCCTCAGAAAGTCTATGTGGTGATGCGTGTCTCAAACCTGGCCGGCAGTGGCCACAGTGGAAGTGCTCAGGTCCACCCGTTCGTTGATCCTTACGGACTCTTCGAGCAGGGCGCTCTCACCTACATTTCGCCAGGTGGGTATCTGGTCTTTTCTGATCAGTAGTCGATCTAATCGTACTGCGTGGAAGAAGAGGTAAACAACGAGACTATACTAAGAGAGAATGTGTATTACGGCAGATGAAAGAAGGAGATGTGGATCAACAAAACAAGGTGCTAGATGATTGCTCAGATGAGCTTTTCTGTAGACAGTACCGATAGGTAACATATTATGAACGATTGAGAAAAACAAGCCTTGCTCCCGACTGACGAGGGTCCTCCTTTCACGACTGTCGATTTGCACAATGTGTTTCAGTCTCTATCGAATTTTCCATCGAGAGCTCCGTTATCTCAAGCTTTCTTCGGTCCACGCTATTAGTCCAAGAAGTATTGTGCATTGCTACAGTTTTTTTCTCTCTTCTTTGATCACATTTCCTACTCCCAGTTCAGTACAGATAGGGGTCATTTGGAGTCCATCAGAAGGCATGATGTTTTTCGATTAGGAAGCTGCATCCAGTGAGAGCGCAACCAGAAAAACTCGATCGGTCGTACTGGACATTGTCTATGTTCGGAAATTCATTATGCGTTGCGATACCTATCTAACTGACAGGCCGATCAACTTTCATTCAAGGCCAGAGCGAACCGATAATCTCAACAAATTCGTGACGCCGTGCCGTCTTAGCGCTAGCACCTTCCCATCCCTTGTCCTTGTTCATGATAGCAGTGGTCCAGGGGCGAAAGTTACCCACGACAATCTGCATGTGCTTGGCACGAGAGAACATGATATTCAACATCTCCCTATCGGCGATGAACTCCGTACTCAGGGGCTTTGCAGGATCGTTGAGGCATAGGGAGATGAACTGAATGTTTCCTTCCTGACCTCTTGCGTTTAGGGGTGAGGCGACGCGGATTTTGTTGTCATCAGTGGTGCCGACGATACCTTTTCTGATCAGACGGACGCGAATTTCGGTTTCCTGACCGGCGAAAGGGGTATTGATGAGGATATCTCTGGGCTCGATTTGACGGCCACCGATCGGAGGCTTGTGGCTGAGAAGGCCTTGGACCATATCGACGATGGCGGTGGCCTCTGCATGGTTACAAGGTGATTTCGACGCTCTCCAGTTTTTTGAAGCATTCTTGGGATCGCTGAAGTCGACGCCAAATCGATTGCCGTTTGCATAGGTAGCACCAAATGTCTTTCTGAAGTAGTCTTGAGCTGTGATGCTTACTGCATCTTTGCTATTGACTGATGCTGTGTCGAGAACCTTGCCGTGGTAGAAAGTTTGGTTGAGTGGTCCGAAGATCTCAGGCTGCATGCGGTGCTGCTGATCGAGCTCGGTGATGCGGTTGTTGAATTGGCAATATTCGTCCAAGAACAGTTGCACCATCAGGGTCAGGTCGGTCAGGTCGAAAAACTCGTTTCGTCCTTTGTTCAGTGCTCTGCCTCCCACAGGGACTGGGTCCCCAGCTAAGATGACATGCTGAAGGCTGGTCAGATGAGGAATGACAGGGGTCAAGAGGTCGCCGAGCACAGCTATGGCGGCATCGTCGATTACCAGAAGTGTCGGCTCAAAGAAGGCTTCCAGAATCGGGTGACTGGCACCGATCAAGGGAACGAACACGGCATCAACTTCATGGAAGTAGGCCTTGTACAAAGTCCTCTCAAGCTCCTTCTTCTTGTTGAATAACTTTGCTCTTTGTGCTCTTGAGTACTCCTCCTTCATGAGACCGTCAACGAATGCGTTGTAGATAGCGACGATCCGAGCTTGTGGATGGTCATGGCTCCAGCTAGCAATAGTCTTGTGGAAGTCGTGGATAAAGTCGAATTCCTTCAGATCGCTTCTCGACTTTGACTGGCCGCTGCGGGCATCGATATCCATCATGTGCCAGTACGCGTTCTCGATGTTTTCACGCTTGATTCTCTCATCTTCTCCAACTTCGATATCGATTACGTTGCCCTGGTCCGAAAGGTTTGCGCCAATCTTGCCGCCGCCCTTGAAACGAACGAAATGCTGGTTGCCGAGGGTAGGGTCGAGCTCGATACACTTACGCAGAAGGTCATCAGTGGGCTGATCTGATGTCGCAGTCACCAGGATACGGTGATGGTTGCCAAGTTCCTTGAGACCTTTGCGAAACTTCTTGTTTGTAGTCAGGTAGAGCATGAGTGCGACAGCAACAGTGAAGCTCTTTCCATTTCCAGTAGCTCCAAACAGAACTGACACACCAGTATCGTTCTCGAGGAACTGCTTGGTGAACTCCATCTGCTTGGAATCAAGACCAAAGACTTTCTCTGCCTGCTGGAAAAACTGTTCTTTCTGGCCCGGATGGTCTGCCATGGAGCGGGCCCATGAGTTGTGCTGAGTGTGCCAATCGGGGGACATACAATTAAGTAGAAAACGATCCCAGTCAACGCCACCACCCCTCTGCGAAAGGCCTTTCGAAGCGCTTCTAAATGCGTTGTATTGGCGCATAGTTGCTCGATCCTCCCCTCCGAGCTGAATCGTGACCGAGACCTTCTGCTTGCTAAACTTCCAAAATGGTCGTCCTTCAACAACAGCACAGAATGCAATACTGGGAGCCTCGGCATGGTCTTCGACGACGAATCCGGCATAGAAATGCTGCGACTTCTGCTGCCTTTGCGTGGCACCATCGGTATCGTAGTCGGCGAAGGAGATGATGATGGGCGTGCCAGGCTCCGGGACAAGGGACATTCCTCTCAGCTGAAATGCGCGTAGGTTGCAGTAGATGTTGACGCGAAAGACGGTTTCGGTGGATGAGAAGTCTTCGTGGATTGGGTAAAACATTGCGAGGATCTGACCGGCCTCCTCGTTCAGGTGCGCCCTCCGTGCCTCCTGCATGATTGGTGGTTTGATGGGTATTGTGATTGATGGAGTGGAATAGCAACGAGAGGGATGATAGATGGAGCGGAGCTGAACGAAGCAAGTGAGATGTAGTGAAGCCGCGTGAAAAGAATTTACCTTACGAACGACCTGGAAGTGTCCGTGAGAGAACTAGCACCATCCACTCACTTACCAACACATCACTTCATAGTTAACAACAGAACAGCAGTGTACATTGCCTTCTTTCATTCCACGAATGACCCTTGACATGGGAAGAAAAGAGGAGCTATGGCACGACACAACGTTATCAAGAAGCAGAGAGATGTCTAGTGGGAGCACTTGAAGAAGATGCTTTCACCGGGATAATCAGTTGATCACAGAAACATCTTGTCTTGCGTCAGACATGTTCTGACAGCCCTTACGGAAGTTCTCTTCCAGTGCAGTTGCCTTATCCCTGTACCATCTTCTATTCATATCAGGCTATCCGAAAATCGTGTTCAGAGATCGATCTTGTCCGACCACGTTCGAAAGAGTCACTGGCAGAAGATAGGACAGAAGTGGAGGGAAGAAACGAAACAGAGGTTGGCTGGCTTGGCTGGTTGGAGCGGAGATCAGGGTCGGCGCTCGGAGGTTTGTCTTGGCATTCGCGAAGCTCAAGGGCTGTTTTGGTGCAAGTCAAGGAAGTCGTCGACTGTGCCTCAACTTTCTAGAAAACGTCACCTATACCGCTATTACAAAAATGGCATCCATGTTCGAAGCCCCGAGGAATGCTGGTACACTTTGTACGTATCTGGAAGGAAACGCGCTTGAAAGGAGCATCTGCTGATACCAAATACTCCGTAGTCCTTGGTGGAACAAAAATCAGCGGCACCGATGTAAGAGAACAATGTGTGCAAGCCACTCAGGCGATATCGAACGTGGTCAGATCTTCATTCGGACCTAGCGGCTTGGACAAGATGATGGTAGACGATATCGGTGATGTGACGGTTACCAACGACGGCGCAACAATTCTCTCCCTGCTCGACATTTCCCACCCGGCCGGCAAGATTCTGGTAGACCTGGCACAACAACAAGACAAGGAGGTTGGCGATGGAACAACATCAGTGGTACTCATCGCCTCGGAGTTGCTGCGTCGCGCAAACGAGCTCATGAAGATGCGAATCCACCCCACGACCATCATCACTGGATACCGCCTGGCCCTGCGCGAGGCTGTCCGTTACATGAGCGAGAACATTGCCACCAAGGTCGACACTCTGGGCCGCGAGTCGCTCATGTCGATTGCAAAGACCAGCATGAGCAGCAAGATTATCGGTGCCGACTCGGACTTTTTCGCCAACATGGTCGTGGATGCCATGCAGAGCGTCAAGAGCGTCAACAGCCGTGGCGATGTCAAGTACCCCGTCAAGGCTGTCAACGTCCTCAAGGCGCACGGAAAGAGTGCTCTGGAGAGCGTCCTGGTCAAGGGTTACGCCCTCAACTGCACCGTGGCCAGTCAAGCCATGAACACCCGCGTTGTTGACGCAAAGATTGCCTGTCTCGACATGAACTTGCAGAAGGAGCGCATGAAGCTTGGAGTACACATCACCATTGACGACCCGGCACAACTTGAGAAGATCCGTGAGCGTGAGGCTGGTATCGTCCTTGAGCGTGTTGACATGATCCTGAAGTCTGGCGCCAACGTCATCTTCACCACCAAGGGTATCGACGACTTGTGCTTGAAGTCCTTCATCGAGAAGGGCGCCATGGCTGTTCGCCGCTGCAAGAAGGAGGATCTCCGCCGTATCGCAAAGGCCACCGGTGCCACTCTGGTCAGCTCTCTCTCCGACTTGAACGGTGACGAGAAGTTCGAGGCCAGCAACCTTGGTCACGCTGAGGAGGTTGTCCAGGAGCGTATCTCAGACGACGAGTGCATTCTTGTCAAGGGTACCAAGGTTCACACTTCTGCTTCCATCATTCTCCGTGGTCCCAACGAGTACTCGCTCGACGAGATGGAGCGTTCCGTCCACGACTCGCTCTCTGCTGTCAAGCGTACCCTTGAGAGTGGCCGTATCGTTCCCGGTGGTGGTGCCGTCGAGACTGCCCTGCACATCTACCTTGAAGAGTGGGCTACCTCTGTCGTACGTATCTTTTCCTGTTTCTCCTCCTATCCTCATGCTAACTTCATATACAGGGCTCGCGCGAGCAACTCGCCATTGGTGCCTTCGCCGCTTCCCTCCTGATCATTCCCACCACCCTCGCTGTCAACGCCGCAAAGGACAGCTCTGAACTCGTCGCACAACTCCGTAGCCGTCACGCTTTGTCACAACGTCTATCCGCCTCCGAGGGCGGTAGTGGCGACGCCCACACTGCAGCCACCGTACAACCCGCAACCGAAGACGAGAAGTCACTCGCCAAGAAGAAGAACTACAAGAACTACGGTCTCGATCTCACCAAGGGTCGTGTCGTCGACAGCTTGAAGATGGGTGTATTGGAGCCTGCCATGAGCAAGGTCAAGCAGTTGAAGAGTGCCGTCGAGGCCTGTGTGGCTATCATGAGAATCGACACGATGATCAAGCTCGACCCTGAGAACCAGGGTGGTGATGATGGTCATGGCCATTAAGCGAAGATGAAAAAGCATGTGTAAAATTACCACGGATTCCCGGTCGTTTCTAGCGAAACATTGAATGAAAAGATACCAATAGACTGTTATGTTGTGATTCTCTTCCAAGTACTGTTCATGAATATCCGTCGAGTGCTAATGAACTGGGAAGGCATGGGTTGGATTGTTCTTTCTAGCAAAGAGAAGTTGGTATCTGACATGAAAATCACGACTGACATATCAAGAGCTGATAACAATAGATTTTTGGAGCCTGAATCATGACAGAAGCAGCGGAATGAGCAAACACAAACCAACTCCTCATTTGATTTTGGGAATCCTTCCGTCCGTAACATCTTTTGATCTTCCGCGGGTTCTAGCGACACATCACATCGCAACACATCCTTCGACCTTATCGATCACCTTTGCAACACCACCGCCTTACAGAACAATTCCTCTCCACAACAGTCGCTCAATCTATCTGTCAACTTCCACTTCGAAGACGGAAATAATGGCAAACTCCAATTCCAATTCACCACAATTACTCCTCTTGTACACAACCGCAGCCCTCATCTTCCTCCTACCGCCTCTGACCATGCGCCTCAATATCCCTGCTAAGCCAACTTTCCTCCTCACAACCGTCATCGCAACTTCCTTTTTCACCATCATGACCTATCTAGCCATGGACGCCTGCTACACATTCACCTGGATCATACTCAAAATTCTAGAATTCCTTTTACGCTTCATAATCCCTGATCTCTGTATTTCCAACATGATTGGGGTTTCGAGATCACCGGGTACCAAAGGAATCAGACAGTGGTGGGAAGTGTGGGTTGCGGTGATGGTGGGAGTGGGTGTGATGGTGCATATAATCGTGAATAGAGGGGGTGGGTGGAAAGCATCACTGCATAAGATCGAGACAAAGCGTGCGGCTCGAAGAATTTCTGCCGCGGAAGATGGTGGTGGGGAGGAAGGGGGGAAGGGATCAGAGGGGAAGATTGTCGTGTATGCGAGTTTTGGATTCTTGTATACGAGTACGTTGATGGAATGTAGAGGGTGGTTTGAGAGGTGGTGGAGAGGTAGTGTTGGGCATGAGGAGATGATGGGAAAGCAGTGGCAGACTGGGAGTGAAGCGACGTGGGAACTGTGGTCTTTTGTTGCGGCAACGGCGGTTGCTGGCATAGTGGCCTCAATCGTTTGGACTAGGGAGAGGAGAGATAGAAAAGCGCGAGTGGCTCGGAAGGAGCTTTTTGACGTAAAGGAAGAACTTGGTGAGGAGGGGACGCCAACGATAGGGAAGGAGCAGTAGATTTCGATGTAGAGTCCTTGATGGAACAGTTTGAAGTGATGTATAATTCGGGTATATGCGATGCTAAAGACAACATGATCGTGCTTGCATGAATAGTTATCTACCATCCACCTCCAATAGTGCTAGCAAGACCAGCAACTCTTTCTACATCAGTAGCAGTCTTGCCAATGTCACTCTCAACTTTGCGGTAGGAAGTATACACCAACTTATCCTTCGCCACCCCCGTCAAATCAGACCAATGCGAGAAGATATCCTTGATCTGTGAATGGGAGATACCGTCCACAAGCGAAGCATCTTCTGCATCGTCCATCTCGACATCGCCATTGGCAGAAGATTTAGCCGTCGTCGCTGTAGATTGTGCATCCACTTCAACCCCTTCATCTTCCGTATCTGAAGCCATTGGTGATGAAGAGGCAGAGGAAGATGAGAAATATGCTTCGTCGACCTTTTGCAGCCACTCTTTTTGCTGAGGAGCGACGATTTGGTCGCCGCCATTTTCTACACCACTGCCTCGTAGGGCTCCGACATCGCCAACCTTTATTTGGCCACCACCATTTGTGCAGCCACCTGGACACGCCATGACCTCTACATATGCGTAGTCGCTCATGTTTTGGCCTCCCGCTGAACCTGCCGCAGCGCCAGGCTTACGAGCACCGCCTAATCTACTCGCCGCACCTGGCATACGTGATGCGCGTGCTGGTTTCAGTCGACGAACCAGGTTTTGGATATTGCGGAAGCCGTAGTAACGAGCAGTTCTTACGATTGGTGAGTTTTCTGCATCAATCAAAGTGTATTCGACAACATCGGCATTGCGACCTCTTTGGGTGGTGATTTGACTGCCTGGGTTGTGCGCGCGGTATGTTTGCATCACATGCCAGAGATATCCACCACTCGTGCCGGCATCTTTTGTGTTGTTGGAGACGTATCTAGAAGGGAAGAGGAAGGTGTCGAGTTTCGAATCTGGGAAAGGCGTGTGATGTTGTCTCGATAGAGGCTTCTGCGGTAGTTGTGGGAAGGAGATGTCACGGCTTTCGGCGAGCATGAGCAGCTCTCGAGCAGTAATCACGCAGTCGACATCTCGAATGCCTTTGCGCTCTGTGTTGTTGCCATCCGGTGACCAGTGTATATCTGTCAACTCTTCTCTTGACGCTTCCAGCTTCTTGTCGAAACAAGGCATGATTGCCATGTGCCACACGTTCTCTGGATTGATGCCGTATTTCCTCGCCAAAACACTCTTGACCAATGTGCCCGTCAAGGCCTGCGGTGACTTCAATCGTGACATGTGCGGCAGTGCGTGAGGGTGTGTCTTCTCGGCGTAACAGATCCAACCGGGACATGCAGATGAAAGGATGGGCTTCTTGGGCTTCTCAGCGCGCGAGCCACTAAAGTCTGATGTGTGTTTTGCCGAGGGTGCAAGAGAATCCATGACTTCGTCTGCTGCAGCGACCAGAGCGGCCTGGCGCATAACGTTCGTATCAATCACCCAGGCAAAGCCACTGTTGTTTGCGCCTCCTGATCGCAAACCAGCCGGACCGGAGAGAAGTTGTTGAATCATGTTTGTAGCGGCGTTCTCGGAGACACCATATGTTGCGGCGATACTGGCGCGTGTTTGAGGCGACACGCTTGCGACAAAGATCTTGCCGTCCGAGGGTCCAGGGAGAGACTCGCCTTGAGCGGTCCAAGGCAAGCGTAATTCGGGGTATGCATCGAGTGTGTTGAGGACCTCTTGATGTGATTGCAGACTGACGAGGACGGCCTCGGCAGATGTGACACAACCGCTACATGCTAGACAATCTGTCAAGGAAATGCTGGCTGGTGGGGCTTCGGCGGCAGCAACTTTGTCCTCGGTCGTGACTTCGTAGGCATTTTCTTGGGGTTGCTGTTTCGGTAAGGTCTCTACAGGCTTGATACAGGCAACTCCGGGCGAGATGAAGTCGTTGAGGTCGTCTGCCGACAAGATGGCCGACATGTTTGTGGTTCTTTGTATGTGGCGGGGGTTCGAAGGCGGGGTGCTGGATTTTTGAATTCAATGGAATGCAGAAGACAATGAGTCGAAGAAGAGTCTTAGAAGGAAAGGACGACGCTCAGAGAAACAGAGTCACACGAAAGGCAGGAGGGTATCAATTATGGCAAGAACAAGTGGAGCAAGGGAAACAGCGATAGGGAAAATAAATCCTCGAGTTGGTCAGCAAACCAACGACGCAATTGGCACGCGAGTCCCGTTGTCGCCGCGAGCTTCTCCGCCGCCGGGGCCCTGCCAAGACCTTCCTATCGCGCATCTTCAATCTTTCTTTGCGATCACCATCCGTAAACTCCATCGTCACCGACACAACCTTTCCATCACATATACACATCCGCAATCATGTCGCAACCCCAAGGCAATAACAACACTGGCTTCCAGATTACCAACCAAAACACCTTCGAGGACACCAACCGCAGCGTCAAGTACTCCTGCGGTGACTGCGATGCCGAAGTCTCACTCAAGCGCGGCGACCCCATCCGTTGCAAGGAGTGCGGTTACCGTGTCCTGTACAAGCAGCGCACCAACCGGTATGATCCAGTTCACTATAGACTCCCTGCTCTCCTTCTGACTTCTTCACAGCATGATCCAGTTCGAGGCCCGCTAAATCATCCATTAACCTCTGCTACGAAATCTCTTCTTGCGCACGACCTCTCCGCGACTCTTCCAGCGGCACTTTACGGCAACATGCATGCACGGTATCCCTGAAGCGCACGTCTCTATCCACGCATTCCGCCCTTGTTCGCCCACACAGGTCAACACGACCACATAGTCCACCCATACCCACCCCTTCCGGCGTTCATCCTCCAGGTCAGAAACATCATTTCTACAAGCGTGGCGTTATATTGCGATCAGAATCTCCCTATTGGAATCACAGGAGAAGGCGAAAAAGAGAGAAGACATTTGAAGATGGGAAACACCAAGGGTTGGCTTGGAGGAGCTATTGACCATCGATCAAATCCGCAAATCAGACTTCTCAAAGAAATTGCGCTTTCCAAGACACTGTGCTGCCAAGTGAGACTGGTACTGTGATTCGAGGTAAAGGGACTATATGTACAATGACTATTTTTGGTTATATGTATAAGTGAGAAGAGATGGAAATATGAGTAGCAAGGACAAATTTCTTTCCGGGCCCGTACAAGGTATGGCAGAGTAAACAACAACGCAAATCGCTATTTCTGCGGTGGGTTGGGTATATTGCGCCCAGAAAACAAATGCAAACAGATGACAAGGGAGTGTGAACGGGAAAAACCAACTATGCTATGACAATTTTTGAAACAGTGTAAAACAAAACAGGCAGGTAAGTAACATAGGAAATTGTGCTTTCCGAAATGGTCGTTTCCGAAATGATCCTTCTCTTCAACATCTTTTGTACTTTTCAGATCGCAATCTTTAGTAAATCACAACTTACATGGCCTCAAGCTCATCAGCAAGACTTCTGCCAACTAGTTCCTCGGGTGTTTGATCGCGAGGACCCTGTGCAACATCTTCCGGAGCCGTGGCACTTTGCTCTTCTTCTTCATCGTCTGCTCCGATACCAGTATCCACGTCACCAAGCTGGGCGTCTTCATCATAACTCTGGCGTCTGAACACCATGGGACTTTCTTGACTTTGCTCATCAGTCTTTGTGTCAAAGTAGCTCATCTTAGTTTCTTCGTTGATTTGGTGGACATCACGAGAGTAGTTGAGGCCCGAACGTTGAGATCCATCTGATCCTTCAGCAGGGCTCGGTGTGCGGCGAAGGCTTGTGGCAGGAGGAGTCATGAGGCCAGATAAGATTGAAGGCGAGGGAAGAGGCGATGGCTTCGAAGGTGTTTGTGTGCGACCATTGGCTAGACGGGCAGCAGCAGCAGATGATCTAGCGGTAGCCCTTACAGGAGCTTTGGGGGCAGAAGCAGGACGCGAGGTCTCTCTACTCTTGCGCCAGTTGCCGAATGCTGCGGCCAAAGACACTGCTTTGGGAGAAGCAAAGTTGGTCAGGTTGGCCAATGCTTGACCGGTCAAAGAGGGGCCGGCATTGATGAGTCGCTCTTTCTCTTGCTGCTCCATTTGAAGGTTGGCGCGGATGCGAATGGCGAAGTCGCGGACTGCATCTCTGTCGTAGTCGGACTTTGACAATGTGTCGATCAACTGGTTGAGGTCTTCGTTACGGACAGACAAGAGTTCGCGCAACCAGGAAATTTCGACCTCCTTCTCCTTGAGCTTGGAAGGTGCCGTGGTGTCCACGTTCGAAAGCTCGCTCTGCAGGCGTTCGATGCGAGTCTCGCGTTCTTGGAGCTGCTCTTGCAGGACCAATATAGACTCACGGAGAGCTTGAGGGGAAACCTTACCAGGCTCCTCACGCGAGATGGAGGTGGGCATGGGAGTGGTTGCCGGAGTAGATTTTGCGGCCTGGGCAGCAGAAACAGCCGCTTGCGCGGCAGACTTAGTCACTACCAAACGTTCCTCCAAGTGAGCAACCTTGTCGCGCAAATGTAGGACTTGATCGTTTGACAGCTCAAGACGGTCATTGAAGTGTACTGCTGAGCGCTGCTTGTCCTCGTAGGCATTGGCGACGCTTCTCTCATACTGCGACTTGAGGTATCGAATCTCTTCTGCATGCTTCTCACGCAAGTCGTTCAAGGCAGAACTACTGGTCTCGTTGACCTTGCGAAGAGCATCACGTCTGAGGTCAGCCTCCTGCTCGAGCGAACGCTCGTGTCTCTCCCGAGCAGCATCCGATACCATCTTGATGTTGTCGATCTCATTCTTGGCGAGCATGATCTCGTGTTCCAAGCTGGCACGGATGATGTTGGCTTGACTCTCAGCAGCCTCGATACTGGACTGCATAATCATCTGAGTGCGTTGGACTTCGGCTCGTCCAGACTCTCTGGCCTCGTGGAGATCACGCTGCAAGCGAGCGCTCAGTGTCTGCTCTGCAGTGAGATTCTCTCTGAGAGTCCTCAAAGTCTCCTCGTGAAGTGTGGTAGATCTTTGCATCTGTTCGAGCTGAATCTTGGTGGTGACTGCCTCATGCAGCTGAGTGCGCAAGCTCTGCACTTCTTCTTCCATACTGCGTCTGATGCTGACTTCGCCTTCAAGACGTGCTTGCAGGACAACATATCTCTTTTGAAGCTCTTCATTGCGGTTCTGCCAGATTGCCTTCTCGTTGGCCAATTGCTCAGCAGCTGATATCATACCGTGGTGGATCTTATCAAGCTTGCTGCGCATGTTCTCACGGATGTTGAGGCCGTCTGCAATCTGGTTCTTTAGGTCAGACATGTTATCCTGGAGATTCATGTTGTCACGGGCAGCGACTTCGGCCTCTTGCTTCCACTTCTTGGTAGACAAACGAGCCTCCTCAAGTTCGGCAACTAAGCTGGTCACGCTGGCTTTTAGGGCGGTATTTTCCAGTGCATAATCATCAGCGATCTGCTTTTCGTGCTTCATAGAGGCATGAGATTCTTCCAGCTGGACCATGAGTTCTGCCGCACTAGCCTTGATGGCCGTGGCCTCGATTGCTGCGTCGTCAGCAGCCTGGCGTGCTTGTTTGCCGATCGCGGTAGACTCGTCTAGCTGGACCAAAAGCTCAGCAATGCTGGTCTTGAGAGCTGCGTTCTCAATGGCTGCATTCTCAACATGCTGCTGAGCCATTCCGTTTGCATCGCGAGATAATTCAAGCTGAGCCTTGAGATCAAGGGCACCTGCTTTGAGGCCTTCATTTTCGCCAGCGACATCGTCAACCTCGTTTCTCCATTTGGTGCTGGAGAGACGGTATTCTTCGAGGGTAGACTCAAGTGCAGAGTTTTCCGCTTCGAGGTCTGACAGCTGCTTCCGATCACGCGCTTGAATCACTTCAGCAGCATCGACGCGGATCTCGAGTTCTTCACGCTGATTCTCCAGTGAATGAATACGCTGCTCCTTGTCGCCCACAGTCTTGCGAAGAAGAGAGAGCTCCTCTTCAGCAAGGCGAAGTAGGCGACGTGTGTCAGCCTCACGCTCTTCAATCGTGCGACGTTGGTTCGCTTCTTCGAGCGCGTCGGCCAAAGTCTTGTTCAGTCTATTGTTGAGCTCAGAAACCTCCCGTCTGTGCCTATGAGTGACCTCTGGATCTTCTGCGGGTGCGGTAGGACTCAAAGTTTGGCCCATACGATGCAATGACTCGTCTACAACATGCTTGACATCGTCAATGTCGAGGTTTGCCGATGCGATGCGAGCGATGGTGGTGTTCATATCCATGAGTGCATTGTGAATCTCGGATGCAGATGAGAAATGAGAACCGTTTGCCTTTTGAGATGCCAAAGCTTCGAGCACAGCAGCCTTGATATGGCTTGCCTTCCTTTCCTGTGCACGCGACACTGAGCGGAAGTTCTGTCTCTCATCAAGTGTTTCATCCTCGTCATCAGCATCGCTTTCATCTACAGAGAGAGCACGGTTTGTCGATGGTCGTGACTCGCGAGTCATGATAGTGCTTACTGCGCGGTGGATCATCTGCAGGCTCTTCTCAAGAGGCGCCAAACGATGGTCAATCACGCCGCCGACAATCTGGTCAACTCTGTCGTCAAAGAAGTTACTACGTGTGCGCAGCTTGCTTGCCTCATCGACAGAGAGGTCATCAGACCACTCGCTCAAGGGCACATCCTCACCACGGTTGAGGCGATTGATACGAGCAGGACGAATCTTAACTTGCTCTCTCGAAAGCGCTGGGAGGGGAGAAATTGAGCGATCGCGATCATCACGTCTCGGGCTGTGATGGATGACACTTGCATCAGGGCTTGCAACCTCGGAGGCAAATTCCTGCTGGATCTGGTCGAATTCATCGTCATCGTTGAGCTGTTGCATGACAGCATCAATCTCGTCAAAGGTTGGCTCGGGGAATCGAGCTTCTTCGTTATCATCGGTAGGATAAGGTGCATGCTTTTGAGGTTCTGGCGAAGGAGCATAGTCAAGATCTTCTACAGATGCTTGTGTCTTTTCTGAGGTACGCGAGAAGACGCGCGAAGGGCTGAAGTCAGGCTTCGTCTTGTTCGGATCCGGACTACGGAGAAGAGACTCGAGTGGTTGGTTGCTTGACATCGATCCTTGCGGCTTGAACTCGAAAGGTTTGGCAAGCGCAGAGAGAGAGCTCGAATTTTTCTTATGACCTTGCTCGTTCTGTTCAGTAGGAAGTTTAGCCAACGTCTCGAAGTCTTGCGTTGATGCAATGTTGGCAGAAGTTTTAGCATTATGCTTCTGGGTAACTGCAGGCTCAATAGTCTCAACAGAAGTTGCGCTTCCAGCCCCATTGGTTTGTGGTGGTTCGGGAGGGACGAAAGCGGTCTCCTTCTGTGGAACGGATGTCTCTTCAACGACTGTTCGAGCAGAGGATGAAGGGCGCTCTGCAAAGAGAGGCACATCATCACCATCATTCTGAGCAACGCGGGCCCTCTTTTGTCGTTCTTCGCTCTGGGCCACGCGGCCATCCTCATCTTCTGCCTCAGGCTCCTCCTTTACAGGTGAAGATTTGGGTTGGGTAATGACCACAGCCTTTGATCTTCTTGCTGGCTGTGTCGCATCCGGGATGGTTACATCGCCAAAGATGCTTGGAGCAGCAGGCTGAATGGGAGCATGGTATACAACAGGATGTTGAGCAGGCACGACAGGGTTGAAGGGGAACGACGAGGCGAAGTTGAAGTCAGACGATGGCATGATGCCGAATGCTGATGGTTGGAAAGCGTTGGCTGCAACATCCATTTCCCCATTAGACTGGTTTCCAGCATGGTTCTGGATGGGAGGACCAAAGTTCGATAGACCTGGAAGGCTAGGCAAAGTGGGCTGGAACGAAGAGCCTGGTTGGAACTTGAACTCGGGCGCTGCAACACTGAGCCTCGACACATGCCCCTTGACCTTGTTGGTAGCTTTGTTCTGCAGAGCGCCGGCCAAACCAGCGTTTGCAAGATTGCCGTTTGCGGGCATCCCAACATCGGATTTGATTTGGCCATTGGTAAAGCTGGGTGAATCTTTGCGGCCAGCGAAACCATTCATTCCAGGACCGAGAGCATTTCGCTTGCCAGGAGGCACATAAGCACTGCCACTAGAATTTTGGCTAACAAAACTATTATTCGCTTCATCTTCGTCGTCTTGGAGCTGGCGTTCGAAAGCTTTTTCCAGATGGTAGTCGGATCCCTGAATCTCTCTTTCAAGAGCATCGCTGATGTTCCGATTGTGTCGCGGGCTGGGATGGGCAAGCTCGACTTCCTTGCGCGTTTGGCGTCGTGGTGTGGCACCCGCAAAGTAATCTTGCATGGGCTCTTCTTCGTCTTCAGGAACTTCGGCCAAAGATGGAATTGGGCGCATTGCGGCACCAGGAGTGAGAGTTGGGGTGATGCTCCTCTGAGCTTGAGGTTGAGGTGAGAAGCTCGAGTATACAGATTGATGCCTGAGATGAGCCTGCCCAGGCCAGTCGCCGGGCTGTGGCTGCGGGCTTCGGGCAAATGGAGATGGCATACCATACGGTGAGATGGGAGATTTTGCTGGGGGCCCTTCGCTCTTCAGTCTCTCAAGCGCGGGTGACCCTCCTCTAGGAAGTGCGTTCATGTTGAAGTTTGTCGAAGGAGAGAATGCAGGCAAGCCATTGGGTTGGTTCTGCTGATTGGGGAATCCAAATGGCATTCCTGGCATGCCGAATACAGAGTGTCTATGTGCGTGTCCTCTGGGATCGCCAGGCATGGAGAGAGGCGAAGCGACAGATGCTGAGTAAGAGTGCCCAGGGGTGGGGAAATGGGCTAGCGAAGGCGTGGAACGATGAGATCCTCCAGCCATGGTAGCGTGCATCATATTGGGCGAAACAGATTGATAATGACCAGAAGATTGACGAGACATTGGTGGAGGTTGAGCAGGAGCAAGATCGTCACCCAGACTTACACCCAATGCACGCAGTTTTTGCTCCATCAGATCGTCAACATATGACTTCCAGGTCTGTGGGTTGGGTACGAAGACTTTGTAGTCTTTTTGCTGGCGCTTTATAACGTCATCTGAATCGTCCGGGTATTGACCGCTGCTCTGAGATACGATCGAGTCGTGATATGCCCATGGTTGTAAATCGAAGCCATCCACATTGTAGCCGGCCTCTTCAAGTTGTTTTAATCGTGATTGTGTTTGAGCTGGGCTTAGCGGCTTGTTACCTCCGCAGGCTTCGGGGGCCATAGATGGCAGAGCAATCCAACAAGCCTTTCCTCTCCAAGCCAACTTGGTCCTCGGTCGCGGTGGCGGTGTCGGGCGTTGGGAGTCTGAGTTCGGTGGTGAAGGCAAGGGCGGTAATTGACCATTCTTCTGAGGGCTGTGTCCAACAGATTTAGTATCGTCTGATGGGACAGGCGGCGGAGGTAGAGGCTTCTCCTTTGAGGGCGAAGCCCATTTAGAGGTAAACAGCGACATATCAGGTTCGTCTAGCTGGCGAGTAAATTGCCAAAAATCTTCCTGCTTCAGAGTCAAATTGCTCTCTCTAGATTTGTGACCTCTTCTGAAAGAATCGTGGGATACTGGTCTTTGCTGTCTCTCAAAGAAAGGACTTGCAGAAGTGTTCTTACGACGGTGTCGGCCAGAAAACCAAGTGAAAGGTATGGGTGTCTTGAACTCCTCCTCTTCGTCGGAACCCGAGTTACTACCACCAGAATCGTCGCTCAACCAGTTTCCTCTTTCTGAGCGCCACTTGCCAGTCGTATACTGATGCACCCAATCCTCAGTCAGGCGACGTGTAATAGTATGACGAGACGGCCTTTGCGCAACTGTTTGTGTAGTATCTTCCTGAAGGGCCAATCTTTCTGTCGTGACAGGGCTAGCTATGTGATGCTGAATAGGTATGCGGGACGGTAACAAATGATCGAGACCAAAGGAAGGGCTAAAGTCGCGTCCTTGAACAGCGACTCTGGATGGAACGAGATGTTCGAGGCCGAATGATATGCTTGGAGAGGGACTCTCGCTTGTGGTCTGTCTCTGCGAAGCGACCGGAGTGCTCTCGACGCTGGGCACGGTGGGATCCTGAGTGGGACGCTGGTACGGCGAGCCCCAACTAGCAGTGTAATAGACAGACGGAGCGTCGGTGGTGGAAAGAATCTCTTCACGCACAGAGCGATGCGAGCCAGATGAGGGAGTCTCGAAGACAAGCTGAGGAGCAAGAGCTGAAGGCTCAGGGCTGAGGGACCGTCTCGACCGATGCCCTTGGGGAGCGGTCCGCGTCTGTCTTGATGGAGAGCCCACTAGAGCAGAAAGACCATGTTCAGACCTGCTGCGACGATAAGGGCTGGCGGCGGGAGTAGCGAAGGTGGTTGCAGGAGAAGTAGCCGTGTCGTTTCGACCTATGCACATGTCAGCACCTCCATCGCGCTGTCAATGGCAAGCTTCCTTGCATGTCAATAACAACCTTCTGCGGCACCAGACAGCAATGAGCGATGTATACTCGCTCAAGTGCAGTCGATGCTCCTTGACTGGGTACTGAGCGAATGCAGTGTCCTGTGTGCGGTGCTCTACTCCGTGAACCCCGACTTATTTTAGTTGGCTGCTTTGGCGTAAGGGAAATTACTAGGTTAAGATCGGCTCAAACTTGACAAATGCCTGCTGTCTTGATGCCAGAGAGCTGCAGGAGAAGGAAAAAGGACAGGACGGTCGGCTCAGCACGTAAAGTCCCGAGGATGCGTTCATACACCGCTATTAATTATCATTTGCGTACAGACCAAGCACATCAATATCGCTCGGCTCAGGGATGATGAAGGAGCAGCGTGGATCAGCACGGACGACAACTCAAAGGGGTCCACCCAGAGCATCAGGATAGGGTTCCACCGTTCCGCGGCCGTTTGTTTGAGGCTCCCTTCTTCAAGATAAACTCAATGCTTCTCGACTCTCAAACACAAACACCACTCTCCCTGTGAAGTCCTGTTCAATGCAACTGGAAGGAGACGCCGTTTTGATGACTCGCTAGAGCGCCCAAGAGCCACTGCAGAGCACTTTGCCTGAGTCTCTCCATCGAAAGCTGGCATTCTTTATCTTCGATGAATGCAATGCAATATAGTACGTGCGGTTGAAACTATGCATTTCGATGGACGTTCAACACCCACATGGAGCTGCAGACGAGTGCTGTGATGTAAACCTTGACATTTGTACTCGAAGTAAACGTCTATCTCGATGCTTGCGCCAAAATCTAAAACCAACCCAACTCCACCCCATAAAGGACGCCATCCAACATGAACGCTATCAAAACCTTCCAAGAAAATGCAGTAAGTTTCGTAGTCATTTCGTTCAGGACCTCTCCCTACTACTAGGCCTTGAGTCTCCGCTCTTCACATCTTACACACACGGGATCTTGATTGTGGCCCCTTAGGAAGTATCTACCATCGTCAAAGCCATCACCACATTCCTATGATACTATTAGTCGGGATTTTCCATTAGCCTGAAATTTTGACTTACAGTGCAGCAGAAGCAGTCGGCATGCCAGTCGGCGCCCAGAGCCTTGACAACAATCTCGGTGACAGGACGTTTGCACTTGCGGCATTTGGCGCTGTATCTGTTGGTATGGCAGCCCACACACCATGCGTATCCCTCCTTTTCCACGAAAGGTGTAGTTGAATCGAAAGGCTATTTAGTGTCAGCTCTCTGCCCTCGAAGTAAATACGGTGTAGGCAAGACTTACATCACCACACTGTGCGCAGAAGAAGTGGCCAACATGCCATTCTGCTCCACATGCGACAACTACCTCGCCCTCAATGGGCGTTTTGCAACTCTTGCAGCGCGGGCTGAAAGATTCGTGGAAGTCGAGTCCGCAGAAGAACCGCAGAGACTCGTCACCGTCTTGTTCCTCCAGTCTTCTCACGTCTTCCTCGGTTACACCTACAGGTACTTGAACGTCAAGGCCCTGCTGACGCTGTTGGATACGAGCCAGGCGCTCGGCTCGCTTCTTGTCTGGCTCGGGGTAAAATGCGACGCATTCGAGGTTGATGCCACAATCATGACACTTAAAACATGAAGGGTGGAAGCGCTCGCCTGCGGCACTCAAGATGCGCCCTGCTATGGGCAATGCACAATGGGCACACAAGGCCGTGTTTCGTCTTACGGAAGGAGTCATGTGCGGTTTTGCCACGACTGGATATGGCGAGGTCTTGGAAGGAACGGGGAGTGGGCGAGCTGATGAAGGCACAGGTGTAGGCAGGGGGCGTTTGGCAAAAGGCGAGGACGACTTTGGTGGTGAAGACTGCGGACGGTGCTGGAGAGGCGGTGGTCGCTGGTCCTTGTCCTTGCTCGGTTCGTCAATAACGAAGACCGGAGGTTTTGACTTTGTCGGCGACAAGCATAGTGCAGGAACATCAGGCTCTTCAGAAAGTGTCTTGGATGGGCTTGAGAAACCATCGTCCGGAACTACTATCATTGGGATGTCCGCACTCATCCTAGCGATCATAGGCGTGCTGCCAGATTGCTTGGCCATCTTCGTTGGCGAATCATCCGGCGACACAATTGCAGGAATGGAAGGTGGACCCTGCTGGGAACGAGGCAATGAGTATCGTCTCTGCTTCCCACTTGAGGCGGACTCAGAAGGGGCGTTCTTTCCTACGGCCAAGCATTCTGGCAAAGGTATCGATTTCTCTTCGACCAGTTGGATCTCTTTGGGCTTCCAGCCTGATTGGAAGCTGACAATTGGTCTGCCAGGGCTGTCGCTCACCGCGGTTGGCTGAGGCAAATTTGGACTTCTGTCCTTGCGCTTCATGGCTGTCGCGGAACGTATGTCATCGCCGCGTATTTCCTTGCCATCCTTGACTTTCGGACTTTCCTCCGGGGTCTTCTCTGGTGAGTCTTGAGGTGGAAGGTTAGGTGAAGCTGGGACGGAATTGTTGACAGTGTAAAAGGCGTTCCGAGACTGGGAAGGTGGATTTCTCTGAATCTCGATTTTCTCGTGTCTCTTCGCCGTGTATCCAGAGATGGATTCTTTCCCATCATTTTTCTTGACAGAGTAGCCGGACGGAGATTCTTTCTTCTCAAACTTCTCCTGTGCCATTCTCACCCTGGCAAAGGGGTTTCTGCGAACATGGCGTGGGACTTCTTCCTTGACTTCGACTTTCTCTGCCGCTTTGACTGCTTCTGCAGCTCTTGCTTCTTTCAGCTGTTCGTCGGGTTCTTCGTAGATCTTGTCGTTCGGATCCATGAAACCAGCCTTGACATCTGCACTGGGTCGTCGTTTTGACCCACTACTGACTCGGCGCTTCGAAACTGCGACGTCGTTGGCCACAGCGTTCGCAAGCCCTTCGTAGCTTTTGCCTTTTGAGCGCGTGCTTCGTGGTGTAGAAACAGGTGTAGCTTCGACAAAGGGATCATCTGGTAGCGCCTTGGTGCTGGGTCTCTCGGGAGAGGAGATTGGTGAATCACTTATCACTGGTCGACTGATGGATAGAGGACGAATCTCATTCCTGTCCTTGCTCGTATTTCGGAGGTGTGAACGATAGTCCTTTCGTGCAGCTTTAGGATCTACATCAGGGTTTGTGTAGGCAGAGGCGCGTTCCTTCTCCGGGTCATAGCCAGTACGATGTTTCCAGACTAGTTCGGCAGCCTCATCCTGAGCCGCTTCGTGTATGCGTTGTTCCTCATCCAAATTCAACTCTTCCATTGCTTCTTCTATTGGCTGTACTACCAGGGGTGATGGCTTGGCCACATTTGTAGGCCCAGGTTTTGCGACTAGAGGACGGCCGGTGAAATCGCTACGGATGTTCGATTCGAGGCTCTTGTGACGGGTATGGGTGGTGATTGGAGCTGCATCGTTAGTTGCGGTGGTTGGAACGGAGCCGTCGCTTGATGTTGGTCTTTGTTGTTGACGCTTGCTGGCAATTCTTGATGGTGGAGGCGGTCTTGAACCGTTTAGTCGCGCGACGCGGTTGTTTCGGAGATCTTGTAAATAAGTTGCTGAATCATCGTCGTGTAAGCTCAAGTTGTTGATCTTCTCATAGTCGGGTACAGAGGAGAGTCGTTGGCATTGTCTAAGTGGTGAGGGTTTCTTTGGAGAGTGTGGTGGTTTGGGAGGAGAAAAATGAATGTGCTGACCCAGTTGTTGATCGTTCATGTGATTGTCGCTGTTCTCGGGGGCCATGATGAGGCCAGAAGACAGGGATATCGGATATTCTTGGGTCAGCTTGTAGGAGAAAAGACTGACGGCGAGCGCAGGGTGATTAAAAGAGATATAGTAAGGAAGAAAGACAGTCGTTAAGAAATCAATAGTGCAACGAGAAACGAGAGTACAACGTGGAGGTTCTGAGGTATGCTGGAGCGAAAGTACAGATGATAGGCGTCGATGGCGGTTTAAACTGTTTGGACTTGTAAATAGCAACCAGAGAATGTGGTCCAAGCGCTCAAGCACTACGATCCACGTCCCTCTGTGCGGTCAGGTAATCATCCTCAATGACGAGATTGAGATGCCCTGAACCTGACGATTCAGTCCAAAATCTGCTTGAAAGACTCAGGCAGCCTGTGAAAAAAACCTGTCATCGTCCAACTGACAGATGAGAGGTGATGCTTGTGGCGCGCAATGGTCTGCACCACCGTTGTCCTGGTGAGGAATGCTTTCGAATGAACCGTCCTCTCCGACTATCGATATGAGCTGGACTCTGGCTAGCACACGCTGTGGTGCTCCAGATTGCGAGACGAGATTAGAAGGCAAAAGTAGATATATGAGGTCGCGTTCAATTTGAAAAGATCTGTCAATTTATAGATTACATTGCCAATGTGACGAAGGGGATAAGGGGCTGCTCTGGTGATCTGTAGACGGGCATATTGCTCTTTCAGAATGATGGCTAACGGCTCGTGACCTGGAAACCCACATGCAGGTGTGTTCGCAAAGCAAGATGAGCATCAGAGATAGTCATGCTAGATGACATAGAAATGCGTGTGATTGTCTGGGACAGTGGAATCAAACGTGAAAAGCTTAAAACATGATTGACACCTCGAGCAACGGGACGACGGATACGTACACCAGAAGAACACATCATGTCAACTGCCATGGGTAGAATCAGGAACAGTGGAGGGCGTCATGGCAGTACAAGTTTGGTGTACATCAGGTGGATGGTCTTGTCGGTAAAGAAATAAAGGTCAGGGTCGCGGCAGTCGTAAGGCTGAGTGGGCGGCCGATGCCGTTTTGTTGATGTTTGGGCGCCAAGACAAATTGCAAGCAGGAGCGTGCTTTCGCTCCTGCCTACCGCCTCCCCTTGAATCCCTTCTCACGCCCATTGCCAACCGACAATCTCCTCGACCACCGCACCCGACCTTCCAGACCTCTTCATCGCCCATCCATCACAGTCACCATGCGTGAGATTGTGTGTACACCCTGCTGTCGCTTGCGCACAACTGAGCTCTGTTGCTAACGTCTTTCTCTCTCAGGTCCACCTCCAGACCGGCCAATGCGTATGCCTACCTGAAATGAGCTTCAATTGACACCAAGAACGACGCGTCTGACACATGTGAACAGGGTAACCAAGTCGGTGCCGCCTTCTGGCAGACCATCTCCGGCGAGCACGGCCTTGACGGTGCCGGTGTGTACGTTGCTCCCACCTGCGCATCAACAAGCACCATAACAGCTCGCTGACTGCCTACAGCTACAACGGTACTTCGGATCTCCAGCTTGAGCGCATGAACGTCTACTTCAACGAGGTCAGCGACCATACATCACTCTGTACTTGGCCGCTTCCATACTAATGCGCACTGCAGGCCTCCGGTAACAAGTATGTCCCCCGTGCCGTCCTCGTCGACTTGGAGCCCGGTACCATGGACGCCGTCCGTGCCGGCCCCTTCGGTCAGCTCTTCCGTCCCGACAACTTCGTCTTCGGTCAGTCCGGTGCTGGCAACAACTGGGCCAAGGGTCATTACACCGAGGGTGCCGAGTTGGTCGACCAGGTCTTGGACGTTGTCCGTCGTGAGGCCGAGAGCTGTGACTGCCTCCAGGGTTTCCAGATCACTCACTCTCTTGGTGGTGGTACCGGTGCCGGTATGGGAACGCTCCTGATCTCCAAGATCCGTGAGGAGTTCCCCGACCGTATGATGGCCACTTTCTCCGTCATGCCCTCGCCCAAGGTCTCCGACACCGTTGTCGAGCCTTACAACGCTACCCTCTCCGTCCACCAGCTGGTCGAGAACTCCGACGAGACCTTCTGTATCGACAACCAGGTTTGTCTTGATCCTACTACTCTCCTACACCGCTATCTCGACTAACCTCTCCAGGCTCTCTACGACATCTGCATGAGCACTCTCAAGCTCAACAACCCCTCTTACGGTGACTTGAACTACCTCGTCTCTGCCGTCATGTCCGGTGTCACCGTCTCGCTCCGTTTCCCCGGTCAGCTCAACTCCGACTTGCGCAAGCTCGCCGTCAACATGGTTCCCTTCCCCCGTCTCCACTTCTTCATGGTCGGTTTCGCCCCCCTCACCAGCCGTAACGCCCACTCCTTCCGCGCTGTCTCGGTCCCCGAGCTCACCCAGCAAATCTTCGATCCCAAGAACATGATGGCCGCCACCGACTTCCGTAACGGCCGCTACCTCACCTGCTCGGCCATCTTCCGCGGTAAGGTCTCCATGAAGGAGGTTGAGGACCAGATGCGCAACGTCCAAAACAAGAACTCCGCCTACTTCGTCGAGTGGATCCCCAACAACGTTCAGACCGCCCTCTGCTCCATTCCTCCCCGTGGCCTCAAGATGTCGTCTACCTTCGTCGGTAACTCGACCTCGATCCAGGAGCTGTTCAAGCGTGTCGGTGACCAGTTCTCTGCCATGTTCCGTCGCAAGGCTTTCTTGCATTGGTACACTGGTGAGGGTATGGACGAGATGGAGTTCACTGAGGCTGAGTCCAACATGAACGATTTGGTCAGCGAGTACCAGCAGTACCAGGAGGCCTCCATCTCCGAGGGTGAGGAGGAGTACGACGAGGAGGCTCCTCTCGAGGCTGAGGAGTAAGATGTTGATAGCAACGTCTAACTTCTAATTTCGTATTCACGTTGTCCGAGAGGGGAAGCGTTTGGATCCTCTTTTTCTACCCCTGTTCTTTTTCTTCACGATAACCAAGTCAAATGTCCGAGCATTGGGCGCCCTAGCGAGTTTGAAATGAAAGCCCTTGTCTTTTTGTAATTACCAAAAGCTGCTCTCTCCAGTTTCTTACCATCCATGAGTATGCTTTGTGACATGTGAATTAGGCCATTCGAAGACAAGTACTCCTGGAGAACGCTAAACTGACAAACTTTCTGATCGAGACGTTCATCGAATCCACTTGTCGAGTAATCTCCATTCGATGGTAGCCCTCCAATTAAAAAGCGATATACGTAGCCATTTCAAATGAATTGAAAGCCAAGAGTAACACCACACTCGGATCATCCATGGAGTCATATCAAGGTGAGACACAAGGGTATAGACGTGCTCGAGATGTAAGCATCGACTGAAATATTCTCACACCATTACCTCTCTGAAAATCACGGTTTGATAGTACGAATTAGCGAGTGTCAAACTGAAGGGGTCGAGTAATATACGACACGATACGATACGATCAAGAGTACCAAATGCTTCTTTTCGGAAAACACAAAAAAGAGACAAAAGATTGACATCTATGATAAAAAGCGATTTGAGAGCAAAAAGATTGTTTCACCCATTCTACATCCTCAACAGCTTGAAAAAAAAGCTGGGAAAATGTGCAAAAGTTCGCAGACATGTGAAGAGTTCCTCTTCTGGTTTTTACCTGTCTGTCTTGCACAGGGAAGAGAGTTTCTATTTGCTGAAGATCTAGCGATGGAAGAGGAAACAAAGTCTTTGATTGAGCGTTATGGGGAACGATCGAACTTATGCTGTTTAGATGCAGGAGATCGTGTTGATACGCCGCAAGCAGTAAACAGGAGAGTGTATGCAAAGCAGAAGTGGTAGAGAGGAGCCATTGATGGAAGAGGAGATGGATAGAGGAAAAGGACAGAACGTGGAGAGAAAGAGCGGCCAGTGTGAGCGAAGAGTGCAAGAGACAGGGAAGGAGGATAGGGGTCCAGGAAGCATGGTACTAGAGGAGATGTGCGAATCTCCGATATATGATGGTCATGGCCATGTGATTGTTAGCTGCTTACAGAAGCATATTCATGTGTCTTGATCACTACAACAGCGAATAGCACAATCGACATGAGCCGAGCAGAGAGCAGATAGGAGTGTATAGATGCTTTTGGGTATGCTAGAAGATGAAAGCAAAGTCAGGAAAAGGTGTAAGGGGTATGTGTCGAAATCAGAGACCAAAAAAAAAATCATGTGTGTGAAAGAAAGCAACAGATGGAGCTCGCAGTGCTATGCAGAACGAGAAAAACACTAAGAGACTCCTTTACTTTCCCGGATGTTGTTAAAGACGCCTAGCCTCCTCCATCTCTCCGGGTTTTCGTTTGTGCGCATGGAATAAAAAGAATAAATGCCAATGTGAACTCCTCGTGTTTGGTTCCCGCATGCCGGTTTTTGCCCACCCCGTCCTTTCGCAAAAGTAAAAAGGAATAAAAGAAACTGCGACTACTACTACAACAACAGATTGGTATAGAGAAAAGAAAGAAAAACAGATCCCCAGAAGAAGGGTAGGAGGAGAGATCAAGATGAAACGTCCCCCTCGAGAGCCCTGCCGGGCATGGTCTTAAGTACATTGGCGTGATGAGGGTATTTGCGTCTGTTGTCCCTGATTGACAGCCGAGACTGCTTTTGTCGATTTTGCATGACGACGCCGATAGGAAAGTCGGAAAATGATGCGTGTCTTCGTGTTGGTGTCCGTTGGTTGGGGTAACAGCAGAAAAAAGGCGACAAAGATGGGTTGTCAAAGATTGGACAAGAATGGTAGGTGCAATAAGAATGGTTGATCAGGGTAGGAGGGAGGGCTGATTCTGCTGCGTGGGATCGGCGACCTGGTCCGAGAGTGCAAGCAGCAGTTGTGCCAGACAACGCTTGGTCGCAGCATCATCGCGCAGAACAGACGAGAAGGTGGCGTCGCGGAGGGGTTCGGGCAGGCATTGACGGAGGGCCTCACGGGCGCGGGCGTTGTCGCTGAGGCTGCGGTGATGGTCAGCATAGAACACAGTCAAGAAATTAGGAGGCAAGGTTACCGAAGGAAGCATCTAACTACATGCTTGAGCAGGCGCACTGTCTGCTGCTCGACGAGCTGGTTGACCATGTTTGAAAGGACGGTCCCGACGGCGTAGAAACGCTCGTATGTTTGACAGATATACTGCAGACCGAGGTCGTCAAGCAGGATCTTCTGGACGATGAATATGGCGACTGTCTTGCTGAGTTCGCTGCCCGTCTCCATGATACGCAGGCAGAGGGGAATGATCTCGGTTGTCAGGAGGAAGTTGATGACCTCGGAACTGTCATTCTTGACCAGTGCACCAATGACACCGAGAGAAGTGAGGCGCAGGTATTCAAAAGGTCTCGACTTGGAGGTGGTGTTGAGGAACGGGTAGAGGAACAGCGGGATATGGGCGCCCAAGAATAGGCCACGAGTCTCGCCGTGCGAGGCCACACACTGGAGCAGAGCAAGGGCGTTACAGACGCGGTTGGAGGCAGCTGCCGTAAGCTGCGAGGGATTCAAGAGAGGGTAAACGGAGATGATTTCCTGTAGAAGCGAAGTCATGACGCCTAGTCCGAATCAGCGCCTTTGTCAGTCACAACTGGACACATGGATACATACCGAATGAGTGCCATAGGATCAGGGCCAACTCGGGAACTTGTTCCCTCTTCTTGCTCAGCTCAAGTAAGGCGCCCTCGCGTGTCGTCGGGTTCATCATCTGGGCAATCCATTCGAGTACGCGACGGTTCTCGTCACTGACGGCGCCATCGCTCGACTGGAGCTGATGTTCGTGCGAAGGCTGCATGTTGGCGGCGGAAGCGGAGCTGTTCACAGCGATGCGGTTGTAGTGTTGTTGTTGCGCAACTGCTGCAGCGGCGGCGGCAGCGGCAGCCTGTGCCTGCGCCTGGGCCTGAGCCTGAGCCTGTGCCTGAGCCTGAGCTTGGGCTTGGGCTTGAGCGTGTTGCTGCTGTAAGCCGTGATGCGGCTGCTGGTGATGGTGGGTTTGCTGCTGCCAGTCCTGCGGCGCATAATGCTGCTGGTGCTGATTATGGTGTTGATGCTGATGCTGGTGCTGATGCGAGAAGACATGCTGCGAAGGCAGCATCTTGGCTGCGCGTGTATTGAAGGTAGACAGATTGATTGATTGTGACGGTAGGAACTTCGAGTCGAGGAGTGGAAGGAGCGGCAGAGATCGCTGGGCGTTTGGCTGTTACGATCTGAGTGGTCAAGAGAGGAGAGCACACGCATGAGTTACGCTTCCTCGACTCCGCGAAGCTTATCTGATCTGTGAATGTGGTCTGTGCCTCATGCACGCAGCCATGTCTGCTTCACTGTGCCTACCCGCCGAACAATCATAGCAAGAGAATGGGACAATGAGGGATCTCTGTGGCATATACTTCGGCCATGAATTAGATATGCTCCATATTTGTGCCTTTGTTAAGTCCAAGTTCGTGCTTGTCAAGTCAAAGGACTCCCATAATTAAGCCCATAAATCTGCCTTTTGCTTCATCATCCAAACGCCTGCCTGCTTGCAAGAACGCCTGCTATGCTTTCTCGTACTCATGTCTTCCATTACCTCCACCACCTTCTCCCGTTCCGTCCTTTTTTCTTTACAACTTCAGTTCGTTCAAGATGGTCTGCGCCATGTTCTTGTACTGCCAAGTACCACCATCCACCTTCTTGAACTGAATCCCGTGCAGGCTCAACAAAGGTACCTTGACCACGAAGATCTCAAACTTGAGAACCATACCTTCACCAAGATCACTCTGCACGTGTGTCGACGTTTCGCCCGCAGCTCGATTGTGCTGCTGGCCACGAGTCCTTCTCTCTTCATCATCATCTGAACTGTCGCTAGCAGTGTAGCTGTTATCCCGTCTAGGTCGCGTGGGTCGTGGGGGCGTAGGTGTGGATGGCTCGGTGTTGTTACTACCTCCCATGAGCCCACCAAAGCTGATCTTGCGTCTGTGGCTTCCATAACCTATTGCCTGTTCGTCCTTGGGCTTCTCCATGTCGATGCTCGGGGCATGTCGGCAACTGAAACCACCTTTGATCTCTCGATATTCGACACCAAGCTGTTTCAAGACTCTAATGATGTCCGTACGAATCACAGCCAATGGCTTCGAACTGGTGGTTGATACACTGAACAGGCCCTTGAGATAAACAGGCTTGATCCCATTGGGACTCTCGCCCGCGCTGTTAGCCGAACGAACCGCCTCAACTTCCCGAAGATCTTGGTCAGTTTCCTCTGGCACATCTTCTGTGCGGATGTCCATTCTCCGAGCTCTGCGTGCTTGGAAGCTTTCCTTCCGACCATGGCCCATGGACTTCGTTCTTGACGTAAGAGGCATAGTCCTGGATCCTGACGCTTCGGCATCTGAGGAGGCATCTCCATATTGTCTGTCGGTCCGTCTGGTCGGTTGTGGTGTCATTGCCACTGGTCGAGCACTTGATCCTTCAGACACACCTCGGCGGGAACCATTACGGCTGTGCTCGGCTGCACTGACGCTAGTAGAGCGGCCCAATCCAGTGCGCTCCGCCGTCGGTGTGAGTAGCGTCTCGGTTTGCTTCTCCACAACAGGCTCGGCTTGAAGCCTGTTGGCGCTCGTGTCTCGCTGTCTCCTCATACTGAAACTCTTCCTAGGGGTTGAGTAAGCGTCCCCTGTCGCCGCTGGTGCGGGCCTTTCAGGGTCCTTGTGCCGTCTTGTGCTGAGCCTGCGAAGCAAGCCCACTGCAGCACTCTCTTTCTTCACTGGTGTATGTTCAGGCGGAGGGAGCACGATGGCAGGAGAAGGCACTGGAGGTACGCGATTGGTTGACCTGGCCTTCTTCGCGTCGTCCTGCAGTTCATCCTCGCCGTGCGTTCTAGCGCGTGGACGACTTCTGCCTCCCGTGGGTGCCTCTCCGGCCATCTCGTAAGTGGCGGTGTTTGTGTAAGCAGCAGCAGGCGGCTGAAGGTCTGGCAACTGTAACGGTTTCTCTCCGGGTGAGCGTGGCATAGAAAGTGCCCCTGGATTAGATTCCTTCTCTTCACGCTCAATCTTCTCCTTGGCCAAGAAGTACACGGATAGTAGTGGGTTGTAGGCGTTCAAAGGGTCCGTTCCCAATTGAACAGCTTCAGATGAGGGCCCTGTAAGAGTGTCGCGGCTTGTGGTGGACTTTCGTCGTTTGTAAAAGTCGAACATGCCCCCCTGCTTGTTCTGCGAATCCGAGATACCAGACTGATTGCGCTTCTCAGTAGCAACTACAGCCTTTTGGTACTCTTCAGATTGAATGATTTTGGTAAGCTGTTGCTCGATATACTCTGCAGAGCCAAAGTCGAAACCATCCATCTTCTGAAGGACACGAGGGTCTAGTGGCAACTGCAAAGGCTTGCGAGGGGGCAGATAATTCTCAGGCGGACCACCGAAGCCTTTCGTCATCCAAGGGTGAGCCATAATCTCAGCCAGAGTCGCACGTTGCGAGGGGTCGGTTACGAGCATGCGCGCAATCAAGTTCTTGCACTCTGTATATCATATCAGTACGGTCCAAAAAGGTGCGAGAGGAAACCCAACATACCTGCACTCAGCCAAGGTGGGTATTCTACTGCTCCCTTCTTGATCTTGGCATGCAACTGCGGCATACTTTGGTCGTCGAATGGCACCTTGCCGCAGACGAGAACATACAAGACAATACCAAAACTCCACACATCAACCTCGGGACCGGTGTAAGCCTTTGCCTGCAAAAGCTCGGGTGCAGCGAAGTATAGTGAGCCACAGAAAGTCTTGAGAAGGCTCTTGGGTGAGAAGGTGTTGCTCAGACCAAAATCGATGATCTTGATGTCGCCGGTTTTGCTGATGAGAATGTTCTCGATCTTCAGGTCACGATGCACAATGCTGTTGCGATGACAGTAGTCGAGCGCACTTGCGATTTGACGACCAAATTTGCGTGCTTGCTTCTCCTTCAGGCGACCATGAGAAATGATGTAGTCAAGCATCTGGCCACCGTTGACGTATTCAAACAACATGTACCAGTGGTAATTTGTGCGGACAACGTCGCGCATACCACAGATGTATGGGTGATCGACTAGTGTGACAATAGCAGCCTCACGGGCGGTACGTACTTCCTTGGAGTGATCTGCTCTTTCACGGTCTTGGGCGTTGCGATGTTCGTCGGTCGATCCACGAGGCACGATTTTGACAGCTACCTGGGCAGAGTCAGTATGGGCGCTTAGATTCAAGTACGGGAGGGAATGCGCACTTGTTCACCGGTCTCCTTATTGCGAGCCAGCTTTACTTTACCCATGCTGCCAGCACCGATAGTCTTGCCAAGATCCCAGTGGCCAGTAGTTGCATCTATGGTGGTTCGTCGACGGACGTTTGTTCCGGCGGCAGGTGCGGCATGAGTGCCATTTGAACTAGAGGAAGGCATGTCCTGAGGGTGGTATCTTGATTGACTGGCCGAGGCGGGGTTTCTCGTTGAGTCGGAGCGGGCAGGAGCGTCAGCACGATGGCGAGACGATGAAGGAGGTTGTGCTACGTTTGATTGCTCAAAATCGTTTCTAGCGACATTTGCGAGTGGAGGAGCGGCCGAGGCCGAGGCGGAACGAGTGTGTGCTTGGGATTGCGAAGACTGGCGACGAGGAGACGGGGGCATGTCAGAACGAGCAGGAGTCGTCTGGGGCCGATCGGCAGACGGCGCATTCATATGTTGACTGCGCACTCTGGTGGGGGTGCCTGGAATGGCAGCGGCGGACATGTTGAGGCAGTGGTAAGCCCGCGTTGTGCGAGGAGCTACCGCCTGTATGTGGGCGCCCGATCGACGACGTGATACACGACTATGTCCGTGTGGATTCGCGATCAACGTGAAGGCGGCAGCGTGGATATCTTGAGCGCGACGGGTTTGATTGTTGTTGTTTGTGGGTGAGTGAGGTCGGACGGGAGTAGTGGTATTAGCTTTCAGAGGTGGATGGAGCGCCACGGGATGCGCCTTCCTGTCTCAATCTGCTTCACTTGGTCCTGCAGAAACGAGAGGCAGACGGCCAACGAATGAATAACAGAGTCTACCGAGCAGTTGAGCGAGTAGGAAAGGAGACTCTGACTTTGCTGCTATTCGTGCTCCGTACCCTGTTCTAATTAACTTCCAACCCTACGAACGGCTGGAACTAGCACACTGTCCCAGCCATTTCTTTCTTCACATAATCGTCTTTTCGCCATCAGATACTCCGTACATGAGTGCACTTTCAGACTAGCAAAATTTACTGCACCCGAAGCTTTCAAGGTCCATTGGACTGTCACTTCCTCACATCGATCCAAACATTGTTTGTTTGATACTACACTTTCGAGCTGTCAACACAAGCCGATCTCCACAACCTACAGAACCACGTCGCCGTGAGCACGAACCATCAGTCTCTGACGTCGCAACCTGTAACGGCGCAGAGTGCAGCGTGCAGCCGACTGTCTGGTCGCTCGAGAGCTGTATACGTTTTATACTCCCACGACAGCTTTTTCATAGTATCTTTCATGTCGTGACGTAAGTACAACGACCTTGACACTCTCGGAATCATCTTAGTGCTTGACACGATGCGAACAGAAACTGAAAATGTCATACAAGCGATCCAGAGCCAACTTCGAGGCTGATCAAGTCCCTCCTTTTGCTCTCTTCGGTACACCACTTCCTCCGCTCGACTCAGATACACGCGACGATGGCTCTTATGTTCCTGTCTGGAAACAAGACGCTCGAGATGAGCAAGGTCGAAAACGTTTTCACGGTGCCTTTACTGGAGGCTATAGCGCCGGTTACTTCAACACCGTAGGCTCGAAAGAAGGATGGGCTCCGGCCACGTTTACTTCATCGCGTACAAATCGTCGCAAAGATGCGCAAGCCGCTCGTCCAGAGGACTTCATGGACGTTGAGGATCGTGCAGCTGCAGCAGAAGCCCAGAAACTGCAGACCCAGGACGACTTCGCTGGCTTTGGCTCCACCACCCAGGATCAGATGCGTCGAGGCTTGATGAGCGATCTGTTTCGCCCAGCAGGCGAGACCATGGGCGTGAAACTTCTACAAAAGATGGGCTGGAGACAGGGCCAGGGTGTCGGGCCCAAGGTTAGGAGGAAGGCACGCATCGAAGACAACGCTGCTTCAACAGCTGGCGATGAGACTCATCTCTTCGCTCCCGATAACTCTCGTATGGTGGCTTTCAACCGGAAAAAGGATCGCTTTGGTCTAGGTTATGCTGCCGAAGAGCGTTTGGGTGAGACGACAGCATCACACCAACAAGATAATGGAGATGAAGACAACTCTGAGGACTTTGCTCGACCGATCAAGCCCAAATCAAAGACGAAGCGTACTGGATTTGGAGTTGGTGTTCTCAATGACACTGGCTCTGACGAAGAGGATCCTTACGACATGGGCCCAAAAATATCTTATAATCGCATCATTGGTGGTGATCGGAAGAAGAAGAAAGGTGGTATCATTGCAAACACAGCAACACCTGCTCTAAAAGGCGTGAAGCAACCAACTTTCTTGTCCAGAAAATTAGGTCAAAGGAACCACAATGGGTTCAGAAAATGCCATGACGGCCGTCTTCCGATCGATGGTTTTGTCCTGGCTTCTTCTCTGTTTTTGACTACTCAAGAGAACAAATACCCTCCACCAGACATCCCTGCAGGATGGGAGCCAAAGGCCGCCGTGATGAACAATTCCGATTCACCATCTCATCAGTCCACTGCAGATGCTGCTCGCGCTTCTACCATGGATCCAGCAAAACGAGCTGCGGTGCTCGGTGAAGAACAGCTTCCTGGAAAATCAATATTCGACTTCATGAGTAAAGCAGCACGCGACAAGCTTGTCACTGCAACAGGTAGATCAAACCTTCCTATCGCACGTGGAGAGACTGCTCCCGAAGGCTGGCAAAGATCAGAGGCCGACAAGCAGAAGTCGTTATGGGATCTCGTCCCAAAGTTGGACAGCTCGGTCGCGGCGTCGGCATTGCAGCGTGGTACGAGTGGCTGGATGCCATACGCGGAAGACGAAGCCAAACGAGCCCGGTACCGTTTATTTCTTGAGTCCTGCAGCGGTCAACGCGACGCGCTGCCTGAGCGTGTTAAGGGGTCGACTATTGACGAATGGACTAAAGAGATGCGGGAATTTGCGCAAGCGGCAGAGGTGTTCAAGCCAATTTCCGGCTTGATGGCATCTCGCTTTACCAGCTCTTCATTATCGCCTCGTCTAGCCACGGATACCATGCCGTCTGCTTCAGAGAAGCCATCCAAACCTGAAGATTCTGCTGAGGCCGCCGCGAAGATTGGTATGTTCGGTCCCATGACCCGCACCCGCCTCCAATTCTACCCTACTCGCTTGCTTTGCAAACGATTCAATGTCAAAGCACCTGCCCATGCGGATCCAGGCAAGGGTCCTGCAGGCGACGATGATGTCGTCTCTGATAGCAGGCTCGACGTGGTCTCACAGAACAAGATTGATCAGATGATGCGCGAGACTTGGTCACGACCGATCAATCCACCTGAAGGTAACAACGTGACTCTGTCAGCCGAACCACTTCAGCCACCGCCGCCCAGGCCACAAGTAAACATCGAGGTCAATGAGGCAATTGAAGCAGAACGTCCCGGGGACGCTGTTTTCAAGGCCATTTTTGGTAGTGATAGCGAAGACGATTGAGCTTCCTGATAGACATTCCATCCATTCCCAATTTACGCATCACGTTCTTGCTGCAAAAGCAATTTCTACAGCGAGTTCTGATCATTTGCACGAACACGTCGTTTTCCATGGTGGATGAGAGCATGCATGTTTCCAGTCAAGTCAATCTTGCTGGCTGGATGACCCTGATCATCTATCATACCCATTACCACCCCGTCAACCTGGTTGACAATACGGATCACGGCACACCGTACGATGAGTATGTGATGATCTTATTGCCTGCTACGTGTCTGATCAAGCATAGACGAAGAACGATCATTCCACGTCCTTCCAGAAAATTAAAGGGGTTGGAAGTTCAAGATGAGCTTCATCTCAGTGATTCACGAGCACTTTGGAAGATACTTCCGCGAACACATCACGGAGCATGTATATAGAGACACTGAACGTGCTTCAATCGTATCCTTAACTTTTCGCTATCGTCTTCTGCATATTGAGACACTTCAAAAAGACGCCGAGCACTTTGAGACAGCCATGCTGTGCAAGCACCAACCACAAACTTCGGTGCAATATGTCAAGGCAAAGAACATGGCTAAAATCGATAATCCCATCTCCAGCCCTTCTCGGCAGCGGCATAAGACGGCAAGGCAGTATATATATTTCACGTAACGAGTTGAGCCCAGCAGGGGAGTTTAACCGCATTGTCGGTTGGAAGGGCAAAATATAGTGAAGGCGGCCACCTCTCGGGATTCAGCAAACAGAAACAGTGTCAGTGTCAATGTCACCGCTTTGCCAAAGCCCGCTCGTGCCTCGAGCCGATTCACCAAGCAGAGACTGCGCTCCCCAACCTCTTCGATTTGGCAAGCTACAATTTTTTTGTAGTGGAGAATTCTCGGTCGCCGCAGAACAGGCGGTATGTGATAATATTGATATACACAAGAATCGTCGTCAGCGGAACATGCCACCAGAATGCCCTGGACCGAATCTAGAGATATGGCGCGACTTTCTTTTGGCAGGTGACCCAGAACACGAACTGGTAGAAGAGTTTCGAATGATGGCTAGACTATGGGGCCCAAGAGACCAAGCAAGTGTGAGCCACAAGATGTGAGTGATGATACAGTCAGTCCGCGAGGTTTAGTCTTCCTCTTTGCCCCGCGTCGTCCCAGCAACCACAATCTCCACACACACAAGATTGTTACGAAAGGACCCCTTTTCGCTCAAGGCGACAACAAAGACAAGAGAAAAAGTCTCTGGTCTGGTCATCGTATGTTTCCACTGTCTACGTACGTAGGGGAGGCAAAGATAGGGCATACATACGCGATTCACGATGGAAATAAGAAAAAAGTATTCCTCTGACTGGGTAACGGATCAACAGAGTGGCTTGCGAAAGCCAGACGAACCAGACTTCTGGGGCTCCTTCGTCTCTCTACTCCGTATCGTTCTTGATGATGTGGACTTCGTCTCGGATCAAAGGGAAGCAAATGGAAACAGAAGATCTGGGAGCCGTCCAGCCCGCCTTGCTTGCCTCATTCAAACAGGAGCGTGGTCCGCGGTGAGGTGTAAGACCCGGTGGCTGGTCCCAGTGACGGTCGAATGACAAAGGCAAGCAATAATACTCTCGCACATACGTATAATATGGCCACACAAGCATCAAGAGAATCAAAGCGATATGAATCCTTCGTTCCAACTATATTCTAGAAGGCGAGTTTCGAAGACCCTGCTCCTGTAGATCTTCCACAGAGCCGGCAACCTTGCCGGTATTACTCTTGCTGGTCAGAGGTTTTGGCTTTTGATGATAGCATTTGAGTGGAAATGAAGCTCTACGTTGGTGAACATGACCCTTCTCGAGGCCCGAGAGAGCTGAGCAGTCCAAGCTCGACTTGACAGCTCGTCTATCTGCAATTCAATTCAGATGCAGAATGTATTTCTGTGCCATGTGCAGATTGGAGCAAGTTCCATGAAAATGGTCGAAATTCGCCAAGGGAACGAGCATGCCGAACAAGGGGGAATTTGTACTCTCAGTAGCGACATTGACATTCAAAAGGAACGAGTTGGTTGTCTCGAAGATCGACCCCGAGGCCGAGTCATTGGTAACGGGTCAATATGGAAATTGATCTTGTACTCGGACGAGGTAGTTGTCGCGAACAAAGAGCTCGTTCGCTTGAACCTTGTATATGACAAGCAACACCATGCGGCTGTCGCTGTTGCACAGTCGACACTGCATGCTTCTCTTACTTGCAGACAGCCTCGTGGAGCATGGTTACTCTGCATCAAACACGTGGGAGATAAGGCTATTCGGAGGTAATCAAGTCAGATTAAATGCTGTGCAACTCGGGTGTCGAGACTGGACAGGCGAGAGACATCGCCGCCGCCGGGCAGGAGTAGCGAAACACCTGTTCCTCTTCGCGAGTCCGAGGTCACATCGTTCATCATCTATCCTGCCGTCACGGCAAGCGTGAACGCATGATAGCCACACAGCCCCAGATACTCCGCGAACATTGAGATCTTGGTACACCATTGACGACTCTATGAAAATCAACACGGACAGGCGTCGGCGGCCCCTCGTCTCAGAGTTATGAGCAATGACGACTTGTGTGGTCGGATTCATTCTGTAAGAATTTGAATTGTAAAGAGAGCAGCACATTTTGCTTTTTCCCGCTGACAAACAGGGGGACAAACCTGTTCCTGTCGATCCAAAACAAAGAAAGTCGAGTCCGTAAACACACGATACCTGTTATTGCTGCAATGATGACCTCGTCCGTTACATCACTCTGCGCTTCCAGTTGCCTCTGCCTTGATCCTGACTGGCAACCCGGAAGCGCATGGATGACGGTACTCCGTACACGTTCGCAGATGCTGCCCCCCTTCCGCTGCGGTTGTTCCGTTCCGCGTCGCCATCGCGAACTTCACGCGTGCTGTAAACTTGCATGGTCGAGCATGCATAAATGTTGGATGGAAGCTCAACCCGCCTACTCCCCGAGGCCCGGCATTCACTAGAGCGTGACCGGAGAAGATGGCGAATCAGAACATCGGTGTGCAAGCAGATATAGCCCACCAATGAACACGATGTGACAATCAATCTAGGTCTGTGGTAGGGAGCCTGGAAACATGCAGATCCAAGGGACCTGGGACCATAACATCGCTGCCGCGAGCCATGGCAGATAAGCGTACGGCGGCATCTCACCAGTCAACGACGCGTACACAGCCTTTCTACCACCTGTCAACATAAATTCAAGGGTCTTGTTCTCCTGCCATTTTCGAAGATCTCTCTGTCGAGTCGCGCGGGTCTTGTGCGAGTAGCTCGCGGCAGACGATGACCCGAAAACTCTACTGGAGGACTGAGTCGTTTCGTCGGCCGATCGTGGCAGCGGATCAAGTGCTGGATGAACCTTGGCACCGTCGCAAGGTATGAAGGACTCTAAATAGCAATACACAGATGGTTAACCAACGGCTTCCTCGATGCAGTAGAATAACTTTATTGATTGTGTCCAGCGAAGTTGTTGACTGACCTCTGACGGCCGGAATAATGGAAGGCGCTGTGCAATATGTCTATGAAACCTAATACAGATGAGAGAGGAGATAGTTCTGTGCACTTTAATTAATGAACGCTTGGAGGCTTCGAGTTGGAGCCCGACAGCCATGACTCGGCTGACAACCACCGCCATGCGCCGGGATTTGTTGTTTGTAAATTGGGGGCGAGGCAGGAGCGCTGGCGGAAGTTCCTGACTGCGCTTTCCTTCTTACGTGGATCTCACAACAATAACTGTATCTGCCATGCACAATATTTCTTCCACTTTTGTTTCTCCAAAAGCATCGACACAGGTTTCAAGAGACACGCCAAAGCCACAGGCGCGCCTCTTTCGTCTACGCTAATCTAGCATCATCTACATGGTCTTTGCTTCAATAATCCGAACCCTTTGTTCCTCTGGTACCGCTGCCGAGGGCGCTGACTCTCTTCGTGCCTGCGAGTCACATAACAGAGGCAACCAACCTCTCTACCAGCCTCACAAAACTGTCGTTCTGGCACCCGCCTTCTTGCTGCATCCAGTCCGGGGTTCATCACTCTTCTCTTCATCTGGAAGCCGTGAGTTTAGCCGAGATTGTCAGGGGTGTCCACCATACTCATATGTTTCTACAGTACATTACGTCCCTTGTCGGATGCGAGCATCCATCCCTGACCGCTTTGGCTCCAGAAAGCTTCGACGTCTCAGGCTGTAGACTCGAGTCGCAAGCGCAACGGCCATTTAGCGCGGACCATCAGGACTCCGTGCGTTGTGATCATCCGCTAGGATACCAAGTGAGAGTCCCCGACTTTCTGCTACTGCATCTCTCTTGACCACATTGACGTTCCTTCTTCTTTTTCTCCTTAAGCCAACCCTCTCTTTGTGTATTTTCGCTCCTTTATTTTCTTACCGACCACACAGACCTAAACACTGACCGCATACGACCCTTCAGTCAACCAAACAATCCAACCATCCAACCTTTATACCCGTTACTCCCGCTACAAACTAATCCTAATACAACACCGCTTCCCCTCAAGACAACATTCAGCTCTTCAACGGCCTCCCGAGTCCTGATTGTCTTTCCCACTGCACCAATACGTTGCTATCGTATGCCTAGACTTTGATCCTAGTGAAACCGGTATGCTTCCACCTCCACGATCGATAGGCGACCCGCCATGTTGTGCAACACAGACTGATGTTTCCCGTCTAAAGAGTCTTTCTCTTTCGTACTCTGCATCTTGCATTTAGATGCTGTAGGGTATCTCTCACAGGCTTCTAGGCTCGAGCTTGATATTATCAAGCAAGCTCACATCAACCATGACTGTGGCAATTGACAACTCATTTCGTGGCTGGTCCTCGAACACTAACTCCGGTGCCTTATGCCTCGAAGATAAGTTCGAGATCATCAAGGACATTGGTGATGGCAGTTTCGGAAGTGTCGTTCTCGCAAGGACAAGAGGCGCTGGCGCTCACCTTGTGCGAAGAAACACTCTGGTATGTCGATCATCTAACGTGAAAGCTATCAGATCGCATCTAACTTAGAGTTTACAGGTTGCCGTTAAGACCATGAAGAAGACCTTCGAATCCTTCTCGCAATGTATGGACCTCAGAGAAGTCATATTCCTCAAGTCGATACCAGCTCATCCCCATCTTGTGCCGGCCTATGACATATTCCTGGACCCTCTTAGCAAGAAGTTGCACATCGCCATGGAGAACATGGACGGCAACCTCTATCAGCTGATGAAGACCCGGGATCACAAGCCTTTTGATGGTACTGTTGTTAAAAGCATCTTGTTCCAAATCCTCGGTGGCCTGGAACACATTCATGAGCATAACTTCTTCCACCGCGACATCAAACCGGAAAACATCCTCGTGTCTTCTTCGGCACCCGACACACAAAGCGCCTTCAAGAGATACTCGTCGCTAGTGACTCCCCCCTCAACGCCACCAACATATACTATCAAGCTGGCGGACTTCGGGCTAGCGCGTGAAACTCACTCCATGGTTCCCTACACAACATATGTTTCCACGAGATGGTATCGCGCGCCCGAAGTACTCCTCAGAGCTGGCCAGTACTCGGCCCCGGTGGACATCTGGGCATTTGGTGCTATGGCTGTCGAGATTGCAACATTGAAGCCTCTGTTCCCTGGTGGTAACGAAGTCGACCAAGTCTGGAGAGTCTGCGAGATCATGGGAAGCCCTGGTCTCTGGGTTAACAAGCATGGTCAGAAGCTTGGAGGTGGAGAGTGGAAGGACGGTGTGCGCCTGGCTGGCAAGCTTGGATTTTCATTCCCGAAGATGGCCCCTCATCCCATGGAAACTATTCTTCAAGCACCACAATGGTCCGCGAGTTTCGCTCGCTTCATCACTTGGTGCTTGATGTGGGATCCCAGTGTTCGACCAACTTCGACGCAAGCTCTCCAGCACGAGTATTTCGCAGATGCGGTCGACCCAGTGAGACCCAAGTCTGCCAACACCGCAAAATTCCTGCGCACCAAGAGCTCCACTCTGGGAAGCATCGAGAACTCGCCAGAATCAAATCAAGGCAGCATCTCACTCAAGAAGTCCTCCTGGTTCAGGAAGTCAATCAGCACTGCCGATTTTACTCCCCCTCCAGAACACACTCCTCAAGCTCCTCATGCCCCTACATCGCATCCCTCCCCAATTAACGCTAAAGTTGCAGAAGGTACTGGCTCCATGAAACTTCGCCCTCCGTTCGCCAAGAGAGCAACATGGAACAGTGCCGTTCCGATACCTATTTTGCCGTCAATCAAGCCAGCTTCACCAATTCACGATGCAGTCAATGCCAGCGCGAAGACTGAAGCTACCGAAAAGAAGAAGGTTTCAAGACAACTTTCAGTCAATTCTCATGGCAACCATTACGCAGAGTATCACCGTCAGGAAGCCGAGAAGGCGCTTAACGGCATGAGCGGTCTTGCCTCACCTACAGGAAGCATCAGAGAGAGCTTCTTCTCACACCTTCGCAAAAGAGCTCGTAGATTCTCTGGTCGCAACCAAATCCCCGGATCACCTGGACCTGAGGAGCCCGAACCGACCAGTGTTGGATGCGCGCCATGGGCGTCGAGTAACCGATCATCACTGACGGTAGACCCACCGGCCCGCGACTCTGCTACTGACACTGGATTCTCAGACCTTGACAAGGCCTTGGAAAGCGTTCGATCCAGCCTTGATGCTCGTGTCTCCAATGCCCCAGCGCGACAAGTCCAGCGCATGTCAAGCACGCCTATCCTGAAGCGACACCATTCGCTATCCACAGTCGCTGATGGACGCACCTCGCCTGCACTTTCAGTCAACGCACAGACTACCAGCCGAACACGGCGATCTGTTAGGCAATCACTGAACCCTCGTCAACAATACGAAACCCCTGACGAAGAGGAGGAGTTACTTGACGAGGCATTGACCAACGCGCGTCGTGCAGCAAGACGTCTTGAGAAGCCCACTCCAGCTAAGCCGTCCTCGGGCAAAGAAAACGCCAGACCACCCATTGCGCACGTGACTTCGGACCCCGGCTATTCGGCTCCCTACCTAACACCTTCCCCATCCAAAGACAACAACATTGGCTTTGGACAAACGGACATGACGCCTACCAAATCCATGGTCATCACGCCACGGAGGCAGCGGGATAGCTTAAATCCTCAGTGGCCCACTCCTCCATATGACGATCACGAATGGGCTTCATCAGCTGCAGCATCCATTCTTGCTGTACAGACGGAGACTAGATTCAAGTGATCTGTCGCCATGCGCTTGTCACACCGCTGCCCTTGCTTTTGAGCTAACAGGCATCATCTATCACACTGTTTACACATATTGTACCTATCTGGCTTTCACGCGTTGTACATACCGGATATGTGCTCGTCACACTCTGGAGTTCGATTATCACCATCATCTAGCTGTCAGCATTTCCTAGCGTCTCATCGGCATCTTGTTTTTGTTTTTATATTTCCTTCCGGCTACTAAGTTTCAGTCACATACCCCGGTTCCGACAGAAAGGGCCACTGTTTTGTCGATCTTTGCTCAAGAAGGTGCAATACCTTCTCTCAGCATTTACCGCATATTTCAATATCCGCATTGTCTTTTATCATCTTTTGTACAGCGGGTTCAAACATATCTCTTCTGGACTTTCATTGCGCAGCGTTTCCCATCCTTTTGGCGTAAACAGCGCGCCTAGACTACACAAGTTGCATAGAACTCTTTCAGCAACTTGACTTTCTTTTGTCCTCGCTTTTCACTTCAATACTGGCGATGGTAGTGGGCGGCGTTCCAAATTGTACAGCTTTTGGGTGGAACAGCACTGGAAAAATGGGCTTATACATTTCTTACCGACCACAGCATAGCTAGGGAGATGGACTGTTCGATCACTTATCTGTACATAGGCGTTTCTGAGATACAAGAGGATGGCAACTTTGCACCTCCGACTCAATTCGAATGCCTCCAATCGCTCTTTCATCATCACTTCACTAGTTCCACTTCTGTGTTCTCTTCTGTTCGTCTTGTTGACCTGATGATCATCACAACAAACAATGAAAAATACCCTAGTGAATATACTTGTATGTCATGTCACGATCTATTTCAATAGCTTCGCATCGAGACCAAGGTCTTGGTTCATGACTTTGCTTGACATTGGTTAACTACAAGTACCTTTTACGCCGTTGTAAGCCAATCCAGACGATCGCAGCGGCCCGAGATAGGCAAGCGGAGCATGTAACAGATTGGCAATATTCACCTTGCACCAGCGACTGCCGATTCTATGTCGATAGGACCTTGCTTGAATGCAGCCAGAGACCTAGACACACGATGTATGGCAGTAGTAATCTTGAGACTTGGACCGGCGTGGATGTCGTGCATGCATGCAGGCTGTCACGATGCAAATCCTGTGTGGCTAATGCAGGCCAGGCCGAGAAGGCTGCAGGAGAGAACCTGCGCGTTCTGGACGAGCGAGCTAAAAACCTGACATCGAAAGCCCTGATGTTCCAATTTCCCGTCAAAGAAGGCAGGAGTGCTCGCTCGTGCAGGTTTTTGAGGATATCGGCATGCAAGCCCCGCCGCCGTTGGACGGAGGAAGAGGGGCTGCAACAGACGGCGCTGTCTCAGCTGTTTGCGCGAATGCTGTCACCAACGATCTTGCAGTCGTAAGTCCATTTCACGGTATGCAACCCCTGCCTTAAGCTGAAATACGCAATGACTCGCCTGTCGCTTTTGCCTTGGAAAGCCCGCAGCCCCGTTGGAGATTCCTTTTGTTTACCGGCAAATCCTTGAGGAGCTGAATTGGAAGGAAGTTCAAGACCACATTAGCCCACCACGCCTATCATCGTACCACGATCGCGGTATGCTGCGGCCCGCTGCCTCCAACCCTCTTTTCCTTCGTTTTTCCTCCATCGTTAGGGGAGACACGTGTTTTTTGAGCCGCTTCTCTCACGCTCCGCGGAAAGTTTCGAAGTCTACTCAACGTCTTGACGAGCCCTATCCTGCCGGCGCTCGACGGTGTCTATCTCGACCAAAGACCCTTGTCCAAGAATATCACCAAGTGCCGGCGACTCTTATCACCCTCCTATTCGTGTCCAGGACAACAGATCTCGAGCTGGGGCAGTGCAGACGCCACGGGCGACAAGGGCTGCAGTGGTGATCGCAATCGCAGCCAGAGGCTCTGCGGTCCTGCAAAGCGCTGCGATTACTCGCAGTTCGCATGTTCCCATTTCTCTCCCCACCTGGTCTCCGGGCCCGAACCAGCTTGACGATGAGTACAAGACGTCCCGAGTCATCAGCGACTCGCAGCGAGCAGGTTGCTTGTACTCGAGTACATATCTTGAAGTCGACAGACTCTCGGTTACAGCTCCGGTTCAGCTCCTTGGTGCGGAGAAGTCAAGGTTCACGGATACAACCACACACACACCATGCATCCGGACAATAGGTTTGTGCTCCGGATAGAAAGTAAACTTCTTGCTTGACACTCGACCACTTGACTCAGAGAGTTGGCCCTCTCAGAGTCTATCAAACTTTCTGCTCTGCCCTCATGCATGAATCCTTCTCTCGGTCAGGAAGTCATGTTCTTGACCAAGTGGAGATACCGAGTTGAGCGCTTCAACTAGCCACAACTCGACTCAGGTGGAGAGGGCAAGGGTGCGAGATAATACCACTCCCTGGAGTTCTTCCGGTTGCCATGATGGTTCGTGGCATGCTCGAGCAGCTTCTTGCCATGATCTGCATCGGAACTCTATAGACGATGGTGTGTTGCGGAGCCGGGCTCCATGAGACTGGTAGCCGTACTTAGCCAAGTTATTGGCTTGGTGCGAAGGCATGATCAAGGTGTCTATCGACTTAGTTTTCGGATGTCTTACTCAGGCATCCTTTCTGCTAGGGCATGGGGCCGGGATATACAGCGCTGCTGACAGCCAGCGGATGGCATGCTTTCGCAAGGGTAGTCGGAACCTCGGTTTCCTATCTTGGCTTCACGGTATAGCATATCCTTATGCTCATTGAGACATCCCAGTTTCCGTATTTAGCGTACTTGATTCGGCTTGCGATTATGATCTGCTGATGATCGTGGAAGATCTTTATCTCGGTAGACAAATGTGAAGTGCCGTGGTGCAATTTGTCAAGAGCGACGGACGTACAGTATGTTGGTGTGCTCACTGTTTTGACCGCAGAATGCCAAACACATCTTCCTCCTAGCGGCGCCTTCCCTCCACGTTCACAAGGCCTACGTATCCAGGGAAAGACCGATCCACAGTCTAGCATCTGTCCTATAACGTGTATCTTCATACTCCACAGTGCCGCAAACGGATAAATACTCGAAACGGTCAGGGTCGTACACCATACGACGAGCAAGAATCATTACCAGCATTTCTGCTCAACAATGAACTCTGCTCCAACGTGTATGCGAGTGTCTTGCATAAGCTCAAGATCGTGTTGAAGCTCAATGTCTATGAAAGAACAGCGCCTAACAACTAGGTTTGTGACTTTGATGATCGGGTTCATGTAAAGGGTCATCACCCTGTCAAGATACGATGATGATGATGATGGTGATGATGGTGATGGTGATGATGATGACGATGATTGTTACTAACGACAACTGCTGTCTCCACACATGCAGTTATAACAGCAGTGCAATTAAGTATGGTTAGAGTGTCTTCTTAACATACTAATCCTTGTGATATGCTAGTCCCCTTGCTCAATGGCCTCAATCATGATGTTGCTCAAAATCAAAGAACGTTTTCTCTCCAGACAGCTACACACCAGATGAACCACACACTCGACACAATACTCATCTATCTATAGTGCTTTTTCAGACTCAAATCTCCAATAGAGTCCGCACGGTTGAGTGTAGCAAAGACAACATGGCCGACTTCATCATTGACTCTAGCGTCACCGATTTTGACCTTGACATCTCTCAACAGACGTGCTCTTTCCATGGCTCCCAATGACTCTCCTCCAGACGGTACACTCATGTACGGGTTATTGTAGGTGAAACTTGATACATATCCCATCATATCTGGCGCGTGGCATAGATGACTCAATGCAGTCCCCGCTGATCCGAGTAATAAGAGTATGCAGGACGATACTAAGAGGAAAGCGAACCAGAGATAGTTACATTTGTAAACCTCTGTCGTCGCAGTGATGGTGGTGTTTGAGTATAAAGGGAGATATGGAGGCGCCCGAAGTTCGTCGTAGAGCTCTGTACTTGTAGTGATAGAAAGGTTAGAGGATTTCCAGATTGATTCGTTTGGGGCTGGGAGGTCATCCGTATAGGCCAAGGGTGCAAGGGAGAGTTGGAAGTAGGTATTCATCAGTGAGCCCATTCGTGTCGCAAAAAGATCATTGGAAATGTCTTCCATGTCTGGTAAGCCTGCGGTTGCTGTGCCGAAAGGCATGCTTGCTCCTTTGATATAGAACTCCGTGGGTGACGTGTCACCCATGTGAATACTGCCGGTTGCAAGAGGGAAATCTTGCATAAAGTGATAGGACATGACAAGATATTCTAGAGGTGTCAAGTTCGGGTTCCGATCTGAGTACTTGGTGGACGGCCGCAATGCTGTTGCTCTGCACCCATCCTCAGTACATCCAGCTTTGACTTCGACGTACTTCAGCTTGACTGTACAATTACGCATGAGTACTGAATACGCTCTTGAATCTGAGCCCGAGTACTGAGATCCGAACAGAACGTTCCGTGGAAATTGCAGACTGGTGTCAGTAAGAGTCGTCTGGTTTTGATCAAGGAAAATGTTTGACATGCGACCTTCTGTCATTGGCGTATGTGTATCAAGGAAGAAGGATGTCTTTGTATGCTTGTCTTCGTTGATGAACACAGACTTATTGTTCGGATACCAAATGAGTCCTAGCTGTTGCACGAAACGTGGATCTCTTTGAGACATGTTGTACGCCGGCTCAGGGCAGTCCAGGTCCATATAAGCATATTCGAACGTGAACTCCTGGAAGACTTGGGATTTTCTGGCGAGCCCGGCCAGTGGCAAACCAGACAAGGAGGTGTAATTGTCCGCCGATGTAAGTTCTGGGACAGTTTTCCAATGGCCTGTGGATTCTGACTTCGCGCTCACGGTACTCAGTCGTGGAACCTTGATGTTACCCCACGTGTCGACAGCAGAAGTCTTTACGGAGGCAGGAGCCAAGAGGTTGGCACTGTACAACGAGTTGATTGCTGCCAAAGGTGTAGCCGCGTCTCCAGTCATGAGGATGTCATTCGCAATGGCATGATAGCTCATGCCACCTGTTGGAAGGTATAAGACAGGGTCTCCAACAGCAGTCTGAGAGGCCATAGCAGTTTCCAAGATACGTAAAGATGCTTGACCACCCAGTGGTGACAGACACCAGAGCAGGAAAAGGTGAGCACCAAACAGTGTGAAGCGCCTCAAAAGTACCTGGCTTTCAAAGGTACCCCATACTGTCTGACTTGCTAAAAGCAGTTCCAGTACACCAAGCTTCATACCCCGTTCGGCATAATACCTGGCGACGGTCTTTAGTGACTTTCCAGCGACTGCTGCAAACATTATGGGGTAGATGGAAGGCCCCTTGAAACATGTTAGCATAAGGTCCAGCCTAGGAATGTGAACATCGCGCGTATCATGGAAGGGGAATACTGCCCCTGCGGGCAAATGACCTTCGCGGCAAACGAGGGTGCCGCTAAAGACTGATGTACAGCAGAGATAGAAGACCAGAGTATGGTAAGTGTAACTTACAAGACGCGTTATGATCTTGATATTGTGACCAAGGCCGTTGCCATTTGTTGGCTTCCCGTCAAGCTTAGCCGCCAGTATAGCGAAGACTGAAGAGGGTAAGCCAAGCTCTGGAAGGACTTCTGATAGACCTACTGATAAATGCTATTGGTGCAAGGGTGATCAAAGCTTCGCAAAGATTGAAAAACAATGTTAACAAGGTCTTGTTTCTTAGTTTCCGCGGCTCCTCCGGCCACCCTTTGATTCGAATTTGCTCAGTCAATGCCTGAGCCATTGACATGGCATGCGACTTTCTGTGTTCTGAAACATTGAAGCCTGACTCTGACTGATTTGAGTCTGAGACTCCATGAGTATTAACTGATGGATTTTCATCATTCTGCAGTGATTCGTATGAGGGTAGCAGTGGTCCGGCCCTTTGATCGGGAACCTGCAAGTAAGAATCAGATGACAGACGGCCCAGAACCATGTTGTTCAATGTTGACAAGAAGAGAAAGTACCATGTGTCCCAACTCTTGATATAGGCAATGGGCGACCATAGCAGATATGATTCGCTTTGCTGTCGATATGCTAAAAGTAGATTGTGTCGGCGCCTGCAGCTAACGCGATTTGCACTATTGTCAACCTTAAGCGCCCGATGCAGGTAAAACTGGTGACCGCGAGAATTGAGCGGCAAACACGAAGGTCCGGAGAAAAGATGAGCTACCACTGCTTCGCGATATTCGTATGAAAGTGCCGAAATTCGAGAGGCAATCGAGGCCAAGGGTTCTGTAGGCAAGATACTACACAGGAGCACATAGCAGAAGAAGTTTCTTTGCATCCTTCAGGCCAGCACCTTCGCTGCATCGCAATTGACCCAGGGTTTCGGGCTTGCGCTGAAACAGACACTGAGTGACCATGACTCGACGGCTCCAGTTGTTGCAAAGTGGTAGCGAAGAAGTCGTGCATTCTGGCTGTGCTCAGTATTATTTCAAGACAGGAAGAATATGGACGGAAGTAAATGGCTTCCAGATGTCGATGAAGGCGGTCTTTAACAAAATTTCCACGCGGTATCCCATCTGGTTTCCATAGAAAGCTCTCCATTCTGGTCAATATCAGCCAGCTATCTGCCTCTCAGTGTGTCATCTGTCGTAGACTGTATTCCTCGGCGGCTAGATGGGTTGTATGCCAGGCCAATCACACGCGCTATCATTGTCAATCACGAATCTGCAAGCGCCAGACGCACAACGCGTGCCGCAAGCTTCATTGATCTTAAAGTCGTTCATCTTCCAATTGCTGTGCAAGAAGCCATAGGAACTTGAAGACTCGTACCCTCTTCGCGTCAGCCACTTACCTTGGATACAAGTGCTGCACAAACCTGGAAGAAGGTGCACTGCAGCACCCTTGACACACAAAACGACTTGTCGACACATCCTGTCTTGTGCAGCATTATGCTGTGCAACCATAACTCTCCTCGGGAAAACTTCGGGTTTCGAGACTCGCAGGTCGGCCATCTGGAACACCATGGAGCTCAACGAGCGGACAGACTTTACAAGGTATCGACAGTTAGATGACCGATTTGCTTTTGAAGATACAAGAGACCGGCTGCTTGTACTATTGTGCAGGTCCACCGACAGCTCGTGAATGGTGGAATCGAACTCGGCTCACCACTTGTTCCGCAAAACCCCACCTGCAGAAAGGCATGGGCACGCCTTTTATGACCGCACGACATATCCGAGGCGGACGGATATGACCCGTCTATGCGGTGCAGCAGTGTGCAGGTCTGCGATCGTGCCTTGCAGAATGGCTTCTGCAATGTTGAGGAACCACTGGTCAGAGACAGAGATTCTGCGACAGACTGGCTGGCGGCTTGAGCTGCTCCGGCGCAACATGGAACAGCGACCATGCTTTGGGAATATGATTCCGCCATCTTGGAAGCCACGTCCTTCTCTCTCGCCAATCATCGCAATGACACGACATCTGTCTGGATCAGTTCTGCTCCCAAATCAGCAAAATGGTTTGCGCGAGCGCCTCGACAGCGACAGCACAACGTCTTTCTGGGACAATCGATAAACGTGAAAGTCGACTGCGCCGCGGCACGAGCACGAACACGGTGGACACGTTTTTTCCCTCGTTGTCAAACCCACACCCCTGACGCTAATCGTGCTTTTACCGAACAGCCCGACCAATCATCGTTCGTCCCGTGCACATCACAAGCATGTGGCTTCAGGAACTCGGGCTCTAGACCTAAGTTGGTATGGCCTCAGGTACACAGAAAAAAATGGCACACACGGACACAGCAGACCGTAACTGCGGCTGCAGGGCTATGCTGGCAAATTGAACCGGCTAGTTGCGTAGCAACTGAGTACGGTACCTCACCATGTCTTTTCTCTGCAGAGTTTTTTCTTTGTGTGAAAAACTAGCATGCGACAGTGGGGAACATGACTGATGCAGATGGGCCGTCTTCTTTTTGCTGAGCTGCAAGAGAAAGATCTAAAGAACCCCGCAACCCGGCCTAGAGGGGGCGTGGCGCATGTTATTGGATCCGTTCAAAAAAGCCTCCAGGGGAAAGGTGCGCTAGACAGGTGCCGGTTGAGCTCGGGAGGGGAGGACCGTCTAGCGGCCTTGCATTGAGGATCCGATGGAACTCCACAACAGTGCTCTGGCACTGTGAAGTGAAAGACTACAAGAAGGGGACGCCGCATCCGCCGGATCGCCCTCTTCTTCCCTCAGTATTCACAGGCTTGAAGTCTTACGGTTGTGTATTTCACTCTCACTCTCATTTTCCCCCATTCACTCCTTCCTCGTTCTAGGAACTCAGTATTCCTGTACACTCTTTCACTCTTTACTCTCCTACCCACGGTCTCAACCAACCACCAGAGCTGCTAGCCAGTTTCATCACAGTCTTTCCATCAAACCAGGAATTACCAGCTTCACTCTTTCAAGCCACTTTTATCATCATTATCAAAATGAAGTCCTTCGGAATCATCGCCGGCTCTGCCCTCTTCGGAGCCATTGCCAACGCCGCACCTCTTGCCAAGCGCGATGTCGTCTGGGTCACTGAGATCGCTACCGACATTGTCACTGTTCCCGTCACCATGACTGTCTGGGCTGATGCTGTCGAGACCACTGCTGTTTCGACCACCACTACTCAACAACACGGCCACAAGTTCTTCCACTCCAAGGCATCCAAGGCTTCCACTACCTCTACTTCGGTTTATGTTGCACCTACCACTAGCAGCTCCTCCGTTTATGTAGCTCCCACCCCTTCGACCACCTCGGTTTATGTCGCTCCTACTCCTTCGACCACCTCTGTTTACGTTGCTCCCACTACCAGCACCTCTGAGGCCTATGTCGCTCCTACCACTAGCACTTCTGAGGTCTACGTTGCCCCCACTACCAGCAGCACTTCAATCTACGTCGCTCCTACCACATCCTCTGTTTACGTCGCACCCACCACTACGTCTGCCTACGTCGCCCCTACCATTGAGAGCACCTCGGTCTATGTTGCTCCCACCACCAGCACTACCAGCAGCGCCCCTGCAGCTACTACTAGCTCTTCGTCTTCCGGCTCCAGCAGTGGACTGGCCGCATCCGGCACTGAGTACACTGGAGACCTCACCTGGTACCAAGTCGGCACAGGATCTTGCGGATTGACCAGCACCTCGGACGAGGCTGTTGTCGCTATCTCCCACACCATCTTTGACGACCCTCAGTACGCCACCGCCAACCCCAACCTTAACCCTCTCTGCGGCAAGACTGTCACCATCAAGGGCAAGAACGGATCTTCTTACACTGCCAAGGTCGTTGACCGCTGTGTCGGCTGTGTTGAGGCCGACCTCGATCTCAGCGAGGACTTCTTCAACGAGGTCACCGCCAACGGCGATGGCCGTGTTCCTGGCATGACCTGGAGCTGGAACTAAATCATTCCCTAGATCAAGAACTTGATGGCAGTCTACTCAGCAACTTCAGCGAAGTCAAGTAGACTGACCATCGCACACTCATTTCGTACCTCTTTCGCTAGCGCTGCGAGTTCAGCGCTTTGCATGATCTCTATACACGAATTTGGGAAAACCGGGAAAATGTGACAGGCAGTGCCTGACCAATAAAAGACGGAAATGGTTTCATGTATTCAATTCTTTTCTATCTGTCGATAGCTTTACTTCTCTTCTTGTTGTTATGTTCTTTTGGGGATGCAGTTTGGAGATTATCTTGATCACGTTCAATATGAAACGCATACGCGTCGCTTCATGAAGCTTCATTACCTACTGTTAACCTCTACTTTCGCATGTGCCGTGGCAGTATCAAGGCTCCTTGCAACGTTGTATTGAAGAGGGCTGATCGTACTTTGGCAGGCGTCATTGCCTGGGCTATTTTGGGAGTGCAATAAGGCCGGCGCAACGTTAGGAAGAAACGACTTGGCAGTGAATCTTCCATTGGTTTTCGTCGCAGCGATCACGAGGCAATGAAATAGTCGCCGCGGATATCTTCCTTGAGTCTGTTCACAAGTTTGTGGTTGTGTGAACGAGAAGACCGAAGCAGAAAATAGCTGGAACAAATAAATGCGGGAAGGAGCCAAAGTCAACGGATGGTTCGATCAGGTGCTCGCATACTTCGGCTTAATTGGGCTTGGCCGAACCTTGCAGCTTGACAAAGGGCCAGCCGCGCTTGAATCGTGTTTGTGAGATGACTTGAATCTGGCCACGAAATCGGTACAACAGTCGAGGATATGACGCTTCCAGGAGGAGTAAACAGAGGATGAGGTTGCCATGTGCATAACAACCAAATGAATGTGACGTTTTGGTTGCGAGCGTGCGCGTGAACGGGCAGGCCACACAAGCATCCGAAACAGGGTTAGTTGTGGCTTCAACTTTAATGATTGGCCAAGAAAAGAACGAGGTGGTAGACGAGCCCACGGGATGGCAGCTGAAACCTCGAAGGCGAGCGAGACGGTGCAGCTTGGAGTCCCAGACACCGTCCTTGTTGTCTTGATTGAGTCTCTTGAGCAAACAAAGTGATAGATAGCAGCCCTGAACCAATTCGGAAGGAGAGAAGCAGAGCATCGATCATCGCTGCACGCACGAATCAACGATCGGAAGCGTGAAAATAGGCGGGACAACACGAACCGCTGCTTCATAGGAGCCAAAGTGCAGGACCCTTGGCCTCGCTGATCTCAAGACTCTGCCGGGCTGAATAAACGAGCGTCTCCAACACGCATACTCGTCGACCTGCATTTGCCATTACCATTCTCAACCTCGCCGCCGACACACGCCAGCCCTATCTCTCCCTATCCTGATCGCCTACCTATTGATCGACCCGCATCGCTCGTACCACTCCTCTCTCGCATGAGAGGCTTCTCGTCTGTCCGATAATCGACTCGCACCTGGCTTTGTTGAAGCGCAGTCATGTCCAACTCAACAGGTAAGAGCGGTCGTGCATCAGCTTCTTTGTTTGCGACTGACAATGAACAGCGGCCATCACGACTCCGGCGTCGTCGACGTTCCTTTCAACCACGGCCAACGAGGCCCCGTCCTCGACCCAAGATGCCGTCCAGTCGTCCGTCTCGTCTGCTGTCGCATCATCAGTATCATCCGAGGTCTTTTCCTCTGCAACTCAAATGGGCAGCACGGTGACCGTCGAGCCGTCGTCGACCAACGTTGTCACGTCAATCGTGTCCGCCTCGTCGCAACCTCCTTCTACTCAGCTCATTACTTCCGTCGTCACCGAGAGTGCATCTGGCGGTTCGTCTAATGCACCTGTCACCGTTGTCGTCACTTCTGTATACACCCCTTCGACAACCACTGCTGGTCGGGGCTCATCAGCCTCATCTTCGGCTTCCGCTTCATCCTCAGCCGCAGGAAGTTTGCCCAACGGTACAACCAACAAAGGCTCAGACAACAATGGCGGCTTGAGTACTGGCGGAAAGACCGCCATTGCTGTCGTCGTTCCCGTCGTAGTCGTCGCTCTCTTGGTTCTCGCTGGTCTCTTCTTCTGGAGAAAGCGCAAGCAAAGAAAGGTTGCCAAGGAGGAGCGTCGCAAGGAAGTCGAAGAATATGGCTTCAACCCGAACAATGACCCCACCCTCCCTGTTGTCGCTGCCGATGGATCTGAAATGGCCGAGGACTCCAACGGTGGTTACCGCGGATGGGGCAACACCTCCATGTCGAACCGCAAGGCTTCAACCACTCTTTCCGGCGGCCATACTGCTGGACAACTGAGCGACACTGGAAGTCAACCTGGCGGTTACGTACCTGGCAGCCCTACCGGAAACAACTTTTCGGACGGCCACAGTGGTGACACACTCATGAACAAGCGCGAGACTTTCAGCAGCGATGATCTTGGTGCGCTCGGCGCCGCCCCTGTTGCTGGTGCCCACCGTAACAACAATGACATCCGTCGTGGACCTTCCAACGCCTCTTCCTCTTACTCAGCCGGAAATCACAGTGAGCGTTCCGACGCATCAGCCGGCATGGGTCAGTCTGGCCAAGCTTACTCGCCCACCGAGATGTATGGCGGCAGCTATGGCGGCTTTGGGCAGCACGGTCCTTATGGCGATGGCTCATACGGCGGTGGTGACAGTGGTATGCCAATCGTACGCGATGTGAGCGCTAGAAGAAACACACGCATCGAGGCCGGCGGCAACTACCAATCAGGAAACAGTGGCATTGCACAGAACTTCTGAGTTCTCAGAGTCATTGGATCCTTCTGTTCTCACGAATTTCCTTTTCTTTTTGTCACTCAGCCAGCGCCTTTGACCGATACTTCACGGGATTCCGATCGCCTCCGCTTTCCCTCTTTCCCTTCCTTTTTGTCTTCTGATATTTTCTCCAATTTCTTGGTTACAGCGCAGGTCCGGTGTTCATACAAACTTGTCTCATATTTCCTTGATTCTCTTTGCTTCTTTGCTCTCTCATCCCGAGAGTCGTCTTTGTTATAATCGTACGTTTGTTTTTACTATTGGAAGAAACAGGGGAGGCCAGTGAAGGAAGCAGGAGGGAGGGTTCGAGTGTTTGACAAAGGGTTGCGCGCGATGGAACAGTCGTGAGAGCAGCTTTTAATTGCTCTCACGAAAAGTCCAGGGGTCTTACATATCTTACCAAATATTGATCATGTTGCTCGTTCTATTCTTATTTCCCGCTACAAGCTTGATTATTCAATCAGGATTCTTCTACGTCTACCAGCTTGTTCGAAAATTTCCAAATACCTAGATCAAGTCGATGGGAGTCAGTAGGTATCAAGCGTACCTTCGGATCTCGTCGAGGTCACTCCCGCGACCATTCATCGATCATCTAGCTATAACAATGCACAAATGTATTCGGAACTAAAGTAGTGTCCATTGAGAGCACACCATTTTCGTCTCTCACTGGACAGTTCTCGATATCCAGATATAATCGTGCCTCTCTTCAGGCTTCAGCTGGTTCGAAGCACATGACGTCGATCTGAGAGCGAAACGCGACTTCTGAGATGGGCTCGCGTCGTCCCTTCTGCCTTGTGACCTAACTTTTTGAATCGCATCAACCTTGCGGTTTACTCGCGTTCAAAACTTATATCGCAAACGGCATGGATACCATTCAAGCGGCCTTTGGCCATGACACTGCATTATGCGATCGTATCCTCGCAGCAGCGAGTAAGTTTGGCACTGTTGCTGTCGCAAGGCACAGTCGCTAACCTACCTGCTATCAGAAGAGAATCGCGACCAAATGCAATTATTTGTCGACATTGCCAAGTACATGTCCGAACGCACTGGAAAACGATCATCCGACGACACTATTGACGCTCCTGACGCTAAGAAGAGAAAGACAACTTCTGCACCATCTACTGCTGCTGCCTCGCCTGCACCAGCTCTCAACCTGACGACAACACTAAACCTGAAAGATGCATCCAACGTATTATACTCGGTCCCGGAGACGAGCTTCGCAGTGCCACAAAGAAAAAAGATGACTGTACAATTGGCAGGAGACCCGCAGAGGCTTGAAGAGGGAGCTGTCAGAATTGTGCATGAGGGCTCAGGTATCAATCTGGCCGTCCCGTTCAGCAAAATCGGTAGGTGATGCTCAAAATTGAAGCAAAGGGTCACAGAAGGCTAACAACCACCACAGAGCAGGTGTTCTGTCTACCGGTACCCGAGAAAGCGGCACGGCAGTGGAACTTTGTCATATTCGCCAACCAAACTATCGACTTCAAGACTGGCGATCGAGTCATCGAGGCCGAACAAATTGTCTGGACGATGCCCGAAACAGCCCCTGCTAATGTCAAGGCTGCCGACGGCTTCAAACCTCTAGACGTCGACACATACGTTACCAGCACCATGAGATCACTAAATGCCTGCATGAAGGCTCACGGAAAGAACGTCATCATACCCACAGAGCAAGAGTTTGCAAGCGCGATACCACAAAGCCATAGAAAGGGCGAAGCTGCATACCACGTCAAGGCCCACAAGGGAAGCAAAGATGGTAAGATACGCTCCGAGACCCGCATTCACTAGCACAATATCCTCTAACGCTGCGCAGGTTACCTGTTCTTCCTCTCAGTTGGCATCGTCTGGGCCTTCAAGAAGCCCCTCGCGCTCTTCACTTTCGAGAACATCGAGTCAATCTCATACACATCTGTCCTACAACGGACCTTCAACATCGTCATAACCACCATGCCAGATCCCATCACTGGCGACAAGCAAGATATCGAGTTTTCTATGCTAGACCAAGCCGATTTTGCCGGTATCGACGAATACGTCAAACGCCATGACCTAAATGACGCTTCTATGGCCGCAGAGCGCCAAGCAAAGAAGTTGAATATCAACCCGAAGCCGAAAACGGAAGGAGCAGAGGAAGGAGCTCCCAATGCGGAAGGAGCAGACGACGACGATGAGATGACCGAGCTGCAGAAGGCAGAGCAGGCGCTGCAGGATCAAGAGGACGAAGAAGAGGAAGATTACGACCCTGGCTCAGATGGTGAAAGTGAAGGATCCGGATCGGATTCTGAAGAGGAAGGCGCGGGTGGCGGAGGTGATGATGAAGAGGGAGAAGAAGAGTATCCCGAAGACGATGAGGAATAGAGGGTGGTAGTGTTGCCTTTGCTCGGAGGATAAATCATGCTGAGATTAGCTTTGAGAGCCCAATATCACTTATCAATGATTATCAATGTCTATTGCTTCAGTGCTCTCCCCAAGGCAATAAACCACAATCGAAGCTGCAGAAATGCACAATGTTTTCCCAGCTCAACAATCTGTCCAGTGAGAGCGTGTCACCTTGCTCATCTCTCCAGACACTCTCCAATATCCAAAAAAAACCTTCGTGCATATCTACAGATTGAAACATCCCAAGACATGAATCGTAGGAGAGAGAGAGAGCAAAATTCAACCACAACAGACAGCAAAAACATACAAAATGCTTGCTTTGCACATACTATATAATAGATGTATATATCTAGTGATGTGTTTGTTGGGCATTGGAGCAAAAAAGAAGAAGAGGAAGATGCAATAAAAACATACAGCAGCAGGGATTCCCACGTGGTCACCCACCGTAGTACTAATCTGCCGTTCAACTGCTTATGTATGGCAGAGCGGACGGGATGCCCAGTTCTCAGCTGACTGTGGCCGTATGTGCTGGTGTTGAAAATCTGTCGGTATAACAACACCAGCATCAATATCTCATGACTGATGCGGGTTCGGAGAAGATGCACCTGAATGTCAGATTGTAGAAGAAACCAACGGAGTCAATTGACCGGTTTGGAAAGCATGATTTACCTTCTACGGACTGCTGATCCAGAGGACCTGCGAAGAACACCCGAAACATACCACTCGCTTGAGAGAAAATCTTTTGATACAGTGTACATAGAATAGAAGCTGGGTGGGATAGAACATCTATAGTTCTTCTAAATTTTGGCGATTACATCTTTTTCGAGGATGACAAGATTGGTTAGCAGGATTGTGCACCGCCTTCATTCCTCGCCATCTTGGCACCAGCAAGCAAGACGCTAATACCCATGACTATGCATCCGAACGTTATGCAGACGTATGCAGCATACGTTTCCCACGTCCGTCTTTTTGTGAGCTTGACGTAACATAACGGAGGTAGGATGTAGGCGAGAGCGCAAGCACTGGTGGCACCGACGAGTTCGAATACGATGCCAAGATCGCAGGTGAGAAGACTCAAGCCCATGGCTGAGATGACGAGAGCGGTGGTGAGGATGAGATGGCGATTGGGATCAAAGGCTTCGTGAGAGAAGTAGTAGAGGTTCATGACTTCTCGGCAGACGAATGCTTCTAGAGGTAAGGTTGTGAGCATATTGAGGCCGAAGCATAGCCTAGCAATGTTGACCAGGATATTGTCTGTAGGGAAGTTGTTGAGGACATTGCCTTGTGTGAGACTTCCGAAATTTAGATAGCCAGAAAGTGCCATAGCAAGACAAGCAAGCATCGAGATGCTGGTGGAGTAGTGCGTGACCTTGGCAAATCGGTCCATGGTTGGCTTCTGAAGAGATCCGTAGATGAGCAAGCTATTGTGGTGGCAGACGAAGGCAAAAGAGATGACACCGATAGCTTGGAAGACGCCATTATTAATGATCAGGGAACCCTTGATCGGGCCCTTCATCTCAGCAGGAACCCTAGGGCCCTGGGTGATGACTGTGACAACAATGATGAGCATACTGACTAGAGCCAGCGAACTGGCTTTCGCGAGCTAGAGATGGGTCAGCAGGAATGGATATGAAGCAAGGTAGATTTAGCAAACCTTTGAGATATCTCTGTAAAGCGAGAATGGGTAGGAGATGCCCATGATGAAGACTACAATAACAAATTTCCTGTCTGTGAGAAGCCATAAGAAGTGGCTCTCTTCCAAAGACGGGAACAGGGCCGACATGACGTGCGGTATCGTGTCTCCCACAATGATGCAGAAGGCGATCATACCGCCAAAAGCGCTAATTCTGTCAGCATTCGTACATGTCAGATCAGAGATAGGGATGAATTACAAAGCCCATTGAGCGATGGAGATGGCGACGAGACCGGACTTTCCATAGCAATGCTCGACTGTTGCCTGGAAGGAGTTGGTGCCGCTAAGTTTGGAGTTTATGACGATGAGGCGGATTGTCCAATCAACAGTAATAGTCAAGAGGATGAGCAGGATGACACCTGTAAGCAGACCGGCTTGGCGAAGTGCATATGGCTGTCCGATGATTCCGGCACCACTGCAAGAACGGGTCAGATTGGAGATTCAAGAGGCTAAATGGAGCGGGATGGCTCACATGATGCTGTTGGCCATGTTCATAAAAGCGCTAGACATTGAGCTTTTAGGCCTCGCACTTTCCAGCAGGTCATCTGGATTGAAGTCGGACTCGGCGACAGTAACGGCAGGGGCCTCAATGCCCGTCAGGAGGGGGGCGCGTTGGCCAGCATTGTGTCTTCTGCTACTCCAGTTGTCTGCAGTGAGATAGTCCTCCTCTTCCATCAAGTCGTGGTCGTGTTGATGGGCATGGTCGAGACTCCCACGGATTGAGTCTTCGATGTCAAAGTGGACACGGTTGGTTGTTCTTGGATTGCCGCCAGGACGTGGCTGAGCAAACGAGGATTGTCTTCTGGGTAGGAAGGCTGGACGCGGTGATTGCGACTGGCTGGCGGGATGGGCTACGATGTCGCTGTCGGGGGAAGAGTGCCGCGGGGATTCGTCGTAGGAGAGCAGGTGCTCCTCGTCTTCGGCGACGTGGGCGGAGCCGTTTGCGTTCTTCGATTTCTCGCTGGCCATGACATTGCGCTGTGATGTTGACGGCCTTCAATCCATGCTGTCCGCCGTCTTGGATGGGTGTGTTTTGTTGTCCTCGAGTTGCCCTACGTAAGCTCCTTTATCCGCTTTCGCTCAAACCCACCCGAGCGTCACATGCCAATCCGCGTCCCACCTGCAGCCAAGCATCAGCGTCCTGCATACGCGACAACTTTCTTCAATAAATCATCCTCATTCCTTCCATTGCCGCCACACCGGTCTGTAAGAATAGTCGACGCAATCCCCCTCCGCTGTCACTTGCATCATGGCCATCTCTCACGTCAGCTCGTTCTCCATGAAACCTTCCTTGTCTAGCAGCAACTCCTGTGACCCAGTCCGCAATGACAGACGTATAAAATGCTAGGACAATCCATGTCTGCCTTGATCATCTTGCTCGACTTCCTGCTCTCAATATCGTCATTTCCGTATCTGTCATGTCGCTTCTCTCCTTCTCACCAAGCCTGCTAGCGCTCGCTGCCTTTTGCTTGACTCTGATTTATGTCATCTATCGCGCTGCCTTGCCCCGTCCTATTCCAGGTATACCATACAACAAGGACGCCGCAAAGCATATCATGGGCGATGTCCCCGAGTTCCTGAAATACGTCAAAGACAATCAGGGTGAAGCTTTGAACTGGTGGCATCGACAGATTGAAAAGCACCACTCTCCAATCATCCAGCTGTTCTTACGTCCTTTCGCTTCTCCACTCGTCATTGTGGCCGACTTCCGCGAGGCTCAAGATGTCCTGCTTCGCAGGCACAAGGAGTTTGACCGTAGCGACGCCTTCGAGGATATATTCAGTGGTACCCTTCCGTATCATCACATTGCCCAGAAAACGACCGACAAGATCAAGGCTCAGAAACGTCTTCTATCCGATACTATGATGCCGCCCTTCTTGAACGAGGTAGAAGGCGTCTTGACCACACTCACTTCACATGCTCTGCTGATTACATTCTAAAGGTTGCCACTCCTCGTATCCTTGAAGCAACTATGGACCTCGTACGGCTGTGGAATCTGAAAGCGGACCTTGCCGAGAGTCACCCCTTTGAAGCTCACGAAGACATTGCGCACACCACTCTCGATGCTATCTGGGTGGTCGCACTGGGTTCGTCAGCCAAAACAATCGACAGCCAGGCAAATATGTTGGAGACAGTATCGAAACTGCATCTTCCACAGAACAAAGACGAGTCCGTTGAGTTTCCGCAAGCGCCCCATCCTCCAGCGTTTGACGCCATCTTGACATTGACAAACTCTATGGAACCTTTGATCTCCCACCCGTTCCCAAAAACATATCATTGGTTCTTGCGACAGGGTAAGTCATACAAAAATGCCAAGCGATATAAAGATCAGGAGATAGAAACCATGATGAAGGAAGCGCTGGATAAATTCTCCGGCCAGCGGGTCGACGCTCTTGAAACACAAGGTAAAGATCGATCGGCTATTGACCATATGATTCGACGTGAACTTCTGCTGTCTAAAAAGGAAGACAGAGAACCTCAGTAAGTATTACAGATTGATGCCATGACCAAAAACTAAACATTTCTAGGTTCAATACTCGCGAGGCAAAAGACGAAATCTTTGGGTTCCTCATTGCAGGCTACGAGACCACGTCAACCACCGTCTCGTGGGGAGTGAAGCTTATAAGTGACAACCAACAATCGCAGTCCAGACTGCGCGAAGTCCTACGTTCAACATATGCTGATGCAAGTGCGGAGAGTAGACAACCCACCGCAAAAGAAATCGCAACACTGCATCACCCTTTCATCGACGCCATGCTAGAAGAAATATTGCGTTGCGGCCAGACTGCTGCTGTATTGAGCCGCATTGCAACAGCTGATACTGAGATTTTTGGCATCCACATTCCCAAGGGTGTCGATGTGAACTTCTTGTCTTATGCTGGCTATGTTGCACCACCTGTCGGCACCGTGGAAGAACATAAACGCAGTGCCAGCAGCCAGGCATCTAAGGACAAGACCGGTGTTTGGGACAATAATGACATCAGCGTATTCAAACCAGAGCGCTGGCTGAGAACAGATGAAAAAGGCGAGGTGGAGTTCGTGAAGAACGCAGGTCCAACCCTTCAATTTGGCGCTGGAGTGCGCGGTTGCTTTGGTATGATGGAAATCTTTTACTCTCCAAATCGAATTGAATCTGACGATTTTGCAGGACGGAAATTGGCATACATTGAGCTTCGTATGCTCGTCGTGTTCATTGTTTGGAACTTTGAGCTACTTCAAGTGTCCGAGGAGTTAGGGACTTACCGAGCGGTGGACAGAATCACTCACCAGCCCCAAAAATGTTACCTTCGTTTGAAGAAGGCAGGTTGGTAGAGACTCAGATCATCAAAGGTCTTGGCAACCATCTTTGAGAGAGATAGAGAAGTACTCAGCGTTCGATGACTCAGACGAGCTCAATTCTATAACAGCCATGACCACACTCTCAAATTCATTCTCTCCCCTTCTCGTCCCACGCTTCGCACACTTCAAGATTTAAGGTTTACAGCCGACATCGACTCCCAACAATATATTCATCAAATATGGCTTCGAACCTTATGTCGCTGCCTCTCGAGGTCAGAGATCAAATCTACGGCTATGTTCTCTCAGACGATCACGACATCTTCGCCCACGGCGTCCCAGCACTTTTAGAAGTACGCCTCGAACTTACCCGAGATATACTCCTACCGCAGACTCACGAGTACTATCCCTATCACCGACAACAATTTTTTCCTGACTGAACCAGAATTCACACATCAACCAAACGAAGCGCTCCGAAAGATCTCGAGATTCGAAAACGACACACGCAAAAAGGCGTTGCTTGTAGTTTGCAAACCCACAACACCTCCACAAGCTGTGTATGAGAATATCTTCGAGCCTGGATCGGAGGAAGATATATTCGACAGGGCTGCATATACATGGTGGCAGAGGCATTTTGTGTTCTCGAAAGCGACGTTGTTTGCAGAGTATCTGGCGAGCAAGGGTGCTAATGCGGTGGTTGACAGGGAATGCGAATGTGCTTTCGCGCTGCATCCGAGGGAGGTGCGAGATCGAGCAATGCGCGCAATCAATCAGTGGTTGATTGTGTGGACAGTAACCATCTGGAATTGCAATGGAGGCTTGTATGGTTGGGAGAGGACAAAGGCGCGCCTTCTACATGCCTCTTGCTTCCCTCTCTAGATACTGAAACTATTTGCTAATTGGAGTCAGGTCTATATTCATCTCTTTCGCGTATCACTTTCTCTCATACCATCGCATCTTCCATCAAAATCACATTCTCCATCGATACCGCCACGCCTCCCTTCAGTCCCTTCATTCCGCAAGAAATCCTTCTTAAGATCGGCAGCTATCTGTCTGATGACTTCCTGTCGCTACGTTGTGTCGCTCGGATCAACAAGACTTGGACCCAAGCGGCAGACGAGTTTCTTTGGTCGGCACCTCCGCTCTCAGCTTTGGCGACCATACATCCCCAAAAGCGGCAGCCTTGTCACAAGTGTGTCCGACATCTAGAACTTAACCATGCAGACGAACTATTTCACGATGTGGACGATGTTTTCCCCAAGCTCAAGCAACTACGGACGACCTTACGACCCGCAAGTGCTACAACAGCTCGCATCCCAGATGGCGCCGAATCTAGACTTGCTATACCTCGATACTCTTTGGTCTCATAGTAAGGCAGCACTACGCGAGATCTCGTCGCACGATCTGCGAGAGAAAGAATGCAGGGTTGAATTTTCGAGGTCTGTCATGAAATGTTTCAAAGAGCAGAAAACAAACAGGAAGAGTTGAGATGCTAAGAACATTGCTCTACTCTCAATCGGTAGGACTAATCTCTAGCTTTAATCTTTTGTATCGTCATGAGAGGCTAAGTAAATACTGAGAATCGCTGAAAGCAGGTACTATATCGATTGTGTTCTTTCCCTAACATCTCTGTTTAATCCGTTCAATTTCTTGTTCAAGTGTGTCTTGCAATCTCGCCCTGATAAATAAAACATGAGAAGGAATTGCACAAAATCATAGATAAGAGACAAGAGCTGATGAAACAACAACATGATCCATTTGTGATTGCTGCAGAAGAGCTATAGATAGTACAGTTTTACATCCTAAGAGACTACTCCCCATTACATGTGCGCGTGAAAAACAAACTCAAAAACGACCGAGAACGTTTAAAGGAGTGACTGAAACCAAGCGCTTTGGTTTGTTGGGAAACAAGAAGGAAAAGACAACAAGATAAGAGAGACTTGCTCGTAGAGAGCGTTGTAGAGCTCCAAGGAGGTCCTAGGGAGTGCTTTTTTGACTTAAGCCTTGACGCCAACGATTTGGGCCAGGCGAGAAGCAGCCTCGGCCAAGTTGGAGCCGTAGGAGATGTGAGAGCCGGTGCCTTGGGTCTTGCCGGACATGTCACACACGAAATCAGAAGAGCCGCAGTAGCGGACGACCTTGCTGTCATCAACACCCTTGAAGGTCTGTCCGTTCATCGGGTCACCGAAAGCAGTGACGGCGGCAATTTTGGAGCCGTCGACAGAGTTGAGGGCGTTGTGGACGACCATGGCGCCTTGAGAGTAACCACCGAGGATGATCTTGGTGTCGGGGCACTGCTTAAGAGCCTGGTTGGCGAGAGCGGCCATCTTGGGACCGCCGGAGGCGCCCATGTTTGCGTTGCCAGCAGCATCAGCTGGGTAATCAACACCTTGCACGGAGCAAGAGCCAGTGTCCTTGATCAGATCCTGAGCAAGACCGGGGCCAACAACCGAGCCGAGAGTGCCCATTTCAGTGGTACTAGTAAAATGTTAGGTTTCAAATCGTGAATTTAGCAATCTTTGAACATACCCGCGAGCGAAGATGAAGGTGACCTTCTTGCATCCAGTGTTGCTGGTAACATCGTTGCTAGGAACAGCACCGCCAGCAGAGCCAGTGAAAGAACCGAGCGAGCCGAGCGAGCCAAATCCAGAAGAGCCAGACGATGAATCAGTGGTAGCTGTACCGGTCGAAGCGGAAGAGTCAGAGCTGCCGGTGCTGCTTGAGCCTAGACCGCCCATTAGCGATGAAAGGTCGAAACCGGAGCCAGACGAACCTCCTGACAAGCCGCTGAGCCCAGATGATCCGCCTGACAGTCCGCTGAGGCCTGACAAACCTGATGAACCGCCGAAGCTTCCAAGACCACCAAATTGACGCTTCTCCTTGAGAGAGCCGCTACCGAGGGATGAGAGTCCGCCCAAACCTGAAGAGCCGCCGCCAAGGCTTGAAAGATCAAACCCCGAGCCGCTGGAAGATGAAGCAGTGCCGGTCGAAAGGGCAGAAGCCGAGCCAGTGCCTGATCCTCCCAAACTTCCGAGGCCTGAAAGTCCGGAAGAACCACTACCAAGTCCGCTCAAACCACCTCCGGACAGGCCCGAGAGCCCAGAAAGGCCAGACAAGCCAGAACTTCCACTTCCCAAGCTTGGGAAGCTTCCAAGACCACTGCCTCCAGACATCAATCCACTGCCACCTGAGAGGCCCGAGAGACCACTCAAACCACCGGAAGATCCACCCATAAGCGAACTGAGATCCTGACGCTTCTTGATGTAGGACTTGTAAGTGCTTCCAGAGGCGGCAGTGCTCAGGGGAAGAGCAGGAGCAGAGGTCTCAGGGGTCGTAGGAGCCTCAGTAGGAGTGGCAGCGTCGACAGCAGATTCGCTGGGAGTAGAGCCGTACACGGGAGCAGCTGCAGAGCCATCTGCATCCTCCACGGAGCTGTCCTCGCCGTAAGTAGGAGCAGACGAAGCATCTGTGGGGGTAGTAGAAGCAGCGTCTGTCTCGGTGTCCGAGGGAGAGCTCTCGCTAGGAGATGAGCTATCCGAGCCGTAGCTGGAGGACGAGCTGTCCGATCCGTAGCTAGGAGCAGCCGAAGAGTCGGCAGAAGAGGCAGATGAAGAGTCATCAGAAGGAGCAGATGAAGCATCTGTGGGGGTAGCAGAAGCGGCATCAGTCTCAGTACCGGAGGGAGAGCTCTCCTCAGGGGATGAGCTGTCATCACCGTAGCTTGGAGCAGATGAAGCGTCTGTAGGAGTAGCAGAGGCAGCGTCGGTCTCAGTGCCAGAAGGAGAGCTCTCGCTAGGAGACGAAGAGCTGTCATTGCCGTAAGAAGATGCGCCAGAATCAGCCGAAGAACCATTTCCGGAAGCATCGGTCTCTGTGTCACCGCCAGCACTTCCGGAAACATCTCCTGAACCATTTGCACCAGCTGAGCCGCCGCTGCCAATTCCGGCAGAGCCACCAATTCCCAATCCCGACAAGAGATCGCCGCTTCCGCTTCCGCTACCACCTAGGCCAATTCCACCGTGACCGTGACCGCTGCCACCTAATCCGAGGCCTCCGAGGAGACCAGCAGCTCCGCCCAAGCCTGCGCCTGCTTGTCCGGATCCGAGACCGCCTAGAGCTCCTCCCAAAGATGCTGAACCTGAAGGGGCGGCATATCCGCCCAAACCGACTCCGATCGAAGGCGAGGCTGAGCTATCGGCTCCAGTACTGGCGCCAATAGAAGGAGAAGCAATACCTCCAATACCAGCTCCAATTGACGGCGATGCTGAGCCACTACCGCCGATGTTGGCTCCAATTGACGGCGAAGCATTTCCGTAAGCACCACCCTTTCCTGACAGACCAGAACTCAGACCACCTTCATGGCCAAGTCCCAACCCAGCCATACCTCCCAAGAGGCCGGAACCCTTGCCACCAAGACCAGCGTGTGCACCTAGTCCGCCGGAGCCTCCCAAGCCTGCTGACGCTCCAACGCCCGAGCCGCCCAAGTTTGCAGAAGCGCCTACGCTTGGCGAGGCGGATGATCCCAGATCTGCTGAGCCTGCAAGCCCTGCGGAACCTGCGCCTGAGCCATTGACATCAGCTCCAATACCTGCTGAGCCCGAGGGAGAAACCTCAACGCCTGAAGCTCCTGTACCGGACAGAGAGCCGTAGTCGTTACCGCCGTGGGCGACAGGGGCAGCAATAGAGCAGATGGCGAAGGCCAGAGCTGCAGTAGTGAGTGAGTATCTCATGTTGTCGAAGAGATGTAGTATGAGTTAAAACGATTGAATAGTTGTTGTGCGGAAAAAGAGGCAAGAAGGAATGAGCAAAGAAACTGTCGAGACCGGCTTGAACAGATGAACCAGGAGAGGAAAGAAAGAACTGCGATGCTGGATGAGTTGGTTCATGTTGGAGAACCAGCAGATACTTATACCATCTCGTGGTTGAGCACGTCTTGGAACTTGCTCTCGGTGAAGGTCTGTGAGCGTGAGTATCCAGACGACAAGGTTAGACTACCGAGGCTTGTTTGCAGACTTCAGACAGGAACGATCTTTAGCAGCAGCGCCATTGAAGATGGTGTTACAGATGTGGACCTGTGGGTGGCTGAAACTTGGAGATGGCCAGCTCAAGGCCACGGGTGGGAGACACTTTGGAGAAGCTGTCCTGACGGCCGATAACGCCATTGCACGGCTTTGGAATACATTCAGCTTGACTAGTGTAGATCAATCAATCTCAATCAGCTGGTATGACTTCAAGTGAGTATGCAAGTGGCCGTACTGGAAGGCCTATTTTCAGAACTTCCATACTCGGTCAACTAGGCCGATTGATCTTCCTTGCAGATGGCATCGTGAGTTTCATGGAAAGACTTTGCTCGAGTCGTCAAAACTTGCTCCGTTGATGATGGTTTTCGTCGCTTCCAAGTCCGAGAGAGGAGAACTGGACCGACATGGAAGTCGAGTCATTGACGAAACAATCACAAAAAGGTTTGTCGAAAACTTTTAGCAAGAGCGACTGTTGCTGTCAGAGCTGAATAGGGATTGAGGTTGGAGTAAGCTTCGGCTTGGCACGTTTCAACCATCAACTTCAAACAGCCGCGGCCCCTTCCGGTCTCTTCGAAGTCTGATCATACGCTATTGTTCGCCGGTCGATCGTATTCTTCACAGAAATGGATGATCGTCATTCTGATCAGGGACGGCCACAGGGCTCCTTGGAAGAAAGCAGACATACCCCGGACCCTATCAGACTATCGTTCCAAGTAGCGGGAGCTCCACCCGAAGTTTGTGGAGATCATATACGGATCAAGTGGACGTCAAAAGAAAGTCAAAAGTCTGACTTGAAGTTCAGTGCACAATGTTTCGAGATGGGCCTGATTGTTTTGAAGCCTGTCGATTATGCACCTGTATCTGTACAGGTGATCGTGCCTTGGACTCAACTAACGACAATCTCTATATTTTTGCCTCGGGATTTTCATGAATCATCTCATAGCCTCGGGCAAAAGGACGATCGAACACGATCGAGGTCTGCAGCTATCTACTTTTCGATGACCCTGCGTTTTGGGGCCACAACGGGTACTGTGAATTAGGGCTCAAGGACCATCAATACTGAAGACTGTCCTCGGTCGAAAGCACGAAGATGGGATTGGTTGTTACCAAAGGCATGCGGGATCTGTTGTCAAGCACGTCACGGCATACTGAGCCGTTTCGACAGTAAGTTACGGCTGAGGTGATATGTACGTTTGGCAAGCTGCCATAGTAATCTTGTTCGGTTGGAGGAAGCATGTGCTGGACACACTTCGAGTCAAACCTGGAAGCCGTAACACCGAAGTGGACGTTGGGAGGCTGCGGGTTCCAGGGCTCCATTGTGGCCTGCACCTCCTTCTCCATACTCATGTACCTTGTCAAAAGCATTCATAGATATGGCTTCAGGCCTTTGTGGATTGCGTGTACAATCCCATGAAACGTGATACACAAGCCATTCCTCCTCATATGGGAACCAGGGATCAACATATGTGACACAAATTTTCCGATATCCACACATTTTCAATTAGTATACAGAGATCCAGGCTGCGAGCAGTATGACCATCGAGTCATGGGTCTGGTGTTGAGAAGCGAGTCCTTCGAGCGGAAACTTGCCCTGTCCAAGAGTCATAGATAGTCACCTCAAAGTGACCGTGTCATTCGCTACCATCAAGGCTCAAAAGTCTTCGAGAGATCTTGCATCGCGTTCGGGCCAGATCAGTGTGGTTGATGCGTCTTCGAGGCGGTGGTCGAGAAGCTTTGGCAAAGAGTGCTTGCTGGCTGATCGAGTTGTGACGGCTCGCGACGGAAAGCAGTGCCAAGCATGCGATTCATGACCTGCAGGTCGAGCTTGCCCAAACAAAAGGGGCTGCACGTGGGCAGACATTTGACAATGAGATTTGTCTGGTAGCGGAAGGCGTTATGGTATCAGGAACCGAGGAGACGCCTGCTAGTGAAGCTCTAGCACTTCAGCATCGATGAGCATTTGAACAGTCAATGCCCTAACACAGAGTCGATCCAGTCGGGACGTCTCGCTACTGTAAATCTTTCCAGGCCGGCGGAGGTGCAGAAGAAGGTGGCTTGGATTGGTAGCCGTCTTGTCAAAGACAATCGTCAAAGTTTCGAATTGTTTGCGAAATGATCATTCCGACTTTGCTTCATTACCTTAGGGCTTCTGTCAAAGAGAGCAACAGTCTCAAGAAGTCATCAAGTGTAATGGGGGTGATAAACACGAGTAAAATCAGTGGTCACTTGAGGTAACGAGCCATGTAATATGAGTAGAGGTCAAAGAAGGAGAAATCAAAGCAGGGTCGAGATGATAAAAGTAAAGAGCGGCGCAGTTGATGACGACGCGCCGGAGTGACGCGCCAAGTCTCTCCAGGTCAAGGCCACCGAGACATCAACACACGGGGTATGGGAAGCAGTTGATCACATTAGACATAACCAAAAATGCTCGTGTCGTTGACTGTGGGCAAGGTAGATGCCGGAGTGGCAGTCCTGCTGACCGAGGACAAGCGATTGGTATGAACACAGAGTTGATGGCCAAAGGAGATCAGGGAGACTAATGTGTTGGACAGATCGAATTCCCGTCCATCCTGCTGCCGGCCGACATTACATCGGGTTCAATTGTCGACATCAACGTAGCCCGCAATGAGGAAGCCGAGGACAAGGCTATTCAGAAGTTTGACGCGCTCCAAGAAGACATCTACTCGACCTTTGGCATCCACTCGCCGTCTGCCCCCGTGCTGCGCTGTCGCAATGCCACACAGACTTCTGTTGTGCTCGAATGGGATCCCGTACAGCTAGCTACGGCCGAGCTGCGTAGTCTGAGCCTGTACCGCAATGGAAGCAAGGCAGGCAACATCCCGCGCGACAAGCTGAGCACAAAGATCTCGGGTCTCGCTGTCGATAGCGAATACACCTTCCACCTCGTCCTGCGCACTTCGGCAGGCACATACACCAGCGATCGCTTGACCGTCCGTACCCACAAAATGACCGACCTTACCGGTATCACCATCACACCGGGCATCATGCCCCAACAGCTTCGCGACGACCTGCAGGCCACTGTTGACCGCATCGGCGCAAAGATGATCGATACGCTGCGTATCGACACAACACACTTCGTCTGTACAGAAGGCCGTGGCCAGGCTTGGGAGAAGGCCGGCGACATGAACGTCCCCGTTGTTGTACCCGATTGGCTCAAGGGTTGCGAACGCGAAGGACGCATAGTCGGCGTCCGCGCATACTACCTAGACGCCGACCCCAAGCTGCGAAACATTGGTCCTACCAGTCAGCCTCTGCCATCTCCCCAGGTCCAATCGGATCCTCGACGACCCTCGACTCAATCACAACAGTCGCAACAACATCTCCAGCTTCAGCAACAACAGCTCAGAGTTCACCCCCCGCTCTCTAGTCCTCGCATCGAACACACCCCTCCCACACCCGAGCAAACCCAACGTCCCGAGATACCTACTTCTCAACCGTCATCTGTACCTGCTCCTCCGCCAAAGGATGAGTCTGTAGACACTGCACCTCCTACCCCACCAAAGGAAGACCCTGTGCCTGAAACGGAACAGTCTTCCACACAACCTCCAGCTGCCGAACAAAAGCCCGCTCCCGTCTCCGACCTACCCTTCCGTAATCTCCCAACGAACGTGGAAGATCATTCTGCGGAGTCGGCGAGTTCTGCGCCGACCGAAGAACCGTCCACCTCTGCTGACGCTACAGAGGAAAAGGAGGAGCCCACCACGGAACCCCCATCAGTGAACAATCTTAAGGCTATCGGTATACCTCACGAGGAGGAACCATCGTCAAAGGCACCGACCGAATTTGATGATGTGGCTCTGTAAAACGAGAACCGTAATTTGTGACTAGCGTTAATCTGCATTTTTGAGGCCTTTCTATAGCCATACCCCTTTGCGTATCTTTCCGTGTCTGCCCTTATTAGCCAGTTCAGATCAATTGAACAGTCGGACAATATTTCCTTGATAATCTTAGAGCCTCCAGTGAACGCCCGTAACAGCAGGCTACTTGTATTATTGTCTAGGCGTACCTCGTGTATCGTTCTAGCATTGACTAGTAGTCTCCGGCAGAATGGGTTGTACTTGCGTCTCGTCGAGAATATTTCATTCTCAAGTCTGCTGTGCTGCTGTAGTCACCCTGATCATGATGGACATCTCGCCTTGTCGTCTTGCTACCATGCGACATCACGATCGAGACTACCAAAAATGACCCCATAGACCGGCCGGTTTCTGGGGTGGTATCAGTTCACGAAAATGGCTTCGCTTTGTGGCTGCCGCTGGCCCCAATCGCACTTTCCGTCCGGAGCATCGTGACCTTGACACAACTGTCAGGCGCGCTCTGGGTTTTGACAAACGTTCACACGTACCAACATCAATCGTCACTTAAATTCTTTCTCACATGGATTCATCCTCGACAACCATGGGATGCAGCGACGCTGATGACTTGAGCATTGCTAGCGATACCTACTCAGATGCCGAAGACGAGGAAGTCTCCCTGATTGACTACGCCAGATACTACGGATTGAGCAAAGATTACACGTCTTCTTACCCTCTATCATCTTGTGTTCTTCAGTCGATCCCAGTCTGGGATGACTCCGACTTCAGTCAGCTTCCCGACTTCGTTCTTCCAGATAAGGTTGATACTGATGAGAAATGGACCATCAATCACCAGAGCGCTCTGTTCCTCAGACGGATCGCTTTGGTGGAAGCCGTGCCTTCCATCGACATCGAGCGACGGGTTACCAGATCCGCCGAGTTTAAAGTCGAGCCATTGTTGCTCCTCACAGACTCAGAGCTCGATCAACGTCGCTTTGTGCGAGCTCGACGCTCAAAGCAAAGTCAGGGCCTGCAGGATATGCTCCTTGGAGCCAACTGGGAAGAGGACGAGACACATATCTATTGGCCAAGCTCTGATTTGCCTGCGGAGTTGATCGAAAAGATCAAGCAAGAAAGGCTGCAACTCGACAAAACCGATATTCTCTTTCTGCAGCAGTGCGTCTCAACGCTCGAGAAGCCCGAATGTGAAGATATAAGTGCACCGTCACACAAGAAGGCAAGTTGTGTGTCTCATCCCAGTAAATCCCAATCTGATGATGATAGGCACAAGAAGAGTATGAGGCTGCGAGGCATACATCACCTCTGCTACCATGCTCTTCGCCTTTCCGACTCGGAGTTCCTGACTCACCCGTCAGTCGCATGCAATTGGCGACCAGTCCCATAGATCCTGTCCCCCTCGAACTCTCGAAATTTGAGGAAAGCATGGATTTGGACGATGAGTTCTCCCTAGATGGCCTGTCGGCATTCGAGATCGAGGATTTCAGCGACTCATACACCACCTCTCCGTTGAAGCGCAAACGACCTGAAGACTTCAAGGTTGAGGTTCCGCTGTCACCAGCCTTGCTATCATCATCCCCGACGAAGAAGACGAAGATAGTCACGTTCTCAGATGAGCTGTGTACTACCATACCCGACTATGCCAAGCCATTCCCGTTGGGCGACTCGAATAGCGCAGATGAGAGATACGATGAAGCTCTCAAGAAAGTGCTTAAAGCTGGTGCTGAATCAGCTGTCTCTGCAATTGAAAACGAGCAACTCACGCAGGCTGACTCGACGCTGAGAGTGGAGATACCCACGATCGATCAGTCAGGTCCACTGCCACCGTGGGAAATGTTCAGCCGCAACCAACTGGGTTTTGGTACCAGCATTGAGGCCCAGCAACAGATGATCTCTATGTTGAGGCGAGAGACTATCAGTCCACGCGAAGTATGGTCTGGTGTCGTTCGAATTAATAGAGCCATGACACGTTGGCGACCATTCGATACGCGACTGAGTGATCTTCCGAAGGAGGAGATAACCTGTGATGATCTGGACGACTTCAAAAACGAAGAGCCTCAAGACACGACATCCGGATGGAAGCTGGATGGTCTCAGGATTTTGGACGCTTGTGAGGACGACGATGAAGCGATCGAGTTTGCAGATATGCCGATAATACTTGAGAGGCTGGGCTCGACAGAGACTATGCCGGAAGGTAAGGCATGGAGCGAGAAAGGAGGCCCTAAGCTCGCAGCCATGTTACAGCCTCGACAGCCATTATTCCCCTTATCTAGGGTGGCGACGCATACACCACTGGAGGGCCTTAAGCCTCATAAGAGCCCGGCATATCCGCAGCCTTTGTTGGGGAACACGTTCTCGGCAAGTAATTCCCTGGATCGATTCATGCAGATACAGACCGGGAAGAAAGCCAGCCCAAAAGTATCCGAAGAGCCGAGACTGCAGGCTACAACTTCGCCCATACATATTGCCAAGCCTACTTCGAAGTTCACTGCTCGGATCAGAGACAGTGAGAGCCTGCAGAACCCCAGAAGCTTGACTTCGAAGATTTCACCAAGCATGCAGTCAATGATGCCATCGATACACCTTCCATCCCTACCTGATCCTGTTCCCCCAAGAACTTTCGTCCTGTCTTCAACGATGTTCGATAGAAGAGCTCTCATCAAACATATTGAGCGTCTCAACCCCACAGCTGAATACATTGAACGCGATTTTGCTTCAGCCCGTTCATTGCGTGGCGTATCGTCTCAGACCTCGGAAGCCGATGAAGCGGACATGATATTGGCACCTGGGCATGGGATCTTGCTGACTACTTTGCAGAAGCTTATTCAGAAGAATCTGCCAGGTCAAGTTACTCGCAATGTCGTCCGCGAACGAATCGTACAGCTGGCGCGTCGATATGAGCGGCTCATCGTTATGGTGCATGAAGACCGAGCCGGGAGTCAGCAACGTCCGTTGGACAGCCGCGAATCTGGCGAAATCGTATCTCTTGTCAACTTCTGCGCCGCGCAGAGTCATGAAATTCAAGTCATGTACATCCCCGGGGATGAGATAGCACTAGCAATCTGGATCGTAGCTAGCATGGTCCGATTTGGGCTGAATGACCCAGAAGTGCAGCTGTTACAAGACGAGACGTCCTGGGAATTGTTCCTCAGGAAAGCAGGTATGGACGTCTTTGCGGCTCAGGTGATCTTGATCAGACTAAAGGTTCCTGACTCCGTACCGTCGCCTTCGGACAAGCGTCAGTACGGCTTGCCTGCATTTGTAATGATGGGCGAAGCTGAGAGACTGAGAAGATTCGGTGGACTCTTCGGTGGAGAGAAGATTCTGCGCAAAGTGAGCATGGCCATCGATGGTCGTTTGATACGAGCTGCTGTTGCTGGCGATCTGAAGCGATGAAAGCTATGACCAATCTTGAGGAAATTTGCTGGGCCTCATCAATCCTTGCTTGTATCGGCGGTTTTCGAGAATTTGCTCGCTGTGCTTAGAAATCGAGGACCATTTTCAAACAACGCGTGTCTCGGCGTCTCTCGTAAACGGACAGGCGTGCTGCCACCGATGTTCTGTCCTAGCAACCGTTAGAGGATGTTGATGAGTGTGGTTGTTAGAGAGCAGACAGCAGACGTCTCGGTTAGAGTTGCTCCGGCTCCTTTGACACCTGCTTGAATCCACATCCACGCAGTCGTGCCAGGAGCTGCTTTGCACTGCACTTCCTTCCACGTAACCACGTGGTAGAACATCAAGGTAGTTTTGCTACAATCGTGAATATCTGGAGAAGACCTGACATCTTCTGCCTTTGCACTCGTAATCAAGGCCCCCTTCTCCAGTCCCTCCGAGTTTGGAGCGGCGGATTACAAACCGATCTCGGTTCTAGAAGCCCTGATGCTTCCACCCCGCAAGCTATGAACGTCATGGCATGTTCGATGTTTTTCTTCACGTGAGAATGATCGCAACGTCAATTGATATATAAAGGGTCATCTAGGTACATGATAAGTGCCTTTCATATTCCAGTCTATTCCCGCACTTCCAATTGATACACATTCAAACCTTTTCGACCTAACACAATCACTACACAATGGCACCTTCTACCCAAAAGCAGTGGAGAGTTCAGGGCACTGGCTCCTTCGACAACCTGAAGTTCAACAAGGAGGCTCCCGTTCCCGAGGTTGGCGACAAGGATGTTCTCGTCAAGTGTGAGTTTGACAGGATTCATTATACAGATGATCAAGTGCTAATTCGATGGTAGTCCACGGTGCTTCGCTCAACTACCGCGATCTGATCATTGCCGCTGGCGGCTACCCATTCCCCCAGGAGGACAATGTCGTTCCTGGATCTGACGGTGCTGGTGTTGTTGAGGCTGTTGGCAAGAACGTCCACCGCTTCAAGGTCGGCGACAAGGTCGTCACCCAATTCAACCAGGGCCACATTGCCGGTCCTCTTGACAACCACTCTATCGCCACTGGAACTGGGGGTGTCATCGACGGTTCTCTCCAGCAGTATGGTGTCTACGACGAGCAAGGTCTTGTTCCTCTTCCCAGCAACCTCAACTTCATCGAGGGTGCTTCCCTCACCTGCGCTGGTCTGACCGCCTGGAACGGTCTCTACGGTCTCGAGGGCAAGAGACTGACCCCCGGTAACTGGGTCCTCACCCAGGGAACCGGTGGTGTCTCCATCTTCGCTGTCCAATTCGCCAAGGCTGCTGGTGCTCGTGTCATCGCCACTACTTCTTCCAAGGAGAAGGGTGAGAAGCTCAAGGCTCTCGGTGCCGACTACGTTATCAACTACCGCGAGGACCCCAACTGGGGTGAGACCGCCAAGAAGATCACTGGTGGTGTTGGTGTGAACCACATCATCGAGGTCGGTGGTCCCAACACCCTCCAGCAATCTCTCAAGGCCATCTGCCTCGAGGGTGTCATTTCCGTCATTGGTTTCATCGGTGGCACCAACGAGAAGCAGCCCACTCTTCTCGACGCTCTCGTCAACATCTGCACAGTCCGCGGTCTTTACGTTGGCAGCAGACAGCAGTTCGAGGAGATGAACGCCGCCATCGAGGCCAACAACATCAAGCCCGTCATTGACGAGAACATCTTCACTCTTGACCAGCTCAAGGAGGCTTACCAGTTCCAGTGGGACCAGAAGCACTTCGGCAAGGTCGGCATCAAGATCGAGTAGATGTCAAGCTTGAGTTAGTAGGAGGAAAATTGTTTTGATCTTTTGTTGTACATATACCACTTTTTAGAACGAATTGATGAAGAGCCTTAATACCTTACACAATCCATCTTTCCCTCGCTCGCTGCTGTGATGGCATTCATAGAATTACATGATGATTTGCCGCTTCGGCGGAGGAGCAATGACGTATAGGCTTGGCGCAGTGCGGCTCCTCATGCGTCAAGAATTCTGTCTTCTGTCTTCCTTTCTTGTTGCCCATCAGCGTCCGTTGCATCTTTCCTCGAAATTGCCGAGCCTCGGTCATGCCCTATTGCCTACCTCTATATGCAACAGCAAAGAAGCATCCTGCAAGCGACGCCGACTTTTGAAACCCCTTGCCCCAGATCGACAAACCCGCACCCGCGTTGTTGGACCATTTCCACCAATGAGCGATGGCGAGCCCTATACTAGGCTTGATATTATCCTGGAACTCGCCTGCAGTGAGTGTTTCGTAGTCACAAGGTCTCCAAACTCGACCTCATACTCGGGTTTGTGATGGTCTCCAAATCAGAGACCATCCTACGTGCCTTCGGGATTTCTGTGTACTCAAAGAGCTATGAGGACTTTTCGCACAACGAGACTTTGTGCGGTGAAAAAGTGGAGAGTAAACCTTATAGGGTTGCTCAAAGGCTGAGTACATACACAAGCGACAAATTAGCCGTCCGTTTCAAGCAGTCAAGTGTCGCTTTCGTTATATTAAGGAAATCATGTGGTTCGAAAGCATGCTCTTTAGCGTCTGGAACGAGATGTTATAAGCTGTTGCCCTACTCCTCGAAGGCAGCTCAGTATCTTCTTTTCATTTCTCCTCTTCTTCAATTCTCACTGTCTTCTACGCAACATGTTGCGTTCAGTCCTTCTTACCGCGACGGCGTTGCTGTCCAGTGTGACGCATGGCGCACTCACCTACAAGGGAGCCGATATCAGCTCCCTCATCATGTTGGAAAATCAGGGCAAGACCTTCAAGACAACCGCTGGAGCCACCGAACCTCTTGAGAGTATGATGACCATCTTCCAGATTCAATGAGCATATTTCTGACTGTGAATATCAGCCATTCTCAAGCAGTCTGGAGCCAATTCGGTGCGTCAAAGAGTATGGGTCAACCCCTCCGACGGCAACTACAACCTCGACTACAACGTCAAGTTGTCCAAGCGTGTCGCCAATGCAGGCATGAGTGTGTATTTGGACTTCCATTATTCCGACACTTGGGCCGATCCTTCGCACCAGACCACACCTGCCGCTTGGGACGACAGCACCATCGGCAACCTCAAATACACAGTCTACAACTACACTCTGGCAGTGTGCAACCGCTACGCGGCAGAAGGCATCAATCCAGCCATCGTGTCAATTGGCAACGAGATCAGAGCTGGTCTGCTGTGGCCTCTTGGAGGTACCAGCTCTTACTACAATATCGCTGATCTCCTTCACTCGGCCTCCTCTGCTATCAAGGACTCTAAGCTCTCGACGAAGCCGAAGATCATGATCCACCTCGACAATGGCTGGGACTCGGGTACTCAGCTCTGGTGGTACAAAACAATCCTTGGGCAGGGACCTTTGAAAACAACTGATTTTGATATGATGGGTGTCAGCTACTACCCCTTCTACAACGACCAGGCCTTCCTGGGTAGTTTGCAATACTCGCTTGAGCAGCTCGCTGCAACATACAGCAAACAGCTCGTTGTTGCCGAGACCAACTGGCCAGCCAAGTGCAGCAAGCCCGCATACAAGTTCCCTTCGGATGCCACCTACATTCCCTTCTCGGCAGCCGGACAGGAAGAGTGGATTGAAGCTGTTGGAAAAATCGTTGCTGGTGTCAAGGGTGGAGCTGGTCTTTACTACTGGGAACCTGCTTTCTTGGGTAACGGTGCTCTTGGATCAAGTTGTGAGGACAACTTGCTGGTTGACAGCACTGGCAAAGCGAGAGTCGGACTTTCTGCCTTCAAGAACATTTAAGAGTATTTAGCTAGCGAACCATCTATCGAACGTCAGGCTTTTGAGGCTCGAGCTGGCTGCAGTGCCAAGAACGTGGAGAAACAGTTTGGCGCCGAGGGGCAACGAAACGCGGAGAGTGAGATGGAGCTGCTCACAAACATGCCATCCCCGTTCCTTCGCGACACGATCAACATATCCTTTGTATCGTGCTAAATTATATCACCTGAATCGCGCAAAGTCTGCGACCAAGCTCAATATCATCATGGGTCTTCCGTAAGTGCAGTCTGGATGTTCCGAGGTGGAGGCTTCAGAGAAGGCGACGCGCCGGGACGCGCTCTCGACTATCATGGAGCTCGATAAACGAGTGTCTCCCACGCGGCGTTAAGCATCAGCGTCATCTTTTGCAATGCAGAAACACGAACGTGGACCGCCGCATGTCTTGAGAGATTCAAGATCTTGAACTTTCGGGGATCGCAGTCGCTTCGTCTAGAATGTTGTGCATTGCGATCGACTCGAATGACTGTCTGATCAGCCATAGGAGAGACGGGCTGCTTCTTGCTATCGACTCGACTTTACAATAGAGATTGCTAACACGTCCCAACAGAGTATGGCGCGATCCTGAGGAGACACGCAGCAGTAGCAGCAGCTCTGTTGCAGTATCCCGAGTTAAGAACGATAGTACCGCTCCATCACGCTCGCCCATCCGCCGTCTTCGTGCCTCTCGTCCCACCAGCTTCCATCGACTTGGCCAACCACCGCCAGTTCCCGAGGCTCCTCGCCATCGTATACCATCCAGTGAACGCCATTTTGACCTGGCTTATTACCTCGGTGATGATAATTCGTCCTCACAATCCGACGCTGGTCGTCGACGCTCTCGACCAAGTAGCTTTCTGCCTCCACCTCTCGAACGCGATCGTCCGCAATCACGCAGTGGCGTCTCATCGAGCCTGCCAACTCCTCCACTAGAGACCTCGGAGCCCACTGCATCGTCTCGTATCGTCCTCTTACGTCCTTCGCAAGTACCCCCACATCCACTGAGCTTCGCACATCGTCCCGTCTCCCCTGACGATGGCTTGGGCGATCGCAATCGCAGTCCTTCGCCTATTGCCGATTCCTGGCACGTCATCGGATCGACTATCACCCCTGACGACTCCCTGCCTTCGACCGACTCAAGCTTTGCCTCGAATGGTGCATCAGCTTCGTTCCAGCTAGCGAATGAATTGGCCGAAGATTCTAGCTCTACCATATATGGGCCCGACACAAGTGGACGCACCAATCACGATCGCCGTGCTGTTGAAGCCCTGCTATACGACTTCGCTATGCAAACCGCCGAAGGACGCGCTCAGATCTCACTTATTCGTCGCATGTCTCCCGAAGACACACTATGGATCCGCCATCATAGCAGCGTGAGTCAAGAGAACGAGGACGACGACAATAACGAGGAAGACGAAGCCCCGCCTCGACGACCTTCGCAGTTTGATTCTGATATTCGCGAACGTTCTCGCCAAGTCGCTGCTTCGACCATGCGCTATTTTGGCAACACACGGCGAGCACGCACGGCTGACGATACCCCTCCGCTTTCACGCTCAAACTCTCCTGGTGGATCGAGGTTGTTCTCGAATGCAGCTGCAAGACGCACAGAGACAATTCTCGCCCGCAGTCTTCGTGAGGCTGAGGAACAGGTTCGAAACGAGAGGTAGTCTACCTTGCTGCTATGTCGATATGCCAGAACTTTCCTGGCTCGGGTGGGCATGGCATTGCAGTTCTGGGTTTATGAGCGTTGGCGCAAAGGCGTTTTCATCTATCTCGACACTTGCTCGTACTGAAGGGCATGGTCCGATGAACGGTCGACTGCTGGTCAGTCTGGTCATGTGGGATGTGGTTTATGCTTCCTAGCTTCACTAAAAGTTTAACAAACGACATTCAGTCAAATATTGAAGACTACTTCAGTTCATGAAATCTTGCTTCGAGTACTTGCGTGGTAATATTTGGCATGTGCTACACGACTATTAGAAGAAGACTGGACAACCAGACATTCAGATGGACGATGCAAATAGCGATTGCGGGCGCAGAAAACGTGTAGAGCGGTCCGAACGACCAAGAATACACACGATGCGATGATCAACACAAAGAATAAAGTGCAATAGCACAATAGCCTGCAAAAGAGAAACTCCAAACTCGAAGGAGAAAAGAAGAGGCAGGACCCAC